>Ga0187772_10000071_pt1 | contig 37373 bp, 39 predicted proteins | sample 0116_SJ02_MP15_2_FD_133137 | JGI IMG/M metagenome (GOLD analysis project Ga0187772, IMG submission 133137) | Tropical peat soil microbial communities from peatlands in Department of Meta, Colombia - 0116_SJ02_MP15_20_MG | ecosystem: Environmental > Terrestrial > Soil > Wetlands > Peat | place... | reverse complement strand
CCTATTGAGGTTCAATCTTTTTCCTTAAACAAATTAGATAATTATGACCTTCTTGGCAAATTTGAAAAAGAATTGAAGCAGGAGGATAACGAACTTCCTGTCGTTATTATTGGGAATAGAATCTTAGGGGGAGAGGTTAAGATTCGAAAAGATCTGGAGGGGTTGGTGAAATCCTATGCCGGGAAAGGAGGAGTTCCTTGGCCCTCCCTTCAAGTAACGAAGACAGAGCGATGGATCACTCAGGCCCCTACGGAGGAGGAGAAGAAATCTCAGAAGATTATTTATGGTGCGTTTCTCTATCGGCGTGGGTGCGCCCACTGCGAAGGGAGGAGGGCTGAGTTAAAGGAGTGGGCTTCTAAATTTCCTGATTTGAGAATAGGAGCCTTCGACTTGACAGAGGAGGAAAACAAAACGCTTGATGAGGCTTTTTTCCAAATCTATCAGATTCCGGAGTCCAAACGGGGGGAGCCTGTTAAATTCTATATCGGAGAGGACTCCATGTTAGAAGGTGATTTTAATTATGAGAATTTCCAAAAGTTGGTCTCAAAATATCAAGGAAAGGGAGCTCCTCCGCCTTGGGAGAAAGTGAGCCAAGAGGCTCTGAAGACCGGGGAACAGAGAATCATTGAGCGGTTCAGAAAATTTGGCCTCACGACCGTGTTAGTCGCAGGCTTTATAGATGGTCTCAATCCCTGTGCCTTTGCTACAATCGTCTTTCTGGTTTCCTACCTGGCTTTTTTAGGCAAAAAAACTAGAGAGATCCTCCTATACGGCATCATTTTCACTTTTGGTGTCTTTATTGCTTATCTTATAGCCGGAATGGGGCTCATGGCTGGTTTCCGCCAGATAAGCAGTTTCCCTCTGATCACCAAAGGAGTCTATCTCGTCATCGCTATTTTCGCATTCGTACTCGGGATCATAAGCTTTTATGATTATATTCTATATCGTCGAGGTGAGGGCGCAAAGATGAAGCTTCAGCTTCCCATGGCCCTGAAGAAAAGGATCCATGGAATTATCAGAAAGCAGACCCGGTCCTCTAAAGCGGGCTACATCGCTACATTTGTCCTTGGATTTATCATCGCGGGTACGGAGGTGATTTGCACCGGGCAGCTGTATCTCCCCACGATTGGATATATCATGACCATCCCCAAATTGAGGGCCTATGCCTTTTTTAATCTCGTTCTCTACAACATCATGTTCATTATACCCTTGGTGGGCATTTTTGTGGCGGCCTTTTTTGGAGTCACTTCCGAGAGGATGGCACTCGTGACAAAAGAGCATACTGGAACGGTCAAGCTTTTGACAGCGATCCTGTTCATGGGTTTGGGGGTATTTCTTTACTTCCTTCGCTAAACACCTTAGAAATGAGTTACGAAAGAGAATTTTTGTGGCAGGCCGTACACCTTTGTCGCTTCACAGCATTGTGAGTCCGCTGGCGGCATCCTTCGTAGAGAAGGAAAAATATGATTCCTCAAATCAAGAAGATTCTTTTCGCAACCGATCTCAGTAAAAACTCTGCTTATGCTTTTTATTATGCGGTCCATATGGCAAGAAGAGATGAAGCAAAGATAGTCATCTTGCATGCGGTGGAACCTCTTCCACGTATGTTGGTAACCTTTGAAGATTTCCCGCATAAGGTAGCGAAGGATCGCTGGGAGGAGACCGTTAAAAAATTTAAAGAGCAAATTCAGGATATTTCCGTAAAAGTAGATGCCCGAACGGGAATTTCGTCGGTTGACCTTGTATCCAATATCCTGATTCGGCCGGGTCACCCTGTCGAAGAGATATTAAAGGTGGTCGATGAAGAGGGTTGCGATGTGATCGTTCTCGGAACCCATGGCAAGGGATTTTTAAAACAGACCTTTCTTGGGAGTGTCTCCACTTCCGTACTTTTTCGAGCCCGGAAGCCAGTTTTTATTGTACCCTTGCCATCCGAAAATACCAACATCGATTTGATTTGAATGTTAACCCCGTTAGAAATTCCAGCGGGGCGTTGAACCAGAATTATTCTGAAATGTAACCCCTTGCAGAGCCGCTGCACCATCCCGCGTTTCGCAGGATACAGGGCAGAGCACCGGGGCGTTATTTCTGACGGGGTAAAGGAGGGTTGGTCATGAAAAAGATTTTGATGATGATTATTCTTTTGATTTCTATTATGGGCTGCGCGGGGATTCCGGTCCGGCCAGCACTTCAAGAAGATATCAGTGTTCCCGCGGGTAAGATTGAAGGGAATCAATTCACTGGAATTCGGTACACGTTCAATGTCTCAGCCCCTCCCAATTGGAAGTTAACGACAGAATTCCCTGATTTCTTGGAACAGCTGGGTTATGACAGGCCTTTTTCGACAGATAAAGAGCAGACAGAATTATATGCTTATAATCCAGAAACGAAATCAAATATCAATTTCGATTTTACACCCACAGGCCGGTATGCCAGATGGAACCAGGAAAAGATTGAGAGGCTAACAAGTTCTGTAACGGAAAGTATGAAATCTGAATTAGCAAAAGAGTTCGGGCCAGGCCGTGTTAAGCCAGAGTTCGGCCCAACAGAGGCATTTCCCCTAAAGGGGGTTCAATACGCCGCAAAAAAATATGCAACCTATACGGCCAAAGGGCTGAAACGGGAACAGGGGTGGATTTATGGTTTTACCGAACCCTATCAGATTTTTATCATCTATTCGCTATTTGAAAAGGAAGGCACCAACGACCGTGAGGATCTGAAAAAGATTCTTGATTCTTTTGAGTACATAAGGAAGAAATGAAGGGGGTCGAAGACGATCACTCTTCTGGTCCTCCCCTTATTCTTGGCGGTATCTTTGTCAACGAGATTCCAAGATTCAAGAAATATCTGGCTGTCTTGTTCCCGATTCAATGCAATCCTGTTATGATGGCTTTTTATAACTGCCTAAAAGAAAGAGACAAAAATGGAAAAGTTATTGTCTGTGCGATTATGCGGAAACTGGTTCACATTATTTTAAACGTGTGAAAGTCGGGATTTGACTATACAGACATTATCAAGTGTGATGGGGACTTCTTCCTCGTGATTTTCTAAAATCCTCCTTCCATACAACCTTTTAAGTGGTAATCGATAATTCTTGTTGAAGTCTCCATCTATAATTGGTAGATTCATATCAGACCATAGGAATTTAAACCTACCTCTAAACTATCCTCACTCTTTTTGAATGGGTCACGAGATAGGATATTCAAAAAGGTGCCTAAAGACATAAAAAAAGGATATTGAATGTATTTAATTATTAAGGGAGGAAAATCTTATGGAGGAAAGGGAGCGCCGGTCGGGAAAAGATCGGAGGTTAGCAGTAGATCGCAGGAAGTTTGATGATCCTAATTACAAAGGGCGTGAACGGAGAAGTAGGAGAAGTAGGAGATCAGGAGTGGAAAGAAGAAAGGCGGAGTCCATTCTGAATGGAAAGAGTATCCTGGCTGTAGATGATGAACCAGATGTTTTGGAAATTTTGGAAGAAGAGATAATGGCTGCGTGTCCAAGATGCACCTTCCATAAGGCCACCACCTACGAACAAGCAAATGAACTAATAAGGGCTTGGGCCTATGAACTGATCATCCTTGACATCATGGGTGTTCGTGGATTCGATCTGTTGGAGCTTGCTGTTGCCTATCAGCGTCCTGTCGTCATGCTGACGGCTCATGCCTTGAATCCAGAAGCCCTGAAACGCTCCATTGAAATGGGTGCTCGGGCATACCTTCCTAAGGAAAAGTTAGGTGAAATCGTTCCCTTCTTAGAGGATGTGCTGAGGTATGAGAATTTGGCTGCATGGGGCCGCCTTCTTACGAACCTGAAAGGACGTTTTATTTTCAGGTGGGGGGAGAATTGGAAGAAGGTCGATGAGAAATTCTGGAAAGAATTTGACAAAAAAATTGCTTTAATAAGAAAGTAAGAAATTGTGGACAGCCTAAATTTAAGATCATTTGAAATAAGTTGTGGGAATAAGGCGAGAGGTTTCCACCTGGAGAAAGTTATGAGATGGGATTTCCAGAAGATGCCCATACGATAGGCTCCAAGGGAGTGTTCCACCCTTAAAAAATATTACAGTTTGCGACCACGCGACACCGACACGGACACAGACACTTTTTTTTCTAAGTGATTTGGTGGAAAGGTGAACTCCAAAAAAATAGACCCTGTTGGAAGGAAATGTTATGTTACTAAGACTCTATTTCTCGAAAGGAACGCGTGATGTTGAAGGAATGGTTACCGTCATCCGATGAAAGCAAGTCAAAACCCAGGGGTTTGTGGGCGACCCTCGGGTTTTCGGCGATCGTCTTCGCCCTCTTTTTGGCCCTTCAACTTTTCACTGTGATTGCCTTCGTTTCTGTCGAGAAGGTCCAGCATCCGGAATTGAATCCGGAGGTCTACGCGAAAAGTCTCTCCTCTAACGGCTTTTGTATTGCCATGATGGTGATTGTCTCAGGGCTGATTTGCACACCCCTGACTCTTTTGTTTGCCAAACTTCACAAGAATATTTCCCTCAAGGATTATATCGGCTTCAGGGAGCCCCTGAAGAGCGAGTGGGTCAGATGGCTCCTTGTTCTGGCAGCATTTTTATTTCTGTCGGATGGGGTGAGTCACCTTCTCCGCCAGCCGATCGTCCCCCCTTTTATGGTCGAGGCTTATAAAACGGCTTCCTCTCTTCCTGCCCTTCTTCTGGCAGTCATCGTTGTGGCGCCGATTTTTGAAGAGATCTTCTTCCGGGGGTTCCTCTTCCAGGGGATTCGGTACTCTCGGCTAGGGCCCGTCGGGGCAGTAGGAATTACTTCCTTGATTTGGGCCGTGATCCATCTGCAGTATGGCGTCTACGGCATTGCCACCGTTTTTGTTCTTGGCCTCTTGTTTGGAATCGCTCGGCTTAAGACGGATTCAATTCATCTTTTGATGGTGATGCATTCCGTGGTTGGCCTCGTGGCTACGGTGGAAACAGCGGTATATGTGCATGCTACCGGCTAAACATTCCAACCTCGCAGGGCGAGGAACGTCAGGTCGGGTTAAGAACAAGCGAAAATAAAGTTACCTTGCGACAAGGAGGAAATTATGAGACCGGTCAGATACATCGAAATTCATTCCATCATTCCACCGTATATGCTGGAGGAGATTGCCAAGCGCGGCAAGGCTCATCAGAAGGATTGGGCTCTGCAAAACCTGACCTCGGCTGGGTTTATAAGAGGACAGCGCTTTGCATTAGGAATTCTTTCGTCAGCTGCACCTGTCGGTCATAAGTACCGGACGGTTTATGACTGCAAGCACAAAGACGGGCAGCCTCCCACAGGCACTCTGGTGCGCCAAGAAGGTGATCCGGCCAAAAAGGATGTTGCAGTCAATGAAGCCTATGACGGAGCAGGCGCCACGTATGACCTCTACTATGATATCTATGAGCGCAATTCCATAGACAACAGGGGGATGAGTATCGTCTCCTATGTCCATTACGATGTCAACTATGACAACGCCTTCTGGGACGGCAGCGAAATGGTGTATGGTGATGGAGACGGTGAGATCTTCGCTCGCTTCACCAAATGTATCGATGTCATCGGCCATGAGCTGACCCATGGCGTGACCCAGTACGAAGCCAATCTTGCTTATTCGAATCAGCCGGGGGCATTGAACGAATCCATGTCGGACGTCTTCGGCTCCCTCGTCAAACAACGGACGTTGAAACAGACGGCGGCCAAAGCCGACTGGCTGATCGGTGCGGGCCTCTTGATGTCCAAGATTCACGGAAAGGCGCTCCGCTCCATGAAGGCGCCCGGGACGGCCTACGATGATCCGGTTCTTGGGAAGGATCCCCAGCCGGCGACCATGAGGGACTACGTGCAAACCACTTCGGATAACGGCGGCGTCCACATCAACTCGGGCATTCCTAACCATGCCTTCTATCTTGCGGCGATCGAAATCGGGGGTAATGCATGGACGAAGGCAGGAAAGATTTGGTATATTGCTCTGCGGGACCGGCTACGGAGCAAGTCGAATTTTGCAGGTGCAGCGTCCGCGACCATCAGTGTTGCCAAGGATCTCTACGGTAACGGAAGCAAAGAGATGAAGGCGGTACAAAAGGCGTGGAAAGCCGTTGGGGTGACTTAACGCCATGGGAGGAAAATACCTTGCGAATCTCCATTGAACGAAACGGTGGTTTTGCCGGCATAACGATGAAGACGGCTGTTGACAAGAAAGACCTTGCGCCGGATGAAGCTCTGAAGCTTAGCCAGCTGGTCGAGGAGGCCGATTTTTTTAATTTGCCCGGTAAGATCGTGTCCCGGTCTCCCCAGCCCGACCGCTTTCAATACGATTTGAGGCTGGAAGAGAAAGGCCGGCAGTACGCGGTGATGGTGAGCGAGGAAGTCATGCCGGAGAAATTAAAACCGCTCGTCAAATGGCTGATGGAAAAAGCCCGCCAGACAAGGAAAGGTAAGGATTCTCCCTGATACCGATTTAATCCGCTTCCGTCACTCTCAAGGCACGTTCCGCGCGGCCGTACCCTGTGCTTTGTACGGGCAGACTACGATCATATTGCGAAAAATTCTTCTCTTAGTTGCTATCCATCGAACGCCGTTTAAGTGCAGTCCTCTATCCCCCCGAGGAGGAGGCACTGTGTTATGGTTACGGTTGCAAAGCCGGTTTGGTTTAGGGTTAAAGGATTATGTAAAATCCTTAAGACGAGCAACGTAACCGAGTGACGAAACGGGCACCGTTGCCCTTGCCGCGGGACGTTACCTTATTCTCTGAGCAGATTGCTCCCAACCTAAAGTGACAATTCCTGTCAGTTGTTTACATATCTGTCCGTTCCGAACCCTCCGCTAATCTCAAAAAAGCCTGTAATTTTAAATAATTAGATTTGGCATCGGAATTGCGTCTAAATGGGGCGTGAAACTCTTGGATGACAATCTGCTTGCGGAAGCTACGAATGACATCGAAGCCCCGGGTGAGTTGATTGAAGAGGATAAGGACTTTCTCAACAGCTTGGAGGAGATGGTAAAAGAAGTAGAGGACGAACCTGGCAGTATTGATTAAGAAGAATCGCAAGAACAAAAGGAGCAGAAACGATGAAAATGAAGCGATTTTTACACTATCTCATGGGTACAGGCATTGTCATTGTATTAGTGAGCACAGGCGCAATTGCCCAGGACAACCCTTCCTCGGCATCTGATATTGGCGCCAGTACTGCTTCGGCCCCTGTTACCACAAGGCCGTTTAAGAGCTTCAAGAACTATCCTGATAATTCTTTCCACGTGAACGCTAAAGATTATATCAACGACATGAAGAAGGGCGGGCACAACCTTCTGATTTGGAGGGATCCGACAGTGAACCTTTCACAGTACGGGTCGGTGAAGGTAACGGAATTTGGCGGTCGGTTGTTGCCGCAACAGACTGTCTTTTCCACCGATCCTTATGTTGCGCTCTTTAATTCGGTCTTTCGAAGCTCCCTTAAGCTGCCTCAGAAAGATTCTCCTGATTCTCTATTGATTGAGGGAGCGGTGGTTGAGTGCAACCCAGGGAGCCGGGCAGCCCGCGCCTGGGTGGGATTTGGTGCAGGGAGAGCCGGTGGTTCAGTCGTCTGTGAAATTTATGAGCCCGGCAAACCGAACCCCTGCATACGCATCTATACCAGAGAGACCACTGCTGCTGGAGGAAACTGGGGGGGTAATTCTTCGGCTATGCTCAACAATATCCTGAGCCAGGTTGCCATGCGTCTCGCCACGACCCTGAACACCACTGTTGCCGTTAGATAGGCGAAAATTATAACCTCCCTCTGTTCCCCCCTTAATTTAAAGGGGAATAAAGGGGGAGTAGCTATCCCTTTTGCAACTGGCCCCCATTGATAGCACAAACTGCTTCCTGAGCTAAAGTGACAATTATTGTCAGTTGTTTACACATCTGTCCACTTCAAACCCTCCTTAATTTCAAAAAAGCCCGTAATTTTAACATATTAGAATTGGCATTGGAATTGCCTCTAGAGGGTAATGAATCTCTTGGATAACAATCTATTTGTACAAGGTGTAGATGGAACCGAAGCCTCCGATGGATTGGGTGAGGAGGATAGGGAACTTCTCAAGAGCTTAGAAAAGATGGCATCAGAAATAGACAGCGAAGGTTACAATTAAAATTAAGGAAAACCCTCGGGGAAAGACCTCCCAAGCCGCTATCTATAAGCCATAAGCCATTGCCTATCTGCCATTCCCTCTAATTCGTCTCTTTTGGAATCCATAAGAGCTCTGAAAAAAGACCTTTCGCGCTCTCTAATCGGTGCAATCGTTTCTCAATTTGTGTAATCAGAGATTTCTGGGCTTTTCCAGAAATCTCCACATTTTCCCTTGACAAGACAAAATATTGTGGTAGGTTTTCACATAAATAGAGTCCCATACCCCGAAACCTGAAACACCAAAATTGAGGACGGATTCCTATTTTAGGAGGAGGTCTTATGCCGGACGGACAGGATATTAAGGTCAATTTCCCTCCAAATCTCCATGGGGGTGTTTATTCAAACAATATGGTCGTGAGCCACACAAAAGAAGAGTTCGTTCTCGATTTCCTCATGGTCGCGCCGCCGGCAGGCGCCGTGACGGCAAGGGTCATCGTCAGCCCGGGCCATATGAAAAGAATTCTTGCAGCCTTACAAGACAACATTTCGAAATATGAAAAAAACTTTGGCACCATCCAAATCGCCGAAGAACCCAAGGGCAAGATATTATCATGAACTTAAACGACGCCTTTGAGTTAGCAGGGTGTTTCATGAGGGCTTCGTCACCCTCAAGAAATATTTCGATTTACGGACACGCAACACCGACACGGCCACGTATTTTCTCGGTAATTTGGAGGACTTTCTATGGCAACGAAGTTGTATGCTTATACAGGAACCGGGAATTCATTGTGGATCGCCCGTCAACTGGCGCCGGAATTAAAAGATGCCACCGTTGGATTTATTCCGAATCCATCGGGAGATTTTAAGGTGGAGGCCGATCGGGTAGGCATCATTTTTCCAGTCCATATCTGGGGATTACCCTCCCATGTCATCCAATTCATCAATCATCTTCAAGTCAAACCGGAGACATACTTTTTTGCCCTGGCTGTCAACGCCGGCCAGCCCGCTGCCACACTGCTGCAACTCAAAAAGTTGATGTCAACCCAAGGGCAGTCCCTTAGCCAAGGCTATTCTATCGTCCTTCCCTCCAATTACATCCCGTGGGGCGGTCCAGGGCCCGTTGAAACTCAGCAGCGGTTGTTCAGAGAAGCTGAGGAGAAGGTCAAAGCGATTGCGGGGACGATACTCCGGCAGGAGCGGAACAAGGTGGAGAGGGGACCTCTCTGGCAAAACATCCTCTTTTCCTGGATCTATCAAATGTCTTTTCGATCGGTTTGCAAGATGGACAAGAAATTCTGGCCGGATGATAAATGCAATGGTTGTGGAATTTGCTCCAGGGTTTGCCCGGCGAGCAATATCGAGATGATCGATGAAAAGCCTTCGTGGCTTCACCGATGTGAGCAGTGCTTCGCTTGCCTCCAGTGGTGCCCGCAGGAAGCGATTCAGTATGGGAAAAAAACCGTTAAGTACCCACGGTATCATCACCCTGAAGTGAGTCTGAAGGACATCCTCGATCAAGCGAAAGCGAATAAAGAATGACACGTCAGCATGACGATTGCGAAAAAATGAGGGAGTTGGGGGTTTGCCTGTTGAAACCCCCTCACCCCGCCCTCTCCCGCAAGGGGAGAGGGCGGAATCTATTGTCTGAAGTCTAATGGTCTATGATTCGACTCAAAGCTTGCTATCAGATTGACTTTCTCTTATATTGATCCAATTATGGAAAAGAAGAAAAATTGGAAACAGAAAATCAAAGGTTATTTCGTCGCTACCCGACCCTGGTCCTTCCCCATGTCCCTGATCTCCGTTTCGGCAGGAACTCTCCTGGCCGCGGAGAATGGTTCTATCCTGTGGGGGTGGTATCTCCTGGTATGCATCGGGATTGTCTGTTTCCATGCGGCGGCAAATATATTCAACGATTATTTCGACACCCGTTATCAGGTGGACCAGCCGGATTCACCTACGGCTCGATACCGTCCTCAACCCATTCTTGCGGGCATTTTCACTCCGGCCCAGCTTTTAACCGAAGCGATTGTTTTCACCGGGATCACCCTTTTGCTTGGTTTGATCTTTTCCTTCGGCCGTTCCATGCTGGTGTTCTGGATCGGCCTGATCGGCTTTTTCGCCTGTCTCTTCTACACGGCGGCTCCGATCAAATTCAAATATAAGGCCTGGGGAGAATTCTTTGTTTTCCTCATGTGGGGGCCTTTGATGTTCGAAGGGGCCTACGTCATTCAACGACAAGCTCTTTCCTTAAAGGCTTTTTATATCTCCATTCCTTTCGGGATTCTGGTGGGCCTGGTGCTTCTGGCGAATAATATTCGGGACATTGATTATGATTCGCGGCAGGGAATCAAAACGATCGGAATCCTGCTTGGCGGCCGGCGGAGCATCTCCCTCTATGCCGGTCTCATCCTCACGGCCTATCTCTATACAATCGGAATGGTGGTGGTCGGGATCTTAAGCCCCTGGGGTCTACTGGTGCTTCTCTCTCTCCCCAGGGCGGTCCAGCTTTTGAAGAGTTTTATGACAAAGATCCCGGAGGCGGCGGATGCCATCACCGCACAACTCAACACCCTTTTCGGCCTCTTTCTCATCGTCTCGCTGGTCCTCAGTAGAGTGGTGCCCCTGTGATTTGGGGGGCCGTTCTCTTAGCATCGGTTTGCTGGGCGATTACCTTCGGCTGGGCCGGCGGAAATTTCTGGGTGAAGATCGGCCTTTCGGTCATTGCGGTTTCTCTCTATTCCCTCTTCTGGCAAAGGCCGAAGATCTCTTTTCAGCTTCGTTCCTTCCTGTACGGACTCCTTTCAGCAGCCATCCTCTATTTGATTTTCTTCTTGGGAAACAGACTCGCCCTTGAAATCCTCTCTGGGGCAAAGACCCAGGTCGGGGCAATTTATTATTTGGGAGCCGGGGTCAATAAGGTCCTCATCTTTTTCCTTCTTTTCTTCATTACTGGACCGGGCGAGGAGATCTTTTGGAGAGGATTTCTGCAAGGCCGTCTGATGGCGAGGCGGGGAAGATTCTCGGGATTTCTGATCACCGCCATTCTTTATGCAGGAGTCCATGTCTTTTCCCGGAATCTGGTGCTCATCTTAGCGGCTCTGGTGGCAGGTTCCTTTTGGGGGCTTCTGTATCTCTGGAAAAAGGACTTGCTCATTCAGATCGTTTCCCATTCCTTCTGGAGCGCCGTGATCTTCGCCGTGGCACCGATTCAATGAGAATCCCTTTCAGAGGTAGAGAAGTAGCCCCCGAGAGAGGGGAATAGACGGAGGGAGGTACTTGAAAAATGGTACTTTATATACGCATGAAAGAAAGGATGGTAATCCTGATGGGAAAACCATCAACTGCAGGCGGCTAGTTTGGTCTTTGGCTTCTGTGCGTCTTAATGGGCCAGGACAGGAATTAGGTCAGACATCGCCTTACAACGGATTCGGCGTTTTTCATCATGGTTTGGTAATCGTCCTCCGTCAAACCGGCCCCAACAACAATCTCGTGCAGCCGACCTACCGGCCAGATATCGCCGGGCGCATGGGTATCACTGTTCAACAACATAGGGGCCCCGATCTTGTGCGCCAGCTTGGCCACATGACCATTGGTCAACGAGTGGCCTCTGCGCGTGGTCATCTCCAGGTATACGGAGTGTTCCCTGGCCAATAAAACCTCCTCTTCTGTGATCAGCCCGGGATGGGCGAGGATATCTACGGAGGATTCGATGGCTATCCTATTGGTCCTTGCCGCGACCGGCTCGGCAATCGTCTCCCCGTGAACCAACACCAACCTCGCCCCTAACTTCCTGCTCCTGCCAACCAAGGCCGGTATGACCTCAGGCCGGATATGGGTCAGTTCGATTCCCGGAATAAGACGAATTCCTTCGAGACGATTGATCTCCTCACAAAAGGCAACGATTCGGGGGATGATCAGGTCGATCGTTGACGAGTCGCCATGATCGGTGATGGCGAGCGCTTTATAGCCCGCCACCTCAAATCTCCGGGCCAACTCAGCGGGAGTGAGTTCTCCATCGCTAAACAGAGAGTGGGTGTGCAGGTCAATCATCCTTCATTCCTATCCATCCATAAATTGTCATGTTATCTCATAATTGTCAAATGGATAACTCGTGTCACTCTTCCAGAATTCTGGGCAAAGATCATATTCTATCTCCAAAGAAAATTCGAAAGGCCGTCTTTACAAATAGAATGAGAAAGCCTAAGATCATTCTACACCGCCAAGATAGAGAAGAAATCGGGACGTCTCGGAGAAAAAATGATGACGATGCAAGAATCGAAGAGAGCCTGGGTCCTTATAGGAGCCCTGATTTTCCTGTCTGCGGTTTGCCCCTCCTATTCAACGGAGGTTTACAAATGGGTAGATGAAAAGGGGATCATTCACTTTTCAGAAGATGAATCGAGGGTTCCTGAAGCGTACAGAGGCCAAGCTGAAAAGAAATCCATTCCGGAAGAAACTAACCCGCCGGAAGAGAAAGCAAAGGCCACCAAGCAAGATAGGACAAAGACAAAGGACCGGCCTGGAGTGGCAGAAAAGGAAAGGATCAATAAAAACAAGATCGAAGGCGATGTGATTGAGTCCGTCAAGACGATCCTTACCTTGTGGAAAGACGAGAAGTACGACCTCCTGTTCGATCATGGAAATCAAAAAAGTCGAGGGACCGTCAATAAAGAAGATTTTGAGCACCGGATGAGGAAGAAGGGAATAGGGTTGGCCTCTTCATGGGAGACGATTCGGGACATTCAAGTGGATGTGAAAAACGCTACTCTCGCCTATGCCACAGTAAAAATAGGCTTGAGGCCCAGCAGAGGAGGAGAGACGAAATTTCGTACCGAGACCTACCGGATGTCGTTTGAAAAAGGGATGTGGAAGATTGACCTGGCGAAGCTCCTGTCCGCCAAGATTTATAAATAGGGAAAAGAAGAGGGGACGCGGCCCGGCATCTGACAATTTGGCGGCAAATAGCGGGAACGCGAGGCCATGCTTTTTGAGAATACGGGAAGTTCTGATAGCGGAAATTGGCCGAAAAGGTGAAGACGGAGAAGGTAGCCCGATGATCAAGAGATATCTTAAAAGGCTGATCGTTATAAACAAGGAAGCCGTTCTGGCGGAAGTCCTTGCGATAAGGGGACTGATGCAGGTTCTTATGAAAATGCAGAACACCGATGAACCGTGGACACGGGAGGAGAGGAAAGAGATAAAGGGGCATCTGAAAAACATAGGGAAGATCATCCCGGCCGTGGCGATCTTCGCTCTTCCGGGAGGTTCTTTCCTTTTACCTATTCTTGCTGAGGTCCTTGATCGAAGGAAAACCAGAAGACTGATTAGAAAAGAATGGGCGGTCACGTTTGATAGGAAGCTGTAACCGGTGCCTGACTTTGAAATTTGGCAGGAGATGTTCGTGACGTGTGGAGCGAATACAAACGATAGCAGATAACGGGCAGCGGATGGATGGCTAAAGTTCAGAGTTATTCGTTTGCCCGCCTTGTACCATGCTAGTGTAGTGCGTCCAACACTTCTTTACATAAGTTCAAAAGCTGTCATTCCTCCTGCAAAAGCAGGAACCCAGTTGAAATCATTGGATTCTGGGTCAAGCCCGGAATGACATTCAAAGTAAAGGGACTTCTGACGCAGTACACTAGGTTCAGGGCCTGCCGGCGGGCAGGGAGTTCGGAGCAATCAGGAAAAGGAGGAATCGTGGAGGATAGAATATTGAATTTGAGGCTGAGCGATTTTAAAAGGGAAGGGCTTTACCTCCTTTTCCCGGATTCGACAAGGTTAGAGCTGACGAAAGAAAATATCGAACAAGTGACGGATCGTTATTGGCAAGACCCCATGAAAATTCCCGAGGAGATGAGAAAAGCCATTGATTTCCAAAAATGCTACTTTTGTCCGCACAAAAATGAAGAAGACATTTGCGATTCGATCCGACCCATGCTTCCTTTTTTGGATATCGTCGATCAGTACGTGTCTTATGACCAAGTGATCGCGGTATACAAGGGGGATGAAGATAACTTGGTGCATGTCAAGGCAACAACGATGCAGGATGCCCTCAAGTACGTTTCTATCCTGAGTTTATTAAGGTATAACTTGGTGTTGCAAAAGTACTGGAAATATTATTATGGAATTATCCCGATCATGGGCGGAAGGGAGGTGGCCACCAGAGTCTATCTGAATATGTATTGGCTCCACAAGGGAAACATCGAAGAGATTAAAAGGATAATTAAGAGATTTGGAGAAGAATTGAGCGTCTCAAGCACGAATCAAGTCAAACGGCTGAATTTAGTCTGTAAGAACGATGCCTTTGTGAATGCGTTTGTAAACACCCAACTGGTAACCCAATTCCTCGTCAATATAGAGGCTATTCTTACAAAATCCTTTAATGACTTCGAGAGTCATTTCCGGATTCGGCAATAATGGCGGTTCCCTTGTTCATTTAACTTCAAGCCCAATCGAGGGGAAGGAGGTTATAAAAGAACTCGACATTCGCCTGCTATTTTTGGAGAGAGCATTAAGGTTTACGTCCGACCCGTCAACGAGCATTCGCAAGAAGTCGGGATCGGGTCCCAATTCTTCCGTAGAACACCACCCGATTTTTCGTATCATTTTTTTTGGTGTGCCGCCAAGTATTGCTTGATCGTTTCTTCAGCTTGCTGGGCCAACACTTGAATTTCTTTTCTCTGAGCCCTCCATTGATAAGAAAAATAGATGCCGGTCAGAATGATCAACACAGATATCATCACGGCCAGCGCTTTTAATATTCGAGGAGAAACGGCAGGAGAAAAAATAAGGTCCAAAAGCCCAATGCTGATGAGAATGCCGACAGCCAGAGCGAAGAACAGCCAAACGGTTTCGTAGAGCATTAAACACCCTCCTATTGAAATTCAAAATCTGCCGGAGATGATTTTCTATCGCTGAATCCGGTTCCATTGACCCCCCAGTCAGGAACGCATGGACAAGGAGAAGGGCCGAGAGGGTAATGCCAAAGCGAATATTAAAGTCGTAGTTTCCGTAGCGGCGAGCATGTAGCCGATTCGTTGTCAGCAAAAGCGCCAAGGCAAGATCGGCCGTGCCAACGGTATAATTTTGCTTCGTTAACACGATGATTCCAGAGTGGATGAGAGCGATGATGACCAGGATAGAGATAAGAAAAATGATATATCAGAATTCTTTTCGACGGCCTGCTCAGGGTCATAGCCCTCCATTCGATCGGGACCCTTCTCATTTCTAAAAGGCGGCGGTTTTGTCGGACTCTGATTCATGAGGGTGGGCTTCTAACATCTCAACAAACTTCTCTAAAAGCTTTGGATCAAACTGCGTTCCGGCGTGTCTCCGCAGTTCAGCCACAGCCTCCGCGTAGGGAAGGGTCTTTCGATAAGGGCGCGCGCTCGTAAGAGCCTCATAAGCAGCGGCTATGGCCAGCAATCGGCACTCGACGGGAATTTCCTCTCCTTCGATGCCGAGGGGATAGCCCTGGCCATTCCACCACTCGTGGTGTTTGAGAATCCAGTCGGCAATTGGAATGAGGTCGGGGGCGGAGAGGGCGATACGATACCCGATCTCGCAATGGCGCTTCATCTCCGTCCACTCCTCGGAGGTCAGGGCACCTTCCTTGAAGAGGATCGAGTCGGAGATCCCCACTTTGCCGATGTCGTGGAATTTGGCCAAGAGGGATAGGTCAGACCTCGTGGACTCCGGCAGCCCGATCAGGGCGGCCAGACTGACCAATAGCTTTTCCAGGCGAAGAATATGTTTCTCGGTGGTGAGATCCCTTTCCTTGAGTGTATTGATCAGGGTCTTAACAATGGTGCTGCGGACGCTCTGCGTCCGATAGAGCTTCTTCCGATACATGCTATTGTCCGCTTCTTTAAAAAGGTCTTTGAGGTTCCTATCCGCTCCATGGCTGACAGCAGATCCGACCGAGATACTCACGGGAAGCTCCGGGTTGGTGGCATTATAGCCTGCCACCGCCTCCTGAATCCTCTGACAAGCATTCTGAACAGCCAATTCAGTCGTATCCGGAAGGACGACAGAAAACTCATCCCCGCCAATCCTGGCCACCAAGTCTCCCTCACGGAAGCATCCCCGGATCACCCCGGCAGCGGCGACCAGCAGGCTATCCCCCTGATCGTGTCCCAAGGTGTCATTGACAAGCTTGAGCCCATCCACATCGCACGAGACGATCCCTACCATACTATGCCGCCCTCTTTCTATCCGGGTCATCTCCTCCTCGAAGTAGATGCGATTGTAGAGGCCGGTAAGCGGATCATGCAAACTCAGGTATTTCAATTTTTCTTCCCCGAGTTTAAGGTCCGTGATATCGGCCGCAATACCGACCACACGGAGCGTCTCCCCTGAATCATCATGAATCGGAAAGGAGCGATCTTTGATCCAGCGGATGGACCCATCGAGACGCGCAATGCGATAGACCTGCTCGACTTCCCCCCGGCCTTTGCTTTCTAAATATCCCTTCACGTTCTCTTTATCCTCGGGATGGACGGTATCCAAAAAGGATTCAGGTTCCTGGTAAAGACTTTGAGGAGTGCGTCCCCAAATTTCCATATAGGCGGGGCTCACGTATCGGAAGTAGCCCTGTTCGGAGATGTAGAAGACCTCACGGATGTTCTCTGCCAGCTGGCGGAACCTCTCCTCACTCTCCCGGAGCGCCTCCTCCCGTCGCTCACGCTCGGTGATGTCCCGAGAGAAAGCTCTGAATCCGATCGGTTTTCCTTCTGAATCCCTGATAAGAGATACCGAAAGTTCGATAGACGCTTTCGTTCCGTCTTTTCTGATAACTTCCTCATCTAATCCCTTCACCGGTTCCCCTGTCCTGTAGACTTTATTAAAAGCCTCAAACAATTTCTTTCCAGTCTCCTTATCTGTAAACTGCCGCTTGTTCATTCCGATCAATTCATCTCTGGTATATCCCAGCTCTCGGCACCGGGCATCATTAGCGAAGGTAAAATTACCGGCAAGGTCGACCTCAAAATAGCCGTCCTGGATGTTTTCAATAATAGTTCGATATTTCTCCTCATTTTGCCGCAGCAGTTCTTCCGTCCGTTTGCGCTCAGTGATGTCCCGTAAAATTCCTCGAAACCCGATTGACTTACCCGACGCATCTTTTCGCAACGATATCGATGCCTCAATGCATGCTTTTCCGCCATCTCTTCTGGTAATCTCCCAATCAAATGCTCTATAGGGTTTCCCTGTCCTGTAGACCTCATTAAAAGCTTGAAACACTTTCTTTGCGTTCTCTGGATCCATGTACCGCCGGTTATTCAAGCCTATCAATTGCTCTTTGGGGGTCCTCGATATTCGGCACATCGAATCGTTGAAAGCGGTTAAGTTGCCGGCTAGGTCGGTCTCATAATAGCCATCTTCGATGTGTTCAAGGACGGTCCGGTATCTCTCCTCACTGTCCCGGAGGGCGTTTTCTGCTCGCTTGTGTTCAATCGCGTACCGGATTGCCCGTGCCAGCAAATTGCCGTCCATTTGATCCTTGATCAGGTAGTCCTCCGCCCCTTCCTGCACAGCGCGGATGGCAATCGTTTCATCGTCGAGGCCGGTTAGGATGACAACGGGCAGATGAGGAGCCACGGCACACACCTGTCTGACGTTGTCGAGGCCATGTCCATCCGGCAGTGACAGGTCGAGGAGGATGACGTGATGACTTTCATCTCTGAGGTGGGACAGGCCTTCGCCCAGAAGCCCTGCATGGGTCAGACGGAACTTGTTGGCTCCTGCATCGACCAGCATCTCTTTGACCAACCGAGCGTCTCCAGGGTTATCTTCGATCAGCAGCACCTTGATGATCTCAGGCCATGGTCCGGGGACATTCGACGGTTTCTGTTCTTTTGTTTTAAATTGAGACATCTACGTCTGCACCCTTTGACAGCTTAACGATGGTGAACCAGAAATCCTCTATACCAGACGAATCCACCCCTGTTCATCCCGTCCGTGAGGAACATGTAAACGAAGAGCACGGCGCCTAAGGAAACACCTGAGTTGATATTGAAGGTGTGTACCGCCTGTATCGTCGAGCATGAAGATAATTTCCAATCAGCAAAGACACCAAAGGCAGATCAATTATCCCCACGGATATATCCTTCTCCACTAAGGCAAGTATGCCGAAAGGAATGAGTGTCACGATGGCGATGATGCAGACGAAACGAAGGACATACACGAGGGGAACCTGCCCAAGGTCGGGAGGACGAATTGGAGAGCCGGCTGAGGTGGTCGTTAAGTATCGAAGATACCCTCCAACCTCTAATCTCTTAGGAATCCAACTCTTGTGCATAGGCTCCTCTCCCATGAGAGACTAAGGGCGGAATCAAATCATTTGACATAGCGGGTTCAAATCCTTTTTCCAGACGATAGGCGCAGGGAGAACCATGGTCATGTTCGTAGGCCTCTTGCTCGGAGTCTGGCTTTATCGCCCAGTATGGTATAAGGACTATGACTAATTGAGCAAATATGGTGCCAAAGGGGACTATGAGTCGAACTCGCTGGATTTTGCAGGGTTTTTCTCAAAGAAGAGAAATTCTTGACAGGGAGGGAATGTGCCCTTTTTTGTCTCAAAACTAGTTAATTTCATTTATTAATTGGGGTCTTTCATAAATTCCCAAAACAAAACACTTTTCCATCTTCACATCAGACGGGCGGAGGATTTCGTCTCGGAAGTCCCCTCATGCTGTCCGTTTATCCTTTTCGCGTTCTGTATTTTTCCGCCGCCTCTTTGAATCCGGGAAGTGCCGCTTCAATCACTCTCTTGTCGACGGCATAGGCGATCCTGAAATAGCCCGATTTCCCAAAACCCGTACCCGGAACGGTCAGGATCCTTTTTGATTGGAGTTCTCTAACAAATGCCACATCATCTTCAAGTGGGGCTTTCGGGAACAAATAGAAAGCCCCCTGGGGTTTAACTACCTCATAGCCAAGGGCGGTCAAGGATTTGTAAAAGAAATCCCGCTTCTCTTCATATTCTCTGACGTTCACCGAATTCTTTTGGAGGGGAGCAACCAATCTCTGCATCAATGCCGGGGCATTGACGAAACCGAGAGTTCGATTGGCAAAGATAATGGCGGAGATCAGTTCGTCAACTTCCTCGCAAAGGGGATTCAGGGCGATGTAGCCGATTCTCTCTCCGGCAAGAGAAAGGTCTTTGGAATGGGAGGTCACACGAATCGTGTGGGGATAGTGACGGAAGGCAATAGGAAGCTGGATGCGGTCGAAGACGATCCGCCTGTAGGCTTCGTCCGTAATGAGATAAAGCGTCTTCCCTAACTCCTGGTTTTTCTTTCTTAACAGCTCCCCCAATTTTTCAAGGGAGGTCTGAGGATAAACGACGCCGGTTGGGTTGTTGGGGGAATTGATGAGGATGGCTTTGGTCTCGGTTCCTATCGCCTCCTCAATCTCTGACAGGTTGAGTGAGAAATCGTCATTGGTTTCGACCAATCGAATTTCGCCTCCGCTGTTCTCGATGTAAAACTTGAATTCCATAAAATAGGGGGAGGGGACGATGACCTCTTCCCCTTCGTCCAGGATTGCCTTCAAGACAACGTTGAGTCCGCCGGCAGCACCTACGGTCATCACGACATGCTTTTCATCGAAAGGAAGCCCGGATTCCTCCTTCAGATATTCGGCGATGATCTTTCTCGTATCGCTATAACCGGAGTTCGACATATAGCGATGCATTCCCGGAATCGGGTGATCGGCAAGGGCTTTCAGTGCCTTCTTCAGCGAGGCGGGAGGCTCGAGATTTGGGTTTCCGAGGGAGAAGTCGTAAACGTTTTCCTCACCATGAATCCGTTTCAACTCTTCCCCCTCTTCGAACATCCGCCTCACCCAGGAGGCATTATTTAATGCATTCTTCACGTTCTTTGAAATGGCCATGTCTAAAATCTCCTTTTTTGGATCCCTCGACATCGAGAAATAGAAAAGCCATAGGGTGACCCCTATGGCTCCTGAAAATGAAAAAGCCATGGGGCCTTATGAATCACCCATGGCTTCCCTCCCGCCTCGGGATGGGATTTACGGGTGACCCTTACCAAAATAAAAAAAGAAGTAAAAGTTAAACATTTTCAAGATCCTCGTTGGTATTATAGAACATAAAAAAACGGATTTGTCAAGGAATCTGGTGATCTTGCCCCTGCCTGAGGAAATCCCTTTCCGAGCCTTCAGGATGGCCATAATCCCTAATCGAAAACCAAATCCTCAAAGATATCCCTGTCATGCTGAAATTTTTTCAGCCTCTCTTATTTTCGGCAACCCATAGATCCTGAAACAAGTTCAGGATGACTATAGCGGATTATGTGATGAAGGGATTGCGTTGACAAACCGGAGAGCCATCGATTATTATTCCAAAATTTATGGAATAGAAAGGTGATCCGTGGGTAAGAATCTCGTACAAAAACTTTTTGAGACGCATCTGGTCGGCGGAAAATTAACGGTCCATGAGGACATCGCCATTTCCGTAGACCAAACCCTTACGCAGGATGCCACGGGGACGATGGCTTACCTCCAATTTGAGGCCTTGGGGATTCCGAGGGTCAGGACCAAATTCTCGATCAGCTATGTGGACCACAATATGCTTCAGACTGGATATGAGAATGCGGACGACCACCGATTCCTGCAGACCTCTGCTGCAAAATACGGGGTCTTCTTTTCGAAACCCGGCAATGGTATCTGCCATCAGGTCCATTTGGAACGATTTACAAAGCCCGGGCAGGTTCTTCTCGGTTCGGATAGCCATACTCCCAATGCCGGTGCCATGGGGATGATCGCCATTGGGGTGGGGGGACTGGATGTGGCCCTAGCCATGGCGGGAGAGCCTTACTATCTCAAGATGCCCCGGATTGTCTTAGTGAATTTGAAGGGGAAGCTTCCTCCCTGGGTCGCATCGAAAGATATCATGCTGGAGTTGCTGAGAAGATTAAGCATAAGAGGAGGCGTGGGGAAGATTTTTGAATTTGGAGGGCCGGGGGTGAAGAGCCTCTCCATTCCAGAAAGGGCTACGATGGCCAACCTGGGGGCGGAACTGGGGGCCACCACTACGATCTTCCCGAGCGACGCAAAAACGCTCGAGTTTCTGAAGGCGCAGGGCAGGAAGAAAGACTGGACTCCCCTCGAGCCGGACAAAGATGCGGAATACGATCAGGTCGTTGAGATCGACGCCAGCGAGTTAGAGCCTCTCGTCGCTCAACCCTCCAGCCCGGACAACGTCTGTCCTGTCAGAGAAGTGGCTGGAAAAGAGGTCAGACAGGTTTGCATCGGGAGCTGCAACAATTCTTCCTATTTCGATTTGATAAGTGTCGCTAAAATCGTCAAGGGGAAAAAAATTCATCCGGATGTCAGCCTCACCATCACCCCCGGATCAAAGCAGGTTTTCGAAATGATCGCCCGGGGGGGAGCCTTAGCCGACCTGATCGGCGCCGGAGCACGCATCCTGGAGTCAGCGTGTGGCCCCTGCATCGGCATGGGGCAGGCTCCTCCCTCCCGTGCCATCTCCGTCCGGACAATGAATCGGAATTTTCCTGGCCGGAGCGGAACTCCCGAGGATCGGGTCTATCTGGCAAGCCCCTATGTCGCCATCGCTTGTGCCCTCAAAGGATCCATTACCGACCCCAGAAAATTGGGCCCGAACCCGCCTCGTGTCCCCATGCGTCCGAAATTCTTAATCGATGACAGTCTCATTATTTCTCCCCCTGCAAGGCCGGAAAAGGTGGTGATAGGGCGAGGGCTCAATATCAAGCCGTTACCCCTTCGCGGTCCCCTGGAGGATTTTGTCGAAGGGTCGGTTATTTTGAAAGTAGGGGACAATATTACCACCGACGATATCCTTCCTGCGGGGGCGAAGGTCCTTCCTCTCCGATCCAATATCCCTGCCATTTCGGAACATCTCTTCGAAAGGATCGATGCCCATTTCGTCAAGAGGGCAAAGCAATTGGAAGGAGGGTTTGTGGTAGGGGGTGAAAATTATGGACAGGGTTCGAGCCGGGAACATGCCGCCCTGGCTCCGATGTACCTCGGGATCAAAGCCATCCTGACAAAATCCTATGCCCGCATCCATCGTTCCAATCTAATCAACTTTGGAATTCTTCCTCTAACCTTTAAAGATCCTGATGAATTTTCAAGAATTCAGCAGGGAGACTATCTCCGGATCACGAATCTGCGGAACGGACTAAGATCTAGTGGTCTTCTCACCGTTGAGAACGTGACCCAAAAGAGATCCTTTGAAGTTTTGCACGGACTCAACCAAAGAGAGGTGGCGATCCTCCTGGCCGGAGGGTCGCTGAACCATACTGCTTCCTCTGCAATGAAACACCAATCCTAAAGCCTTCTCCGGAGGCATCCCCAATTCCGTAATAAATGCTTCCGTTGCCCATTTGGCTGAGCGTTCGACTAAGCTCACACCGAAGCTTTCTGTCCCCCCAGGGAATGTGTCACAAGCACAGCGAGTCGGGCAGTGGCCAGCTTCCGAAGCTTTAGAATTGCGGATTTTCGACAGGGATGGTCAATCATTCCTGTCAAAGGAAATGATGTCCTAGTGAGGTAGATGCGCATGAATTTACATGATAAGAGGTTCCGCTCTAAAGCTTCCTCAGCCAGCCACCTGTCCCCTCACGGGCTTGGATTCTCTAATACAGTAAGATATATATTTTTGCGTAATCATAATTACGACACAGTCTCCAAGGGGAGGGTGAAGGAGGCCGATTTTCAAGACCTGATAGATTCTACACAAAATAAGGTTTTTTCAAAGGCAAAATACGTAATGAACCCTATTTATTTTCAGATCCATCCCCTATAGTTTAATAATGGATTTTGGCATTGATGTTTTTACAGCCCCCCCGCTGGGGAGAGGGATGGGGTGAGGGGGCGATCGGGAGGATTCAAAAAATGACGGAACAGATACAGGAAACGAAGAATATCGGCCTTCGGGGGGTGAAGGTAGCAGATACGCGCATCTCGGATGTTGACGGGGAGAGAGGAAACCTCATTTATCGGGGCTTAAATATCTGTGACCTTGTCGTCCGTTCCACCTTTGAAGAGGTTTCCTATCTTCTGCTTCATGACCATCTCCCTACGGCCGAAGAGCTGAAAAAGTTTCAGGGGGCACTCGTCTTAGAGAGGGAGATTCCCGAGGTCGTTTATCGATTTATGAAGATGATGCCGGTTGCTTCCCATCCCATGGACATCATGCAGGCAGCCGTTCCTATTCTGGCAAGCCATGACCCTCAGTTGCACGATGAGACGAGGGAGGCCAATTTCAAAAAGGCGATCCGGCTCATCGCCAAACTCCCCACCGTTGTAGCTGCGTGGGATCGTATTCGAAAGGGAAAAATAGCGGTCAGTCCCAATCCCGAACTCAGCCATGCAGGGAACTTCTTATACATGTTATCCGGATCTCCTCCTGGGGCCGGTACGGCCAAGGATTTCGACACTTGCCTGATTCTCCATGCCGAGCATTCCTTTAATGCCTCCACGTTTGCGGGTCGGGAGGTGGCTTCGACCCATGCCCAACTCTACGCTTCCATCGCAGCCGCTCTCGGAGCGCTTTCCGGAGAGCTTCATGGGGGAGCGAATAGCGAGGTCATGAAGATGCTTCTGGAGATTGGAGAGGTGGATCGTGTGAAACCCTGGGTTACCGGAAAACTCCAAAAGGGAGGAAAGGTGATGGGCATGGGGCATGCGGTTTACCACACCGAGGACCCCCGGGCGACGATCCTCAGAGGAATATGCAGCCGTCTGGCAGATCGTCTGAGAGATCGAAAATGGTTTGAATTGACGAACGCGATCGAGGCGACCACTAAAGAAGAGTTCAGAAAGTTGAAGGGGAGAGACATCTATCCCAATGTCGATTTCTACAGCGCCTCGGTCTATTTCATGATGGGGATTCCAACAGACCTCTTCACCCCTGTTTTCGCCATCTCGCGGGTCTCAGGCTGGACGGCCCATATCATTGAAGAGAAGTTTGCCGAAGCCCAACCCAAACCCGAGCTTTATCGTCCGGATGCAGATTATGTGGGAACCTACTGCGGTCCCCAGGCCTGTCCATATGTTCCGATTGAAGAGCGATCGAAATGATCTTCCAGCATGATATCGTCATTGTGGGTGCCGGCCTAGCAGGGCTTCGGGCAGCGGTGGAGTGTGTCGGCCAGGCTAACGTGGCAGTGGTCAGCAAGGTTCTTCCTACGCGATCCCATTCCGGAGCGGCCCAGGGAGGGATTACCGCCCCCCTCGGCAACGAGGAGGAGGACCATTGGGAATGGTATTTCTACGATACCGTCAAGGGTGGCGACTACTTAGGGGATCAGGATGCCATCGAGATCCTGGTCAAGGATGCGCCGAGGGCCATCTATGAGCTGGAGCATATGGGCGTTCCTTTCAGTCGCACTGCGGAGGGAAAGATCGCCCAGCGGAACTTCGGTGGTCATACCCGGGATTATGGGAAGAAACCCGTAAAGAGGGCCTGCTATGCCGCAGACCATACCGGAAGGGTGGTTCTCGATACCCTCTTCGACCAGTGCCTCCGGCATCAGGCAAAATTCTATCCTGAACACTACCTGCTTTCGCTGATCACGGACAAGAGAAGATGCGTAGGGGTGGTGACCTATGATCTGGCCACGGGAGAACTTCATCTTCTTCAGGCCAAAGCCGTTCTTTTAGCCACCGGAGGGTGCGGAAAGGTATACACGACAACCTCCAATGGCAATGCGACCACCGGAGAAGCTTTCAGCTTGGCCTACAACCTGGGAATCCCACTCGAGGACATGGAATTTGTCCAGTTTCATCCGACAGGGCTTTACCCTTTAGGAATTCTGGTCAGCGAAGCGGCAAGGGGCGAGGGTGGTCTTTTGCGCAACCGATTGGGGGAGCGGTTCATGGAGCGATATGCCCCGACCGTAAAGGATCTGGCGGCGAGGGATGTTGTCTCCAGAGCCATTCTTACGGAGACTCGGGAAGGGAGGGGGATCGGCGGAAAGGATTATGTCCATCTTGACCTCACTCATCTCGGAGAGGAGAAGATTCAGGAGAAACTCTGGGAGATTGCTTCCTTTGTCAGAATCTACACAGGAATTGATCCGGTCTATGACCCGATTCCAGTGGCGCCCACGTGTCATTATATGATGGGAGGCATCCCTACGGACGTCGATGGAAGGGTACTGGCCGATGAGAGAGGTTCGATCGTCTCGGGACTGTATGCAGCCGGGGAATGTGCGTGCGTATCGGTTCACGGTGCAACCCGACTCGGTTGCAATTCCCTCCTCGATTTACTCGTCTTCGGCAGGAGAAGCGGGTTGGCGATGAAAGAGAGGATTAAGGATGTTGGGTATCCGTCCCTCTCGAAAGATCCTCTAAAATTATGCGAAGAAAGGATCGCCCGATTATTGAGCCATCCCGGTCGAGAGAAAATCGATCCCCTCAGGAAAAAGATGCGGTCTGTGATGATGGATTACGGGTCGGTCTTTCGAAATGAGGAGGGCTTAAAAGAGGGGATCGAGGAGATCCGAAACCTGAAAGAGCGCTACAAAGAGGTCGGGATGGTGAACAAGGGAAAGGCATTCAATTATGAATTGACGGAGGCATTTGAGCTGGGCCATCAGCTTAACCTCTCGGAGGTGATCCTTTTCAGTGCCCTCCATCGAACGGAGAGCCGGGGAGCCCACTATCGAGAGGATTTTCCGTTGAGGGCAGATCGATACTTTTTAAAGCATACCCTCGTTTTTCAAACTCCGAAGGGGCCCGAAGTGAGATATAAGCCTGTGAAGATCACGCGATTTCAACCCGAGGCGAGGGTCTACTAAAAAATTGCAGATTTCAGATCTTAGATTTCAGATTGAAGATTAGTGAAACCCGATTCTGTCTCCTCCCCTCTCCCTTGGCGCCTGCCTGCGCGAAGTCCCGCCTTGCGGGACGAAGGCAGGGGAGAGGGACAGGATGAGGGGGAAGAAAGAGATATATGCTTGTCAAACTGAAGATTTTTCGCTTTGATCCCCAGAAGGACGAGAAGCCTTACTACCGGACCTATGAGGTCGAGGCCGACCCGATGGATCGACTTCTCGATTGCCTCAACCGGATCCGGTGGGAACAAGACCCCACCCTTTCTTACCGGTGGTCTTGCGGCCACGGCATCTGCGGATCGGACGGGATGAAGATCAACGGGATCTGCGGTCTGCCCTGTCAAAAGCTGGCCCGGGACTATGAAGCGGAAGTTCTGATCGAGCCTCTTCCGGTATTTAAGGTGATCAAAGACCTGGTCGTAGATCTGGATCTTTTCTTTGAGAAATACAATTCGATCAAGCCTTATCTGATTACAAAAACTCCTCCGCCCGATCAGGAAAGAAGTCAGTCGGCGGAGCAGCAGAACTTTCTTGAGAAAGCCATCCGTTGTATCCTCTGCGCCTGCTGCACGGCAGCCTGTCCTGTCAATCAGAATTCCGAAACAGCAAGCTATGTCGGTCCTGCAGCTCTGGTTCGGTCCTTCCGATACCTCTTCGATTCAAGAGATGAGGGTTCTGAGGAGAGAATCACTCTCCTGGATCATAAGGACGGCGTCTGGGGTTGCCAGACCCTGTGGAAGTGCACAGAGGTCTGTCCAAAAGAGATTCCCGTCACCAAGGAGATTGGCCAGATCAAGCGGCGCATCTACGAATCGAAACATCCTAAGGAGTAGGAGAGAGAAAGTGGAAAATTTACGCTGTGAAAGGTGTTTTCTCTGACGCTTTCACCTGCTATTACTCAATTAAGATAGCAAATGAGGATCGAAGATTATTAGTTCAAATTTGGATAACAAAGAAGGTAGAGCCAATGTGATGACCCTGCCTTTCCCCTCCTCTAATTAAATATGGATTTATTTCTTGAATTTACTTCTGTGTTATGAAAGCTGGAATAGGCCGAAAAATCATCCCCGTATGTTCATTGATTGTTACCTGGATGAAATAAATATCTTTGGTACTTAAATTATCACCAAAGACTTTTTTCGCCCAACCCATGACCGACTTCTCAGTTATTCTTTCAGAATTCTTTCTCCTTTCCGGGAGCACGCCAAGTAGCTCGTACTCCTTTACTGGGTTATACCGGTAGAATTCATAGGCTTCCATTACTAAACCCGTTTACTCTTCGACATGAGATATGACATAAGATATTTCAGGCGGTTCTTGAGGAAGGGTTCTTTGAAAGATAACTCTGACTGAAAAACGTCTTCCTCATCCATATTTTTTCTCTGTAAACACCTTCTAAGATGGACCACTGCTGCTCTGTTAAGTTACTATGCTCAAAGAAATATTTTTTTACTTCTCCCAAAAAGTGTTTTTCCCTTAATGTCAATTCATCCCGCTCTAATAGAGAGACCATAGTTTTAAATCTTTCCTGATCCATCGTTGCCCTCAATTTGTTTCTAGTTTTCTTTTTGAAAATCTTGATTCTAATACTTCATAGATGTTAATCAATCCTTTTGTTAAAGCATAAACAATGACGGATGACGCCTTCGGGGCATGTAATTTCCTCATGAGCCTAACCTGGTTTTCTCTTACAGTTTTTTCACTAATATAAAGCTCATCCGCGATCTCTTTATTCTTGTAACCTTCTGCGATGAGGTTTAGTAGCGCTCGCTCACGTGGCGTAAACATTTTGAGATCTACTTTTGATTCCCTCAGCTGCATTTAAATCATTCCTCCTCTATAATCAAGCTAACCCATTAACAATTTACATTCTGCCCTTCCTGATAAATATCTACTAATTCTTATTACTGTTCTTTGGTTAGTTCCTCTTTTGTATTGGAATAAGGATTGACTTGCCTTCCTACAATGAGGATGGTCTTTTCGATAGTGTCTGCCACCCTTAAGGCCCAGACCTTCCCAATTGTCTTCTTGAGCCAATAATGGAGGCATAAGTTTTTATTTATCAGGAAACTTCTCATCCATTTCTCTGTTAATAGAACTAATTCCTTACTGTTAGAAAGCATTTTATGTGCCAGTTCATTGTTATGAGATAAGTTGTCATAATTATTTTGTTTTTCTTAAAGTTCTATATTTTAATCAGAGGCTAAGAGTGGAAGTAAATTTCACAAAATTCACAAATCGCTGCAACAAAAGTGAAAAAGTTTTAACACATCTTGACTATTTTCAATTGTAATGTAGTACCTTGGGAAGAAAGCTAAAGCCGTTGACTTCGGGAAGGAGTCTTCAGAAAAGCGGGTGTGGATATAACAAATCATTGCTGGGGGCCGTATTCAAGAATCGAGGATTATGGATTGAAAGTGATCATGACGTTCTTGGCACAAAAGAAGTGTGAAGTGTAACAGCACTGTCTTCTGACAACTAAACCGAAAAAATCGTAATGTAAACTTCTTCTCCTTGCCTAAATTCCCTCCTTACTGAATGTCATCTTCTTCGCAGGTACTATAGGAATCCTTTTTTGACTTCAACTTATAGGGAACAACAAAGATCGCATGTTTATCCTTCACCTCTTGGCCAACCATCGATTTTGCCCATTTCAGACCAGATTCAAGTAGGCTTATTCCCCTCAAATCCTTCCTCCTCTCAACGAATACACCCATCAGCTCGCCTTTTTTAAGCTTATAATTCTTATAGAAAACTTTATATGTTATCATCTTGCCCATACCGCCCGCAATCCATGTTATTTTAAACCTTTTGCTCCTTAATACCTAAATGCCAAGGAGCCTCGCCTCCTTTACTTTGCTTAAAATTCGGCCCCCCTACCGACGGAAGCTTCATTATTTGTTGACATCTGCTCCAAATTAAATCGGCGACCAAGAAGGGCAGTCAGTTTCCAACGATCCTCATCCAATATCTGGATCAATTCTAATCCGTACTGATATCCTTTCCAGTCTCTTTTCCAATAAGGTTCCTTCCGCACGGTCTTCGCCGTGACTTTGAAATTAGCCAATTCACACTCTCTCGGATACAGGACAGTGATACTTAGTTCCGTGCCGACAGGGATATCTCTGGGGGATTCGATGAGAAATCCTCCTTCACTTGCATTGACAACAATTGCTCCACGCAAACAGGAGTCGTTCATATCCCGATATTCAGCGGGTAAATCAATGAAAAACCGGGGATATCTTCTTCTCTCTCTGCTGTCAAATGATCCTTCCATTGTCTCCTCTTACCCTCGGGTTTTCTATTGCTAAATTCCTGCCTTGTTTCATAGCGTTATCGGTTCATAATAAGCCACGGGGGCCACAGAGTTTGATTTGCTGTTTCCAGTATTAGCATTTTCCTCAGATCTCGCCGGGGATGGAAGACCTGTTCTTCTTTCAAAATTAACTGAGTCTACTGTTACAAATGGCATGACCTTGGTCATCTCAAGGATCCTCTCCGCTCTGAGATAAATCAGGACATCCATCATATCTTGACTTCCGGCTACAAATTCCTGTACGTTCCCCCGACCGTATTGTTCTATTGCCGACATTAATTCTTCACTGATTAGCATATTTACCTCCTGTCCTCATCAAATCACTGGGACTTATCCGACAAATATAGATTTATATTCTTTACTTCCTTCTGAGTTCCCCAATGAGGTTGCATATTTTAATCAATGCTTTTAGGTATTGTAATCTGAATGAAAACCAATTGATTCTAAGATGCTGTATGCCTACCATTAATTCATTACTTTTGGTCATGCTCTAGACCTCATCCAAATAGGCTCGTTAAGACTCTCTCAAGCAAGCAATAATGCTTAATAAAAAAATGATCCATTGAATTAATGCGATAGGGTACCCACCAATAATTAATGTTCTTAAAAAAACCGGATTACCATTTTGAATGAAGCCACGGTAACCCGGTTCCTTTGATTTGATCTCGGCAACCTGGCTATCCTATAAATCTGGGACCCGTGGCTTTCCGTCCCACGATTACTCGTGGTTTGGCTTTATCGCTGAATATGAATCAGGGCTTTTTCTATTGCTCTTATATGAGCAATTCCAATGCCAAGGACAATTAATTCATATAACAATTTGATATTTAACGGTTTTTGGAAAAACAGAATTTCACAACAATAAGATTTATGACGTTTTTTGACTGTCCAATGCAATCTCAGGATAAGGGAATGGCGAGTTACCTTACGTATTCCCTTAGCTGTATGTACTGTTTCCAGTTTCCTACCCGTTTAGGTTCACCATAGCACTTCTGCCCTCCTTACCACCCAGGAGAGCCGAAAATGACTCTGCTTTTTATCTTAGGAAATTGTTGATACAAATTTTCAGGCGTGTCCATCAATTCGGGGGAAGGTCAAGTTGTACTCTTCATAATGGTATGGAAATCTATTTTTCAGGAAGAAATGCTTGGGCTTGCTTCGATGGCCTAATAGATCAAGTTTCCGTTTACTCCTTTTCTTCAGACGGATATCTCAAGCACAATCCTGAAGTGATTCACATCCGCAATGTTTTTTTCTCTAATCTCTTTTGATTTTTTCCGACCAAAAATTGTTTTGAATTTGCGAAGGATGTTCTGTAAGATAGTACATTGAGGTTCACATCGTGACCGATCCTCTAAAGAAAAAAGACGCCTATATCGCCATCCACGGTCATTTCTACCAGCCTCCCCGGGAGAACCCCTGGCTTGAAATCATCGAGACGGAAGAGAGCGCCCATCCCTTTCACGATTGGAATGAGAGGATTGCCTTCGAGTGCTACCGGCCCAATGCCTACGCCCGGACCCTTGACGGCAAAGAGAAGATCTTAGATATTGTCAATAACTACTCCTCCATTAGTTTCAATTTTGGTCCGACGCTCCTCCCCTGGCTGGAGAGGAGATTTCCTTCTGTCTATCGGAAGATCCTTGAAGCAGACCAGCTCAGCCTGAAACGGTTCGGCCATGGGAATGCCATCGCTCAAGTTTATGACCACATCATCATGCCCCTGGCCAGCGACAGAGATAAAGAAACCGAGGTCCTCTGGGGAATTTCCGATTTTGAGAAGCGATTCCATCGAAGACCCGAGGCCATGTGGCTTCCCGAAACTGCCGTCAATTACCCAACCCTTCAGGTGTTGGTCAAACATGGAATGCATTATCTTGTCCTGAGCCCCTTTCAGGCGTCGAGATTAAGGCCCTTTGGAGGCAAAAAGTGGACGGATGTCTCGCAGGGCCAGATCGATGCGACCCAAGCCTATCGATGCTTTATCAAAGATTCTTCTGGAAAGAGGATTCCGGAGCAATTCATCGACATCTTCTTTTACAATGGGATCATCTCAAAGGAGATTGGCTTTGGGGAACTCCTCAATGACGGGAATACTTTCTGTAATCGATTTACACAGTTCTATCAAGAGTCGAAGGAAAGACCTCAATTGGTTCATGTAGCGACGGACGGTGAGACTTTTGGACACCACAAGAAATTCGGAGAGATGGCCCTGGCCTTTGCATTGGACAGCGGGTTTCCTACAAGGGGTTTTGAGCTGACCAATTACGGATCTTTTCTGAAGCGATTTCCTCCTATCCACGAAGTGGAGATTGACGAGGGGCCAAAGGGAGAAGGAACGTCCTGGAGTTGCGCCCATGGGGTGGAGAGATGGAAAGAAGATTGCGGGGACAGTACGGGAGGAAACCCTGGATGGAATCAGAAATGGAGAAAACCACTGCGGGAAGCTCTTGATCTCTTGAGGGATGAACTCAGCGTGATCTTCGAAAGAGAGGGAGAAAAAATATTTCGTAGTGTCTGGGAGGCGAGAAACGGATATATCGATTTAATCCTGAATCGTTCTCCCCAAAGAACCAAAAACTTCTTTGAACAGTACGGGCTCAAAGGCCTTGACGAAAATCGAAGGATCAAGGGACTCAAGCTCCTGGAGATGCAGAGGCATGCCTTACAGATGTTTACAAGCTGCGGCTGGTTTTTCGCGGACTTGGCAGGGCTGGAGACCCTCATTATCCTTCAGCGAGCGGCAAGGGCGATCCAACTGGCAGAAGGACTGACCGGCCAAGGAGTCGAGAAGAAATTCCTTCAGCGTTTGTCTGAAGCAGAAAGTAATCTTCCTGAAATGGGGAAGGGAGATCAAATTTATCAGCGTTTGGTAGGACCGAAGTGGGTCATGCCTCAAAGGGTGGTGAACCACTACGCCGTCACTTCTTTATTCGATGGCGGGGAGGGAGAGAAAAAAATCTTCTCCTATCGAGTGGAGAAGATTCATTACGAAAAAATGGAAAAGGAAGAGAATTTGTTGGTCATCGGTCAGGTGAGAGTGACCTCGGATATCATCCCGGAGCCAAAAGAATTTATCTTTGGACTAATTCCATCGGCGAGCGAGGTTTTCCGGACATGGATATCAGAAAAAAGGGAAAGCCTTCATTTCGATGTTCTGAAGCAAAAAGGACATGAGGCATTTGGAAAAGGTGGGGAGGAGATCGCCACGGTTCTTACTTCCTTGTTTGGAGATCAGGTCTTCACTATGCGTCATACTTTTAAGGAGGAGAGACAAGCCATCTTCCAAAAGCTTATCCAGAAAGAATTCGAAGAACACTGCCAAGCCTACGCTGACCTATTTGACAGGACGAAACTGGCTGTTGAAGCCTTAGCCAGAGAGGGGTTGGAGATTCCTTATGAGATTCGTGTGGCGGCTGAAGTCACACTCAGCAGTCGCTTGTTCCAAGAAATAAAGCAGCTGCAAAGGGATTTTAAGGGGACGGTCGAAAGAAGGAGGATCGATGAGATCGTCGAAGAGGCAGAGGAGCACGGGTATCATTTGAGGAGAGAGAAATCTCTGACAGCTTTGAATGAAATATTGATGGAGAAAATGAAGGCTCTCCAGGGAACCATGGGTTCGGATCTTTCCCGTCAGCCAGAACTGATTGAGGAAGTCACGGCATTCCTCGACCTAGCAAAGAAGTGGGGGTTCGAAATCTTCCTGGAAGAAGCTCAGAATTTAATGAGCGAGATATTGGAAGGATGCGTTGGCGATCTTGAGAAGTGCTGGTGGGAGGATGGAACTCCAAAGCTATTCTCTCCTAATCTCATCACCCTGGCTGAGAAGTTGGGCTTCAATGTGGAGAAATTTTCAAAAATTACCGGTCCAGGTAATTCGGCAGGCTAACCACGCTTTCCGCAAATGTTTTGGCAAAAAATGTAACTATTGTGGATCAAATTTCCACTTTACAAAAGGAACTGTCTAATAACCCGAAGGGCAGAGTTCCACGGGCTTTGCCCGTGGGTGAATGGGGACTCGCCCATAGGGCGTCAAGCATAGCTTGTGTTTTGGAATGAGGGCCACGGGCTCTGCCCGTGGGTATCTACTAGATGAGATCCTGCCAGATGTCTTCCTGAGTTCTTGGAAGTTATGTACGTGACCTATCTTACTCCCCGAATATTATCAAAATAAGACAGAAATACAATCAAAATTTTAGAGGATGTAGGCAGGGGCGTAGGTTCTAAACCAACCTGGCAATTGAAGGAGAAGTTCAGAAATCGTTCTTTCTGCGGACCCGGCCATAGTGAACAAGGGCATGCATCGCGCGGGCACATTGTTCTGGCGTATCGTAAATCGGGATCCCGCCTTCTTTGAGGATGTCTTCCATGATGTCATGTTCGAGACGAATAAATCGAAGGCAAATAACGGGTTTGTTATATTTCCTCGGCAGCGATGCATAGACCTTTGCTCCGTCAAGAGCAACTTGAATAGGTTCGGAAAGCGAATCGGAATTCCTATCAATTTTCAGAGAATGATCCCAGATTTGCGGGCTGACCGGCACGTTACTGATGACGCCGTCAATATAATCAAGCTTGAGTAGCTTTTCTATTATTTCCGCCTCCTGAAGTGCTGTGCGTGAGCTTCCGGCAAAATCGATGGGATTTTTTGCCGGCGGTGCGTGCGCCGGAAGCAATGCGGTGATGCTGGATGCCGTGTCTGCGTCCAATTCCGGCAGCTCGAGGCCAACAGCGGAGCAGGCATCTGTTCCGACAACGCCCTGTCCGCCGCTGCCGAGTATGGCAACACGGTTACCGTCAGCCAAAGGTAAACCGACAAGCGCCTCGGCCATTTCAAAGAGATGAAAGGACTCATCAACCTGCAGCAATCCAACCTGCTTGCACACACCGTCAAAGATCTTCTCAGATCCTGCAATCGATGCAGTGTGTGACAGGGTGGCCCGCGCGCCAGCGGCAGAACGGCCACCCTTATAAACCACAACGGGTTTTTTCCTTATCACCTGGCGGGCGACCGTGAAAAAACGCCTGCCGTCTTTCAGTCCCTCAAGATAGAGCACGATCACCTTCGTATCCTCATCGTCCACGAGGTATTCGAGATAGTCGGATACCTCAAGATCAGCCTGGTTTCCTATACTGATGAATTTGCTCAGGCCGTATCCCTTGTTGCTGGCGACCTGTGCCATCGCAACCCCAAAAGTACCGCTCTGTGAAATAAATGCAATAGGACCCGCTTTGGGGGCCTGAGGAAAGCATAAACTGAGTTGTCCCGCGGCGCTCCATATCCCCATGCCATTAGGTCCCACCAGTCTGATACCGCCCGACCGGGCCACCTCCACCATTGCATGCTCAAATCCTCTCCCCTCTTCACCGACTTCGGCAAAACCGGCGCTGATCACAACGGCGCCCTTGATGCCTTTCTCGATACAGTCACGCAAGACGCCCGGAACCGTTGCCGCAGGCGTAGCGATCACGGCAAGATCGATAGCGCCCGTCACCGCGGATACGCTGGGGTACGTAGGAAGTCCTAATATTTCTCCTTTGCTGGGGTTGATGGGGTAAATGGTCCCCTTGAAACCCGTCTTCAGAGGCCTCTCAACCATCAGGTACCCCCACTTTCTGAAGGTATCCGATGCCCCTATTACGGCGATTGATTTCGGTTTGAAAATGTAATCGAGCTCTTCCACTATCTTCCTGCTCAAGGAGGACTCCTCTTAGAAATAAAATCATAAATCCCCCCTTGCCCCCCTTTAATAAAGGGGGATTGAGGGGATTTGAAACTTATGTTCAACGTAATATACAACCTGAAATCTTATAAATAAAGAGGTGCGTCTTTCGTTTACCGACTTATCTTAAAACCGGGGTAGGAATAAATTCCTTGACATCCTAAAAATCTTTGATAAAGTATTCGCCTGATTAAGAAAGGAGGTTTAAGATGGCGTTTTCAACCGATTCGACATTGGGGGAAATCTTAGATAATGAGAAGGGGAAGGCTGTTTTAGAGAAACACATGCCGGGTGTATCGAAGGATCCGCGGACGGCCATGGGTCGGAGCATGACTCTGAAGCAGATTGCGGCTTTTATGCCGGGGCAGATTACGCCTGCTCTGCTTCAAGCCATAGATGCAGACCTGAAGAAGATTTAATTTGTCACCTTACTGGATTCGGAAGTTGCAGGCTTTCGGTGTCATCCTGGTAACATAGGTTGATGTCGGAGGATGTCTGCACTTTTCGACCGGGCGGGTTGCAAATAAAGCTGGAGAAGAAATACGTCGGCAATTAATGTCGACGCTATATCACTTTCCATTTCAAGGGGCATATTGATACTTCGAACGAAACGGAGGGCCAGCGGACACCTCTTTGATCGGATGATCCTTGTTTGCCGACGCGTGCTCCAGCGACTTGAATACCATTTCCACCTCTTCCGGTGCATTGATGGCCGCAGCAATCTCCTCTGATGTGAAAGACTTTTCTTTTTCTTTCTTGAGAAAGGCAAGGGCTTTGGTTTGGAGCTCGATGACCAACCCTGCTGCCTTCTTCCCCGCCTCCACGCCTGGTTGATGATAGGCATTGACGTTGACCAGCGATGCATAGAAGCCTACGGCCCGCTCGTAGAGCGCGATTAAGGTGCCGATGGAACGGGGATTTACCTTTTCAATTGTGAGGGTGATGGATTCCCGGTCCTTCTCGCTCAGGGCCCTTCGGGTCCCCTGGAGAAAAGCGTTCAGATAATCGCCGCTGGTGGCCTTCCCGTCCAGCAATGAAGAACGACCTTCGCGGTCCTCGAGCACTTCGATGAAAGTGACAAAGAAGTTGTTCAGCCCTTCGCGAAGTTGCTGGACATAGGCATGTTGGTCCGTAGAGCCTTTGTTGCCGTAAACCGAGATTCCCTGATTAACGATTTGACTGCTTCGATCTTTCTCCTTGCCCAGGGACTCCATGATGAGCTGCTGGAGGTATTTCGAAAAGAGCTGAAGTCTGTCTTTATAGGGAAGGATGACCATATCTTTTTTCCCGCAACCTCCGGTGGCATGATACCAGGCGAGAGCCAGAAGAGCTGCGGGATTCGACCGGCAGTTCTTTTTTCGGGTTACTTCATCGCAGAGACGGGCGCCTTCCAGGAGCCCGTCGATATCAAAACCCTGAAGCGAAGCGGGAAGAAGTCCCACTGTTGAAGTCTCCGAAGTTCTGCCTCCCACCCAGTCCCACATCGGGAACCTTGCCATCCATTTTTCTTTTTTTGCTATCCGGTCGAGGCCGCTATTTACTTCGGTAATTGCGACGGCGTGTTTTTCGAAGCGAAGTCCCTTTGATTGATAAGCAGCCTTTGCCTCAAGCATTCCATTTCGAGTTTCTATCGTTCCGCCGCTTTTTGAGATGACAATGGTCATTGTCTCCGATAAGACACCTTTAATTTCTTTTAAGACCCGGTCGAATCCCTCCGGGTCGGTATTATCAAGAAAATAGGGCCTGACTTCGTCTTTGGAGGTCCCGAGCGCATGGGATACAAACTGAGGCCCCAGGGCTGATCCTCCGATGCCGATGACCAGCATACGGGAAAAGCGTTTACCCTTCTGGGATCTTATCTTTCCGGCGTGGACCTTTTTCGAAAAATCCTTGACGGCCTTGAGAGTTTTCTCAATGTCACGGGCGATTTCTCTCCCCGGCGCTAATTCCGGGGCGCGGAGCCAGTAATGGCCAACCATCCGGTTTTCGTCAAGGTTCGCGATGGCCCCGGATTCAAGGGCGTCCATATCCTGAAAGGCTTTTTGTATCGAAGCGTTCATCCGATCGAAATAGTCGTCTGGAAACATCATGCGGCTGATATCCACCATCAGTCCGATCTCAGGATTGAAATTGAGATACTTTTTATATCGGTTCCATTGTTTGATGCTTTCCATCAGTCGCCCCCATATAACCTGGCCGGAACGTGCCCCGCGGCCCCACCCTGTAGGCGGGGTCAAGGGGCACAATACGAAAGGAAACTACACTTATGGGAATCCCCCGGCCTGTGACCGGGGAGCTCCATTTTAGGTTGTTCTTAAAAACATCGTAGCGCCCCTATTTATTGGGGGCGAATTCAGAATTTTCGTCGGAAATAAATGCCGACGCTACAT
>Ga0187772_10000069_pt1 | contig 37679 bp, 40 predicted proteins | sample 0116_SJ02_MP15_2_FD_133137 | JGI IMG/M metagenome (GOLD analysis project Ga0187772, IMG submission 133137) | Tropical peat soil microbial communities from peatlands in Department of Meta, Colombia - 0116_SJ02_MP15_20_MG | ecosystem: Environmental > Terrestrial > Soil > Wetlands > Peat | place... | reverse complement strand
GGGCCGCCTTACCGCGACCTCCGTAGATGATCAGGTGCTTCGGATCTCGGGCGACTTCGGGGTCGAGGTTGTTCTGCAGAAGACGGAACGCCGCCTCTTGGCCCCAACCCCGGCATGAGAGCTGCAAGCCGCGAGGCGCTCGGACCACTCGGTCGGACTCCAAGGTACGGACCATCAATGGGTCCACACGGCCGACCCGTAAGTAGGCTTCCTGAGGGCTTCGTAACGCGCGAGCGGCGCGTCCCCGTACAGAACCGAGCGGCCCTCGCCTCCGGAGTTCGGGACTGACTACTCTTCGTTGTCGATTTCTCGGAAAGTCTGGAACGCTTTGAATCCCCCGACCACGATGAGCCCAGCCCCAACGGCCCAGAGCGCGACGACGGTGTTGCGGTCGGGCACAGAGGCCGATGGGTTCGAGAACAGGGCGCCCGCCGATGGGATGAGGGAAGGAGGGTCGAAGAGTGCAATGATCGCCGTTACCAGTGCCGTCGCGAGGATTGCGAGAGCCACCTCAGTGTAACCCAGAAACGCCGCGAAGGCCGCCCCAAAGAAACAGAACAGGAACAGGGCGACAAGTGGGCCATCGGCGAAGCTGTTGGCACCGATGCTAGTATAGCCGGTCGCCCCGAGCCAATAGAGCAACCCCAGAACGAACAAGAATCCCCCGAATGCGGCGACCCCTCGCCAGGCGGCGAGAGCGTCTTCGACCCAAGCGAAGCCCCACGGCCTCCCGCTCTCCGAAGGCTGAGACTCGCGATCTCTCGCGGCCATCGGATACGCCGTATCGGACAGAGTCGCCTTCGGGGAGGTCGCTGACATCAGACCCTTGCATTGTCACCTGGGAATTTACACATTTCTCGGATCGACCGGCAACCTGAAGCGGCTGTCGCGGGGGGTCCCACGGCTGCAATCCTGCGTAAGGACAACTCACTGGCGGCGAGGTCTCGAGCCGCCGAGAAGGCGAACTAAATCCACTCCGGAGCCACGGTCCTCTCTCCGCCCACATCTCCCGTGTTGACGGCGGTCTTGGGCTCGAGTACCATCACCCAAGCTTCGTTCTGAGCTACCGGCAGGTGCTCGGTGCCTTTGGGCACCACAAAAAGATCGCCCTCATTCAGTGTGATCTCCCGGTCGCGGAGCCGAATCAAGAGCCTCCCCTTGACCAAATAGAAGAGCTCATCTTCGCGTTCGTGGCGATGCCACTCGAAGCTCCCTTGCAGCTTGGCGATCTTGACGTAAAAATCGTTCACCTCGGCGACGATCTTCTGCTGCCAGTACTCCGAGAAGTGGCCGAACTTCTCCACGAGATTCACTTTGTTCGGGCCAGCTTTGCCGCCTTCGACCATGAGTCGTCGGCAACCGGAGTCGGTTCTTAGCGCTGTGGTTTCTTCAAAACTCGCTCTCCGGACGTCGTGACCCGTAAACGGCTGAATGAAAGCGACATAGCGGGTCTAGTTGTGACCACCATATGGCCGAAGCGGTCGCAGGATGCACTATCTGCCGAGGTCCGGAGGGCGACCCTGAACTCGAACGAGTCCAAGTATGGGAAGATCGACTCTGGCGTCTGACGACCACCTTGGAGGGCGAGGTCGTGGGGTTTTCGTACCTCGAGCCCAAGCGGCATGTCCCTCACATTACCGACTTGAGCGGCGACGAAGCACGCACCTTGGGGAGCGTTCTTTCTCGGACGACGAGCGCGCTTCGCAATGCCACCGGGGCGCAGCTAGTCTACGTGTACTTGTTTGGAGGTGGGATTCCGCACCTCCACATTCACCTCGCGCCGCACCGGAGCGGCGACGCTCTCAACGATTCATTTATCCGGGGTGAGCAAACCCAGACCAAGCTCCCGAGCGGAGCCACTCGGATCGTCAGTCGCGACTTCCCGCCGCTTCCCGCTTGTCAGCACGAACGGGCCCGTGAACGAATCCGGCAAGAGCTTGCGAAATCGAACAGCAAGCGGTAGACTCCACTCGCGGGTATCGGGCTTCGCCCCGCTTGCGCTCGTGACTCGCCGCGAACGACCGCGCGCTTCCTTCGTGAAGTTCGCCCCGAGGTCCGTCCGCCACGCAAGCCGACGTCTCGACCAAGGGCGCACTTTCCCGAAATCATAATTCAACGTGAGGAACTTGCCCCGCCATGGGGCAAGACCGAGTGAGCATTCGCAACCCGCCCACACTGGCGCCACCCGTCGGGTACTCGCACATGGCCGAAGTCCGAGGGGGAAAGCTCGCTTTTATCGCGGGCCAGGTGGCGCTGGACCGCGAGGGCCAAGTCGTTGGCCCGGGGGATTACCGCAAGCAGGCCGAACAAGTGTTCAAGAACATCGGCCTTGCGCTCGAGGCCGCGGGGGGTAGCTTCAAGGATCTCGTCAAGATCACGGTCTATCTCCTAGACTTTGCCCATGCGCCCGAAGTTCGCGAGGTCCGGGATCGGTTCGTCGACACCCACCGTCCCCCGACGAGCACGGCGGTCCAGGTGAGTCGACTTTTCCGGCCCGAGATCCTTCTCGAAATCGATGCAATAGCATCGGTGGAGTAGTCCTTAGTCGACCCTGTGTGAGGGCCCTGAGTGATCCCTCCGAGCTGATCGCCTTCAACCCATCGACCGCGCCCGCCGCAGGTGACGCCCGCGCACGGAGGGGGAGGGTTAAGTTGGTCGATTCCTTGCGCTCAGCCCGGGACTACGACCGCTCTGGACGATTTCCTCAAGTCGCAGCGCCTCTCCGCTCTCCTCCGGGAGGCCTCGAAGACGCGAGCCGTCGTGGGGGAACTACCGCTGGCGTTCGCGGAGGAGGTAGCCCAGCACCCGGCGGTGCTTGAAGCGCTGTCCACGTGGCTCCGTGCGCACGACCGCCCCGAACTCGCCGACCAGGTGGAGATCGCAACGAACTTTGGCTCCGGCTGGCGAGAACGCCTCGCGCGGGTCTTAAACGAATGCGCCCGCCGGCCCTGACTTGACACTCACGCTGAGCGCGGTCCACCATTGACCGCCCGCGCCATCGTTTCGGCCACACCTAGCCCCTCGGAGATCCTCCCAAACGACGGAGCGGCCCTTGCCGGCTTCGATGGGCGCTTGGCAATCATCGAAACCGTGTTCGGGTGTGAAGTTCCGCTCCAAAACGGGAGCGCGGCAAACGAGTCAACGCGCTCGTGTACTCCGCTCGAAGAAGGTTGAAGGCCCCGCCGAGATTAATGAGCTTCTTGGGTAGGTCCTACGCCCGCGGTGAACGACGAGCCCGGTCCCCAAGGAATTTCGATCCCGAAGAATCCGGGACGACGGCTCCTCGCGGTTCTCATCGTGGCAGCGGTCGTCGTGGCCCTACTGCTCGTGCTCCTTCTGTTTGGGACTTGGGGGCTGCCGTATCATTGGGCTTGCGAGCGCGGGAGCGAGTTGGCGTACGGCGATTTCTGGACTCCCGTGGTGCTGTTGAACGCACCCTTTCACGGTGCGGCCAACGCCACCGGCGTCCTCATGTCGGATGGTGAGCCGATCGCCGGTGCTGCCGGGTCGATTGGAGCCGTCAACGGTGGGTCCGAGGGCCTGTTTGCCATTGGGACGTGGTTGATCTACTCGACCTCCACCTACCTTGCGCTTGGGCCCGGCCCGTCGGTCCCCTGCACAGGTTCGTTGATTGCAGTGCTGGCCCCCATCATTGGCCCGGATCCCAAGACCGGCCGGGAGGTCACGCCCGTACAACTGGCCGGTCCCGGCAGTGCGGTGACGCAGGGGGTTCAGACGAGTTTCACGTTGGACGAATATCAATCTGTCGAATGGAACATGGACTACAACACGTCGCTTCCGCCCTTGGCCAACCAAACCTCGTGCGGACCCACCTCGTTCCTACCCTTCTACAACCAACTCAACGTGACGGTCCCGTACCAGGGCCACAACCTGCTTGCCGTCATTTATTCGGTCCAAGTTTTCGTGTACTCCTTCCCTCCACCCGCGAACTATCTCATCCAAGACTCGCCTAGCGGCACGTGGGCGTTCGATTACCACTCCGTCCTTTGCCCGTCCTTGACCGGCACCGTTCACTAGCCATCGCATCATCTCGGCGACGCGTGAAACCTGCCCCTTCAGTAGCTGCCACCACGCCCAGCCTTACGGGAACTCTTGGCAGTGATTGTCAGAAAGCCGCCCGATGCTACCCCCGCTCCGGATTCACGGAGGACCTCCTCCGGCACGGGTACTAGCTGCAGTGCCGCGTGGCGTGGAGTAGCCTTCAACCTCTGTCCGTGACGAGAATGCGAGAATCCAAGACCGACCTCAACGTGGGAGGTCGCGATGGTCGTCCGTGTGTGCGTGGCCGGAGCCACCGGCTGGGCGGGTAAGCCTTTGGTCGAACGGCTGCTGGATTCAAAAGAATTCAACTTGTCCGGCGCGGTCGCTCGCCGCGCGGCCGGTCAAGATATTGGTGTCGTGTTGGGCCGGTCGCCGGTCGGCGTAAGCATCACCGCTTCTCTCAAGGAGGCCCTCGCCACACCCACCGATGTGTTGGTCGATTACACGAGTCCCGGTAGCGTTAAGGAGCGAGTGCTCGAAGCGGTCTCACGCGGGGTACGGGTCGTGATCGGGACCTCCGGACTTACCGTGAGCGACTATGCCGACATCGAGGCGGCCGCGACCCGCCACCAGGTCGGCATCATCGCCGCCGGGAACTTTTCAGTCACCGCCGCGCTCGCAAAGCATTTCGCTCTGTTTGCCGCGAGATATCTGCCGTCCTGGGAGATCATCGATTACGCCCAGGCCGGCAAGCCGGATGCTCCGAGCGGTACCACCCTCGAGCTGGCAGAGGAGCTGGCCCGGGTCCGAGCGAACTGGGTAGAGTTCCCGCTCGAGAAAACACATGGTGACGTTCACGCACGGGGAGCGAGTGTGTTGGGAACCCAGATTCACTCGCTGCGACTTCCCAGTTATGTGATCTCCTTCGAGACCATTTTCGGCCTCCCGGACGAACGGTTGACGATCCGTCACGACGCGGGAGCCGGCGCGGCTCCCTACGTCGGTGGTACGATGCTGGCAATTCAAAAGGTGATGACCACGACCGGGTTGGTCCGCGGACTCGATCGGCTGTTGTTCACCTAGCGCCGCGCGAAGACCCTTGCTCCCGACGCGCCGAGGGCCGCACGTTTTTACGCGCGGTTCGGGGTCAAAGCTGCGATGTTCGGGAAGTCGTTCCTCGTGCCCCATCGAGATAGTAGAGGGAACACACGGGCAAAATTCCGAAGTCCAAAGCATCAATTGACGGGACGGCTGTTCCGGGGGCGGTGGTCAGTTGCCGGCCAATCAACCCCGCATCGTTCTAACTCCGTTCGCCCGAGAGTCGACTCCCATCGAGGAGACCGCGTACTCGGACGAGGAGGACCTGCTCGATCGTTGGGTTTCCGTTGCTGTGCTGGGAGGATTAGCCGTGGCGTCCTCGTTATTGGTCCTCGTTCCCGGGCTCCAAGGTGGTGGAGTTCCCTCGGGGATCTCCCTCGTGGCCATCGGGGGATTGGAGCTGTTCTTCGGAGCATTCCTGGTGTACGTGGTCTATCCACCCGTGCTGTGGGCCGCCGCGCTCGGCAGCGGTCTGACCGCAGTCGAGGGAGCCTTTCTTATGGCAACGGGAGGCGCGGCGGCTTGGCTCATCTGCTTTGTGTATCTTCTAGCGGGCGGGAGTTTGGCCACGGCCGGAACACTTTACGCCTTTCGCACTTGGCGGATCTTCTCCCGGGACGCGTAGGCGCTAGAATCTCCGGCCGTGAAACCCACCGCTCGCTCCGCTCGCGGGTCCGGATAGCGAGGGCTAAGCTGAAAGGAGGTAGTTGCTTCGCTGGGAGCTAAGCCCTTAATGTTCGGAAGCTGGGGGCAGTCTCTGAGGTATGCCGCCATAGCTCAGTCGGTAGAGCGGCTGATTTGTAATCAGCAGGTCGGGAGTTCGATCCTCTCTGGCGGCTCACCCTCTTGGAAGCGGACTACAGAGCTGCGGCACGTGGCGTTCGTGAAGCACAGTCGCGACCGATGACCCACCGCGTACAACGCGCCGAAAAGTCGAGGCACGAGGTGCCAGTCGAGTCCTACGCACGCGGGAGGTTCCCTGCGATCCTCGCGAGGCGTTCGCCGAATGGAGAGATGCCGCAAGCGAGCAATGCGGCCCGAACGATCAGGGCCACTTGGTGTTGAACCCCCCTCGGGCGGACGGATGGTCCAAGAATCGACTCCTGCACCTTCGTCGTAAACTCGGAGTATCCCGTGTCCTGGACGTACTGAACGTCGCTCAAACGATGGAGGTAGCGGGACACCGCTTCGAAATCCGGGTCGGAACGAAACTCGGCGATCAGCCCATTTCTCCCGAGCCGACGGAGGTGCGTCGATACCGATCCGTCGGTCGAGGTCCAGCGGGCGCCCTTCCGTTCAAAGTATTCGCCCACCGCCGCAAGGTCGTCCATTCGCCGACGGCATGTCCCTCCCTGTTATCACAAATGCGCCGACCGCGGCCTCGATGAAGGACGCGCGTGACCGATGACATGACCGCCACGAGGTCGCGGGACGGCGCGTCTCGCCCCTCAGCACGAACTCGCGGTAGTTCGAAGAAGGGCCCCAGGGTTGTGAACTAATCGACTGTCCTCTGTGGTGGATTCCGAGGCTTTCGGACCGGTCGTCCCTGAATCAGGTCGCCAGGCCTTCGTTTCCCCCGGGGGTGGGCCGGGTGGCTCGATCCGAGGAGCCTACTGCGCTCGGTGAACTATCCCGAGCTGGTCGTAGAGGAAGCTCCAATTAGTGGTGAACGAATCGACGATTTGGTCGACGGATTTCCCAAAGCCGTGGCCTGTCCTCCGCTCGGTCCGCAACAGCACCGGGAGACCCGATGACGACGCGGCTTGGAGCCGCGCGGCCATCTTGCGAGCGTGGAGCGGATTCACCCGGGTGTCGGTGTCCGCGGTCATCAGAAGTACGGCCGGGTAGCGGACCCCCGGGCGCACCCGATGGTAGGGAGAGTAGGCTCGCAGGTACGGAAACATCTCCGGGTCATCGGGAGAGCCGTACTCCGGCACCCAAAGTGCGCCTCCGTCGAAGCGGTGGTAGCGTAACATGTCGAGTAGCGGGACGGCGCAGACCGCGGCCCGAAACAGCTCCGGCCGCTGAGTGATCGCCGCCCCAACGAGCAGTCCCCCGTTACTGGCTCCCCGGATGGCTAAGTGCCTAGGGTCCGTGTAGTTCTCTCGAATCAGCCACTCCGCCGCGGCGATGAAGTCGTCAAACGTGTTCTGTTTCCGCTCCCGACGGCCAGCGTCGTGCCAGGCCCTTCCGCGCTCGCCCCCTCCTCGAATCTGGGGGGCGGCGTAGACTCCTCCGTTCCGGAGGAACGGGAGGAGTCCGAGGTCAAACCTCGGAGTCAGGGCGATCCCGAACCCCCCGTACGCCTCCAATACCGAGGGGGACGGCCCGTCGTTCCGAGCTCCCTTTCGTCGGACCACGAACATCGAGACCTCGGTGCCGTCCTTGGAAGGATATCGCACGAGGCGGGTGTCGAGACCGCCCCGAGGTAGTGGAATGCGCGATCGGTCGAAGACCGCTAACCGCCCCGTCGCCGGACCCAACCGGTAGAGCGTTGGGGGCGTGTCAAACGAGACGAACCCGAAGGCGGCCTCGTCCCCTTCGCTTTCCTTCGGAGGCCAGACCACCGACCCAATCCCCGGAAGGGGAATCTCCCGATGGCCGTTACCGTCCATGCGGCGAACAACCAGGCGACTCGACCCCTCGCGGAGGTAACGCAGAATCATCTCGCCACCGACGACCGCCATCCCGTCGAGGACGTCATCGGTCTCGGGGACCAACTCGCGCCACGACGCCTCGTCGGGACGTTCGAGCGGGATGGCGACAACTCGACGCTTCGGGGCCCGGTGTTCGGTCACGGCGATGAGACGGTCATCGCGAATCGACGCGTTTCCCTCACCGAGCACGAGAGACTTAAGGCCGGCGACGAGTGGGCGAGCGTTTCCTCCGACAACCAGGTCGAGGTGGTAGAGGTCGGTGGACTCGGAGAGCTCCTCGACAAACACGACGAGGTGCCGATCGTGCGGGTCGATGACGAGGTCCGAGATGCCTTGGGTCGGTGCGAGGCCCTCCCCGAAGAGCGGAACGTCGGCGGTCCACGGCGTTCGGAGGCGATGAAAGAAGAGGCGGGCAGGGGACGTTCTCTTGGACGCGGTTCTTCCCGGTTCGTCCCAGGTCGAGTAGTAAAAACCGGTCCCGTCGTGTCGCCATGCGACGCAAGCGTACCGAATGTCGGGAATCCGGTCGAAACTCTTCCCGGAGCGCACGTCGCGGACCTTAAGTTCGGTGCGATCACTGCCGTGGACGCTCAATCCATAGAGGACGAGGGACCCGTCCCACGAAGGGGAGACCTCGAGAAGGCTCGTCGTGCCCCGAGGGTCACTCCGAAGAGGGTCGATTGCAACCTTCGAGCTTGTCCGCAGACCATCTTGGTATCGAAGCGCCGACTGCTTCTTCCCCCGACCGCGACGAAGCCAAAAGAAGCGGGTCTTCCCAGTATCCGGATCCCGCCGCGGAGGAAGGACGGCGTAAGGGGGAATCAGGTCGTACCGAGCGAGGGCGCGGAACCCACGTTCGAGCGACCTTCGGGACGGAGAGGCAGCCAATATCCCCCGAGCGAGCCGATCCTGCGAGTCGACCCACTGTTTCGTTTCGCGGAGCGTGCCGTCTTCGAGCCAACGATAGGGGTCGGCGACCTCCTCCCCTGCCATTACCTCTAGCACGGGTTCCACTCGCGTCGGGGGGTAGCGGTGGGAAAGTGTCTCAAAAGCCAAGGAATCCCCGGCGGGACGCGAGGCCGTCCACCGACATTAATCCGCGGGACGCATTTCAAACACGCGCGCGACGCCTTTCCGTCGGCAGCTCAACGGATGGTTCCGGGGGACGCGGAATTGGCCGGCGGGTGAGAGTAAGGTTAATTATTCCCCAATGCGCATGAATACAGTAATGCCCGGGTATGGTCGCTGGCGCCGTAGGGGTCGCCGTGGCGTTAGTGAGATCATCGGGGCCGTACTCTTGGTCGCCTTGACGCTCGTCGCCGGCGTGATCCTCTGGTCGTTCAAGGTCTACACGCCGCCATCTCCCCCTTCGCTCACCGTCGTGCTTCGGTCGGGGGGAGCGAACCCCGTGTGGGGCGACCCCACCGACTGCCAGCCCTGGGGGTATAACTTGACCTCCTACCCCTCGACGGGAATGAACGGATCCGCTCTCAGCACATGGCTCGGGAGCCAGACCGACGGTCCGAACGTCCATTCGTGGTGGGGGCAGTGCGGGGACGGCAACGACGGCGCCGTGACCGGCAATTTCTCGGAACTGAACACCAGCGAGTTCATCATCTCTACGCACTCTCCGAACAACATCCCGCTCGCTGACGTGGACTTCACCTTCGTGTGCAATAATGCGAGCAACAACGGCGGGACGACGATTTTGATCACCGGGTCCCTCGCGGCGATGACGTGGTACCCCGGGGTCACTCCGATCGACGACGAGATCGGGGCTCCCACGCTCGGGAAGTGCGGGACGTTCAATGCCGCCAATACGGCCACGGCCAACGACCTCTACTCGAATCGGCTCGGCATCTACGTCCCGATCCGTCCGAACGCCACCTCCCTCCAGAACGGGGACACGTTCATCCTCTACATCCACAACGGCGGCTACCCGCTCGACTTCGAATGCATCGCGAACGCAGCCGGGGTCGATTTCAGCGGCGAGAACGCGAGCAACGGTTGCCAGCACACCTACCAGACCTGCACGGGCTCGGGGCACGACCAGCGGTGCACGACCTACGATATCGCGGTCCCGCAACTCGACTACGACGATTATCATGGGGCTCCGCCATGGTGCTTCACGAGTGAGGGGGCGTGCACGATTTACTTGACCTACACCGGCACCCCGAACACCGTCCTGGCGACGATCCCGGTGTACGCGCTCGCCCCCCCCACCTTCGTGTGAACCACGCCTGGCTCACGCCGGAGCACTCGGATGTACGGGCCGCCTAGACCACCGACAACTTCGCGTCGGCGCCGGAGGCTTCGCCGCGCGCTCACGATCGCCATCGCCGCGGTGGCGGTGCTCGTGGTCGTGCTGCTCGTTCTGATCGCCGACGGTGTGCTCGTCCTCCCGGGTCACAGTGCCTCCCCGGTGACGATCTCGTATGTGCAGATCCGCGTGCTCGAGGGCAACACATCGGCGGGAACCCCGTGGTTCGGCGTTGGCAGCCCGGAAAAGAACTACACGAGCGGCTACCCAGCTCAGCTGACCGCGGGAAGCACCGTGGATGTTCCGACGTTTTTCCTCAATTACGATACCAACTACACACACACGCTGCGCACTGTCACGGCCACCACCATCCCGAAGGAATACATTCCCATCACGCAAACGGTGCCTGCACTACCCATTCCGATCCTGCCGTGGTCCGAGGAGCCGGACGGGCAGAATTTCCTTGTCTACGTGACCCTCCCGTCGACCCCCGGCGCCACGTACGTGCTCATCATCACGGTCAGCGCCATCGCGCCGTCCTGAGGCGACCTCCCGCACGGGGTGCGCGGACGGTGTCGAGGGAGTGCCGTACCCCCTACGGGATTCCGGGGCGCGCGGACCCTTGAAGAACCGGGGTCGCGTCAACCCGACCCGTGTGTTCCGGGGGCCCGCGACGATGCCCAGGTCTCGGCGGCCCGGAGATGGGGGGATGGCAGCATCCCCTCCACCACTTCCCGAACGCGCAGTTCGCTGTCCAACAGGAACGTGACCCGCTTCGCTACCCCCAGGAGCCCCAATACCCCGTAGGCGCGAGCAATCTCCTTCGATGCGTCGCCGACCATCGGGAAGCGTGAACCGCATTTCTCCGCGAAGGCCACCTGGGTCTCGGAGGTGTCCACGCTCACGCCGATCACCTCCACGCCCAGCTGCTGGAACCTAGGATATCGCTCGGCGAATCCGCGGGTCTCTAGCGTGCAGCCGGACGTGTTCGCCTTCGGGAAAAAGTACAGCACTACGCGACGACCCCGGTAGGATGACAACGAGCGGGTCGAGCCGTCCGGGGCGTGGAAGCTGAAGTCCGGGGCGGAGGCGCCGACCACGAGCATGCCAACTCCAAATCCCGGGACCTATTTCAGGCGTCGGATTTGCTCGAATTCGTCCGGCGAGATGGGCGGCGTCGAACCGTACGCCAGCACCTCTTCGAATCGCTCCGGCTCGGGCAACGGAACCACCGCCGTGACCACCCAGGGCCAGTGCAGCACGAACTGGAGCGAGGCTTGCGCGAGCGTGCGGCGGTGGGCGGCGGTCAGAAACCGCAACTGAAGCACCGGGTCGAACTCCTCGTGAAGGTGGCGCACGTCTACGGGCGGTGAAGTGGGGCCCGCGAGGGCGGTTCGCGCCGCGAAACGAGTCCCGTCCAACCTCCCCTCGGAGAACGGGTCGCGCGCGATCAGGAAGGCGGTTGGCAACGCCCCGCTTGCCTCGAAACGCGACCCCAGCTCTGGCTCGAGGATCGAGAAGGGCCCGCTGAACAGGTTCACCTCATGGCCCACGTCGGGCAGGACCACGTCTCGCGACGAAAGGCGCAGCGCCCAGAGCGGTTTCGGCACTCCGGGATGGGCTCGTAAGTCCGTCTCGACATTTGGGAGCGTAGGAGCCTCGTCCGTACCCGGGTCCCACTCGACCACCCCGACCGGGACCGGTGCGAGGCGTCGACGGCTCTGGTCGACCGAATTCGCGAGCGCGGCCGCAAGGCCCGCGGAAGCCAACGGCCTCTCCTCGGAAGCGTGCTCGCGCGATAATGTCTCGACGGAGCGGCCGATCACCGCGACCATCGCAGGGTCGGGCTCGGGAAACGCCCGCGCTATCAGCCGTTCGGCGCGCTCGGGGTTCGCGGCCGCGGCCACGTCGAAGGACGTGACGCCAAGTTGGCGAGCCTTCTGCAGGAGGGCTACCGCACGCGCGTCGGCCGCGGGGGCGGCGACGGCCGGAGGGTCGACCAAGATCGTCAGGGCGGAGAGCTGGCCGAGGGAGGCGGGGACCGGTCGACGGCCGATCGGCGGTAAGCCGGGGACCGACAGGTGATCGCCTCCTCAGAGATCGTCAAGAGAGACCGCCGTACACAACCGTTCCGCCTACCCCCTCCCCGGCATGGCTTATCCGCGACACCCGGTACCCCGGCGATGGCCGCCCGGCGACCGGCACCGTTACCGCTCTCCGAGCGGCTACGCCCGACGCACCTCGACGCCATTGTCGGCAACCCAAGGGCGCGCTACGAACTCCGGATGTGGGGCGAAGAGTGGCAAGCCGGGCGGACCCCCGCCCGACGCGCAGCGGTCCTTTCGGGACCCCCGGGCGTCGGAAAGACCACCGCCGCCCTCGCGCTCGCCGCGGAGTTCGGCTGGACCCCGGTGGAGATGAACGCCTCGGACGCCCGGAACGAGAGCGCGGTCGAGCAGGTCGCGGGACGCGCGTCGGTGAGTCACACCCTCGGGGAGACGACGACCGGCAAGGGTCCTCGGCATGCGCTGATTCTCCTCGACGAGGCCGACTGCCTCACCGGCCGACTCACCGAAACGCCCCGACCTCGACCGACGCCACCGAGCTTGAACGAGTTCCTGCGGGGACGCTACGGGACGGTCGACTCGCTCAACGCTGCCTGGGGACTCAAGCCGAAGGTGAAGCCGCGGCCGTTCGACGATTGGGCGGACGTCCCACGAACCCCCGGCAACGCCGCTTGGGCTCGGCTCCCGGCCGCGCGAAAGGACCTCGACGATTGGAGGTCGACCGGCCGAACGACCGACCTTTCCGACCGAGGCGGGCTTGGCGCGATCGCACGGCTCGTGCGGTCGACGCGCCAGCCGATCGTTCTCACCGTCAACGACGACCGGAGCTTGACGCGCTACTCGCCGGTGTTCCGCACCGGGGTCCTCCGGATTCGTTTCTATCCGGTCCGGGAAGCAGAATTGTCCACCTTCGTGGAGAGGGTGGCGCGCAACGAACACATCGCCCTTCACCCGGGCGCCCTCGACTCGATCGTCAAGCGAGCTCGCGGCGATGTGCGGGCGGCGCTCAACGACCTCGACGCGATTGCGCCTTTGCCCGCGGGAGCGTGGCAACTCTCGGTGCTCGGGTTCCGGGACCTCCAGGCGGACTTCGTCGAGCTCACCGAGGATGCCCTCGCCCACCCCCGATACTTCCGCAACGTGGAGGTCCAGGACCGCCTCGACGCCACACCCGACGACCTCCTCCCCTGGATTGAGGAGAATCTGCCGCTGTTCGCCCCGGACGCGCGCCACCGGGACGCCGCCTACCGAGTTCTCGCCGTGGCCGAGCAGTTCCTCGCGCGGGCGCGCCGCGCCCGAACGTACGGCCTGTGGAGCTACGCCTCGGAGCTTATGACCGGTGGCGTGTCGCTCGCCCTCCACGAACGACCGGTGGGCGGTGGCGGGGTGGCCTTCCCCCAATTCCTGAGCGAGATGGGCCGCTCGCGGGGCCTGCGCGCGATTCGGGATTCCCTCGCGGAGAAAGCGGGACGTCGACTCCACGTCTCGGTCGCCAAGGGCCGGGAGCTCATCTTGCCGTTTCTCGAGGGCGTTTTCGCGACGGCGGCGGGACGCGGGGGCCACGCCGACGTCCGGAGGGTCGCGGCGGATATCGTCCGGGAGCTCGAGCTCACCTCGGAGGAGGTCGGGTTCCTGCTCGGAACCCCGCCCGACGCTCGCTCGGTGACCGAGCTCCTGGCGAGGGCCTCGACGCCGACCGCATCGGCGGTCGCCGGCTCGCGTGAGTCGATGGACGGCTCCGTGGACTCGACCGACCGATCACTCGCGGACGCCGGACGACGGGTCCAGCGTCAGCTCTCCGAGTTCGGCGAGGAGTGAACCCTGCCTCGGGCCCGGGGCTCAGGCGAGTTTCGCGCGCACCGTGATCGTGACGTTGCCCTTCAGGGCCCCGGAGATCGGGCAGCCCTGCCCGGCGGCCTGGGCCGCCTGGTCGAACTCCGATGCGGAGATGCCCGGCACCTTGCCGGTGACGTCGATTTCCATCGTTGTCACTTTCCAGCCGTCCCCCACCTTGTCGAAGGTTGCGCTCGCGCTGACGCTCAGGTGTTGGGGAGGCTTCTGGAGCCGTCCCAGTCCGGCCGAGAGCGCCATGCAGAAGCACGACGCCTGCGCGGCTGCGAGAAGCTCCTCGGGGCTCGTCTTTCCCCCCGGGGCTTCGGTCCTTGCGGCCCAGGAAACGGGGTGCTCCGTCAGCGCTCCGCTCGTTCCCTTGACCGTTCCATGACCGTGGATTAGGTCGCCTTCCCACACTGCCGTCGCGGTACGTTTCGCTGCCATCCCGCGCTCGAACTTGCCGGTCGATTTAACATCGCGCTTTCGTTTTCGTCGCTTTGGGCAACGCTTTCCGCTCCCCGGGTCTTCCGATTTCGTGGCCGTCGCGTTGCGCGACCTTCCGAAGTACCTCGTGCTCGAGCCTATGAGCACGATTCGCGTGGAGATGCTGCTCGACGCGCCGGCGTGCGAGATCGATGTGGAGCTCGACAATCCCCGCCCCGGTCGCTCGTTCGTGCTCTTGATCGGCCACAAGGACGGTCCCTACGTCCAGCGGGTGCGACTCGCGGGGAAGGCCCGGATCTACTTCGACCCGCAGTCGCCCGGTGAATACGTGATGCTCGTCGCCAATCCTCAGAACGACCCGATCGTGCTCCGGCTGAAGGCCCGGAACGTCGGCGCGACCTCCTCGGATGCGAGCGCCCGCCGGCGGGCCCGCAAGAAACGTCCGGCCGCCGCGACGGTCCGCTCCTCGGGGCGCCGCTCGACCGCAAAGTCCCAAACGGACTCTTCTGCGGGCACGGAACCGGTCTAGGTGCACGGCGCCCGCAACCGGCCACGGGTGGTAGAGTTGATGGCCGCCCACGGTTCCCCCAGCTTCGGGAAGAAACCGTGGCTGCATTCCTCGTATACGCTGCCGTGTTCGTCACGGTGTTCGCCCTGGTCGACCCCCTGGGGGCGCTCCCGTTCTTTGTTGCGCTGACCGACAGCTTCACCGAAGCGGACCGGGCGATCGTCGTGCGACGCGCTGTGCTGGTGCTCGGCTCGATCCTCGTCGTGTTCGCCGTGATTGGTACGTTCCTCTTCGCAGCGTTCGGGCTCACTCTCGCGGCGTTTGAGATCGCGGGCGGCATACTGCTGTTCATCGTCGCGTACGACATGCTCCACGGTGAGGTCACTCGGACAAAGCTCTCGAGCGAGGACCGGCAGGAGGCGATTGCCCGCCGGGACGAGGTGGCCGTGGTGCCGCTCGGCATCCCTCTCCTCGCTGGGCCGGGCGCCATCTCTACGGTGATGATCTACGAGGGGAATGCGGGGCACGACCCCTTCATGATCCTCTCCGTGTTCCTTGCCATCATCGTCACGTCCGTGGCGACATTCTTCATTTTCCGGTACGGGCAACGGATCATGCGGCGGATGGGTCGGACCGGCATCATGGCGATGACGCGGGTGCTCGGTCTCCTGCTCGCCGCGGTGGGCGTGCAGTTCGTGCTCAACGGGATCTTCGGCGCGTTCGGCCACCCTTAGGGGCTCGACGTTTCGCGCGAGGCGCCCGGGCGGGTGGGGTCGACCGTGATGAGGGTCGGCGGGCCCGGCCGAGGACCGCGCTCGACGGGCTCCGAGGATTTCGGTCCTCGGCCCACACCTTTTCCCCCGCCCGGATCGCCGTAGGGAGGTCGTTCTCGGCGGGGGGAAACGGACATTCGAAGTCGTCGGTGTACGCACAGTACGGGTTGAAGGCGCGGTTGAAATCGAGCTCGTAATCGTCAGCCTCGTTGAGCTCGAGGGTCAGGTACCGTCCCGCACCGTAACTTTCCCGCCCGCTCGTCAGGTCCCGGAACGGAACGAAGACGGAGGTGCCGACTCCTTCCCCGGCGTGATAGAGGCGAAGGCGAACCGGCTCGCCCTCGAGGGCGAAGGTGAGGTCGCCGATGTACCGCATGACGGCCTGGTTGTCCCGATTGGTACGCAGGTAGGCCTCCTCGGGAGCCGGCCGGCGTTCGAGCTTCGCCCGGACAACGTACCTCGGGTCGGGAGCGAAATACTGCAGGGGGTGGAACGGGACCCGGCCTACGATGAACGGCGACTGCGGGTCCCCCGCCATAAACCCGTCCTTCATCGAGCGTTCGGTTTCGAGCTCGTCCTTCCAGCCGGCGGAAGAGGCCATCGCTGTCGCGACGGTCAGAGGGGTTTAACGGTTGGCACGGGCGGGGACGAGGACCGCTCCAACACCCGCGCCATCCGGACCAGGTCGAAGTACTGGCCTCCCCGTTTCATCGCACGAGGCAGGACTCCGCAGACCGCGAAGCCGAACCGCTCGTAGAGACGCTGGGCCCGTGCGTTGAAGGTGAACACCGACAGGTAGACGACCTCGAACTTCTTCCGCGCCTCCTCAAGCGTCCGTTCGAGGAGGGCGGACCCGACGCCTCTCCCTCGCATCCTCCGACGGACGAGGATGCCCAGCTCGGCGACGTGGGCCTGCTCCGAGTTCTCGGTCGGTCCGACCCGTCCGACCGTGCAGCTTCCCACGACGTGTCCATCTACCTCCGCGACAAGGTAGATCATCTCGCCTTTTTGCGCCCGGGCGTACTGCGACTCGTACCAAGACTTCTCGTCCTCTGGGGAGGGACGGTCGGAGAACAAGGTGATTCCCACGAGCTCCCCGGCGTCGCGTTCGTCGTAGAGCTCGTAGTAGGTAGCTCCAAGATCGACCGCATCCTCCGGCCGGTACGGTCGGACGGTAATTTGGGTCATCGGAGCCCCGGGACGACCGGTGGAGGTCGGCGCGCCTTAGGCGTAACCGAACTGACGCTTCGCAAAGTCGCTCATGCGATCCGGGGTCCACGGTGGGTCCCATACCATCTCGACGGTGGCGGACCGAATCTGCGGGACCTTCTCGATCGCCAGCTTCACCTCTTCCGCGAGGATCCCGGCGACCGGGCAGCCGGGCGCGGTAAGGGTCATCTTGAGCTTCACCGAGTCGTTCGTCCACTCGAATCCGTAGACGAGACCTAGGTCGACGATGTTCATCGGGATCTCGGGGTCGTAGATCTGCTTCAGGTTCTCGGTGATCAAGCGCTCCCGCTCCGCATACGGCCCCGACGTGGCGGGGGCGAACGGCGCGGGGACCGCCGGCGGTGCCGAGGGCGCGGAGTCGCTCATCGAAGCCATCACCAGCCGACGCCCTATAAGGGTGCGCGGCACCGAGGTGGCTCTTGGGTAAGCCCCCGGAAATTCGTTTAAGCGCCCTCCCGGTAGCATCTCGATGCGCGATATCCACGCGATGTCCCCGAATCGGGGCCGGATGCGGCTTCACTCCGTAGGCATTTCGGGGATTCGTAAGCCCCTCACGGTCCAGCGCCGAGAGGGCACCCACACGTTGGCGGTGGAGTTCTCGGTCGCGGTCGACCTTCCTTCCGAACGAAAGGGGTCGGACCTCTCCCGGAACGCCGAGATCCTGGCGGAGGTCGTCGACGAGACGGTGACGCGGCCGGTGGAGGGCCTCGAGTCCGCCTGTTCCTCGATCGCGCGCGAGCTACTCGTTCGACACCCCTACGCCACCGAGGCCGCCGTCGGGGCGTCCGCGAGCTATTTCCTTCGCAAGGGAATCACGGAAGAGAAGCGCAGCTTCGAGGATTATCTCCTCCTCGCCGACGCCCGGGCCGTCCGCCGTCCCGACGGCGCCGTCCAGCTGTCGCGTGCCGTCGGGGCCGAGGCCGTCGGCATGACGGCCTGCCCCTGCGCCATGGAGACCTGCCGCGACCTTTTGACCGCCCAGTTCCCCCAGCTCGGGGAGAAAGAGTTGAGGGAGCTCCCGATGATCACGCACAATCAGCGCAACCGCACCCGCCTTGTCTTCGAGCTCACGGACGAGTCGGAGGTGGAGGCGGATGAAATCATCGCTGCGATCGAGGCCGCTCAATCCAGCCCGACCTACGCGATTCTAAAGCGCGGGGACGAGGCGCGGGTTGTGGCCGACGCTCATCGCCATCCCAAATTCGTAGAGGACGTGCTTCGTGACCTGCTCACGAGCCTCCCCGGACGATTTCCGGCGGTCTCGGACTCTACGGTGGTCCGCGCGATCACGGTGAGCGAGGAATCGATTCACAAGTTCAACGTCGAGGCGTCGCACCGGATCACGTTCGGCGAGCTGCGGCGATCCTCGGGCTCGTAAGGAGGCCGCGGCGGACCGTGCGCTACGCCCTCGATGCCCTCCGGCGAAGACCCGGCCGCTCCGCGATGACGTCGCTCGGGATCGGACTCGCGGTCGGTCTCGTGGTTCTCTTGTTGGCGCTCTCCGCCGGCATCCAGACGAGCGCGACGACCCTCGCTACTCAGAGCGGCGTCGACCTCATCGCGGTCAGCGCGAACGCGACCTCGCCGCTCGAGGGTCAGTTCCCGCCGATCCAAGGGGCGCACAAGCTGGTGAGCGAGATCCCGGCGGTCGACCCGAACGTCGCCACGGCGAGCCCGTGGCTCCTGAGCGACCTCGTCTTCGGTAACGCGTCCCTTTGGGCCGCGGCGAACGCGAGCTCGGTTCCGAGTGGCTGGTCGCCGACGGAATCCGGGACCGTCGGATGGATCCCGACCGACAACACGGGCATCGACACCCCGGACCTCGACAACGGCACGGGGTTCACCCTGCCCGGCGACCCTCACTACTCGAACGGGAGCTACCAGGGGCCCGCGACGCACGAGATCGTGCTCGACGAAGGGCTGGCCAACGTCATGCACGTCTGGGTCGGCGACACCGTGTGGATCGGGGCGGCGGAGCCTCCCTCCGCCGCGGCGCTCGAGGGGTGGTACGCGAACGCGACCGGTTTTCGCGTGGTCGGGATCTCGGGGCCGTTCTGGTTGGTCCCCTCCGCGCTCCTCGCGTTCACCTACCTCTCGGAACTCCAGGCGATCGTCGGCGGAGCCAACGCGAGCACCGACTACGCGTCGCTGGTCCTCATCCATTTAACCGATCCCACCACGGTGGACCAGGACCAGAGCCGGATCGCCGCCGCGTTCCCGCAAATGACGGTGTTCACCCTCGCGAGCATTCTCGGCGCGATCCAGCACGTCGTGAATCTCTACCGAACCTTCGGCGAACTGATCGGGCTGATCGGTATCGTCGTCGCGGCACTCTTCGCGACGACCGTGCTTCAGATGTCGGTCGATGACCGGTCGCGGGAGATCGCCCTACTGCGCGCGATCGGGCATTCCCGCCCGTCCGTCGGCGGGCTCGTGGTGGAGGAGGCGCTCTACCTCTCCCTCTTCGGCCTTGGCGTCGGTCTGCCGATAGCCTACGCCACCGGTTACGGTATCAATCTCTATCTCACGAAGCTCCTCGCCGGACTTCCAACTTCCTTCTCGTTCGTGTCGTTCAATCCGGGTGTTCTCGCGGACGGGCTCTTGCTCGTGCTCGCGGTCGGTCTGCTCGCGGCCATCGCCCCCGCGGCACGTGCGATGCAGCTTCCGGTCGCGGAGGAGCTGAGGGCACCATGAGGCGCTGGGGGCGGGTGGGCGCGCTCCGGCACTCCCGGTTGCAGTTCGTGCTCGCGGTGGCGGCAATCGCGACCGCCGTCGCTCTTCCCGTCGTGCTCGTGAGCGTCGGTGGCGGGGTTTCGGCCCATGAGCTGTCCAATCTCGAGAACGCGGGATACCAGATCGTCGTGAGCGCCGCGGGTGTCCATGGGATCACGGACGCTCACAACTACACCAAGGCCATCCTAGCCATACCGGGGGTAACGGCGGCCTCGCCGGTGCTGAGCGTCACGATCGACGCCTTCACTCCGAAGGGGGCCGTGACACCGGTCCTCGCGGAAGGGATCATTCCCGGCCAGTTCGGCCCGACGCTGAGTCCCGCCGAGGCCGGATTGTTTCCCTTGCCGCTACCGCTCGGAGACCCGACCGACCTCGTCCATTGGGCGAACGGGACGTACGACGGACCCGCGACCTACGACATGCTCGTCTCCTCACCGTACGCGGATGAGTATCACATCACGACCGGGGAGAAGCTCGTGCTGAGCCCCGTCGCGAACCGCTCGCTCGGGACGACCTATACCGTCACCGGCTCGTTCGGCGTGCCCCCCTCGGTCCTGGGACCGACCGGGGCGTTCGCCGTGTTGTTGCCGCTGTCGGACCTGCAAACCCTCACCGGATTCGCTGGAACGGGCGCCGTCGCCCCGGACGCGGCCGACACGATCCAGGTCGCGGTCACCGGGTCGATCAGCACGAACCCCGTCGCGCTCGACCACGTCCGGGCCAAGGTGCAGGCGTTGTTCCCGTACTACGGGGTCAGCTCGCTCACCCAGGAGGCGCAGCAGCTCGAGGCCGCCACCGGCGTGCTCACGGGTTTCTACCTGGCGCTCTCCTCGGTCGGGATTACGGTCGGTCTATTGTTCCTCGCGCTGGTGCTGTTGCGGCGGGTGGAAGCCGACCGAAGGTCGATCGGCATCCGACGGGCCCTCGGGATCCCTTCGAGGACCATTGCGGCCGAGATTCTGGGAAGCGGTGCGACGTTAGCCCTCGTGGGAGCGGCGGTGGGGGTGGCGGCGGGCTATCTAATCGTGGAAGCGCTGTCCGCCTGGGCGAACGCTGCGGTCCAGGAAGCGGCCCGGCTCGCCGTCTTCGAACCTCTCCTGCTCGCGGAGCTGGTGGGCGGGATCGTCGGCCTATCGCTCTTGGCCGGGGCCGTGGCGACGCGCTCGGCGCTCCGGACCGAGATCACGGAGGCGCTGCGATGAGTCGGGCGGCGGCGCCGTTGATCGAGCTCGTTCAGGTTACGCGGACGTACGGTCGGGGCTCGCCCGACGAGGTGCGGGCCCTCCGCGGCATCGACCTCACGATCACGCCCGGCGAATTCCTCTCCGTTGCCGGACCGAGCGGTTGCGGGAAGACGACCCTCCTCAACCTGCTCGGGTTGCTCGACAGCCCGACGTCCGGGGAGGTACGATGGAATGAGGAACCCGTGGGACACCGGACCGACCGCGCCCGGGCCCGGATGCGGCTCGAAGGGGTTGGGTTCATCTTTCAGCGGTTCTACCTGCTCCCGACCTTGACCGCCCGAGAGAACGTCGAACTCCCGATGCGCGCCCTTCGCGTCCCCCACGGCGAACGGACCCGCCGGGCCGGACGGCTCCTCGAGGAGGTCGGCCTCACCGGCCGGGAGAAGGCGTTCCCGCACCAGCTCTCGGGCGGCGAGGAGCAGCGGGTCGCGGTGGCCCGCGCGCTCGCGAACGAGCCGGGGCTCTTGCTCGCCGACGAGCCGACCGGGGAACTCGACTCGGGCAACACGCAGGCAATCCTGGCGCTCCTCGAGAAAGTCCGACACGACCACGCCGCCTCGCTCGTGGTGGTCACGCACAACCCCGAGGTCGCCCGACGGGCTCAGCGGCACATCACGATGCGGGACGGGACCGTCCTCCAGGACGTCCGGGAGGCGTAGTCCGGTCGTGGCGCGGATCGCAATCCTCCTGACGGACCGGTGCCACCCGAAGGAGTGCCAGTGGGAATGTCAGGCGTACTGCCCGCCGGTGCGGATGGGCCAGGAGTGCATCATCGAGGGTCCCGACGGCCACCCCGTGATCTCGGAGAGCCTCTGCATCGGCTGCGGCATCTGCGTCCACAAGTGCCCGTTCGATGCGATCAAGATCCTCAACACGCCCGAAGCGAACGAGTCGGAGATCGTCCACCGCTACGGCTACAACGGCTTCCGACTCTACCGCCTCCCGATCCCGCCCACCCAGGGCATTACGGGCCTGCTGGGCCCGAACGGGACGGGGAAGACGACGGCGCTTCGGCTGCTCGCGGGCCAGGACGTTCCGAATCTCGGCGACTACGAGCATCCGGGCGACTGGTCGCGGGTGCTCGAACACTATCGCGGCACGGCGCTGCACGCCCATTTTGAACGAGTGGCGAAGGGGGAGCTCCGAAGCGTCGTGAAACCCCAGTACGTCGACCGCCTCGCGGATGAGCCCGTGACGGTGCGGGAGTTCGTGGCGTCCGCCGGTGGGCGGGCCGAGAAAGTGCTCGACGAGGTCCGTCTTGCCACTCGGGCCGACCGACGGCTAGGCGAGCTTTCGGGCGGAGAGCTCCAGCTTGCGGCAATCGCTCGTACGGTGGCGACCGATGCCGACCTGTACCTCATCGACGAGCCGTCGAGCTATCTCGACATCGTGCACCGCCTCGAGGTCGCCCGCCTCCTGCGACGGCTCGGTGAGTCGAAGAGTGTGATCGTCGTCGAGCACGACCTCGGCCTCCTCGATTACCTCGCCGACCAGGCCCATCTCCTCTACGGCGAGTCGGCCGCCTTCGGCGTGATCAGTCACCCGATCCCGATGCGGTCGGCGATCAACACGTACCTCACGGGCTACCTCAAGGACGAAAACGTGCGGTTCCGGACCGAGCCGGTCCGGTTCGTCGCGCATCCGCCGAAACCGCCCGTACGCCAGAACGTTCTCGTGGAATTCCCCGCGCTCGAAAAGCAGTTCCCCCGATTCCATCTCGCGGTCGGGGCCGGGGGCCTTGCGAAGGGCGAGACGGTCGGGGTCGTCGGACCGAACGCGACCGGCAAAACGACGTTCGTTCGGATGCTCGCCGGCGTCGAGCCGCCCACGAGCGGTACCCCCCCGCCCGGCGTGACCGTGAGCTACAAGCCCCAGTACCTGAAGGCGACGCAACCGGCGAGCCTGCGCGAGCGCTCGAACGCCCTCGCGGGAGACCCGTCGTTCGACGGAAAACTGTTCGATCGGGAGCTCGTCCCCGGGCTCCATCTGGACGAGGTGATGGACGTCGCCCTCACCGACCTGTCGGGCGGGGAGCTCCAACGGGCCGCGGTCGCGCTCGCGCTCGCCCGACCCGCGACGCTCTACCTGCTCGACGAGCCGTCGGCGTACCTCGACGCGGACGAGCGGATGTCGATGGCCCGCCTGCTTCGCCGCCAGGTCGAACGGCAGGCCGTGAGCGCGCTCGTGGTCGACCACGACGTCTACTTCCTCGACCTCGCCTGCGACGCGCTCATGGTGTTTCGGCCGGACGCGGACGATGGTTCGCGGGGTCGGGGGGACGGACCGTTCCCGATGCGCGAAGGGATGAACCGGCTCCTCCGGACCGTCGACATCACGTTCCGCCGGGACGCGGAGACACTGCGTCCCCGGATCAACCGCGAGGGGTCGGTCCTCGACCGGGAGCAACGCGCGAAGGGGGAGTACTACTACGAAGCCGCCGCCTGAGGCGATTCCGCCCCGGCCGTCCACGGGACGGATGACCCACGAGGGGGTCTACTACGACCGGGGCCGGTTGTCGTACACGGTCGTCGGAATGTACGTGGTCCTGTTCCTCGTGATGCTGCTGATCCTGCCCCATACCGGCACGGCCCTCTGGGTGGTCGGGGTCATTCTGTTCCTGATCGTGTTCTTCCTCGCCCGATATCTCTCGACGACCTACTCGATGAACGACACGTACTTCCGGTCGTGGCGCGTCGGAGGGAGCCGCCGCATCCGGCTCGAGTCAATCCGTCGGATCGAGTACGGGAGCATGCGCGAGCTCGCCGCCACGGGGTTCGTGGGTTCGTGGGGGTGGCGCGGCCGGATGTGGAGCCCGAGGATCGGCGCGTTCGACGCGGTCTACACCGACCCGGTGCGGGGCCTCATCCTGACGGGCGAAGGGGTTCCGATCTACATTAGCCCGAACGACCTCGACGGGTTCGCCCGCGAGCTCTCCCGCCGGGTGCGGTCGTACGCTGGCCTGATCGACGTTGACGTCGGCGCCCCGATCGCGGTCGATGTGCCGAGCTGAACCGCCGGGTCAGGTCGTGGTCGCTCAGTACTGCGGCACGGACGGGTCGACGCGCTGCGCCCAGGCGTTGAGGCCCCCGCGGAGGGTCCGGACGTTCGAGAACCCAAGGTCCAAGAGGAACCGGGTCGCCTCCGCGGAACGGACCCCGCTCCGGCAGTAGACGACGACCTTCGCGGCCCGTGTGAGCTCGTCGACTCGATCGGCCAGCTCGCGTTTCGGGATCAGATGCGCCCCGGGAAGATGGGCGATCGCCCACTCGCCCGGCTCGCGCACGTCCACGAGGAACGGCGGCTCGTCGGAGTCGAGCTCCGCGCGTAGCGCCTCCGGCTCGATCCGAGGAACACCCGAATCCGCGGGCGCCTCCGCCGGGTTTCGGACGCCGCAAAATGCGGGATAATCGATGAGCCCGGTCTGGGTCGGGTGGGAGGAGCAGATCACGCAGTGAGGATTCTTACGGACCTTGAGCTCCCGGAACTTGAGCGACAGCGCGTCGTAGAGCAACAGCCGACCGACCAGCGAGTCGCCTTGACCGAGGATCAGCTTCACCGTCTCCGTAGCCTGAAGTACCCCGATCAGCCCCGGCAGGACCCCGAGCACGCCGGCTTCGGCGCACGAAGGAACGAGGTCCGGCGGGGGAGGTTCGGGGTAGAGGCAACGGTAGCACGGGCCGTGACGGGCGTCGAACACACTCACTTGGCCCTCGAAGCGGTAGATGGAACCGTAGACGTTCGGCTTCCTCAGAAGGACCGTCGCGTCGTTGACGAGATAGCGGGTGGAAAAATTGTCCGTCCCGTCGACGATGACATCGTACGGGGCGAGGATGTCGAGAGCATTCTCGGAGGAGAGCCGGACTTCGTGAGGAACGATGCGGATCGCCGGATTCAACCCCTCGAGTCGCTCTCGCGCGGCGGCGATTTTCGGCCGACCGACATCGCGGGTGGAATAGAGCACCTGGCGTTGGAGGTTCGAGAGGTCGACCGCGTCAAAATCGACCAGGCCGATTTCGCCCACCCCCGCCGCGGCGAGGTAGAGTGCCGCCGGTGCGCCGAGCCCGCCCGTGCCGACCAGCAGTACCTTCGCCTGGTTCAGCTTCTTCTGACCCGCTAGGCCCACCTCGGTGAGCAGGAGATGGCGACTGTAGCGACGCAGCTCGTCGGTGGAGAACGCGCCCGGTGCCGTACCCATGGACCGGGTCTTCGGAGCCTCGGTTGGCGGTCGGGCCCGCGCCTCCGGGGCCCCCCCGGCGACGGCGGGAACGATGGAGACCACGTCGCCGTCCTTGAGCGGCGTCCCCTCACGCTCCAGGGAGCGAATGTCCTCGTCGTTCAGGTAGATCGTGACGAAGCTCCGGAGCCGACCCTCGGGAGTGAAGAGATGCCGCTTCAGTGCTGGGTGAGCACCTGCGAGCTCGCCGAGGACCGCACCCACCGTGGTGCCCTCGAGCGAGAGCTCGGTGGCGCCGCCCGCGAAGGAACGGAGCGGGGTTGGGATCTTCACGGTCGTCCTCGGCATCGTCGTTCGTTCCTCCCCGGGGCTCTTACGCTCTTCGTTACCTCGGGGCTATCGCGGTCTCGGTCTTCGTGACGGAAAGGCGCACTTCGCAAAAAGTCCCGGAGTCGGGGTCGAGCTCGAACGCCCCGAGGGTCGGCGTGCCGGAGGCGGAGACCGAGAGCACCAAGTAGGTGTACCATGGCCAGGCGTGGTCCTGGTCGAACTGCGAAGGTCGAGCGGGGTGGTCCGGATGGGAGTGGTAGAACCCTACCACCGCCTGTTCCGTGAACTCTAGGCGGCGCTCCACCGACCGCAGATGGTCGGGCGGGATCAGGAACCGTCGCGTTCTCTCCCCCGAAGAGTGGTTGTCCGCTCGTTCGAGGGCCAGGATAACTCGCTCATCCGAGAGCGTCGACTCCCTCGCGAGACCGATGAGCAACCCACAGCACTCTTCCGGGTACATCGCGCGGCCATGCGCCTCGATCTCTGCGCGTAAGGCCGCCGAGAGCCTGACCGGCCTCACGCTCGACCATCTCCTATAGCCCCGTGCCCGCCATCCGGAAGGATGGTCACGACCACGGACCCCGGCGCCGAGCGGCCGACCTGCATCGCCGCCCACACCGCGGCGCCAGCCGACGCCCCGACCGATAACCCTTCGTCCCGGGCGAGCCGCTCCTGCATCGAAAGCGCATCTTCCGTGTCGACGCGGATGGTTCGATCGACGAATCGCTCGTCGTAGGTGGAGGGTCGGAGCGCGGTGGCGAGATGTTTCAGCCCCTCGATCCCGTGGATCGGCCCCGGTGGTTCGACTCCGATCACCTGGACGCCGGGTTTGCGTTCTTTGAGAAATCGGCTCACCCCCGAGATCGTGCCTCCGGTCCCGACGCCCGCGACGAAGTGCGTGACCCGGCCGCCCACCTGAGTCCAGATTTCGGGGCCCGTGCTCGTGTAGTGGGCGCGCGGATTCGAGGGGTTGTTGTACTGGTCCGGGTAGAAGTAGCTGCCCGGGTCCGTCGTCGCCCGACGGTGGGCCTCCCGCTGGGCACCGTCCGTCCCCTCGGCGGGGTCGGTGAAAACGATGCGTGCGCCGAACGAGTGGATTCGGGAGACCCGGGACGGGTGCGCGTTCCGCGGGAGGACCAGCTCGACCGGGAAACCCAAGCGAGCTCCCAGCATCGCATAGGCGACCGCTGTGTTGCCGCTGGACGCGTCCAGCAGCGTCCGCCCGGGCGTGAGGAGCCCGCCCGCGATCGCGTCGAGCACGATGCCCCGCGCCGTCCGGTCTTTCACCGAACCGGACGGATTGAACTGCTCCGCCTTCCCCCACAGCTCGAACCCGCCCCCCGCAAACTCAGCGACCGAGGAAAGCGGAATGAGCGGCGTGTTCCCGATCGACCGTACGACTGCATCGAGCGGCGCGGCCGTCGTCCCCCGAAGGAACCCGGGAGGCATTCGGGGCGCAGGGGTCAGCGCAGCTGGATCAGGTGGGTACATCGCATCCCTCCGCGGCCGATCGAGTCGACCAGGTCCACCCCGGACTGCCCGAGGAGTGCCTCGGTGAGATGCTTATCAAAAACGTCACAAAGAAGGAACGGATGCGTAATCGCGCTGTGACGGAACACGCAGTTCGACCGCGTGATTCGGATCGAGCCGTCCGGTGCCCGGTCGGTCATGCATCGGAATCCTAGCCGGTTCAGCGAGCGTACGACGTTCTCGGCGCGCTCCTGGGGGGTTCCCATACGGGGAACTTCCTTCGCGACCTCGCGAGCCATCCGCTCCGCGGCGTCCGCGAACAGGGCGCTCACATACCCCTCCCCTTCGCGCGCGAGCAGCGCGTCGACCACCGTGTCGAGGATCAGGTCGTACTTCTTCGGGAACAGTTCCTGGGCGGAGCCGGTCAGGACGTAGCGCTTGCGCGGTCGCCCAACGCCCTCCCGACGGAAAGACGGGACCACGAGGCCCCGTTCCTCGAGCCGACCCAGATGGCCCCGGGCCGCGCTCTCCTGAATCCCGAGTTTGCGCGCAAGGTCACGCGCGGTGCGCGGGGCGACCGCCAGCTCTTCGAGGATACGACCTCGCGTTCCCTCGAGGGGCTCGGAGTCTGTGATGACCGCCATCGCCCTACCCCATGACGTTCTAGGATTTACACACCGCGCCATGCTTAAATAACGGTATCGGCTCGTACGAGCTCGATGACGATCGAAACGCTGAGCGGTCCCCACACCCTGGTGGTGGACGACCTCCACGCCGAGGTGGCCGGAAAGGAGATTCTGAAGGGGGTCAGCCTGACGCTGAAGAGCGGGGAACTGACCGCTCTGATGGGACCGAACGGATCCGGCAAGAGCACGCTCGCGTATGCCCTCATGGGTCATCCGAAGTACAAGGTGACGAAGGGAACGGCCCTCCTCGACGGGCAGGACCTTCTCAAGCTGAGCGTCGACCAGCGCTCCCGTGCCGGTCTCTTCCTCGGGTTTCAGTACCCTCAGGAGGTGTCGGGCCTCTCGCTATCGAAGTTTCTCTGGACGGCGTACATGCAGACCCACACCGCCCAGACCGCGAACACCGGCCAGTTCGATAAGGACCTCAAGACGCACCTGCAGTATCTCGACATGGACGAGTCGCTTCTCAAGCGGTCGCTCAACGAAGGGTTCTCGGGCGGTGAGAAAAAGCGGGTCGAAGTGCTCCAGATGGCGACGCTCCAGCCCCGGTTCGCGATTCTGGACGAGCCCGACTCGGGACTCGACATCGACGCGGTGCGCGCCGTCGGCGAGACGGTCGCGAAGCTGCACCGGCCGGACGCGGGCATCCTCGTGATTACGCACTATCAGCGGATCCTGAAGTACCTCCAGCCGGACCGGGTCCACGTGATGGTGGACGGCGTCATCGCCCTCTCGGGCGGTCGGGAGCTTGCGGACGAGCTCGAAGCGAAGGGATACGACTGGGTCCGCGTGGGTGTCACGAGCCCACCGACCTAACGAGAGGTCGCGAAACCCGGATGGGATTCCTCACTTCGCGTCGGTGCCGGCCTTCGGCTGTCGAGATATTTTCAGATAGGCTCTAAGAATCCGAAGCGAATCGGGAAAGTGATGGACGTAGTGCGGGTCCGCGAAGATTTTCCGATTCTCGCTCGGTCGACGCAGGGGCGACCGCTCGTCTACCTCGATTCGGCCGCCACCTCTCAGAAGCCTCGGAGCGTCATCGAGGCTGAGGAATCGTATTACGAAGAGCGGAACGCCAACCCCCATCGAGGAGTGTACGCGCTGAGCGTCGAGGCGACCGACGCGTACGAGGCCGCGAGGGCCCGTATGGCGCGATTTTTGCATGCGTCGGACCCCTCGGGCGTGGTGTTCGTGCGCGGGACCACGGAAGGGATCAATCTCGTTGCGACGATTCTCGGTCGCAAGCTGCTGCATCGCGGCGACCGGGTCATCTCCACGGTAATGGAGCACCACTCAAACATCGTCCCGTGGCACATGCTCCGGGAATACCAGGGAGTCGACCTCCAATTCATCGGAGTGGACGACGAGGGACAGCTCCAGCTCGCCGACCTCGACCGACTGCTCGACCATCGGACCAAGGTGGTCACGCTCACGCACGTCTCGAACGTCCTCGGCACCGTGAACCCGGTCCGGGAGGTCGCGGACCGAGCGCATGCGGCGGGCGCCCTGGTCGTCCTCGATGCGGCGCAATCGGCCCCGCACCTGCCGCTCGATGTGGCCCGTCTCGGCGTCGATTTCCTGGCGTTCTCGGGCCACAAAACCCTGGGACCGATGGGAATCGGTGTGCTCTGGGGTCGTCCCGAGCTCCTCGAGTCGATGCCCCCCGGGATGGGTGGTGGCGAGATGATTCGGGACGTCCATCTCGATCGGATTAGTTACCGCGAGGCGCCCGCGAAGTTCGAGGCCGGTACCCAGAACGTGGGGGGAGCGGTCGCGCTTTCGACCGCCCTCGATTACCTCGAGGGGGTCGGGTGGGAGGAGCTCCACGACCACGAGCAGAAGCTGCAGCGGCTCGCGCTTTCGCTGGCCGAGGAGCGGTTCGGGACGAAGATGAAGATCTTCGGCCCCCGTGACCCCGCAGACCGCGAGGCCGTCATCTCGTTCTCGCTCCAGGGCGCGCACCCTCACGACATCGCGAGCCTCCTCGATGCACGCGGGATCTGCGTGCGCGCGGGCCACCACTGTGCCCAACCGTTGATGGAACGCTTCCGGGTACCTGCGTTGACGCGGGCGAGCCCGTACTTGTACAACACGAAAGAGGAAGTCGAGAAGCTGTTCGACGGACTTGAGGAAATCGCGCGTCTGCTCTCAGGAACCGGCCGCGCTCCTGTCACTTCGTAAACCGTCTCCCACACCGGCGCGCCGGTACCAAGAACCTGTCGCGTTCCGGTTGACAGCCTCGGCGCGAAACGCCGGTTCCTTGCCGGTGAGCCCGCTGTCGTGCCCCGGGCGACCTCTCATTTAAATACGCCGAGGTGATGGAATTCCCCGGAGCTGCCATGGCTCAGACTGCCTCCGAAATCACGCCCCTCGATTACACGAGGTACGACTTCAAGAACCCGGAAACGTACCGTCTGCGGATCCCGAAGGGCCTGACCCAGGAGGTCGTCCGCGAGATTTCCCGATTCAAGAACGAGCCGGCCTGGATGCTCGAGTACCGGCTCCGGGCGTACGATCATTTCGTCGAGCGTCCGATGCCGGACTGGGGTCCCAGCCTATCGGACATCGATTTCGACTCGTACACCTACTACGCAAACCCGCTGCTCGAAGGGGAGACCAAGCGTAAGTGGGAGGACCTTCCCGCGGACATCAAGAACACCTTCGAGAAGCTCGGCATTCCGAAGGCCGAACGCGAGTATTTCGGGGGAGTGGGCGCGCAGTACGACAGCGGCACGGTCTATCACAAGATTCGCGAGGACCTCGCCGCGAAGGGCGTCATCTTTTGCGACACCGACACGGCCGTCAAGGAGCACCCGGAGATCGTCCGCAAGTACTTCGGAAAGGTCGTGCCGTACAACGACAACAAGTTCGCCGCGCTCAACAGCGCCGTGTGGTCGGGGGGAAGCTTCGTCTACGTGCCGCCCGGTGTGGACGCCGGCATCCCGCTCCAGGCCTACTTCCGCATCAACGCTCGGAACGTCGGACAGTTCGAGCGTACGCTGATCATCGCCGACAAAGGCGCGAAGGTCCATTACATCGAGGGCTGCACCGCCCCGATCTACTCCACCGACTCACTCCACGCCGCGGTGGTCGAGGTCGTGGCGGAGCCGTACTCGAAGCTCCGCTACACGACCGTCCAGAACTGGTCGAAGAACGTCTACAACCTCGTCACGAAGCGTGCGGTTGGGTACGAAAACTCGCTCGTCGAATGGGTCGACGGGAACATGGGCTCGAAGATCACGATGAAGTACCCCTCGGTCTACCTACGGGGCCGCGGGGCGCGTGCCGACATCCTGTCGGTCGCGTTCGCGAGCGAGGGTCAGATCATCGACTCGGGGGCGAAGGCGGTTCACTCGGCTCCGGACACCTCGAGCAAAATCATCTCGAAGTCGATCGCGATCCGGGGTGGCCAAACGAGCTACCGGGGGCTGCTCCACGTCGCGCCGGGCGCGACGGGCGTCAAGGCCGCGGTGCGCTGCGACGCGCTCCTCCCCGACGAGCGAGGGCGCTCCGACACGTATCCGTACAACGAGATTCACGAAGAGGACGCGACGATCACCCACGAGGCGGTCGTCGGGAAGATCGGTGAGGAGCAGATCTTCTACCTCATGAGCCGCGGGCTCAACGAGTCGGACGCGATCCACCTCATCCTCATGGGCTTCCTCGCGGAGTTCTCGAAGGAGCTGCCGGTCGACTACGCTCTCGAGCTGAACCGTCTCATCCAACTCGAGATGGCCGGCGCGGTCGGATAGGAATAAGCTGGGCACGCCCGGTTTGATTTCGCTTCACCGATAGATGTATTAACAGCGGTCCTTCACGCGGCGCCAAGGTGCTTGAATGAACCCCGACACGGCTGCCGACCCGTACGCGAGCTGGTGGACCCACCACGCGACCGCCGTGAAGACGTTCGCCCGAATGCTCCTCGGGATCGCCCTCGCGATCGACGGTTATCTCAAGTTCAGCTCCGGATACAACAACGGTACGTTCCTGGCTAACATCCAGAGCTCTCAAGCGAGCGACCCGAGCTGGCTCTCCCCATGGTTCTCGTTCTGGGCGACGCAGGCCGCGAACAACTCCACCGCCATCGTCTACAGCGTGGGCACCGTCGAGCTCCTTCTCGGGCTCGCCCTCATATTCGGATTCATGCGGAAGATTGCCTACGTGGGCGGAATCGCTCTCACGCTCCTCATCTGGGCAATCCCCGAGGGATTCGGTGGCCCGTACACCGTCTCGGGGTCGGCGGCTACGGACGTGGGTACCGGGATCATCTACGCGATCGCCATCGTCGGGCTGATCGCTATCAGCGCCACGTATGGGTCGAGCCGATACAGCCTCGACTACTACATCGAGCGCCGCTTCTCGAGTTGGGCGCGGGTCTCCGAGTTCGGCACTCCGCTCTGGGGTCCGATGCGGCCATCCCGAAGCGTGGCGCCGAAAGTGCCCGCAAAGTAGCGCAGTGTCGCGGTTCGGCCGAACCGGTCCCTGGACGGCCGGTCGGGGATGCTGGAGCGCTGACCCGTCACGCGTGACCGAAGTTCACGCCGGGGATGACGGCCGACGCTGAGGTACGCGCGGCAGGTCCGTGTGGGCCTTGACGAGGTCGATGACAGCGAGCAAGGTCGCGTAGGCGAGATTCACGTCGATTCCGAGAGCTACCGCCGTCCGGGGGGCCGGCCCATCCAGACGCGCGAGCGCCGATCGCAGGAGCTCCCCGGCCGTTTCGAGGCCGACGGGGTCAAGGACTTTGCCGGCAGGTCTCTGGACCAGTTCCGCGGTCTCAGCAAGGTCGTCGCGGAGCGATTTCCGCAACGTCCGAAGCGCCTCGACGGGAATCTTCGTGGGGTCCAGAACGAGCGGCATCGGCTCGAGCTCCGGTCGTTCGATTCGACCCGGCGATTCATCGCAGCTTCGAGTCGAACCGCCAGTCGGGCGTCAGCTCGGTGCCCGTAACCTCGAGGTGAGGTAACACGGGATACCGGCCCTCTTCCCAGACGATCTCCTGCCCGTCCCAGCGGGCCTGGAGCGACGGGAACAAAATCTCGCGCAGCCCGGCGATCGGCGCTCGGTCGAACACGCTCGAGAGGAACCCCTCGCCAATCATCCGGATCGCGTCGGGCTGAGGCACGCCCCTCGACTCGAGGTAGAAGACCTTCTCCGGGTCGACCGGAGCGACCGAGGTCGAGTGGGTCGCCTTCACGTCCCGGCAGAGAATCTCGAGGATCGGGATGGTGTCGGAACGGGCGCCGCGCGAAAGGAGCATCGCGTGCTCGGAGATCAGCGCCACGGTCTTCCGGGCCTCCGGTTCGATGCGAACGAGCCCTCGGCTCATGCCTCGGGCTTCGTCGGTGAACACGCCGCGGGTGAACGACGTCCCGTGCGTGTCGGTGGAGGCGTGGGTGAGGTCGAACGAACTGTCGTACGATTGGTCCTTCGCACCGTAGAACGTCTGTAGGTCCTCCGCGACCGAGCCCCGTCCGGTGAGACGCGTGTGGTTCCGGATCTTCGCTCGGTAGCCGCCGAGCCCGTTCCACATCCATCCGATGCGCGCGTCGGCCCCGGTCGTCGCCGTTCGCCGGTAGACCGAAACGGTCCGTAGGTCCGGTGCGTGGACCGTGAGGTAAACCATCTTCGCTTGGTCACGTAAGTCTAGGTCGGTGTTCGAAGCGTAGAGGCGTTGTCCGTCGGGAGGGGAGCGGGTCGAGTAGACCTCCTCGGTGGCCAACAGCTGGACGCGCGCTCCGACACGGAATGCCCGGCGTACCGAGAGCGCCTGCTTCGGAGCGGAGAGGACCGAAATCTCTTGCACCCGAACTGCCCCGTGCACCCCCTCGGGGACCTCCAGGACGTACCCCCGGTTGAGAAGGGCGGCCGCCAGAGCCGACAGACGGTCCGGCGGGTCCTCGGCGCCTCGAAGGAATCCGTCGAATCCGGGACGGCGCGTCTTCCAGATCTCCTCCATCGTCGCGACCCGGACCCCCGCGCGTTCGAGTTCCGCAGGAACATCCACCCGGGTCCCCGAAGCGTCGTGGACGATCCGGACGGCATGGTCGAGCCGAGGCGGGAGGCCCACCGGAGCGGCTCGGACCAGAGGGTCGACGCCGGTAAGGTCAACGTTCGTGAAGTAGCCGTACCCGCGGTAGAGGGGATTCGGCTCGATCGGAAGCTCGCGGAATCGCTCGTACGCCTCGGCCCTCTGCCGCGAGAACTCCTCGGGGTCCCCGGCCTCGTGCGACAACCGAGTGACCTCGTCCAAGTGGAGCCACTCCTGAAACCGAGGTGCCGCCGAGGCCATCGGATTTACACACTCGGGTGTGTTTATAAGATGAGCGGGCGACCGGCGCGCTCGGCGGTCCGTGGGTCGATTCCCGAGGCGATCCTGCGAGGAACCGGGAGCTGGACCGGTCCCCACCTTAGTTCCCGAATTCGCTGGCCGAACATCTTTGTAGCCGTACGTGATGAAGCACGCCCCAAGCATGTGCGACTGGGAAGCCGAGGAGTACGCCGAGTACCTGCTCTGGGTCGAAGCGGAGAGGGCCCGCGCTCGTGCCCGCCCTCGCCCGGCTCCCGAGGAGTCGCGGGTGAAGGCGTCGTTCCTCACCGCGATCCCACGGGAAGCCGCCGAGGCCTGAGCCTCGGATAACGCCCGTTGGGCCAGCGTCGCTCGGGGGCGGCTCCGCCGCGGTAGTCCGGAAGGCGTTTAGTACGCGCGCGACGGTGAGTTCCGTGTCGGTGCGCGAAGATGTATGACATGTATCAGGAGGTCATCCTCCAGCACTATCGCAGTCCTCGGAATTTTGGGCCCCTCGCGGACCCGGACCGGATTGGCGAGGAGTCGAATCCGCTGTGCGGGGACCATATCACGATCCGCCTGAAGGTCGAGCCCGGTTCCCAGAAGATCGCCGCGGTCCGTTTCGAAGGTGACGGCTGCGCGATCAGCGTCGCGAGCACGTCCATGCTGACCGAGAAGGTCGCCGGTATGACGCTCGAGCAGGCCGGCCGCCTCACCAAGGACGACATCCTGCAGCAGCTCGGCATCCCGCTTTCGCCCGTTCGGGTGAAGTGCGCCCTCACCGGTTTCGCGGCGCTCGGAAGAGCGTTGCACCCCGAGTCGCTTCCGCCCGTCGCGTGACGCCACCGGTCGTACCCCCGGACTTCCGCTCGTCATCCCCAAGACCCGGGCTCTTCGGAGCCGGGGGGCCGGAATGATCGTCATCGACCGTGATACCTGCGTTCTGTGCGGGCTCTGCACGGCAGTGTGCCCGCCGGACGCGATGGAGCTCACGGAAACCGAGCTCGTCGTGCACACGAATTGTACCGACTGCGGCTGGTGCGTGCCGTACTGCCCCGTTGGAGCGATCTCGGGAGGACGTCCGGTGCCGCGACGCCCCCGGGAGAAGTGAACACCTCTCCGAACGATCGAGCCGGCGCCGTCAATCCCGGGCGACCCGGGGATGAATCGGGCACGGCCGCTTCAACCGGCACATCCGACACTTCTCGGGGGACACCGGGGGAATCGGCTTCTGCATACGGCCGTACTTGCGACGTGGCATCGCGCAGCCCCGAACAACCCGGCCCACGTCTTCAAGCTGACGAACCGGGGCATCGACCGGGGGCCATCGCTGGAGTTTTAGAGCTCTCGCGCTCCCCGGGCCCCGTGCCCGCCCTCTCTGGCCACGCCAGTTCGGCAGGAACGTCGCGGTTCCGCGACCGCGCGGTGTCCGCGCGCCGGCTCCCGGTCGAGCACTTCCGCGAAGCCCCCGGGGACCTCCTCCTCTCGTCCGTCGGTCTCGGGACGTACATCGGTCCGCCCGACGGCCCTACCGACCTTGCCGTGGAGCAGGCGGTGCTCGTTTGCCTGACCTCGGGTCGGGTGAACGTCCTCGATACGGCCATTAACTACCGCCATCAGCGAGCCGAGCGCAGTGTCGGACGGGCTCTCGCTCGACTGATCGACCGGGGCGAGGTCGCCCGCGACGAGGTGTTCGTCGCCACGAAGAACGGCTATCTCGCGCCGGATGCGGAATCCCCGACCCCGACCGCACGATGGGTCGAGGAAGAACTGGTGCGTCCTGGAATCCTTCGTCCAGAGGACATCGTGGACGGCTGCCACGCAATGTCGCCCTCCTACCTCGCCGACCAGTTCGAGCGCAGTCGCCGGAACCTGGGCTTAGCGACGATCGACCTCCTCTACCTCCACAACGCGGCCGACGCTCAGATCCCTGACGTAGGCCCCGAGGAGTTCGGCGGACGACTTCGAGAAGCGTTCCGCCTTTACGAGCAGTTCCGGGACGATGGTCGACTGCTCGCGTACGGGCTGGCCACGTGGGACTGCCTCCGCGTTCGCCCGGACGACCCCGGGTTCTTCGCCTTGGAAACGGCGGTCCGGATCGCCCGCGACGTGGGAGGTGAGGATCATGGGTTCCGATTCGTGCAGTTCCCCTTCAACCTCGCGATGCCGGAGGCGGTGACGCTCCGTAACCAGCCGGTCGCGGGTGCCCGTACGACGCTGTTCGACGCCGCCCAACGCCTGGGTGTGAGTTGTTTCACGAGCGTCCCACTCGTCCAGGGACAGCTGGCTCGCTCCGGGCCAAAACGAAACGGGCTCACCCGGGCCCAGACCGCTCTACAGTTCGCGCGGTCCGCCCCGGGGACGATCGGACCGCTCGTCGGCCAGAAACGCGCCGAGCATCTTTCCGAGAACTTGGAGATCGCGGCCCTTCCGCCGTGGGACCCGGCCGAGTTCCTCGAGCTCGTAGCCTAAGGCGACTCCGGAGCATCGGAGCCCGGCGGCCGGGGCCTTGTCGGGGAATCCGGCTCGTTCGTCGCGAGCACGGACCGGCCGTCCACCTTCTGCACGCGCACGACCCGGTCGGCAATGGCCGCGAGTTGCGATTCGTGCGAGACTAGGATCACCTGCGGCAGCGTGAGCTCGTCGAGCAGCTCGCCCATTCGGATGACCTGCTCGGGCGAAAAGCCGTCCGTCGGCTCATCGAGAAGGATGGTGTCGAGATGCAAGCTCCCCATCGACCGGACCACCTGAGCTAGGGCCAGACGGAACGCGAGCGCGAGACTCGTGCGTTCACCTCCGCTCAGCGCCTCCGCCGGTGTCCATTCACCTTCGATCATGACGAGGGGCGTGAACGCCGGGTCGGTACGGGCCACCAGCCCCGGGTCGTCCACGAGCGACGCAAAGTAGCGCGCGAACTCTCGCTCGAAGAGCGCCTGGGCGTGCGTGAGCAGCTTCTGTTCCATCTCGAGGACCGTCGAGCGGAACGGACCCCCTACCCAAGCCGCCTTGTCCTCGACCTCCTTCGCTTCCGCGAGCAAGGACGCGCGTTCTTCGCGCCCTGACGCGGCGGCCCGGACCCGTCGATCGGCTTCGTCCAACTGGGCGTCCAGCCGCGAGAGCCGGGAGCGCTCCTCGGCCTCCTGTTCGCGGATGGTCATGAGCCGTTGGTTCGCTTCCGCGAGCGTCGTGCGAGTCGTCCGAGCCTCCGCTCGCCGGATTCGCAACGTCGTCGCCGCCCTTTCTCGGTCCGAGAGCCGCTGGCCCGCGGCGGTCAATTCCCTTCGGATACGTTCGGCCTCGGAACGGAGGGTCGCGAGCGCGCGGTCGATTCCGTCGCGTCGTTCGGCCGACAGCAACGACAATTCCAGCTGCCGAGCCCGCTCGCCCCGGAGCTGTTCCAACCGAGTCACATTCGCCCGGGCCGCCGAGGCTTGCTCCTCTTCGGGAAGCCGACCCGCTACCTCGGCCCGTGCTTGGACGGTGGTCACGCCGGCGCCTTCGAGCTCGCGGGAGGCCTCCGCCACCGCACGGGCCGAGCGTTCGTGGGAGGCGCGCGCGGCGCTTCGGCGCTTCTCGACTTCGTTCCATCGGTCGCGGGCCCGCTCGTACCGCTCGCGAGCCTTCCGTCGCTCTTCGACCGTCGCTCGCTGGGCCTGGGCCGCGTCGAGCTTCCGCCGCGCTCCCTCCGCCAGCGATGCGACCTCGGTCTTGTGCGGCGCAAAATCCTCCGGCCGCACCGATTGGCCGCAGCGCGGGCAGACCCCCTTCTGCAGCAGTTCCTCCACCTCCGCGAGCGAAGATTGAGCCTGCGCGGATTGCTTGAGGCAGCTCGCTTCGTCCTGACGGACTCGTTCGAGATGCTCTTCGAGGTCCGTTAGGGTT
>Ga0187772_10000068_pt1 | contig 37736 bp, 36 predicted proteins | sample 0116_SJ02_MP15_2_FD_133137 | JGI IMG/M metagenome (GOLD analysis project Ga0187772, IMG submission 133137) | Tropical peat soil microbial communities from peatlands in Department of Meta, Colombia - 0116_SJ02_MP15_20_MG | ecosystem: Environmental > Terrestrial > Soil > Wetlands > Peat | place... | reverse complement strand
TCGGCGTGGGGGTCCAGACGGTCGAGAAGCTTTCCGACCGCTGGTTCCGAGTCACGTTTGACGGCGACGACGCGACCCGGCTCCGCCTCCTCGACGCCTTCCGGCGCCTCGGCCCGGTCGGGCGGTTCACCCCGCCCACGGCCGCGCTCGAGACGGCGTACCTGGACGTCCTTCGGGCGGCTGGCCCCTGACCCCGGCCGAGGGAAGCGGGCCCGGGGACCTCGGGCCGGGGCCAGCGCTCCGTCGGAGCGACCAGGGGAACTAGGTAACCATGTCAGCGGAACCGCGGCCTCCTCGACGGCCCGCCCTGCGCCGACCGATGACGAGCAGGTTTATCCTCCGCCGCGAGGATTATCGCTCGGAGGGCCCGCGCCCGCGGGTCGTTTCGGCGCGAGCAGCTGGCGATGGGAAGTCCGGCGGGGTCGTCCCCGCAGCCGGCAGGCGAACCGGAGCTTGACGCTCAGGACCTGGCCTCCCGGCGCCGCAGGCACCGGCGACAGCTCGGCACCGTCATCGCGGTCGTCCTGATCGCCGTGGGCGGGATCGGCTGGGCGACCGACGGGTTCCGCTTACCGGCGGACAAGGTCCTCGGCTCGATCGGACCCCAATGCCCCCCGACCGTGACGCTCAACGGCTCCGGTTCGACGTTCGTCGCTCCGCTGATGAAGACGTGGGCGGAAGCGTACAGCGGGGCGGCCGCCAGCCGGGAGATGGGCTGCGTCGTCGTGCAGCCGGTCTACAACGCGTCGGGGGTCATGGCCGCCCTCGGCCGGTTCAGCGGCGGCGGGACCGAGTTCGTCGCCAGCGAGGAGCCGCTCAACGGCTCCGCGGAGGCCGCGCTCCCGTGGGCGACGCTCACGCTGCCGCTCACGACCAGCGCCGTCGCTATCGCCTACAACGTTCCGGGGGTCCCGGCCGGGCTGAACCTGACCGGCCCCGTCCTGGCAGGGATCTACCTAGGCCAGATCACCACGTGGAGCGACCCCGCGATCGCGGGGCTGAACCCGGGGATCACGCTCCCGTCGGGGGCTCCGATCACGGTCCTCCACGATGCCGCGGGCAGCGGTACCAGCTACGTCTTCTCCGGCTACCTCTCGTTGAGCAACGCCAGTTGGGCTTCCGAGGTCGGCCAGGGACCGTCGATCGCCTGGCCCGTCGGGCTCGTCGCGGACGGGGACGCGGGCGCCGCGGCGCTCCTGGCGAACACGAGCGGAGGGATCGCCTACCTCGGCCTCGCCGCAGCGCTCGCCCACGGCCTCGACTGCGCGCGCTTGGAGAACCCGGCGGAGAAGTTCGTGGCACCGAGCGCCGCGACGGTCTTCGCGGCGACCACCGCCTACGCGAAGGTCCTGCCGCTCGGGAACCAGAGCTGGCAGAACGTCTCGCTGCTCGACCAGCCCGGCAACGCCTCCTACCCGATCACCACGTTCACCTACGCGATCGTCTTCGCCGACCTGGGGAAGGCGTACGACGGCGCCTTGACCCTCAGCGCCGCCCAATGGCTTGCGGCCTACCTCTACTGGATGTCCGTGGCCGGTCAGAGCTACGGAACGCCGCTCGGGTATCCGCCGTTCCCTTCGGCCGTCACGAACGCCAACACCCAGATCGTCGAGCTGTTGAAGTACGACGGCGTCGCCGCGCTCGGCGACATCGATTACGACGGCGACTGACCCCCCGGCGGGGCGCTCGTCCCTAGGCCCGGGAATTCTCCACCGGCCGACGCTCGTTCTCGGGATGGCGGACCGGACCCGCCGCTTGATACGGGCCAGGGCGTTCGGGTCCCCCTAGGGTCATGGTCGTCCGGGGTCCCCCGGGGACGTTCTCGATCGTCGCGTGCGATCCGGATCGAGCGTACTGGGGGGTTGCCGTCTCGACCAAGCCGGCGAGCGTCGGGGCGACCGTTCCTTGGGCCGCCTGGAAGGTCGGCGCGGTCGCGACCCAGGCGATGTCGAACTACTACTACGGGCCCGACGGGCTCGAGCTCCTGCGTCGAGGGCACTCCGCGGAGGAGGTCGTCCGGAAGCTCACCGGCGCGGATGGACGGCGCGACCATCGCCAGCTGGCCGTCGTCGACCGGCGCGGCCGTTCCGCGGCGTGGACCGGACCGAAGTGCCTCGACCACGCCCTCCACCACCTGGGGAACGGCTACAGCTGCCAGGGGAACATGCTCGCCTCGGCGACGGTCGTCCCGGCGATGTCGAAGGCGTTCGAGTCGAGCCGGGGGACGCTCGGGGTCCGCATGCTGCGGGCGCTCGAGGCCGGGGCCGCGGCCGGAGGGGACCGCCGAGGGATCGAGTCCGCGGCGTTGGTCGTGGTCCATCGGGAGCGATGGTTCCCGAAGAGCTGGTCGGACCGCTGGGTCGACATCCGTGCCGATCGGCACCCGAGGCCCATCGCCGAGCTCGGCCGACTGCTGCGCGCCGACGAGGCGGAGACGAAGCGGTTCCTCGTCAGCCGCGCGGCGGCCCTCCGGAAGAAGCGGTCGCCCCCCTAAGCTCCCGCGCGACTGCGGGCGACGGCGCACGACCGGGCAACCGGTCTCCGGCGGAGTCTTACCGGCCCTCTCGCCCCCGGGTCCCGGCGGACGTTTCGGCCGGCTTACGGCTTCAAGAACCCCGTCGAACTACCGCCCAACCGGAGAGGACCAGTGACGCCCGCGAAGACACCCCCCCAAGGGCCGGGACGGACGCTCGACCGAAAGAACTCGTTGACCGTGCACGACCGTCGCACCGGGCGGGACTACGAGGTCGCGATCGAGCGGGGGGCGATCCGCGCCACGGACCTCCGCCAGGTCAAGGCGGGCGACGCCGACCTCGGGCTCCTCAGCTACGACCCCGGGTTCCAGAACACCGCCTCGTGCCAGAGCGCCATCACCTTCGTGGACGGCGAGGCCGGGATCCTGCGCTACCGGGGCTACCCGATCGAGGAGCTCGCGGGGCGGAGAAGCCACCTCGAGGTCGCCTACCTGCTGATCTACGGGAAGCTCCCCGGAAAGAGCGAGCTCGAGGAGTGGCTCCACAACATCACCTTCCACACGATGGTCCACGAGAACCTGAAGACGTTCATGGACGGGTTCCACTACGACGCCCATCCGATGGGGATGGTCGTCAGCACCCTCGCGGCGCTCTCGACGTTCTATCCGGAGGCGAAACAGATCCAGGACGAGCAGCTCCGCGAGCGCCAGATCCATCGTCTCGTCGCGAAGACCCCGACGATCGCCGCGTTCGCCTACCGCCACTCCATCGGGATGCCGTACATCTACCCCAACAACGACCTCTCCTACGCCGCGAACTTCCTGTCGATGATGTTCCGTCCCTCGTGGACGATCAACTACACTCCCGAACCGGTCCTCGCCCAGGCGCTCGACACGCTGTTCGTCCTCCACGCGGACCACGAGCAGAACTGCAGCACGAGCACGATGCGGATGGTCGGGAGCTCGCACTCGGACCCGTACATCTGCTCGGCGGCCGCCGCCGGCGCGCTCTACGGACCCCTGCACGGCGGAGCGAACGAGCTCGTCGTGCGCATGCTGGAGGAGGTCGGCTCGAAGGCGAACGTCCCCAAGCTGATCCGGCAGGTCAAGTCGGGCAAGCGCCGGCTGATCGGATTCGGCCACCGGGTCTACAAGAACTACGACCCGAGGGCCCGGATCATCAAGGACGTTGCCGACTCGGTGTTCTCCGTCACGGGCCGGAACAAGCTGATCGACATCGCGCTGGCCCTCGAGAAGGCGGCGCTCTCGGACGACTACTTCGTCAAGCGGCGCCTCTACCCGAACGTCGACTTCTACTCCGGGATCATCCTCCAGTCGATGGGGTTCCCGACCGACATCTTCCCGGTGCTGTTCGCGATCCCCCGGATGTCCGGCTGGCTGGCGCACTGGCAGGAGATGCTCAAGGACCCGGAGCAGAGCATCGCTCGGCCCCGCCAGCTGTACACCGGCCACGGGGCTCGCCCGGTCCCCACGGAACCGAAGGGCGCGGCGTAGGGGGCCCGGCCGGACCACGCCCACGGGCCCTATCGCGCCGGCGGACCCGTCGGCCGGCCGAGCCTCAACCGCTCCGGACTAGCGTGCTCTCCGGCCGGATCGCGCCCGGAGTCGGCCGACCTTGTACTCGATCGTCTCGGGCTTGTCGAGCCGATGGTCGACCCGGAGGTGGACGGCGATCCGCCGGGCCCCCCTTCGGACCAGCGCCGCGTGGGCGCGTTCGACCGCCCGAAGCATGGTCGGGAGGTCGCTCGCCTCGAGGACCGTCGACATCGCCCCCGGGACCAAGCGGACCCCCCGGACCTGGCGCATCGCGTCGAGCGCGGCCCGGACGTGTTCGCCGAGGCTCGTGCCTTCGCCGATCGGGTAGATCGAGAGGTCCCCAATGACCTTGGGCCGAGCGCGACGGGTCGCGGTCATGGCGCGTCGAGGGCCCCGGCCGTATTAACCGGTCGGTGCCGACCTGTCCGAGGCGCTCTCGCGGGGGAGGCGGGGGTCGCCCTGCCCACCGCGCCGAACCGATGGGACCCCGTTCTCGGATGGGCGACCCGAAGAGCAGGGGTCCCCGCGAACGCCTTCGGCGGGTCCGAGCGTGGTCACAGGTCGACGGTGGTCCGGTCCGCGACCACCTGGCTCTCGGCAAAGGCGCGCTTGGCCTCCTGGGCGATCTCGACCTCGGAGTCGGGGAGGTCCCCGACGTGGTTGAGCAGGAGACGGCGAGCGTGCATCGCCCGCGCGGTCTCGGCCGCTTGGGTTGCGGTGCTGTGTCCGAAGTCGCGGGCCCGGTCCGCGTACCGGTCGGCGTACGTCGCCTCATGGATGAGGTAGTCGGCCCGGACCGTCCGTGCCGCCGATGGCTCCCTCGTGTCGCCCGTGTAGAACACCGAGACCCCGTCGGAGTTCAGGAGGTAGCCGAGGTTGACGACCGAGTGGTCGAGCGGCACGGCGTGGATCGTCCACGAGCCGACCGAGAGCTCTGGGCGCTCGCCTTCGACAACCCGCAGGTCGTACACTTCGGAGGGGTCGATGACGGTCCCCTTCACGGCGAACACCGCCCGGAGGAGCTGGCGGAGCCCGGGCGGGGAGACGATCGTGAGCGGACGCTGGCGGCGGGTGATGAACGTGTGCAGCAGGAAGTCGAACAGCCCGGCCACGTGGTCGGAGTGGAGGTGGGAGATCAGCACCGCGTCGACCGCGTCGAAGCGACCGATGTCGTGGAGCCGCCCGGTCGCCCCGGCGCCGCAGTCGAGCAGGACGTTCTCGAGGAGCGCGCTCGAGGGCTGCCGACGGCTCCCTCGGAAGTTCCCGGCGCCCGTCCCTAGGAAATGGACCTGCATGCGACCGCTTCGGGACCGCGTCCCGGAGCCGTTCGTAGGAGGGGTTCGGGGTTAAGGCTTTAGTTGATTTCCTGAGAGCCGTCCTCCCTTCGCGCGGTCCGCGAGCGTCCGGGGGGTAGGGCGCGCACGGGCCGAGCCCCGCGCCCCGGTCGGCACCGGCCACGGGAGCAGCCCGAAGGCGGGCCTAGGTCCCATACCGCTCGGGGGCGGTTCGGTCCCCCACCACGGCTCTATATCCAGGAAACGAATCTCCGGGCGATGCCCGACGGCGCCACTCCGTCCCCCGCGTCGATCGCCGAGCTGCTCGGACGAGCCCCGATCCTCTCGTCGTTGACCGACCGTCAGCTCCGCTCTCTCGCCAAGAGCGTGAAGGTCGTCTCGTTCCCGGCCAACGCCCGTATCGTCAAGCAAGGCGAGCCCGGCATCGCCCTCTATGTCCTCTTGCGGGGGGAAGCGGAGGTCCGCCAAGGCAACCGGACGCTCGCCCACCTCGCGGCCGGTCAGTTCTTCGGGGAGATGACCCTGCTCGACGAGCAGCCCCGGAGCGCGGACGTTGTCGCGGTCCAGCCGGCGGAGTGCGCCGTCCTCTCCCGCTGGGAGTTCTGGGGTTTCGCGAAGGGCGAGCCCGAAGTGCTCCAGGGGGTAGGACGGGAGATGGCCCGTCGCCTGCGCGAGGCGAACCGGGCGCTTTCGGAGTGACGGTCCGGCGGGACGGCCGGCCCGTCCCCGGCTACGCTCGGGATCGAGCCTGCCCGGGGGCGGTTCCGGGCGAGCCCTTGGGCGTTACCTCCCGGGTGCCCGAGGTAGCGCGGGGCGCCGGCCCAGAGGTGTTCGGCTCCGCGAGCTTGGCGTTCGAGAGCCGCTCCGCGGCGAGCCGACAGTACTCCGGGGAGATCTCGACCCCGAGCCCCCGCCGCCCCGTCGCGAGACAGGCGAGCAACGTGCTGCCCGAGCCGAGGAACGGGTCCAGGACCAGGTCGCCGACGTAGCTGAACAGCTTGATGCACCGTCGCGGAAGCTCGACCGGGAACGGGGCCGGGTGCCCGAGCCGACGGGTCTCCCCCGGGAACGTCCAGACCCCGTTCGTCCATCCGATGAACTCGTCGCGCCCGATGTCGGAAGTGCCGCGCTCCTTCTTTTCCCACTGGGACTTGTAGAGGACGAGCACGACCTCGACGGGGGCGATGACGTAGGGGGCCGAGGCGCTGCGCCAGGATCCCCAGGCCGTCCGGCGGGAGATGTTCTGCTCGTTCCAGATGACCGTGGAGAAGTACCTCCACCCCACACGTTTTGCGAGGGTGACGACGTCCCCGTAGACGCTCTGCTGGCCCCCCTTGTTCTTGTCGAGCGGGACGTTGACGCACGCCCGGCCGTCGTCCTTGACCAGCTCGAGGCATCGGCTCAGCCACCGTCCGGAGAACTCCAGGTACTCGTCGTACGGCCTCGAATCGTCGTAGTGGGCGTACTGGACGTCCACCCCGTAGGGGGGCGAGGTCACGACGAGGTCGACCGAGCCGGGCTCGAGGGGCGCCGTGAGGAAGTCGTCGTTCAGGACGGTGACGCCGCTCCGACGGAACTCCCGGATCCCTCGGCCGTGCCCGTCCTCGGTCCGAGACGGGGCCTGGGACCCTCGCGTCCGACGACCGGCGGGTCCCGACACGCTGGGGGTCTAGTCGCTGTCGGTTATCAAGACCCCCGGCTGGTTCGAGCGCAAGGGACTCCTTCTCGAACGGCCGGCGAGGAACCGACCGGTGGAGCGCGGGCCGACCGTTGCCGCGAGCGATCCTCGGGCGGTACCTCAGGAGCGCATCGGCTCCGCACCGGGCTCGAGCTTTCCCGCGCCGCTCCGCAGGAGTTCGGTGAACGCCGGTAGGTCGCCTTGCTCGACGAGGCCGGCGAGGCGGTCGAGCGAATGACGGAGCTCCTGGTACATCCCCCACGAATGAGGGTTCGACGCCTGGATGTCGAGGTAGAGCTCGGGTCCCTCGTCCGCGACGGACCGGGCGAGGGACGACTGGCGATGGAACGTCGTGCTCGCGGCCTGCGCGAGCTCGTGAGGGGAGGCCGGGTCCGACGCGAGCGCGGTCAGGAAGAGGAGGTTCACCGCGTGGGCAAGGCCCAACGATTCCGCGATGAGCAGGTCGTGGCGCTCGAGGGGGACGTCGGCGATCGAGAGGGCGGAGGAGGCGAACAGCGCCCGGGCCGCCCGGTCGGCCTCGGGCACCCCGCACGAAACGATGAGGAGGTTGCGCCCGGAGAGCGTTCGGGCCGAAGGTCCGAACATCGGATGGACGCTCGTGACGCGGCGACCGGCCTCGGCGGCCGACCGCAACAGGTTGGAGACCGGGGCCTTCACGCTGAGGACATCGAAGATGAGGGCATTCGTCCCGGTCGCGAGCAGCCGGCGGAGGATCGGGGCGGTGCCTCGGATCGGGGTCGCGAGGACGATCACCTCGGCGCGCGTCGCGGCGGTCTCCACGTCGGGATAGGTCGGGCGGCCCCCCTTCGGCGCACGGGGATCGACGACGGAGACCCGGTGGCCTGAATCCTCGAAGTAGTCCGCGAGCCACCGCCCCATGGCGCCGGCCCCACCGACGACCGCGACCTCGCCCGCCGTCGCCACCGGGCCGGGGACCGGGGCCCTCGATTCCTGCTGGACCCGAACGGACTCCTCGACGAGCCAGCGAGCGAACGCCTCGGCGCGACCGGCGGGGATCCCCCCGGCCCCGAGCTCTCTTCGCCAGCGGTCGACCACCTGAGCCTCGACCTCGTAGTCCCGGGTCGGCTCCTGGGTCTCGGCCTTGACGGCCCCGATCTTCCGCGCGATCGCCAGGCGTTGGGCGATCCCCGCGGCGATCGAGCGATCGATCGCGGCGATCTCCCGACGCAGCTCTTCGAGGTCCGGCGCGGGGTCGTTCATGTCGATCCGGGGACCCACGGTGGACCTCGGGATAACTCCGCGCACGTTCCGGTGTAGTGTCCCCGGGTTTTTCGCCGGAGCGAGCCGTCCGGCGGGTCCGACCAGGTCCCGATGCCCGGCGCCGCGGCCTCGACCGTCGGCGGAGGAGTTAGATACCCCGGGGCCGATGAGAAGGCTGGCCTAGGGCCAGGAGGTTCACGGGAGATGGCGGTCATCGTGGTTGCCAGCGTACCGTGGACCGACTGACGTTCGGTAGTTCGTCCGTCCCCGGCCTGGCCGCCGCACCGCGTTCTCCTGTGAGGCTCGCTCCCCGGGCCAGGTCAAACGATGCCCAACGAGGGGTACCTGGACGAAAGCGTCCACTGGAAGGTGCGGACCGGCCAGATCGCGTTCGCGGAGCCGACGCACGGCGAGGTAGCGGAAGCGATCCTGGACGTCGGCCTCGCCACAGAGGTCGGCCAACGTCTCGGCTCCGGAAAGGAGGCCGACGTCTATCTCTGCCGCAACGGCCAGAGGCTGACGGTCGTCAAGGTCTACCGGCAGTACCGCACGGCCCATCGCGGCGGAGGCCCCATCAAGCTCGAGCCGATGGGGCAACGGGCCTCGCGGGAGTTCGAGCTCCTCTGCTACGCATGGCAGGGAGGTGCACGCGTCCCGGAGCCGGGCCGACGGGTCGAGAACATGTTCTCGATGCAGTACCTCGGCACCCCGGAGTCCTGCGCTCCGATGCTGCAGCACGCCGACCTCGCGGACCCGGAGGGGTTCCTCCGCGCGACGCTCTCCGGAGTGGAGGGCCTCGCCGAGGCGGGGGTCGTGCACTCGGACCTGAGCCCGTTCAACATCTTGGTCCACCAGGACCTTCCGTGGTTCATTGACCTGGCCGCCGGGGTCCGAGTGGACCGGCTCGGCTCTCCCCCGTGGGTCCGGCTGAACGAGGCGCTCACCTCCCTTGAGAAAGGGGCGACCTCCCTCCAGCGCTACTTCCGCCGCTACGGCCTCGACGTCGACCGGCCCGACCTGCTCCGGCGGGTCCGAGCGCAGATCGACCGGTTCCGGCTGGAATGAACCGGAGGGTCGACCCTCGCCCGCCGTCCGGAGCCGGCCCGACCACGGTCCGGTGGACCCGACGGAGGGCAACAGCCTATTCCGAGGTGCGAGCTCGTCGCCGGACCGATGATCTCCCCGGTCTGGTCGACGACGCTGATCGGCTCGATCGCGGCGATCTGCACAACGGGCGCGTTCGTTCCCCAGGTCGCGCGCGTCTGGCGCCTGAGGAGCGCCGGGGAGATCTCCCTTGCGACGTTCGTGGTGTTCTCCGTCGGCACGGCGGCGTGGCTCGTCTACGGTCTCTCCATCGGCTCGCTCCCCGTGATCGGCGCGAACGCCGTCACCCTGGTCCTTGCGCTCATGATGGTCGCCCTCAAGCTGAGCTACGACCGATCGGGCCGTGCGGTGAACCCTTAGGGGCTCGGGCACCCTCTCGACCGTCCGTCGGGCGCCGTCTGCCCAGGCCGGACCCTGCGGTGACCCGCGACCCGCCCCCGGGACGATAGGGGTCGAGTTATCCTGTGCCGGAGGTTGGACCGGGGCCGAGGGTCCGTATGGACGGAGGCCGACCCGGGTTCGTCTCGGTCCTGGGGTACCGCCTGTTCTATCGATCGTTCGGCGCCGAGAAGGGGTTGCCCACGGTCCTCGCGCTCCACGGGGGTCCGGGGGCGAGCCACGATTACCTGCTCCCGATCGCCGACCTCGTTCCGTTCGGCTACCGCGTGGTGCTGTTCGACCAGCTTGGCTGCGGACGGTCGGAGGTCCCCGAGGATCACTCCCTCTTCACCCTGGAGCACCATGTCCAGGAGACCGAGGAGCTCCGCCGGAACCTCAGCCTCGGGCGCGTACATCTGTTGGGGTCCAGCTACGGAGGGTTGCTGGCGATCGCGGTAGCGCTCGCGCATCCCGACTCCCTCCGCAGCCTCACCACCGTCGGGGGACTGGCGAGCGTTCCCCTCGCAAGCGCCGAGATGCAGACCCTACGGAAGGCCCTTCCTCGCAGCGTTCAGGAGACCCTGGACCGATGTGAGGCGGACGGGACCACCGGCAGCCCGGAGTACGCCGCCGCCGCCATGGAGTTCTACCGACGGCACGTTTGTCGGCTCCCGTCGTGGCCCCCGGAGCTCACGCGCTCGTTGGAGCTGGCGCTCTCCCACCCCGTCTATCCGCTCATGAACGGGCCGAGCGAGTTCACGATCGTCGGCACGATCAAGGACATCGACCTCTCGGACCAGCTGTCGAAGATCCGGCTGCCGACGCTCGTGCTCGGTGGGCGGTACGACGAAGTGACCCCCAAGGTCGCCGAGCAGATCCGTCGCGGCATCCCCGGGGCTCGCGGCGTGACGTTCGAGGAGAGCGCCCACGTCCCGTTCTGGGAGGAGCGGGAGCGCTTCCTCGCGGTCGTGGCGAGGTTCCTCGACCACGTCGACCGCGGCTGAGGCCCCGGCGACGCCGGCGCGCAGAGCGGCCGTCGTGGTCGACCGAAACGCCGTTAACCGTCGGGCCGTCCCTTCCGGAGATGCCCCCGCTCGGCCTGGCTCGAGGCCGTCCGCACGCCGAGTTCGAGGCGTTGGTGGTGGAGCGAGTTCGCGAGATCCCCTACGGCTTCGTTGCGACGTATGGAGACATCGACCGGCGTGCCCCCCGCCGGGTCGGCTTCGTCCTGGCCACGACGCGCGAGGAGGTACCCTGGCATCGGGTCGTCCGGTCGAACGGGGCGGTAACGATGGGGACGGAACAGCTGAGTCGGCTCCGGCGCGAGGGGGTCCCCCTGAAGGGACGTCGAGTCGATATGTCGCGCGCGCGTTGGTCGGGCGGCTGAGCTCCGGGCGCAACCGCCGGCAGCACGAGCGCCCACCCGAGGCCCGGACCCCGGTCGGACCGGACCCGGACCGGGCCCCGGGGTCGTCGTCGCACCTCAGCCCTGCGGCGGTGCACGTTCATGTAGACGGTCCCCTTCTCGGGGCGCATGGCGGCTCAGATCAACCCCACGGCGCAGGCGGTCGTCCAGACCCTCGCGGGCCAAGGAACCCTGCTGATGAAGATGCAGATCCTCTCGTTCGGAAAGAACTACGACGTGATGAACGAGCAGCAGCAGGTGCTCTGTAAGGTCGGCCTCGACTCCGGCCAGAACGTCAAGGGCCAGCTCCTTGGCTCGGCGGTCTCGTCCTTGGCGGGAGACTACGTCGGGCGCTGGGCGCAACGGTCGCTCGCCTACACCTACGTCGTTCGGGACGCGCAGGGGAACCCCGCCCTCGAGATCCGCAAAGGGAGCGGAGGGAACAAGGCCGAGTTCGTCGTCGTCGACCCGCAGACCAACGTCGCCCTAGGGAAGATCGACCTGCAGCGCAGCCTGATCGGGGGCCTCAAGGCGAGCTGGGTCGCCCCGGACGGTCAGGTCTATCTCCATTCGAAAGGGAACATCATTCGCCGGAAGTACGAGATCGTCGGGGCCGACGGCCGGTCGATGGGGCGAGTGCGCCACAAGATCCTCGCGATCCGAGACGTCTGGCAGCTCGAGCTCGAGCCGCAGGTCAATCATCTCTTCTCCGCCCTCTTCGCCACCGTCCTCGATTTCGAGAAAAAGATGTAACCCGATCCCGGCGCCCATCGCGGGCGGGGGCCCAGGGTCGGCCGAGCGCACGGGTCCTGGAGGGTCCCCGGACAGGTCCATCGGTTACGGACGACTCGTGGCCACCGCTCGGTCCGCCGTGGCGGGACGGAAAGGTCGAACAGCCGGGGTCAACCGGAAAGGTGCTCGTCCGGGAGCCCGTGCGGAGGTCTGGACCCGGATCGCCCCCGGCATAGCGCCTGCCCACACCCGAGCGTTCGCCGAGGTGGACGGCGGAGGCCGCAGTTGGCTAGAGGAACCGGAGAGGGCGTGCCCTACGGGTCCGCTCCCGGAGCCCAGAGCTGGTATTCTTCCACGACGCGGTACCCGATCCGCTCGTAGACCGGTCGACCTATTCTCGAGGATTGCAGGTAACTGGCGGTGCACCCCTCCAGGCGGCCGTCGATCGCCGCCCGCTGCGTGATGGCGGTCCCGAAACCCTTCTGTCGGAAGTCGGGAACGGTGCCCACCCCGTAGATCCCGGCCAGGGCGCCCGTCGAGTACCGGACCGCGGTACATACCGGTTGACCGGAGACCCAGCCGAGATACCACCCCCGCAGCTCGGGCGGTGCCGTCGGGAGATGCCCTACCGCGTCGGCCCACGCGTCCATGAGCTCGGGCGGCGCCTCGAAGCCTCGCATCATCGTCCGCCCGAACTCCCTGACCTCGTCAGGGAACCCAAGGGGCCGCACGACGAAGCCGACCGGCATCTTGGCCGGCTCGCTCGGAAGGGGATCCCAGAGCATCCCGGGCATCGTCTCCACGAGACGCAGGCCGAGGGCGTCGATGAGGGGCGTCATCGCCTCCTGGCTCGAGCTCGTCGTGATGAGGACCCAGCGTCGAACCGCATCGTCCGCGAAGGTGCGGCGGATCTCCCTCTCGGCATCCGTGGGGACCGGAGCCGGACGGAGCGCGAAGACACAGTTGAACGCCGAGATCGCGAGACCGCTCCGGACGAGCGTGAGGCCCCCGACCGGGCGAACCTTTCCGCCGGGGGTCAGGCGGGCGACCGAGGAGATGGCGGCAACGTAGTTCCGATCCCTTGCCTCGGGTCCAGCCCTGGATGGTTCTACCGCGCCGCGCAATGCCCTACTCGTCCCGAACAGATCCTAGCGGAAATCCTGTTCGTGTCACCCGCGGGCAGACCCCACGAGCGCCCGATGGTCCGCTCGCGAGAACTGCGCCCGGGGCGAACCGGACGCCCGGTCCCGTGGCCGCGCCGTTGTCCGCCCCGACGCTCCGGCGGATCCCTGGGAGCGAGGTTCCGTACCGCTCGTAACGGAGCCGACCACCCGGCGACGGGAGGGACGCTCGATTTGACGAACTCGGAACGGCGCGGCCACCAGAAGGACGGTCGGCACCCCACCTGGGGTGGTCGCGTCGTCCGCAGCGCCGCCGCGGACACGACCCGCCTCGTTCCGCGATCGGACGGTCGTGGACGCCGGGAGCGCCGGACCGGGGCCGACTCGGCAACTCCCTGCGGGGACCTATCCCCCGCCTCGGGAATGCAGGCCTTATCTCGGGAGGTCCCCTGGTCCGCTCGAGACGGCATCGATGGCCTACTTCGTGGTCAACTCCTTCCATGGGCCGGCGTGGGTGGAAGGGCGGCCGATGCGAGAGCAGGAAGGCTGGCCCGGCCATCGCGAGTTCATGAACGCCCTGCCGGACGGGTTCGTCTTCCTCGGAGGGCCGGTCGACGGGCACCGGCGCGCGATGCTGTTGGTGAAGGCAGCGGACCTGGCGGAGGTCCATCGGCTCCTCGACCCCGACCCGTGGGTCGTTTCTGGGCATCTCGTCGAAGTGATCGAGCCCTGGGAGATCCTCATCGGAGCGCCCCCCTGAGCAGCGGCGACCTCCGGGCCCATCGGCCGGCCCCCCGCCGGGGAGGCGGACCGAACCCCTCAGCTTAGGCCCGGAACGGTCAGCGCAAGGCGCGCTTCCAGATCCTCGGGACCGTCGCGGAGTACGATACCTCACGGACCCCGAGGAACCCGGCAAACCGAGCGATCGTCCCCGCGATCTCCTCGCCCACCTCATCGCCCGCCGGCGCGTCCTTCTCGGCGTGAACCGCCTGGACCAGCAGCCGGTTCGCCTTTCGGTCCACCCTGGGGTCGATCCGCCCGATCACCTGGTCCCCGCACACGATCGGAAGGACGTAGGTCCCGAAGCGCCGTTTCTCGCGAGGCAGGAACTGCTCCCTGACGTAGCGAAATCCGAACAGCCGCACCATCCGGTCCGTCCCGGCGACGAGGTTGTCGAACGGAGGGACGAGGCTGGTCCGAGGCTGCCAGGCGCCATCGTCCAGCGACGCCAGCAGCCGGACGTCCTGGGCGTGGAGGTACCTCGGCATCCGGTCGCTCAGGCCCTCGACGGTCACCCGATGCAGCGTCCCCTCCGCCTCCAGTCGGTCCAGCGTCCGCTGGAGGTGCTGGTACCTCCCACGGACGAAGTAGTGCGTGATCTCCGGGCGAGAGGCGACGCCGAGCGCTCGGACCGCCCGTTGTGCGGCCTCCCTCTCGAACTCCGCCTCCGGTAGCGGAGCGCGTTCGACCCATCCTGGGAGGAATCCCCTCGAGAGACCCCAGAGGTTCTGGGCGCCGACGTGGCCTACCACCATCACCTCTCCGGTCATCGTGAGGTGGAACAGCATCGTCGAAACGTCGCTCGAAGGGTTCCAGGCCTCCGCGTCCTCGCGCGCTCGAACGTGATCACCGAAATCGCTCAACGTCCGGGGCTTGCGTTCGAGCTGATGGAGGATCGTCTGTCGGAGCCCCGCGTGGCTCCGGAGGAACTCCTTCGCCCGGGTCCGCTGGCTCCCCCACGAGCTCGTGAGGGAGTCGGGGTACCGATGCATGAGCGAGGCGTAGAGCGGGTAGTCCTCGGTCAGGACGAGCGACGCCATCGGGGTCCAGTGCTCGAGGACCTTCTTCTCCTCCCAGAGGAGCCGTTCGAGGTCCGTGGGTCGGAACCGCTCGAGACGCGACCAAAGGGAGATCAGGTGGGACGGGGCGACGATGCTCACCGGGTCCCACTGTACGTAGCCGAGGTCCCGGATCACCGAGAGGATCGCGTCGGATGCCCCGCCCGACGGTCGTCGCCCGGCCAGTCGCTGCTTCGTTAGGATGAGCCGGCGAGCGGTACGGAGCGGGATCCTCAGGGGAGGCGCGTTCATGAAGCCCCCGGGGCCGGGCGTCGATCCAGGGCCGAAACCCGGTGTCGGGCCTCGGGCGTTGCCGGTTCCGCCCCAGACACCATGAGCGCTTCCATGACCCCCGGCCGTCGAATATAGGCTTGCGAGACGCCCCCTAGGCGACCCCGGTCTTCGGTGCGTTCGCCGGGATCCGCGCGGCGCTCCGAGCCCCGGTGGTCCCAGGTCGCGGACCGGTGTCGAGGGAGAACTGGGACCCCGTTCCCCGGGCCCGTTCGTGGGTCCTATACCGAGCCCTGCGCCGAATCCCGGAGGACACGATCCGACCGGCGCACCCCTGTCGGCGAGCCGGCGGGTCCCCAGGGAGTTCGCCGAGGCCGTTGTCGGGCCGAGGCCCGGGGTCCGGTCCACCGTTACGCGCTGTCGTGGCGATCCTGGCGTGCCGAACGGTACGGGTTCAGGGAGCTCGTCGTCATCAGCCGCTCGAGAAGGGTGGTGGCGACCTCTGACCCCCCCTCCGACCGGTCCAGGATCCCCTCCAAAGCGAACCGGAGGTCGCGTTCTTCGGAAGGGGCGAGCGACCCCTCCCGGAGCCGGCTCACGAGCACTCCGAACCGGTCGGCGGTCGGCAGATGCGGAGGTCCCCACCCGTCCCGGCAGCTGGAGCAGAGCAGTCGCTGGGCTCCGTTCTGCATCGGGAGCAGGTCGACCTCGCCGAAACCCCCACATCCGGAGCAGTGACCTATCATGGATCGGCCCGTCCCGCGACGGGTGCGACGCGCGGGGTGCCTCAAAACCTGTTGGTTGCAGTTGATAGCCCTCCCCGGGGCGCGGGCGTCCCTCGCAACGGGGAGCCTCGGCGACCCGGCGGAACCTCGACCCGCAGAGCTGGACGACCCCGTGACCGCCTCCGCCGGGCCCGGTGCCTCCTGGATATCGGCTTCGGAAGTGCGGGTCGATCCGACGTCCATTGCGTCGGGCCGAGCGCGACCGCGTTCGGACGCCGCTGCGGGACGTCGGGACCGGAACGCGGTGACCAGCGCCTAAGAACCCTTATGCCCCGGGCCCGGCGTGTCTAGCTCCACACGCCCGTGGCCAGTATCGACCCCCGGTGCGAGTTCAGCGACCTGAGGACCTTACCGAGGGTCCCGGTGGTGTGGGGAACCTCGCGGCCCGTCGTCAACCGCGTGCTGTTCGGCATCGCCCAAGCCGTTGTCCCCTCGCCCTTTTGGGTGGAGATACGGGCGAGGCCGGGGGAGACCGACGAGCCCGGTCCGGCAAGCCTGGGGTGGATCGGGCCGGACCGGCTCTTCTTTCTGGGCGACCTCATGGAAGCCGGGTCGGAGAGCACGCCGGCCGCCGTGCCGTTCGCTCTGATCTCGTTCCTACGAGAGCCGTCCCCCGCCGCGATCTCGGACGCGATGCGCCTTCCCCAGGTCCCGCCGGAGTCGTCCTCGATGGCCGGGTCGAGCGGGCCCCGACCGGTGGTCGCCATCGCGAACGTGGAGCGGGCCGAACAGCTCTGGTCGGAGACCCCAAGGGCGATGCAGGCGGTCGTGAAGGCCTTCCTCGCGGCGGGAGTGGTTCCCTACTTCTCGACGCTCCGGCCTTCCAAGCGTCGGCTCGGCGCGGACTTCGTGTTCCGGGTCGTCGCCGCCAGCTTGGGGGAGTGGAGGACCGGTACGCTGGCGTGCGAGAAGGCGCCCGAAGGCACGGCCTGGAGGGAAGGCGACAGCCTACCGCTCACGCGCTTCCCCTCGATCGCCGGCGCGCTGAGCGGAAAGGTCGATCCGGCCGCGCGATGAGCGACCGCACCACGACGTTCGCTCGAGCGTTCTCCCTCGTGGTCCCGACGCTCGCCGTCTCGAAACTCCTTTTACTTGCGGGCCGCTCCGGGACCTCTCGAGGCGGACCCAGGGGTGCTCGACACCGATAGAGCCAAGCTCGTCAGCGCGGGCGTGGGGGTCTCGTCGCGGCCGTTCCCGACCCTCCTTCCGGGGGAGAGCTGGACCCGGAGCTTCGTCACCGACCTCCGGTCGATCACCCGGGCCGTCCGTCGGGTCCGCGTCCTGGGGGTCCTCCTCGGGGTCGTCGGGCTGGCCCTCGTGTTCCTGGCGTTCCTGCCGGGGGCAATCTCGGGGGAAACCCAGCCGACGGCGGTCGCGATCCTCTTCTTCGCGGGGCTCGGCCTGCTCGTCGCGGCGCGCCCCGTCGGCCAGACCCCGACCGGGCTGGGGGAGATGCGGCTGCCCGACGTGGTCTACGTCACGACCCAGCGGGTCATCGTCGACCAGGGCAAGGAGTTCGCTTCGGTCCAGGGCGCCCAGTTGGAGGCCGTCCGCGATGTCGTGCTATGGCAGACACGGACGATGCGCCGGGCGGGATTGGCGTGGGCGTACATCGTGCCGTTCGGCGCCTCCCAGATCGAGGTCCGCGTCCAAGGGGAGTCTACGCCGGCCCCCGGGGTACTGCTGGCACGGAACCTCTCGAGCCGGGATGCAGCGGACCTGCGGACCCTGCTCCTCCGGGGAGCATCGCCTGCTCTCGGTCCCCTGCCCCAATGAACCGGCCCCTCTCGCGAACGGTCGGTCCGCGAGGTGCCCCTCGAGGCCGGACCGCCCTCCGTCCCGAACGCCGGCGCGGAGAGGACCACGACGCTTCCCCGGTCCTCAACAGCGAAGCGGCGAGGACCGGCGCACACCGCCCGGGGGCGGCCGCGCTAGGTCGCCCGGAACGTGATCGTGCTCAGGCTAACGCCACCGAAGACGGTCTCTGAGGAAGCGACCTCGGCACGGAAGCGTCGGTCGAGCGCCCCGAGCAGGGTGAACAGCGGTCCGAGATTCCCTTCCGGCTGGACGAGGACCCACTTGCGCCGGTCGAAGTGGACGAGCCCCTCTCGGTCGAGGGCCGTCACTCTCGCGAGGATCTCTCGCTCGATCGCTTCCCCCTCGAGCCACCGCGCGCCCGGGTCCGGGCCTATCCGGTCGAAGTTGTGGACGACCGAGCCGGTCGCGAGGAAAACGACCCGTCGCTCGGTCTCCTCGAGGGCCGAGCGGATCGCCTCCCCCCAACGGAGGTGCAGGGGTGGGTCCCCTGCCTGGATCGAGAGCGGCACGACGGGAACGCGCGCCCCCGGCGCGATGTGGAGCAGCGGCGCCCATGCCCCGTGGTCGAGCCCCCAGCCTTCGGTCCCGCTCACGCGGAGCCCCGCAGCACGCCCGGCCTCCACCAATCGGCGAGCGAGGACAGGGTCCCCCTCGGGTTCGTATCGGATCTGGGAGAGGGCGGGCGGGAAACCGGAGAAGTCGTAGATCTGGCGGGGTCGCGCGCTCGTGTTCACCTGGAACTCGGGCCCGGTGACCCAGTGGGGGCTCGAGACCACGATCGTCTCGGGCCGGTACCTACCGAGGACGTCGAGCCCACGCAGCACCTCCACCGCGGACTCGCCGACACCGTGGAACTCCGGCGGGGAGATCAGGAACGGTGCGTTGGGGACGAAGGCGCCGAAGACGAGGGTCATGGGGACCTCGCGACGGGGCGGGGCTGGTCCGTCGGCCCCGGTTCCGAACACCGGGTTCCGAGGTCGCGGTCCGGGGGACGCATCTGGCTCCTCGTTCGCCCGGCCTCCATAAGGTCCGGACTCCTAAGCGGGTTGCGCTCCCGGTGCGGTCGAGCTCGAACCCCCTCGGGAGGGGGGACGGCCGCGACCCCTCGGACGTAGCGAGCAAGACCGTGAGCCCCATCCGTGCGCCAGGGGAGGCCGGCCCGGCCCGGGGCTCAACGCGGGAGCGGCCGCGGCTCCGCGGACGGCGTCCCCGGGTTCTTCTCTGGGTCGGGGGACGACCGCGACGCGCCCGCCGTCAGGGCGACCACCAACGCGGCGAGGGCGAGGCCGGCCGCCACGGGGAAGAGGTCGCGAGGGCCGAGCGCCGAGTAGACCGCACCGAGGAGGAGCGGGCCGAGGATCAACCCCAGGTCCTCGAACGACCCGAACACCCCGACGGCCGTCCCCTGGTCCTCCGGCGCGACCCGGGAGAGCGCCATGGGGAGGAGCGTCACGGAGAGCCAGCCAGCGCCGGCGGCGATGACGAGCGTCGCGACCGTCATCTCGACGTAGGTCGAGGAGAGCCACGTTGCCACGGCCCCCGTCGCCAGCAGCACGAACCCGACCGGAGCGGCGCGAAGGGCGCCGCGGCGGTCGACCACCGAGCCGAGGAGGACCCCGGAGACGAGCGCGATCCCCCTCGCCGCCCCGATCAGGTATCCGGCCTCGTCGACGGTCCCATGGAAGAGGCCGATCGAGTAGTACTGGAGGAAGTTCGTCACGAGGGTGTACACCATGAAGTAGAGCACGACCAGCGAGGTCGCGAGGACGAACCGTCGCTCGAGCAGCGTGCGAAGCGACCGTTCCCTCCGGCGCCGAGAGCGCGGAAGGGGGACCGAACCCCAGGGGACCCGGAGGAGCGGGATCGTCGAGAGGAGGAAGACGGCCGTCCCGACGTCAACGTTGAGCCAGAACCCGCCCCACGAATAGAGCAGCGGCCCCGCCGCGGTGCCGCAGCTGAGGCCTATCCCAAAGAAGAGGCCGAGCAGCCCTAGCCCCTGGCTGGCCCGCCCACGGCCGGACGCGGTCATCCCGATCCAGCGGATCAACGGGGTGCTGTAGACCACCAGCATACCGTAAATGCCGAGGAGGACCGAGAACGCGACGAAGGAGCGTGCGAAGCCGAGGACCACCATCGAGACGGCGGTCACCACCGACAGCACCCCCAGCGACCGGGCGGACCCGATCCGGAACGCCAGGTACCCCCACAGGCTCTCGGTCGCCAGCGTTCCGAGGGCGTACGCGGCGAGCGCCACGCCGTACTCGACCACGGAGAGGCCGAGCGCCTGGAACCGGAACGGGAGCACGACGAGGAGGAGCGCATAGGCTGCCCAGGCGCCGAGTGTCGACAGGTACACCGGAAAGAGGATCCGCTTCTCGCCGAAGAGGAGCGGCACGGCTGGCCGAGCCTCGCCAGAGTATAGTCTCTCGGGGCTCGTCGCGGACGGCCGGGACCGAGCGCTGAGACCATTGAGCATCCGACCCCAGCCGGCCAGGCCGGGCGGGGGACTGGCGGGAGCCTGAGGCGTACCGACCGGCCCGCGGCGTCTTGAGTTGCCCCGGCTCCGTCGCGCTCGAGCCTAGTCGTTCCTCGCCGACCCGAGCCGGCGGACCTCGGCGTGGCGGAAACAATCCTGGAGGTGGTCGTTCACCATCCCGACGGCCTGCATGTGAGCGTACATGATGGTCGAGCCGACGAAGCTGAACCCCCTCCGGCGCAGGTCCTTGCTCCAAGCGTCGGATTCCGGCGTCGTCGCAGGGATCTGTCTCGCGGTGCGCCATCCGTTCTGGCGCGGCGCTCCTTGGACGAACGACCAGGCGTACCGGTCGAAGGTCCCGAACTGCCGCCCGACCGAGAGGAACTCCCGGGCGTTGCCTACGGCGGACTCGATCTTGCGCCGGTTGCGGATGATCGCCGGGTCGTCGGCCAAGCGGTCGATGCGGGCTGGGCCGTAGCGAGCGACCCGGACGGGATCGAACTGGCTGAACGCCCTAGCGTAGCCGGAACGCCTCGAAAGGATGGTCGACCAGCTCAGTCCCGCTTGGGCGCCTTCAAGGACCAGGAACTCGTAGTGCGTTCGGTCCTCGTGCGAGGGGACGCCCCACTCCTCGTCGTGGTAGCGCTGGAGCAGCCCGTTCTCCCCTGAGGCCCAAGGACAGCGCTTCATCGACCGCGGCAACCCTGACGGGAGCGAGCCTTCCTTATCTCCCAAGCGGCCGGTGGACGCGGCCCTGAGGACGAAACGCCGGACGAGGGCCGGGTCCAAAACCAGATGTGGGAGAACGACCTCCAAGAGGCGTGGGGGCCGGCGACCACCCTACCTCGCTCCACGGGCTCGCCCCTTCCGACCTTCGACCCGACGAGGTCGTGTTGCATTCGTGGTCCGCCCCTGGGGGACGCGGGGTGCTGACCAACCTTCGATGCCTCCTGCTTGGCCGCCCCCGCCCGATCCGAAGGAAGCTTCAGTGGAGCCAGGAGCTCGAGCGCGTGAGCTCCCTCAACGTGGAGCACATCAAGGGGGTCCTCTCGGGCCGCATGATGATGCGCGGATCCTTCGGCGGGGGAACGATCTCCCCGGTAACGGTCGACGCGACCTACGGCGTGATGGTCGACCAGATCCCGGTCTACATCGGTCCCCCCGACGCCTGCGCGGACCTGCAGAAGCGTATCGGCGACGCCCGGACGTCCCGGTGCGTCGCCGTCTATGGGCGCGCGGTACCGTACCATCAGCCCGCGCCGCCGGGCCCGTCCGGCGCTCCGTAGCTGGGGTCCGCGAGCGGCCCGGGAGCGAGCCCGCCTCCCCTCACGGACGCGGCTAGGGGCCCGCGAGGAACCGCTCCAGCGTACTCGGAACGAACGACTCCTCCCCGGAGAGCCGGGCACCGTCCGGCCGGATCAGGACCGGGAGGTCGTCGTCGGCTGCGACGTACTCTTGCGCGAGGGCTCGGTCGTCCCCAGGGTGGTTGACGTTCACGACCTTTACCGAGAGCCCGTTCCTTCGAGCGACGTCGAGCACCAGACGTCCGATGCGTCCCGCCTCGCCGAAGACCTGGTCGGGGGCGGCATCGCCGGGCTGTCGACCTCCCCAACTGATAGCCCCCAACGGGGCGCCCCCGCCGATCGCGGCAGAGACGTACCGGACTCGCCCGCCGGGGGTCGCGGACTCGAGCGGCTCGCCCGAGAGGAACAGTAAGCATCTGCCTTCGAGCGGGAGATCTCTCTTCGGCATGGCCGTCCCTTCCCGTGCCCCGGGGACAGCGGGACCGCTGAACTCAACGCCCGCCCCGATATGAACCACCGGTCCCGTCCCCCGTCCCAGGCGTTCGCCCCCCGGGGTCCCCGGTTCGGACCCGGAGCGTTCGCTCCCCAGCCCGAGGCCCGGACCCGGGCCGACGCCGCGGGGGCGGCTGGGCGGAACCTCTCCACTTGAAATAGGGGGCGACGCTCGGTTCGCCCCACGAGGGCGGCTCGAGGACGCGGCGGTCCCCGGAGGCAGAGGCGTGGAAACGGCGAGCGGAACATCGGCCGCGGGAAGCACGGGAGCCCCGTCGCTCCCGACCCCGAAGACCCTCGAGACGTTCGACCGGGCCTACGCGAACCGCGTCATGGTCCTGCTGGCCGGGATCGTGGTCGTGGTCCTGTACATCGAAGGGATGCTCACCCCGTCCCTTCCGACCATCCAGTCGGACTTCCACGTGGACACCGCACAGGTGAGCCTGATCGTCTCCTCCTACGCGGCCTCGGGCGTCGCGCTCTCCCCGGTGGTCGGGAAGCTCGGCGACATCTACGGGAAGCGTCGGGTCCTGTCGGGCGTGATGCTCGGTTACGCCGCGGCCGTCTCGGTCACGGGTTTCTCGCCCACGTTCTCGTTCATGGTCGGGGCGCGGACGATCCAGGGGATCGGCCTCACGATCATGCCCGTGGGCATGGCGCTCGTCCGGGAGGAGTTCCCCCGGGAGCTCGTGCCCCGGGCGCAGGGGCTGATGAGCGCGATGTTCGGGGTCGGCTTCGTGGTCAGCCTGCCGCTCGGTTCGTTCGTCTCCCAGAACTACGGCTGGAGGGCGACGTACCATTCGGCGATCCCGTTCGTGGTCCTTCTCGCAATCCTGGTGGTGCTGTTCGTACGGGAGTCCCCCTACCGCCGACCGAACACGCGCGTCGACTACGTCGGCGCCGCGCTGCTCGGCGGGGCGCTCGCCGGCGTCGTCGTCGCGCTCTCCCAGGGTCAGGCCTGGGGGTGGACGTCGGTCCGGACGCTCGCTTTCCTGGTCGGTGGGCTGTTCCTCTTCGTCCCGTTCGCCGCGTTCGAGGCGGCCTGGAAGCGGAGCGGTCGGGAGCCGATCGTCGACGGAAGGCTCCTGCGCGAGCGGAACGTCGCGGTGACGAACGTGGTGGTCACCGTCGCCGGGCTTGGGATGTACGTCGCCCTCTTCTCGCTGATCTACCAGTTCGAGTACCCCACCATCTCGGGAGGGTACAACCACGCGTTCCCCACGCTCAACATCCTCAGCGCCGGCCTGGAGATCATTCCGCTGGCCCTCGCGATGATCGTGATCTCGATGGTCGCGAGCTTCGCCGTCTCGAGAACGGGCGTGAAGCCGTTGGCCGTCGGGGGCGGCGTCGTCACGGCGGTCGGGTTCTACCTCGTCTCCACGGCGTCGACGCTCGACCAGGCGCTCGGCTACGAGGTCGTCATCGGCGCGGGGATGGCGCTGCTCAACTCGTCGATCGTCAACCTGCTCGTGCTCACCGTCGAGCCGAAGGACATGGGCCAGGCGACGGCGATGAACAACGTCTTCCGCAACGTCGGAGGGAGCGTGGGCGCCCCGGTGGCGGGGTCCCTGCTGGCGAGCTTCGTGATCTCCTCTGGTCCGTTCGCTGGGCTTGGCCTTCCCCTGCACGAGGCGTTCCAGTACGCCTTCTGGATCGCCGCGTTCGTCACCGTGGGCGCCAGCGTGGCCGTGCTGTTCGGCCAGGAGGTCCTTGGCCCCTCACGACACTCCAAGTTCGCCCACCTGCCCACTCTGCCCCGGCGGGCGAAGGCCCCGGGCCCCCCTGCGGCTCCCCCGCTTCCTGGCGATCCGGTCCCGAAGTAGGGCGTTTCACGACGCCGCTGGCCGCTCGAGGAGCGGACCCGCGTCGACAGTCATGGCTTGCGAACGAGCCACCGCAGGCAACGGGGGCAGAGCCTCGAGCCCGTGAGGTTCCCGGACCACCCGCACCCCGGGCACAAGGACGCCCGCGAGCCCAAGGCCGGGACCGACCCCCGAGGGCGAGGGGCGCCGCGCGATGGCGGGGGGTGTTTTGCCAACGACGCCGCCCAGACGATGACGGCGATCTCCGTGCCGATCCCGGCCGCGATCAGGAGGGCCCCCCATGCCTCCTCCGCCGCGGTGCCCCGACGCGCTCCGACGACAAGGAGGAACGCCCCGAGGAGGATCAGCGCGTGGTCGAGCAACAACGGGGCCACGACGCGTGCCAGGCGAGTGGGGGGCCCCGCTGGCGACGGCCCGGCGCTCATCCGCGGTCAGAGGGGTGGGTGGCGTAAGACCCCTCACTGGGTGGTCCTCGACCCCTGGCCGGGGCCCAGTCCCGTCTTGACCCCACGGTCTCCCTCGGGAACGGGTAGCGGCCCCCCGGGGCCCAGCGCGTACCCTACTGCCGGGGGGACCTATCGGTCGTCCCCGCGGCCCCTCCCGTCCGATCCGCCGGGGAGCGAGATCGGTTGGCCGTCGACCGCCAGGCTGGCGCCAGCGATCACCGCCCAGCCAAAGAACGGAGACTCGTTCCTCCCGCCGAGATGGCGGTTCCCACCCACGGAGACCATGACCGCGCCGGCCTCCAGATCCTCCAATTGGGGGGTGTCGTGGAGCTCCGGGTTGAACCCTACGGCGAGGAACCCGGGTCGGTCTCGACCCTGACCCCCTTTGGCAAACGGCTGGTCGAACCGCTCGCCGCCGCTCGCGAACCGCGCCCGGGTCAGCTTGCCCCGGGAGAACTGGAACGTCGGGCCGCGTGCCACGCCGTCCTCGTAGTAGCATGTCCGGTTGCCCACGAGCGTCCCCTCGGCGACCGTCTCGTCCAGCGAGACACGCATCGCCCCCGAGGGCAGGTTCGCAAGGATGTCGAACGGGCGTCCGCGGTCGCCGACGGTGGGACGGCCATCGTAGACCCGCACGGGCCGGTGCGCGAGCCCGAGCGTGAGGTCGGTCCCGTTGGGGTGGGTGATCCTCAGGCGCTTCCCCGATCGGAGAGGCCGCGTTACCGCGGAGGCACGCCCCGCAAGGACGGTCGGCTCGACCAGCGAGGCGGCGACGAGCTGGTTCGTCCACGCGCGCTCGTCCACGCCATAGGCCGTCGCGAGCGTCGGGTACGGTCGGCCCATTTCCAGGCGGAGACCCCGCAACCCGGCCTTGCGCGCCGCCGTGTACCAGGCATCGTTGAACTTGAACAACGAGCCCGCCTCCTTCGGTGGGAGCGCCGCGAGACGGACGCGGTCGCCCGGACCCCACATGTGGATGTAGACGTCCGTCTCGGCAAGCGCCGCCCACTCGTGCCCGGGCGCCGTCCCGAGGACGGCCGCGCCGCCCTTCGAGATCACGTCCCAGTACGCGGCCTCGTCCTCGTAGAGGACCATCGGCAAGGCCCGGAGGTGTCTCGCCTCGCGTGCCAACGCCACGGCCAGGGGCAGGGTGTGGGGCCAGCCCTCGATCGTAACCCGCTCCCCCGCCTTGACGCGGAGGTTCTTCGTCAGGATCGAGCTCGCGAGCCGCCCGATGGACGGATCGGCCGACAGCGGGGCCATGATCCGTCGAGGTCGGGGTCCTACTTAGCCGCCGAGACCGCCAACCTGGAACGGCCCTGTCGGTACGGTGTTCCACGCTGCGTCACGCCGGTACGAGGCGGAGCGCGGTCCGCGTCAGCTCGTCGACGATCGCCGTGAGCTCCGGGCTCGGGTCGACGGCCGCGACGAGCAACGCATCGGGTCCGCACCCGACCACGATCGTCGTCACCCCTCCCCCTTCGAGGACGAGCCGTTCCGGGGGAGACCGGCCGAGTTCCGCGTTCGCCGCCGCAGCCGCCCCGTACATCGTGGCGCACATGATCGCGTACGTCTCCGCCGGGACCCCCGAGGGAAGGCTCGCGTAGAGGACGACCCCGTCCCGAGATACGAACGCCGCGGCGACCGCCCCGACCCGGTCCTTCAGGCCTTCGACCAGCCCTCCAAGCGCACCCACGACCCTCATCGTCCGCACCTCCTACGAAGGACGGGGAACGAACGCGACGTGCGGAGGGCCGGCGACCGGGTCCTCGGTGACCACGTAGCCCGGGAACGCGGGACGTACCCCGCGGACGATGAGCCCGACGTCCTCGTGATGCAGGGCGAACTCGGTGTCGGACATCCGACGGACGCCGGCCGAGCAACCGAGCCCGGGACCGAGCAGGCCGACCCCCAGGTTCCCAATGTTCCGGATCCGCTTGATCCCGTAATAGAACATCTTCAGCGCCTTCTCGGTACCCATCAGCGTGTCGAACACCTCGAAGGCGTGGAGCTCGAGGAACGGGTTCTTGCGTCCTCCCTGGACCGCTTGCTCGGCCTCGACGACCTGGCGGATCGCCACCTCGCGCTCCTTCTGCTTCGAGGCGCGGGGCCGCGGCTCGTCCTGCGAGGTCCGGATGTTCACCACGTAGGAGAGCCCCTCGTCCTCGCCGATGTAGTCGATCACCCGCACGCGGCTGTCGAATCGTCGGCGGGTCGCGAACCGGGTCAGGCGGCCCCGGAACGCGTGAGGGGAGTCGCGGGAGGGAAGGACGGCGAGGACCCCGCGGGACTGGTACAGGAAGTTCAGGTACGTCGGGTGAAGGAGGAGGTCAAGGTCCTCCAGCCCGACCGTCTCGTCCATACCGAAGAGCGCGAGGCTTCCGCGACGGAACCCCCCACCGAGCAGGCGGTCGAAGTCCGGGGTCCCTGTGGAGAAGAGTCCGTCCGGATCGGCGACGGCCTTCCAAGCGGCGGGTCGGTTTCGTGGTTTCCCGGGCGCGCGCATGACCCCGGAATGCCCGCTGGGGGTTCTTAGAACCATGACACCGGAAACGACGATTTTCTGACGGTAGCACGGCCGTGTTTCCGCGTGCCGAACCTCCGCTCGGTGGTGCTCCGCTCGCCTCGGCCGGTCGCTCCCTGCCGAGTTCCGGTGCCGCGGAAGGTCCGGTCGTCCACAGAAACCTGCGGCCCCTACCCCGGTCGCGGCCGTGCTCACCGTGCCGTCGAGGTCCAGCGGCCCGCCCTGGGCGCGGCTCGCCGACGCGGACCGTACTGCGACGGCCGGGCGACCATGGGTCGTCCCCCCGGCCTCCGTCGACGGAGGAGAGGACACGGTCGCGACCAGGGCCCCGGGTCGACCCGCGCGGGCGAATCGTTCTCGACGGGGAGGGCCACCCCTTTCCGACGAAGCCATACCCCTGCCGGCCCTTGCCGGTGGGATGCCCCGCCGCGCGCAGGCGACCGTTCGGGAGGCCCCGGCACGCCGGCGGTCTGGGCCCCGTTCCCGTCCCCGTCGACCTCCCGCGTTCGTGATCAACGTCAACGTGCGTGACGTCATGGCCCGACGGCCCGTGACGGTCGGGCCGGACGCCACGCTCCTGGACGCCCTCGTGCTGATGCGGGGCCAGAAGGTCTCGGGGCTCCCGGTCGTAGACGACCAGGGCCAGCTCGTGGGGGTCCTCAGCCAACGCGACGTCGCCCGGACACTGAAGATCGCGGGCAGGATCCCGGAGATGACCGGGCTGTTCGACCTCTTGATGTTCGACCTCTCGGAAGGCCGAGGCGCGAGCGTCCCAGCCCTTCGTCGGATCCTCGAGGAGACGAACGTGCGCGACGCGATGTCGAGCCCCCCGATCTCGATCGCCCCCGAGTCGCCGCTCGAGCTCGCCGCCGACCTCATGCGGGAGCACGAGATCAATCGGATCCCGGTGCTGCGGGGGAGCCGCCTGATCGGCATCGTGACGCGGCACGACCTCGTTCGAGCGCTCGTACACGCGTGATCCGGGCGGAACGAAGCGACCGCCGGGGGCGCTCGCTTCCCGGGCTCGCGGAACGGCGGCCGGTCGCCCGTGACCCCGGCTCCGTCACCGAGAGCCGAACCTTGCGGGGTCACTCGTCGGCGGGGAGCGACGGTCGAAGTTCGTGGAGGACCGTCTCGAACTCGCGCCGGTCGCTCGGAGAGAACAGCACGAAGCGCACCTCACGAAGGGACCGGGGAGGGCGATCGGACGCTCCGGGGTCGCGCGTCCCCAGGTAGTCGGCCACGGCCCGGATCGCTACTCGGGAGGCGTCCCGCATCGGGTAGCCGTAGGCTCCGGTGCTGATCGACGGGAAGGAGATCGAACCGAGCCCGCGGCGCTCGGCGAGCGTGAGCGAGTTGATGTAGGCGTGCCGTAGGAGCGCGCCCTCCCCCTCCCCCCCTCCGCGCCAGACGGGACCAACCGTATGGATGACGAACCTCGCAGGAAGGCGACCTCCGCGCGTGAGAACGGCCTCGCCGGTCGGGAGACCGCTCGGCCAGGTCGTTCTCCGGAGCTCGCGGCACTCCTCGAGCAGCTCCGGACCCGCTCGGGCGTGGATCGCCCCATCGACTCCTCCTCCGCCCAGGAGCGTCGGGTTCGCGGCGTTGACGATCGCCTCCGTCGACTGCACGGTGATGTCCCCCTGGACCACGGTGATCTCGCAGTCCCGGATCCTCGTCACGGAGATGCCACCGCCTGCTGGGTACTGCCCGACGATCCCTGCGACCGCCGTCGGTAAGGATTACCGTTGCCGCCCGGAAGGTGGGGAACGGGGAGGCGATGGTGGACCGCCGGGGCGCGTCGACCGCGTCGCCCGTCGTGGCAGAGCCTGGAGTCCCCCGGGCCTCCGGCACCCCGGGGTGACCCTCTGGCGGCACCGGAGGCGACCGCAAGGCGGGACCGAGGTCGGCGCCTACTCGCCCGGGCCACCCCGCCGGGCCTGCTCGCTCGCGACGTGGCCGCCGTCCTGGGCCGGGACGGTGGCGAATCGGAAGTTACGCAGGGTCAACGCGAGGAGCCCGCAGGCGATCGTCAGCACGGCGCCGATCGCAAAGATCCACTGGAACGCGAGGAGCGTGGGGAGCTGGACCGCGGTCGCCGCCGGGGCCGGGGGGTCCGTCGCAGCGACGCCCGCCGGGACGTAGAACGTTCCGGTGAAGCTCGCGAGGACGGTCGCGACAACGACCGGGCCGACGCTGGCGCCCAGGTCCTGGAACATCTCCGACATCCCGGTCTGGATGCCGGTCTCTCCTTTGCGGGAGGTCAGGACCACCACGTTCGTGATCGCGATGATCATCGTGACCAGCCCGACGAACGTCGGGATCGGAGCGAACAGGAGCTCCGTGTAGGTCCGGTTGAAGGTCAACATGAGGAAGAAGCCGGCGGTCGAGAGCGCGGAGCCGACCAGGACCATCGGCTTCGGACCGAACCGGGAGATCGCCCGGCCTACGAACGGCGCCGCCACGAGCATCGACATCGTCGTCGGGAGACTGAGGACGCCGAACTGGAAGACGGAGCGACCCAGCCCGACGACCGGGGTCTCCACGATGACCGTGATCCCGACGAATCCGAGGAACATCGCCGCCCCGACCAGGAGGATCGCGACGTAGCTCACCGCGAGGTTCCTCTCCCGGAAGCGCTGGAGGTGGACCATCGGGTCCGGGGTCGTCCGCTCCTGCCAGTAGAACAGGGCGGCGAGGCCCGCCGAGAGGGCGAAGAGCTCCGGGACGCCGAGGGGGAGGCTGCCGAGATGGGCGGCGGCGAGGCGGCTCCAACCCCAGGACGGGCCCTCGGAGAGCGCCAAGAGGAACGTGGCGAGCGCACCGCCGAGGAGCGCCGCCCCGGGAACGTCGAGACGCACCTTCAGCCGGTGGCGCGATTCCGGCAGGGCCCATATCGCGAGGCCGAGGATGGCGGCCGCGACCGGGATGACCGTGTGGTAGGCGAACTGCCAACCGTGGTTCTGGATCAACCACGCCCCCACGAACAGGCCGAGGGCGGCCCCGATCGCGAACATCGCCGCGATGAGCCCCTGGGCCTGGCCGACCTTCGCGGGAGGGAGCTCCTCCCCGACCATGGCGAAGGCGAGGGGGAACAGCGCAAGCCCCACCCCTTGGACCCCCCGCACCCCGATGAGCAGGTAGACGGCCTGGCCCCGCGCGATCCCGAGGAACGACGCGAGCTGAGGGGTGAAACCGGAGACCGCGACCGCGAGCGCGTAGACGGTGAGGACGATCACGATGATCCGCTTCTTGCCGTAGATGTCCCCGAGCTTCGCGAACACGGGGGTCGTGGAGACGCCGACCAGGAGATACGCGGAGACGACCCAGGCGATCGTGGTGTAGGAGACCCCGCCGAAGAACGCGACGAGGGTGGGGAGCGCGGGAACGAGCATCGTTTCGACGTAGTTGACCATCAGCGCGGCCGACGCGAGGAGCGCCAGGATGAGCACGCCTCGGCGGGCGGCGTCCGCTTCCGAGATCTCGGTCGTGATCAGTCGGCTCGTGGGGGCAGCGGACGCGGCCATCGGCTCGAGGAGGGCGGTCCGCCAGGTCAAGCCCCCACGCGTCGGGGCGGCCCTCCTCCGCCACAACCGCCGCGCGGTGTCCGATAGTTGCGCGCGTACCGCAAGAACCGGAACCCTCAAGCGACCGGCCCGGTTCCGTCGTCCTACGTGTCGCGCACGCCGTTCGACCCGGAGGAGCTCGACTTCGCCATCCTCCGGGAGATGTATCGGGACGGCGCGGTCAACCTCGCCGGCATCGACCCCCGTCTGAACGCCACCCGGATCGCTCGGACCTTACGGATCGGCCGGGCCCGGATCGCGACCCGCCTCCGGTGGTGGAAGGAGAGCGGATTCCTCCAGAAGTACTCGGTGTGGCTGAACCCGGCGCTTCTCGGGTGGCACGGGGCGTGGGTCGCCCTCCGCGTCGACCATCATCGCTCGAAGCCGGGGCTGTTCCAGCGTCTGAGCCTCGTTGACGGGGTCGTCTCCGCCATGGACTTCCTCGGCCCCTGGGTCTCGGTGGCCGTGGTCGCCCCCGACCCGACGTCCCTCCAGCGGAGGATCCGACTGATCCGTCAGATGCCGGGGGTCGAGGAGGTCGACGCGCCCGTGCATTGGCGGACCCCGGAGCCGGCACGGGCGCTCACTCCCCTCGAGGTCCGGGTCGCCCGGGCCTTGCGCGCGACGCCGACCGCTACCCTCAGCGAGATCGCGCAGCGGGTCGGGGTCTCCACCCGCACGATGACCCGAAGGTACTCCGAGATGATCGAGCGGTGGACCGTCTGGTTCGTCCCGATCTTCGACTTCACGGCGCTGAGCCGCCCGATCGTCTCGGTGAACATCCGCTTGCGGCCCGGGGTCGCGAAGGAGGAGATCTCGAGGGCCGTCCGCCAGCGGTTCCCCCTCGCGCTGGATTTCGCTGCGACCGGGATCGGTCCGGAGGTCTCGCCTCAGGACTTGGTCGTCTTCGTGGCGCTGCCGTCGCCGGCGAGCCTGGAGGAGCTCGAGCAGTTCCTCACGGCCATGGAGGGCGTGGAGGGGGTGGAGAGCTTCCTCCTCGTCCGGATGCACGACTTCCCGGAGTGGTTCGACGATCACCTCGCGAGCCTGGCGGCGCCGCGCCCCGACCGCGCGGGCGGGCGTCGGGCCGGTTCGCGGCGCTGACCCCGGAGGTCCCGGCTCCCGACCTCAGGGTCGGCGGGGTCGGTAGGCGGCGAGGGAGACCGCGTTCCACCGCTCCCAGACGGCCAGGCGCTGGGCGTACTCGTTGCGCACGGCGTCGAGCACGTCCCCGAGGAAGATCCGGAGGGGCGGGTCGTCCGCGTCCACGACCTTCAGGAGCGCCTCCGCGGTGGCGGTCGGATCCCCGGGAGGCGGTCGAGTCTTCAGGACCCGGGCCCGTGCCTCGCGCATCGGGTCGTACGCGGCGTTCGGTGCTGCCCTCACGGCCGAGCTCTGGCTCCAGTCGGTGGCGTACCCCGCCGGCTCGACGATCGTCACGTTGATCCCGAACTCCCGAACCTCGACCGCCAGCGATTGGGCCATCGCCTCGAGCGCCCACTTCGACGCATGGTAGAGACCGAGGTTCGCGTTCGCTAGGACGCCCCCGACGGACGACACCTGGACGATGTGCCCGGAACGCTGCTCTCGGAGGTACGGCAGCGCGGCTTGGGTCACCCATAGGGCACCGAAGAAGTTGGTCTCGAGCTGCGCTCGCGCCTGCGCCTCGCCGACCTCCTCGACCGCACCGAACAGGCCGTGCCCGGCGTTGTTCACCACGACGTCGAGCCGGCCGAAGGCGTTGTGGGCAGCGGCCACGGCGCGGGTGACCTCCGCCTTCTTCGTCACGTCCAGCCGGATTGGCAGCACGCCCGGCCCGTAGCGAGCCACGAGAGGGGCGAGGCTCTCCGGTGTGCGCGCGGTCGCCGCCACCCGATCACCGCGGGCTAGCGCGGCCTCCGTCCAGACTCGGCCAAATCCCCTGGACGTCCCCGTGATGAACCAGACCTTGGTCGACATTGCCGTGCTCCCGGACCGTCGCACGTCGGCGAGGAATATAGGAGGGGCCCGGCCGCGTTTAGGTGGGACCCCAGCCTCGCGAACTTCCGGCCCGGAGCGGAAGGACGCGGCTCGGAACCCCTATCGGGCCGCGGCCGGTCGGAGGGACGTGCCGGCTCCGTTCCGCCCGATCCCCGCCGAGGTCCTCGACTACTACGGTCGTTCCGAGGAACGGTCCCGGCTGCGCTCCGTTCGCGGCCGGCTCGAGTTCGAGCGGACGAAGGAGCTGATCCTTCGGTTCCTGCCCCGCCGGAGGACGGTCGTCTACGACGTCGGCGGCGGCCCCGGGAGCTACGCGGTGTGGCTGTCCCGGCTCGGCCACGAGGTGCATCTCCTCGACCCGGTGCCCCGTCACCTCCGTCAGGCGCGCGCGGCCGCGCGGACCCGGGGCGATCCGCTCGCCGAGGTCGTCCCCGGCGACGCGCGCGACCTTCCGTTCCCCTCGGCCTCTGCCGACGTGGTCCTGCTGCTCGGTCCCCTGTACCACCTGCTCGACCGGGACGATCGCGGAAGGGCCCTCCGCGAGGCGTACCGGGTCCTCCGCCCCGGTGGCCTCCTCTACGGCGTGGGCATCAGCCGGTTCGATTCGATGCTGGAGGGGGCCTGGCACGACTTCCTCGCGGACCGTAGGTTCGTCCGGATCGTACGGCGGGACCTGCGCACCGGCCGCCACCGCAACTATCGGCGGTTCCCGTCGTTCTGGACCACGGCGTTCTTCACGCACCCGCGGCAGCTGGAGCGGGAGGTCCACGACGCGGGGTTCGTCTCCAAGGGGCTGTTCTCCGTCGAAGGGTTCCTGTGGTGGGTCCCCGGCCTCTCCCGGAAGTGGCGTGACGTGACGTTCCGCCGACGCCTCCTCGAGCTCCTGCGCAGGACCGAGCAGGAACCGACCCTGATCGGGGTCGGCCCCCACCTGATGTGCGTCGGCGCGAAGCCACGGCGGCGCCGAGGGGGACGGGGGCGCCGGCCCGCGCTGGCGGCCACGCCAAGGGCGACTCCCGCTCCGACCCCGACCCCCGGTCGTCTCGGCCCCCCGCCCCGGACGTCGCTGGCGGGACGGCGCACCGGTGAACACCCTCGGTGAGGTGGGGTTATCACGGCCGCTCCGCTCCGGATGACCAGAGCCGGGACCCGTCCCCGAACGGCTCCCGCAGAAGATGACCAGGTCCGGCCCGGGTGCTCCGTGACGATGCCGGGGGACGACCCTAGCGGGACCGGCTCAGGCGGGAGCGGGGACGGGAGGCTCGAGGCGATCCTCTCCCGTCATGCCCCGAGAGAGGTCGCCGGGGAGCTCGGCGAGGGCGCCCGCCGGGAGCTTGAAGCGGTCGGCTCGACCCCGGTCCAAGCGGTCGTGGTCGTCGGGGATCTCCGCCTCTCGGGTCTCGTCCTCCGGGAGGCCGTGAGCCCGTCCCTGTACGCGAGGTTCGTCCTCGGGTTCACCGAGGCGATCCGTGGGCTGTCCGCGTCGTGCCGGGGGTGGTTCGACAAGTTCACCGGGGACGGCTTCGTGACGTTCTGGCTGTACTCGGACGAGCAGCACTTGCCGACCGACGTGCTCCCGGAGTTCTGCCAATCGGTCCTTCCGGCGTCGGACCGGCTGGTGACGAACCTCCGGCGGAACTCGAGGAACTTCCCCGTCGGGGTCGGCCTTTCCCTCGGCCTTGACTCCGGACCGTGCGAGCTGGTGCGGATCGGGGAAGCCATTACGCTCGTCGGAAGCCCGATCGTGGGAGCCACACGGATGGCCGCCGGGGCACGAGCGGGCGAGACCCTCGCGAACGTCCACCTCGGGGGGCTCCTGGAGCATGAGTTCCAGCGGCGCGAGGCCTCGGGCCTGGCGCTCGAGCGCGCGGTCGTGAAGACGAAGGAGTACCCCGACGGCCAGGAAGCGTACCGGCTCCGGTTCCCTCAGGCGAGCGACGGCTGAGACGCTCGGCACCGCACGTCCCTCGCCGGACGGCGGCGGCCCGAGGTTGCGCGTCAGGTCCCGGGAGCGTACCTCACCTCAAGGTCCTGGAAGACGTCGGTGACGTCCTCGCAACGGTCGGTGATGACCTCGAGCCTCTCGTAGAAATCCTTCCACTTCAGGATCTCGATCGGGTCGTTACCGGCGAACAGGGGCTCCAGGAGGTCCCGCAGCAGGTCGTCCGCCTCGTTCTCGAGCCGGTTCACCTCGACGATCGCGCGGTCCAGGTTCACGGCCACCCCTCCGTATAGGTCGTCCAGGGCCAGGATCCCGCTCGCGACATGGTCCGTGCATTCGACCACTATGTCGGCGAATCGGAGGAGCTGGGGCGTCGTCCGGTCGAGGTGGTAGGTCTGGACCCGCGCCCCGACCGCCTCGATGCCGTCGATGATATCGTCCATCGTGCTCGCGAGGTGACCGACGTCCGCCCGCACCTCTGGGGAGAGACGTCGGTTGTTCAGCTCGACGAAGATCCGATGGACCTCCTCGTCCGCCGCGTGCTCGATCCCCCGGATCCTCGCGACCTTCGCTTCCCGTTCGTGGGCCGGCTCCCGCAGGAGCTCGCGGAGCTCGGCGGCTCCTTGGGCGATCGTGAGGGAGAGCGCCCGCAGGTACGTAGAGAACCGGCGGACGAGGACGGCGAGCTCGTCCTCCCCGGACGTATCCTCGAGCGAGCGGCGCGAGGTCTCCGGGAGCAGCAGAACGGTGACGACGAACCCGAGGAACGAGACGCCGGCGAGGAGGGCGAAGAACCACGGGAGGCCGTACGCCACGAGGAGCGTTGGGAACAGGAAGACCGCGATGACCGCCCCGATCTTTCCCGCCGCGGCCGCGATCCCGCCCCCGGTGGTCCGGAACGCGGTGGGGAAGACCTCGCTGGGATAGACGAACGTCGTCGTGTTCGGCCCGAAGTTGGCGAAGAAGAACGTCAGCCCGTAGACCCCCAGGAACGCTGGGAGGACCGGGGTGAGCGCCCCCCAGCCGAGCGACAGGACAAGGAACGCCGCCGCCATGACGAGGAAGCCGACGTACTGGAGGGGCCGCCGGCCAACGCGGTCGATCAGCGCGACCGCGGTCCAGTAGCCGGGCACGGCGGCGATCAGGGCGAGGAGCATGTTGCCAAGGGCGAGCCGACGCACCTGCTGCAGCACCGGGAGGCCCGCGCTCGCGAAGCCGATCTGTTTCAAGATCAGCGGGTTGAAGATGTTCGTCGAATAGAACGCGACGTCCAGCAGGAACCAGGTCGCGGCGGTGCCCACGATCAACGGGCCGTACGACCGCAGGATCCGGCGGAACGGGACGGAGGTCGCCGCCGCGGTACCGGCCGGAGCGACCGCGTGACCCGTGATGGAGCTCATCGCTTGCGCGGCTTCCTCGACCCGGCCCCGGGCAAGGCTGAAGCGGGGGGTCTCGGGGAGCCGGATGCGGAAGTAGATCGTCACCAGCGCCGGCACCGCGCCGAATCCGAGGATGACCCGCCAGGCGAGGTCGAGGCTCGTGAGGAGATAGACGGCCGCCAGGCTGGTCGCCGCCCCCGCCAGGAGGCCGAACCCCTGCATCGCGAAGACGCTCGCGACCAGTCGGCCTCGGCTCTCGACGTTGGAGTACTCGCTCATGATCGTCGCGCTGAGCGGATAGTCGCCTCCGACCCCCACGCCCAGGACGAACCGCCAGACGGTCAGCACCCCGAGCGTCGAGAGTCCCCCGACCGGGGTGCTGAAGGCGCTCCCGATCGCTCCGACCGCCATCACCGAGAGCGTGATCCCGAAGATCCTGCGTCGGCCGACCCGGTCGCCGAGCCACCCGAAGATCATCTGCCCGGCCGCCGCACCCATCAGGGCCGACGATGCGAGGAGGCCGATCTGGGCGTTGTTGATCTTTCCCCCCTCGAAGAGGGAGATGAGGATGGGGAGCGCGAGGGAGATGACGAACAGGTCGTAGGCGTCCGTGAAGAATCCCATCCCGGCGACGAGGATCGTCCGGAGGTGGAACCTCTGGATCCTCGCGGAGTCCAGGCTCGCCAGCATCTCTCGGGGATTGGCGCCGGACCGAGGGGTCCCGGCGCCCGCCGGGGCTGGCGCGGGCGGCACGCGCGAGGTGGAGCGGCGCGGGGATTTAGGAGAGGGTCACGCCGGCCGGACCGGGCTGGGGGTAAGTACTCGTGGCTGCTGGGCTTTCGCCACGGTTCGCCGCCCCGCTCGGGGACTCCCGAGGCCGGGTCGGCGTTCGGCGCTTCGGTCGCCCGCCGGGAACGGCCGCCCTCACTCGGATCGCGACGGGATGCGACGGACGAGCTGCTCAGCGATCGCCAGCGCCGACGTCGCCGCCGGGGAGGGGGCATTGAGCACATGGAGGGCCCGAGGCGCGTCGACCAGGAGGAAATCATCGAAGAGCTCCCCACCCGGCCCCAAGGCTTGGGCCCGCACCCCGGCTCCCCACCCGACCAAGTCGGCGAGCTCTAGCCCCGGTACGAGGCGACGCAGGTCGGCGAGGAACAGTCCCTTGCTCAACGAACGAAGGCCCTCGCTGATCGAGGGGCGCCAGTACCGCCGCGCCATGTGGAAGAACCCCGGATAGATCAGCGACGTCCCGAGGTCCGAGAGGTCGAGATCGCCCTTCCGGTACGCCTCGCGGGCGAGGGCGAGGACGGCGTTGGGGCCTGCCTCTACGGAGCCGTCGATCCGCGGGGTCAGGTGCACGCCGAGGAACGGCATCTCGGGGTCGGGCACGGGGTAGACGAGCCCGCGGACCAGGGCACCGGCCCGGGGGCTGAGCACGTAGTGCTCCCCTCGGAACGGCACGATCCGGCAGGGCGGCTCGAGCCCGGCCAACCGAGCGACCCGGTCGGCCTGGAGCCCGGCGGCGTTCACGAGGAAGCTCCCCTCGATCGTCTCCTCGGGGGTCGTGACGCCCACCCCCGCGGGAGTGAGCTCGACGCGCTCCACCCCGCGGCGCGTCCGTACCTCCCCCCCCAGGGCCACCACGTCCGACGCGAGGCTGCGGGCGACGGCCGGGTAGTCGACGATCCCGGTCCCGGGGACGTGGAGCGCCCGGCCTGCCGCGACCTCCGGTTCGAGCTCGTGCAGCTCCTCCTCCGACAGGAACCTCGCGTTCGGGACCCCGTTCGCCTTGGCCCGACGCCCGAGCTCGGAGAGCGGCTCGAGCTCGGACGGCCGCGTCGCGACGATCACCTTGCCGCAGATCCGGTGGGGAATGCGGCGCTCGGCGAGGTACTCGAGTAACCGGGCCCGTCCGTCCCGGCAGAGCTGCGCCTTGAGGGACCCCGGGCGGTAGTACACCCCCGAGTGGATCACTCCGCTGTTGTGGCCGGTCTGGTGGTAGGCGACCTCCCGTTCCTTGTCGAGGACGATCAGCGGGGTTCCGGGCCGCTCGTGGAGCAACGTGTACGCGGTCGCGAGCCCCACGATCCCGGCGCCCACGACCACGATCGGTCGCCGCACGGCACGCCCGCGCATTCAGCGAG
>Ga0187772_10000066_pt1 | contig 37968 bp, 46 predicted proteins | sample 0116_SJ02_MP15_2_FD_133137 | JGI IMG/M metagenome (GOLD analysis project Ga0187772, IMG submission 133137) | Tropical peat soil microbial communities from peatlands in Department of Meta, Colombia - 0116_SJ02_MP15_20_MG | ecosystem: Environmental > Terrestrial > Soil > Wetlands > Peat | place... | reverse complement strand
GGGGCGTAGTTGGAAGTCAGAAGCATCAGGCCCTGACTTGAGGTAGCCTTCGAAAGATCAACACCGCAGCTTGGACAGAAGGCGCTGCCGTCAGCAACCTGTTTGCCACATTTTGGACAGATCAAGATGACTATTCCTTCGCCCCTTCACGCGTTATTTAAGTGGGGCTACGAATTCGCCATGATGAAGACGTGTTGCACTTTCCGGGGTTGTCCAAGCCACCAAGGGTCTACGTAGATGCGAAGATACTGAACGTCCATGACCCGATGCTTGCGAGGGAGGCCTTTGTCGGCTATGTCGTCGAGGGGAGCAACAGGCGCGACGCGACAAGAGTCGAAGCGAAGGAGAGCGATGACGCTGAAGTCCTGGCAATCCTATTCGCAATCGACGAACTGAAGGACCAGTTCAAGCGGTTCACGATTGTATGCGACCACGAGTCGGTCGTCTCCGAGGCCAAGAAGAGTGTTGCCAAGCACCCGAGCGAGCTGATGAAGAGGCTGCGGGACACCCTGAAGCAAAATCCCTCCATTGGACTAGAGGTCTTGAAGGCTAACCCCGCCCATGGAATCGTCACAGAATATGTCAATAAACTGAAGGCGGAACCGGAGGATGGGCTAGACGCTGGAAGTGTAGGGCCGGCTCCTGAAGTACCTGATCAACGAAACTCCTGATGTGTTGATTCGCATGTTCACCTGCCATCGTTCGACCCCTGCTTCCTCAGCGACCCTCGCGGCATCCAGGATTTTGGCATTCGTCCCGTCCGGAGGGGGAGGCGTGAACGGCTTGGCGTCATATAGATAGCATAGGACAATTTTCGCCCTCTTCCCAGAGGCGAGGGAGTTCCTCAGCTCCCCCATGTGCTTAATCAGCCTGTCGAAAGAGTCGAACCGACTACGTTTGATTCTGGTAACTCCTTCGGGGGCTGGCAGCGTTATCAGGGGCGTTTTCACTTCGACGTAGGCGTTTCCAACGAGAAAGTCTATCCTCGACTTCCCGAGCCTGACTTCGCGCTGAACAGGCCCATCAGCCAGGCGCTTGAGCGCTCTTTCTCTCAGAAAGAACTCGAAGTACCTGTTGGCGGCTGTCTGGTTGATACCTATCCATTGGCCCCCCGCCGGGAAAGATGAGATGGCCTCGACCGTGTGTGCTGTTTTCCTCGACTTCAAACAGGAAGTGGAGTAGAGACAGGGAAGCCCAGAGAGCTGCAGGTCTCCCAGCCTACCGGTAGTGGGGCAGTGGCACCTGAGGGTTTTGTTCCCTGCCCGTACAAGCATTATGAAGCGGTTCGGCCTAGAGATGATTCTCCCCCGCTTCAGCGGCTCGAAGAACCTGAACATCGGCTCAGGTCGCGATGATTGCTTGCTCGACTATGCTCGACCCAACAGAGAATAAGCTGGGGTTTAACCGTTTGTTGGTTCAGAAGTCCCAGAACCCGCTTCCTAACCCCATCGAATCCCAATAGGTCATAAGTTCCTCCTTGGGGGGCCTTTGATATTCGAGGTTCATCCTCCCTCTTGACAGAGGCCTGCAGACATCAACCATCTTTTCTACGGTAAGGGATTCCCCCCGAAGATTCGGATTCTCTGCCAGCCAGCGGTTTAGGTGGTCCTTCGACGAGAAGTAGACCATGTTGTTGGAGCAGGTGTTGATCAGGTTGTCGTACCACTTGGAAACGGGGGTGCTGAGGAAAATCAGCGGAGACGAGGGTTTGCTCGATTTCACCTTGCCCTTGCTCAAGGAGATCTCTATGGGCTCGGCACAATGATGGCAGAAGGACTCGATCCTGGCGTCCAACTCGAGCATCACGTGCAAGGATACAGAGTCCCAGGCACAGTTCGCAAAGTAACGTTTGCTCCCAGCATAGACCCTGAATGGCGTCGAGATAGCTGAGTAGGGGTTAGCCATCAGGATACGCTGGGTTCCAGGCACTAGGAGTATGTGGTGGTCTGCCTCGAGCTCCCTGAAGCTCCCGAAAGCCTCGTTGCGGGTAAGCTTGAACCTCTGCATGACCTCTTCAAGGGGCGGAGCAGTGGTGTACTCGAAGAAGTGGTCGAAGACGTACTTCCTGACTGCCCTTAGGTCTGTGGTCGTCTTCCAAACCCCCTTGGGAGGCCTGTTGCTGTCGGAGAAGCTCTAGATAAGAATGGAACTTTCATTTGTGGACGCTCACTGTCATCGCCTCGACCACTTCCATCCATGCGTCGGCGCAGTTCTGAGGCACGTACCCTCCGCCCCCCAATGCGACCATCCTTCCTGCGCAGAGTTCGTGGGACAGCCGATGGAGGAGCTCCCCCACCTGCCTGTGGGCTCTCGGAGTGTAGTCAAGGCCTGCGATGGGGTCGCCTCTGAGACCGTCTGCACCGCACTGCAGAATTATGAACTCGGGCTTCGCCGACTTCGCAAACTCCTCCAGCCTGGGGAGCCGTGATTCCACCTCTGCGTCTCCGGAGCCCGGTTCTAGGGGGATGTTAATCTTGGACCCCTTTGCTGGCCCGTACCCGTTCTCCCACGAAGAACCGGTCCCAGGGTATAGGTACCTGCCGTCCTCGTGAATGTCGAAGATGAAGAGCTCGGGGTCGGCCTCGTAGCTATAGAAAACGCCGTCCCCATGGTGGACGTCGATGTCCACGTAGAGTATACTCTGGACGTTGTGGCGTTTACGCAGGACTTCGACGGACACACCGATGTCGTTGAAAACGCAGAAGCCTGCTGAGGACTCTCTGCTAGCGTGGTGGAGTCCCCCGACCGGGTTGAAGGCATGGTCGACCTCCCCAGCCAACACCTTCTCAACTGCGTATACGGTGGACCCAACCGCGTATTGGGTCGCCTCGAAGACACCTTTGTAGGCGGGGGTGTCCCCCTGGTCCAGGGCGCCGTAGCCGAGTTGCGAAGCGAGCTCGACGTATCGTATGTGCCCAGCGGTGTGGAAGAGGCCGAGCAGCTCCTTGTCTGCTTTCTGTGGGGGCAGTCGCTCCGCCTGCACCTTCCGCCTCCGCAGTTCGTCCCAGAACCTCTGCGCTCTTTCGCTGGTGAACGGGTGAGGGGGCGGAAACGAGTAGAGGAGCAGCTCCTTCCCCTCGAGGACCCCTACCTTGCAGGGCATGCGCCGGCGGTTGCCAGACGCCATTCTTAGACTGTTGTTATTAGACCCCAGGTGGGGCTAGAGCTGTGGCGAGGGATAGAATGCGCGCCTTTGCTGCGGAGGTCGAGGAGCAGCCAGGCGTTCTACTGAAGTTCTCGAAGTCGAGCTTTCCAAAGGCGAGGAGAGACTCGATATTTGTCGGGGCAGGCGATTCCTATTCCGCCGCCATGGCTGGATTCTACGCCTCCAACGGGTCGTGCATTGCAGTCGATCCCTACCACCTAGCGAGCACCCCGGAGATTGCGAAGGGAGCAGACGTCTTCCTGATCTCCGTCTCGGGGAGGACAGCTTCGAACCTGGTCGCGGCTCGAAAGGTGCGCAAGCTTGCGAGACGGACAGTCGCAATCACATCAGACGAGAGGAGCAGGCTGGCTGGCCTAGTAGACGAGGTCGTCAGGCTGCCAATGAGGTATGTTCCTCGGACGCCGGGACTGCTATCGTATTCCCTCTCCCTTCTTGCGGCCCTGAGCATAGCTGGTCTCAGGGAGAAGTCGGATTTCGAGAGCGCCTTTCGCGCCGCGCGCAAGGACGAACCGGGCATTCGGTGGGGGGAAGGCACAACGTACTTCCTGGGCAACTCCCTTGCCTATCCGGCGGCCATGTACGCCGCGGCCAAGACCCACGAGTTCTTGGGAGCCACGGCTCACGCCGAGTTGCTCGAGGAGTTCAGCCATCTAGAGCTATTCTCACTCAAGCAATCGGATGTGGTGAACATCTACGCTGCATTCGACCCCCTAGGTGCATCTGGCAGGCTGGCCAGGGCTCTATCGCATGAGGAATACGAGTCCCACACAGTCCCATGCAGAGAGGGGTCCTCTACGGAGCAACTTTTCCACGTGGTCTTCGCGAGTCAGCTTTCTGTACTAAGAAGAGCTGGCGAATTGGCACTTTCGGAGCCGAACTTTCTCACGACCGCCGGGAGGCTGGCGGTGAGCGATTCGATGATCTACTAGATTCCGACGACGTCGCTCGTGACCGGAGGTCCTCAACGGGTACAACCCAAGCACGGGCGCGAGCCTGTTCACTTTCAACGTTGGAGGAGTAACGAGATTCACGACCCCCTCGGCTGTGGATGGGAGCATGCTTGTGACCGCGGGGGGGACCTGTATGCATTCCAGCTTTCCTGAAGCCTCAGAGCCTAGTCGTGGTACTTCTTCTCGCCGGCGCTAATGGGGACCTTCAGCCAGTTCTCCTGCGGCGGGAGGGGGCAGACATAGTCCTCTGAGTAGGCGCAGTAGGGGTTGTAAGCGTAGTTAAAGTCCACTGCGTACTGGTCGTCGTGCTCCACCTTTAGGTCTAGGTAGCGGGCTGCCCCGTAACTCTCCTTGCCCGACGTGGCGTCTCTGAAGGGGAGGAAAAGGTTCGGGTCGTCGCGCTCTGCTGACTGGTAGGCACTGATGCGCACTTGGGCGCCGATGATGTTCAAATCGAAGTAACCGACACGGTTGAAGAGCTGACGGGTCCCCTTGCTGGTCGCGACCACGACCGTCTCGGGGTTGGCATAGCGCTGGAGCTTCGCCTCGAAACGGAACGAAGAATCAGGATCGAAGTAGCTTAGGCCGTGAAAGCCCTCGACACCTACGTGTAGTGGTGAGTCGTGGCTGGTCCGAAAGAAGTAATCCTTCTCAGCCCGGAACCTGACGAGGGCCCTCTCCCAAGCCTCCCTGTCTTCGGGTTTCATGAACGACACGAGGAGGCCACACCGGAACATGAATCTTTCTTCGCAACTATGGGTGGACCAGCTCGAACTCGACTAGCCACAATTGGTCGTCGGCCCGGAAGCCCTGCTTAGACCAGTACGCCTTCGCCACAGTGGAGGACGATGCGCCATCCTTTTTCGCAAGCTTGCCGTCAATCTCCTTCAGCCTTATCCTTCTCAGGCCCGTGACTCTAATCTTGGCGAACTTCTGTGGAGGGTAGCCCATTCTTGCTGCGTCGTAAACCTCCCCCACCTTAACGCGGGACTTGGGCCACCTACGAAAGGTCACCGTCTTCTTCCCCGCAATCACCTGTTCTGCGGACTTCGCTCCGAAGGTTATGATTGCCAAAGCGGCTTGTCCGCCTCCCTATGGGCGCTTAAAGTGCCTTGCTCACGCCGCCAGTGACCTGAGGGGACATTCGGAACACTTTCGGGGAACTAGCTATTGTGGGGACGGGCGACTTGAGCTGCAGTGAGGAATGGGACACTATCTTCTACGTCGGAAGCGCTGAAATATCCTACCCGCACTCAAAGAGATGTACTTCTCTGACGCTACGGCGGCAAGGGAGGTCTTGCAAACCCCCTGCCCACCCCGAGCAAACCTTCGCCGAGCCGGCTGGGCCATGGCAGGCTGTAAGCCTATACATTCCGGCCCGACTGGAAGAGGTCCTCGTAGGGTGGGATTTCAGATATCGGCCCCCTGCCTGCCTCGCCTGCCTCGCCTGACTCTATCCCGTACCACATCATCTCGGGCTCTATTCGTTTCAATTCGAGCCCCGCAAGTATCATGCGGAGCCATGGGATGGATATGCTGTGGTCACCGTGCCTCCCACCGTTATCGATCGCAGTCCGCACGAGGCTTTCGTAGTAATCGGGGGTGCTGGGATCATCCGGGGCGTATTGTCCCGTGGCTTGAGCAGCAGTCACAAGAACCGCAATGTCTCCCTGCGGTTCGGCGACTTCCTCAATCTCGGGCTCCAGCTCCTCATCGGTGCCCCAGGCTTCTCCGGCAGTGGCCTTGCCGAGCCTCCGCCTGATTCCGTCGATCATCGCAGAGGTACTCCCCGGTTGCTTATTGAAACGACACTTTTGAAAGAGGACAGGCTCATTGTTCAGGAATCCTGAACGCCTTCCTGGAATTGAAGGAGCCAGTGATGACGAACATCAACCAAGTAACGAGAGAGAGCTGGGAAATTGGGACGACCTGGGAGGCTGACTGAAGCCACCACGCCACGTCGTTAAGGGCCACTGCCAGAGCCTGGTACATGAATCATCAAAGAGCCCTTTCCGTATTTAGGGGGGCGGAAACCAGCGTCTGGACGGAAAGTCCTCACTGGTCGGGGAGTTGAAAGACCGGCGTTGTGAGATCCCTCAAGCACCACTCAATGGTGGTGGCCAGGTGATGCCTTTCCTGAGCGACCGGAGACTACGTTAGCATCTTTGCAAGGAGCTCGTGTGAGATGTTCCCTCCTGAAACGACCAACACCACTCGCCTGCCGATGGACCCTGAAGTACTTGAAAGGAGAGGCGCGAGCGGGGTGGCGCCCGAAGGCTCGGCAAAGATTCTCGCTTCTCTGATCATGGTCTTGGTCGCCCGGAGGATGTCTTCCTCAGAGACTGCGAAGGACCCATCAACGTTCATGGAGCATGCTTTGTATGTGAGCCTGCCCAGAGCAGAAGGGATTAGTCCGTCGGCAATCGAGACAGGGGAAGGGACCGTTACCACCTTCTTCGCCTTCAGGGCCTCGGTCAACTTTGGGGCTCCCCGCGGTTCCACTCCGTAGACCTTGGTCTCCGGCCGTATCGCCTTCAAAGCTGTCGAGATGCCTGAGATTAGTCCCCCACCGCCGACGGGAACGAGGACAGCGTCGATGCCGTCAAGTTGATGCGCTATCTCGAGCCCGCAGGTCCCTTGGCCCGCAATCACGTCGGGGTCGTTGAAGGGATGCACGAACGCCGCCCCCGTGGCTTCCGCGATGGACCTGGCCTTGGCTTCCCTTTCATCGCTGTACCTTCCGGCTCTTACAACCTCAGCCCCGTACTCCGCTATAGTGTCCACCTTTTCCTTAACCGCGGTCTCCGGGACGACTACCGTGCACTTCTTCGAAAGGAGCCTCGAGCTGTATGCGACTGCGATACCATGATTCCCTGACGAGGCGGCTACCACGCTTGACTGGCTCAGCAGCGAGATCTTGTTGTAGGCCCCTCTCAACTTGAACACCTTGATGGGCTGGAAGCATTCGAGCTTGAGGTACACCTCATGATTAGTCAGTCTGGAGAGGGCAGGGGATTCGATGAGGGGCGTCCGGCTGGCGACTCCGGCTATACGTTCGGCGGCCGCTTCGATTTCTTCGAGTCTAGGCAAATCTTCTTTCAAGGGGTTCCCGCCCTCTTGGAAGCGGACTCGTTCCTGATAACGTAATTGACCAAGTTGGTATGCGTCATCGGGGCACGCCAAGGGTGCGCCACACGGGGCTGAACCTTGAAGACCATCTGGGCTCGGCTGCCCGACCAGCCTGGACTGTAATCGTACTTGCAAATGTACTCCTTGCGGAGGCCCCTGACCACTGCGGGATTGGACTCTGCTGTCGTCCTTCCCTTGACAGCCATCATGTTCAGCCTATTTTGGATGGAGGGTCGCACCATTTCCTCTGGCCCTTCCCTGATCACCCAGAGCCTCCTGAAGAAGACGACAACGACTAGGTCCGCCAAGAGGGTCAAGGGGAACGCCAGTTCTGCTAGCACTCCGAAGACCATGATCGGAACGAGCAGGCCGAGGACAAACGCGATTACGCTCTTCCTGGAGCCGCCCCAGCTTCTTCTCGTCACGTAGAGTAGATAGAGAGCTTGAACTGCAACAACGAGAAGGAAGTCCAACGCAGCTGGTAGTCCTGCCCCCCGACCAAGGTTCTGTACAAGGATTACGGCGGGGAAGAAGGAAAAACCAACGGCTACAGCTTCCTTCGACGAGGGAGTGGGCCGGCCCCCCATTTTGCCTGTGAATGGGAGCGTAATCCGCCTAGACAAGAACAGGAGACCGCCGATTGACAGGAAGCTCAGGGCCAAGATCGGCCACCCCATCCAGTATCCCGACACGTGCCAGACCACGACCATAAGGATGACAACGTCGAAAGACAATACCAGGAGCGCTGCTATGGTTCCCCTCCTGGAAACAAGCGGCTTGAGCCTTGTTTCAGGGATGGCTATGCCTAGTAGCAGTATCGGAATCGATATGCTAAAGATTGCATGGAAGGGCACAATACCTGCGGCCCAAATCAAGTTGACACCCAGCCAGTGGCCATAAGAACCGAGGGCACCCACCGGACCTGCATTGGGGTCGAAAAGCGTGCTCAGGGCCACCCCTTCTTCAAGGATGCCATATGCCGCCCCGAGAAGGAGGATTGTGGCCCATCCTTTTTTCCACCTGATTCCCGCGTCATGGATGAGAAGAGCACCCGAACCATACAGGCCGAGGTTGGCCAAAAGTTGGAAGACGAACTGTGATGGATTTAGGACGATTGCGTTAATCGGGCTTGAGCTCGAAAGGTACTCTGGTATGCCTGGCGTTAGAATAAGAAGGGAGATGACGGGGTGGGATTTCAGATAACCGACTATGCGGGCTCCAAGGGGGGTCCGGGCCTTCGTTTCCATCCGAGGCAGCGTGATGGAAACCCCTATGAAACGCTTCTTAGGTGATTTCCTTAAGCTTCCGCCACGACGGGAGATTTTACTGCTGGAACCTGAACCTCATTTCATTTGAGGGTTCGAACCCAAAACCCTCGTAGACTGCCCTCCCCTCCTTCGAAGCGTGAAGGACGATTCTGTCGTAGCCCTTCTCCCGGCACCATTTCAGCGCGCCCTTCACGATGAGCGAAGCCACTCCCTGGCGTCGGAACCTCTTCACGGTATACATTGACATGAGATATGGAACTACGAGGGACATGCTCGTGGGCCTGGGTTGCTCGTCCCTCAGCCAGATGCATCCGCTCCCGACCACTTCACCGTCCGCAGTCCTGACCACCAGGCCAACTAGGCTCCCCTTGGACAGCTGGTCCCCAATCCATTTCCTCGTCCTTTTTTCGGTGGCCCGAACCTCCTCTTCATATTCGGGGTGGATGTCAAGCCACATCCTCTTCCTGTGATCTGCCAGGAAATCGACGTCCCCCTTTCCGGCGTAAGAAACCTTGAAAGAACGCACGTCGTGTTGTTCGTGCCGGCGTTCCCATTTGAGGATGTCGATAACCGAAGTGATCGGAGTAACGGAAGGAAAGTTCCTTCGAGAGGACGCGGGCTACGAGAAGGTTACCATCTCCTCCGCCGTTGCCATCGAGCCCGATTCGAAATGGAAGATCATAGCAGAAATCGTGGGGATTGGGCCCGACAGGAAGGAAATCATCGTCGACGACAAGGACGGGAACATAGTATCCTACAAGCAGGCCTGAGCTCGCTGCGAAGTAGATGTCCCGAAACAGGAGGAGCCACATGGGAAGATGTTCATCGCGTCACCGCTGGACATGCCTGCCTTGAACCAGTTCGTAGAATCGTGGGGGGACTTCGTACGAGAGACGTTAATAGGGCAGGCCTCAAAGCGCAGGTTGAATGCAGGTCCCGCTGGACGTGCCCTGGTTGCTCGAGTACGTCGACGCGGTGAACTCGGAGCTGCAGGACCTTTATCCTCGGCCGGGTAAGACGGTCCTGGAGCAGGCGGCTGCCGATGCACTTTCTGTCGGGGGGAAGCGGGTGAGGGCTTCTCTAGCTCTGCTCTGGTGCGAAGTATATTCCGGAGACTACAAGCCCGCCGTTCCACTCGCGGTGGCCTACGAGCTAGCACACGCCAGTGCCTTGGTGCAGGATGACATCATCGACCACTCCGAAAAGCGGAGGGGGGCGAAGTCGATAGCCGCGAAATATGGCATGACGACCGCCATCTTGGCCTCGGATCTCTTGCTGTTCAACGTCCCGAGAGAGGTTGCGAAGTACCGAAACCTGGACAGCAGTCGTCTTGCAAGAATCTTTGACCTTGTCGGCGAGGCGTGCAGGGCCACGACCTGGGGGGAGTTCTTGGACATGGAGATGGCTGGCGGGACAGAGGGGACCGAGAAAGACTATGAAGAGATGATCAGGCTGAAGACGTCGACACTCCTCAGTTCACCTTGCGCCAGTGGTGCCCTCGTGGGAGGCGCCTCAGAAGAGCAGGCGGCCCTGGCGGGGAGATTCGGCGAGGAGCTCGGCATGGCGTACCAGATACAGGATGATGCCCTCGACTTGGTTGGGGACGAGACGACTTTGGGGAAGCCAGTCTTCACCGACCTACGAGGAGGAAAGAAGAGCGTGGTACTTCTGCACTGCCTTAACCAATGCTCGGGAGACGATAGGAAATTCATCCTCGGACTGCTCAACAGGTCGGGGCCCTACGATGTCGACGAAGTCGCCAAGTTGAAGGGGTTAATCGTGGAGAACGGCTCTCTCGAGTACACGAAGAGAAGAGTCATGAATTACACTGACAGGGCGCGAGAAATCCTCGGCTCTGCGCCGGACACAGCAGCGACGTCTCGGCTCCTAGAGCTCACGAGTTACTTGGCTTCAAGATACTATTAGCCACCAATGCATGGCGGTCTGAAGAGAGCAGCGAGAGGGGACGAGAGGCCACAGGGCGGCTTGCCTTGTTACGGCTCGGCTTTCTTCTTCCTCCGGCTGGGATCAATCAAGAAGTCCCCAGTCCTGAGAATATCCCTACCAATAATCATGGCGTATCACATCTGGGACCTGTCTGCCACCCCCACCCTGAGGTTGAACACCTTCCCGGCAATTGTGACCGCAGAGTTCACCAGCGGTCTCTCCACTTTCTTCCCCGCCGCTGAGGCTTTGACGGCCATTGGAGCCTGTGGGCACGAGCCAAGCCTGGCAGCGAGAGCTCTCGGCAGTGGTCCTGTTCCGTGTCGACATTAGCGCTGACGCTTTCCTCTCCTCCAAGTCCTGCGACCACGACCCTTTGCACCAACCTTACTACCTTCTTCTTTTCGTCGTCCAGTATTCCATGTTCCTGGAGAAGACGCCTATTCGCAAGCGAAGGTTCCAGGAGAGCGCCTATTTGCTATTTGGACGTTGGGTCACGCACGGCCATATCAGCGAGAGAAGGTTGGAATAGAATTTGATATGACGGCTAGCCCGAAGGGAGCCCGACCAGTCTGACCAGTTCGAACACTCCGCCGCACCACAGTGCGGCACAGACAAGAACGACTCCAATGAACGAGCCCTTCCTGGTCTTGTGATGGAAGGCCACGCTTCCTAGCAAGATTCCGAAGGTGCCTCCGACGAGCGCCAGGGTGAAGAACGTCCTTTCAGGAATTCTCCAACCGTCCTTCCTTGCTCGGTGCTTGTCGAAGCCCATCAGGACAAAACCCAGTATACAGGAGAGAGCGAACCAACCTGCAACAAGGTCCCAGAGTGCGTTCAACCCCCGCCGGGAATGGGGCGGGTCATAAAAGAGGCAGTGAAGATGCCTTTCTGAGGATGAGGACTGGGGAGCCTGCTCTTTATTACCCGGAAAGGTGTCTGGGCACGAGGTTAGAAGATGACTTCCGATTTTGCATTTTCGATGGATGGAACCTATGAAGCTCCCGCGATTATGGTGGACGACGCCGTAGTGTTCCCCGAGATGGAGGTGAGCATGACGGTTCACGAGCCGCGGAGCGCCGCCGCTGCCGCCCAGGCGTTCAGGGAACACAACCTGGTGGTTCTCATCCCCTCTCTCCGCGTCGATTCGGCGGTGGGGGCTATCGGGACTCTGGTGTTACTGAGGAGGACGGAGCCCTCTCCGAGCGCGGGCGCCCAGACAATCTGGAAAGGGCTCTGGAGGGTGAAGATTAACGGCGTCCTGGCCGAGAACCCCTACGTTAGGGTGCGCTTCTCAAGGGCAGAGGAGGTGCGCGACGTTCACTCTGTAAGCACTGAGTTAATGAAGGCTGTATTTGATCAGATAGACGAGTTTACCGAAATCGTTCCAGGCATCCCGCAGGAAATCGTGTCTTTCCTCAAGAACATCGAATCGCCGGGGAAGCTTTCAGATCTTTGCGCCTACTCCCCGTTTTTCACCCGGAGCGAAAGGCTCGACCTGCTGAGAACCCTAGACCCTGAGGAGAGGCTGAAGAAGGTGCACGACCTCTTCGAGAAGCAACTCCGCGCTTTGACTAAGATGGGCAAGACTTCAACGATCATGGAGTGCCAAACGTGCATGGACCTTGCAGACAAGGCGTTCGAAGCAGGTCCGTCGACGGGCGCCAAGGTGGCGCGGGAGTTCCTCGAGCACCTGACAAAAGAGCACCCAGACGAGCTGCTGGGCATCATCGCCGAGAGATACGGGCCGGCGTTCATGAGACGCAGGGCGCTAAAGTAAACCAGTAAAACGACCGGCTAGTCGCGAAATTAAGGCAGCACAAAAAATCGGGTTGGGGGAGGTTTGCGGCAGTAGGTACGCCGCTCAACCCCCTCCGTGCATGTGTACCGGGAACTTCTCCATCTCTTCCTTCAGGAGGGTCCTCTCCGACGGCCTGTGCTTGATCTCATTCGCCTTCATGAGGAGCTCAGTGCTCTCTCTGGCGCACTTGATCATCTGCACCGCCTTGTCGTAGAGTTCCTGCTTGCTGGGCTTAATCCTCGCCACGCCCTGATCGATTGACTTCAGCGCGCAGGCGACGGCCACCCTCGGGTACACCTCCCACTCGTCCATCCTCGGGGTGATGTCTTTCTCGTTGATTCCCCTGTCCTCGGCGAACTTCGCGAGCTCGTTGGCCGCAGCCACGCACATGTCGTCAGTGACGGTCGTGGCCCTGACATCCAACACTCCTCTGAAGATGCCTGGGAAGCCTAGACTGTTGTTGACTTGGTTGGGGAAGTCGCTCCTACCCGTTGCCACGATCTTGGCTCCGGCCTCTTCAGCCTCCCACGGCCAGATTTCTGGGACCGGGTTAGCGCAGGCAAAGAGGATTGGGTCCTTGGCCATGGTCTTGATCCACTCCTTCTTGATGACATCGGGGCCGGGCTTTGCAGCGGCCACGACCGCGTCTACGTCCTTGAAGGAGTCGGCCATGTCGCCTCTCCTCCCTTCCGCGTTGGTGACTCGGGAGAGTTCGTACTTCCAGCGGTCGTCCTCTTCCTTGATGTCCTCCCTGCCCGGGTAGATCAGGCCCTTGGTGTCCACCATCATGATGTTCCCAGGCTTGATTCCCCACTTCATCAGGACGTAGGCTGTCCTTGTGTTGGACGCTCCCGCGCCCACCAAGGTGATGAGGCTGTCCTTGGGGTCCTTCCCTACCAGCTTGAAGGAGTTGACGAGGCCGGCGAGTATCACTGTGGCGGTGCCCTGCTGGTCATCATGCCAGACTGGGATATTCAGCCTCTTCCTGGCTTGCTCGAGGATGTAGAAGCATTTTGGCTTCTCGATGTCTTCCAGATTGATGCCTCCGAAGCTGGGCTGTATCATCTCAAGGGTGCGGATGATTTCCTCGGGGTCCCTCGTCTTGAGACAGAGTGGGAACGCGTCGACCCCTCCGAGGTACTTGAACAGGATGCTCTTCCCCTCCATGACAGGGAGGCCTGCCTCCGGGCCGATGTTCCCGAGCCCGAGGACCCGTGTGCCGTCCGTGACAATGGCGACGAAGTTCCACCTGTTGGTGAGTTCGAAGGACATTTCGGGTTTGGCCTGAATTTCCTTGCAGGCGGCGGCGACGCCTGGGGTGTACCAGATGGCGAAGTCTTGGTAGCTAGTGATGGAGCACTTCGGCATGACCTGGAGCTTCCCCCCGTAGAACTTGTGCAGGGGAGGAGACAGGAGAGAGGGCTTCTTTGCCTTCTCAAGCAGTTCTGCAGCAGTGGGTCTGTGCTCCTGGAGTTTCTGTTTCGACATGAAAGTTGCGCCGGCCGTCAGGGTCTTAAATGGAACCGTGCAGGTGCGAGCATTTGCGAGTAAATCGTGGAGCTACACTGCCGGCTGGGCGTACATCTGGCTCGTGAATTGGGAGAGGGTCTCCAGCCGTTTGTAGTTCTCGTCGACACCCTTCTTGATGGCCTCCAATTCCGCGGCGTTTTGGGGCTGGAAGAGGTGCGAGAAGCGCCCCTGCGACTTCAGGTACTCTTCCACGGGCTTGGGGCTCGGGACTGGGAAGGTAATCTTGTAGACTCCGCCGTCTACCTCGTAAAGTGGGAAGAGCCTGGTCTCGACGGCCAACCTTGCCATCCTTACTGTCTTCTCAGAGTCGAACCGCCACCCCCTAGTACAGGGAGAAATCACATGAAGGAATGTAGGGCCGTTCTTGGAGAGGGCCTTCCTGACCTTCGTCATCAGGTCACGCCAATGGGAGATGGACGCTGTGGCGGCGTAGGGGATATGGTGGGCGACCACGATGGACACCAGGTCCTTCTTAATCTCCTGCTTCCCCGCTCGAGCTGAGCCCACCTGAGTTGTCGTGGTCCAGGCTCCCAGGGGCGTCCCCCCTGACCTCTGTATTCCTGTGTTCATGTAGGCCTCGTTGTCGTAGCAGATGTAGAGGAACCTGTGCCCCCTCTCGATCGCTCCCGAGAGGGCCTGGAGGCCTATGTCATAGGTTCCCCCGTCGCCCCCGAAGACTATGATTGGGTGCTCCTTGGCCTCACCGCGACGTGCTAGCGCCTTGAAGCCTGAATCGATTCCTGACGCCACCGCGGCAGCGTTCTCGAATGCCGAATGGATCCAGGGCCTGTTCCAGGCGGAGTAGGGGTAGAGCGCAGTTGACACCTCGAGGCACCCTGTGGCCTCTGCGACGATGGTGTCCTTTGGAGCAGCAAGCAGCACCTCCCTGACGACGATGGAGGCGCCGCAACCGGGACAGAGACGGTGGCCGGGGGAGAGAGGCTCTTCGGTCGGAAGCTCCTTCAGTCCTTTGATAGGCTCGAACATCTAGATCTTCACCCCGTACATAACCGTGGAGGCTCCGAAAGTGCCGCCTTCCTTCGCCATGCCGAAGATGTTCTTGCCGTCATCTGTGGAGAGGTCCCTGCCGCCGATGCCGTAGACCACACTCATGATGGGCTTGGTTAACCCCGCCAGCTGCAACGCAGACTTCACGTCCTCTGATACCGGTCCCGATGGCGCACCCGGACTCAAGCTCCTGTCCATGGCGACTACAGCTCTTGCCTGCGCCAGGTGCGAGACCACCTGCTCCATGGGAAAAGGCCTGTAGAGCTTGATGGCGAGCACTCCCACCTTCTCCCCCGACCCATTTAGCGCTCGGGCGGCCGCCCTCATCGTCCCGGCAGCACTGCCGTTGATGACCATGACCACGTCGGCTCCATCGGTGTTGTAGGCGTCCACTGCGCCGTATCTCCTCCCGCTGAAGCCCTCGAACTCCATCTCCACCTCGTCGAAGACGTGGAGGACGTTCTTCATTGCCTCAGTCTGTTGCATCCTGAACTCGTAGTAGGTGTCTGGCGTTGCGATGGCGCCGAAGGTGAGCGGGGCGTCGGGGTCAATCTTGTGCTTCGGCTTCGGCCTTCCCAGGAATCTCCTGATGGGCTCGTCGTCGAGGAGGCGCACTCTTTCCTTGTCGTGCGAGAGTATGAAGCCTTCGAAGTTGATTGCCGACGGCAACATCACTCTCGGGTCCTCGGAGAGCTTGAATAGCTGGATTGTCCTGTCGTAGATTTCTTCCACGTTTTCGGCGTAGAGCTGTATCCACCCCGAGTCCCTGGAACCCATCATGTCTCCGTGGTCGGCGTTGAGGACCAAGGGCGCGCTCAGGGCCCTGTTCGCAACCGCCATTACTATGGGGAGCCTCATGCCGGAGGCGTTGTAGAGCATCTCGTGCATGTAAGCGAGCCCCTGGCTGGATGTCGCTGTGAAGACGCGTGCTCCCGTAGCCGAGGCTCCGACACAGGCCGAAAGCGCGCTGTGCTCAGACTCGACGGGGACGAACTCCCCCCTGAACCTGCCGTCAGCGACGTACTCGGCAAGCTTTTCCACTATGATTGTCTGAGGAGTGATAGGATAGGCCGCCACGACGTCGACGTCGCACTGGCGCACTGCTTCTGCCACTGCCTCGTCCCCCTGTAGCGCAGCGACACGCATGGGTTGGGTCAGCGTCATGGCTCCCTCACCATTGTTATCGCCTTGGGCGGGCACTCCGTCTCGCAGATGCCGCACCCCTTGCAGTGGTCATAGTCGATGGTGACCTTAGCTCCTTCGTGCCTGACTATGGCTGGTTCGGGGCAGTAAATCCAACAGATCAGACAGTTGGTGCATTTCGCTTCGTTGATGACAGGCCTTTTGACCCTCCATCCTGAGACGATGTAGGATGAAGAAGTTCCTCCTTTTACGACACCGCCCTCTTCGAGCTGCTTCCAGCTCACGCCGCGCTCCCTCCCTGGTATCCTAGCTTGAGGGCCTCTTGGTTCCCTGCTAGCACCTTTCCCTTGAACCGGTCGCCGAGGACCCTTTCGAGGGATTCTGTGCCAACGATTCCCGTTGCTTTGAGGAGCGCGCCAAGCATCGGCGTGTTAGGGTAGTCCTTCCCCAAGCACTTCATCGCTATGCCAGTGGCGTCAAGGGTGATGACCTTCACCGACGGTTCGAGTCCGAGCTTAGAGCGCAGTTCCTCGGGGGAGCCGTCGTAGTTGCAGATGAACCAGCCGTTCTTGGCAAGGCCTTGGGTTGTGCTCTTGAAGAAGGCCATGGACTTGTCCACCACCATCACCACGTCTGGGTTGCGGATGAACGAGTGGATTTCGATGGGACCGTCGCTAAGCCGCGCATAGGCGGCAATCGGGGCTCCAGACCTCTCGGCACCGAACTCGGGAAAAGCTTGGACGTACTTCCCTTCAAGGACCGCGGCGTCCGCTATCAGCTGGGCGGCGGACACGACGCCCTGGCCGCCCCTCCCGTGGAGGCGCACCTCTGTCATCATTAGAAAGCACTTAGGATTGACCCCGTGTTGAGGGCTATACACCTTGAGCCTAACAGATACGGGCTGGGCTCTCGACGGCGAAGTTGCGAAATTTTCTACGTTTTGGCAGGCTGGGCTACCTGGGGCATGGCCTTAGGCTTCACGCTACGAGCCATCCAAACGCCCACAAGGATGAGTAGTATTCCGAGGCCGACGCCGCCTAGACCCACAGTCTTGTGCCATTGAGCCGCGTACATGGTGGCGCCTAGTATAACACCCAGCACTCCGAGCACCGCAACGATGTAACCAGTGTTCATTCGGTTGGCCACACCGAAGGCTGTTACTTATCTGTGACTGGTCTATCCTGCGAAGGTCTCTGACGGCTCTGGGTAGATCACGTTGGTCACCAGGGTCCTGCCGCAGGTCACGCAGTTCACCACAGTCTCCGCGCAGGACTTGTGATACCTTGAACCGCACTCGCACTCGATGAAGAGGTCCGGGGTGCCGATCTCGAGGATGGACTTGATTTCCTTGCCACATTGCACGCAGATTCTCATGTAGCCCACGATGTCCCTGAGAGTGAACACACCGACTATCCTCCCCTTCTCCGTTACGAGCATCCTCCTGATGCCTTTCCTGTTCATCAGGTCGATCGCCTCGCGCAGGGGCCTCCCCTTGTCGATGGTGACAGGATCCTTCGACATCACGTCCTTCACCTTGACACTGCGCGGGGAAAGAGACTTCGCGACGACCCTTCTCATGATGTCCCTTTCGGTGAGGAAGCCGACCGTCGTTCCCCTCTTTGTGACAACGATGCTCCCCCTGTTGTTCTTAGCCATCTTCTTGGAGGCGTCTACCACTGTGGCCTGCTCGTCGATGGCGATAATCGGCCTAGCGATTTTTCCAGCCGGAAGATCGAGGGCCATGGCGTCTCCACCCGTGCATGCTCCTAATTAATCTGGTCCGACGCTGCGAACCTCGTTACTGTAGAGGCGTGCGCTACTGGAAGCTGTCGAGAGACGGAGAGCCCTGGGCGCCAGGCCTCCACTCCGGCGACTCGTCCTTCGGGACCATGGAGTACTGTCTGACCAACTTCGACAACTTCGCTATGATTTGTTCCCGTCCCAAAAGTGCCTCACTCGTTCTCATTGCCGCCGTCTCCTCGAACATCAACCTAGATTCTTCGTACCCCGCAAACCTGAGGACCCCGAAAGACACGGATGACACGCCCGCGCTGCTCAGCTCCTCGAAGAGCTCGTCCAAGTCAATCAGGACGATTCCGGGAATCACGGGAGCCAGAGAGACCCATGTCGATATCCCCCCCTTCGACAGTTTCCTGAGGGTATCGATCCTCCGCTGGAGGGGAGGAACTCCTGGTTCGTATCGCCTGACCGGGACGGAGGTTATGGACATTCCGACCCTTACCCGCTCGAAATTCTTGAGCAAATCGATGTCCCTGAGGATTAGGGGGGACCTCGTCAGGATCGATACCGGATACCCATGCCTCAAGAGCACCTCGAGGCAGCGCCGGGTTACTCCGTACCTCGCCTCCACCGGTTGGTAAGGGTCGGACGCACTTGAGAGGAACACCTCGTCCTTCCTCAACCCTCTGAGCTCCTTCTCAAGGACCTGGGGGGCATTCACTTTCACGTCGACGTACGATCCCCATTTCCTTTCGTCGTGCGTTAGGGACGGGGCATAGCAGTAGACGCAACCGTGGGTGCAACCCCTGTACAGGTTTGCCGTGTATCCTGTGGAGTCCCGGTACGCGAGTGGGTGAAGCAGCGTGTTGCACCTGACCTCGCGGACAGTCAGCCTGCCACCAGCGAGTCCCGAATCCGTTGGCTGGGGCGGGATTAGCGCGAATGCCATCTGGGCCCGGTAAATGCCTCAGCAGATATTAGCGGTCAGGCCTGAGGGGTCCGAAGATAGAGAGGGATGGCTGAAAGTGACCCTTTTCCCCGTCCTTGCCCCCGGTCGGGACTCGAGGTGAATGATGCGCGATGGAGAGAGTAAGGGAGCTGGACAGAAAGTACCACTTCTTCGGGCTGGCGCAATTCGGCATTGCTGGAATCGTTGGTTTCCTTGTCCTAGAGGCGATACTTGTCGCAGGGCTGTACTCAATGTACGGGAACGCCAACATCCCGAGCAATTTCGCTTCCTCACCTGAGCTTCTGTCGCTTGACATCTTTGCTTCTGTTGTTGGTGTGGTGGTGGGTTTCTTCGTGAACGAGAGGACCACGGTGAGAGGTGTAAGCCTACGGGGGAAGGGGTGGAAAGACACCCTCGTCCGACTGGGGAAATTCGAAGGTGTCTATGCCCTCGGGAGCGCCATAACCATCGTTGTGCAGTTGGCACTTCTGGCGTATATGTCACTGTCCCCGGCGGTAGGGAACATCGTCGGAGCCATCGCGGCCTATCCCGTAAGCTACTTCATTTCCATGCGCTTCGTCTGGAGAACGCAGTCGCGCCCGTCAGGGCATACGCTGGTCGAAACGCGAAAAAAGTAAGGGGGTGCGTTCAGGCTACAGCTTGGCGCCACACTTGGTGCAGTAAGTGGCTGTCGCTGCCAGCTGAGTGCCGCAGTTGGGGCAGAACTTCGTTCCTGCCTGTGCAGACATCGAGCCCATTGGCTGCGGACCCATTCCGCCCATCGATTGGGCCTGCATGCCAGGCACTGTGTCGGGGATTCCAAAGAATGCGATGATTTGCAGGATGTCCGCCACGAGCAGGATGATGAACCCTACCAAGATAATGGTCAGGATTGCGCCGACGAAGTAGAGGGTGCCCGCAGTCCTGAAGTTTCCGACGTTGAGCTTGGTCGCCATAGTATTGTAGGCGCGTCTGATGAAGATCGAAGAAATGATTAGGAAGATCCATGCTACTGCGAGCCCTACAATCACCCCGGCTATTGCCGAGGAAGTGAACGTGATCGCACTGAATGCCGCCCCGGTGAATATGATGAATGCCGCGGCTGCGACACCCACTATTCCCGTGATGACAGCGTATAGCATGTTGTCGAAAATCGATTTATCGCCCAGCTCGTCCGAGACGTACTTGGTGGCGATGAGAATCAGGATGTATCCAACGATGCTTATGCCGGGAATCAGGAGCAGGATTGCGCCGATGCCGCCCAGGGTTTTCGCATCTCCGAGCTTGGACATGGCTTTCGCGGCCTACCAGAACTGGTGCCTCATTTAATCGTGTAAATGGAGTCGTTCGCAGGAGACAGGATTACCGCTGTCTGAAGTCCTTCAAGAAAGCTGCGAGCTCAACCAGGGTGGGGTTGTCGCCCGCCTTGCGGAGCCTGACGGTGAAGTCCTGGTTCCCGATTCTTACTGCCATCTGTGGCTGATATTCCGTCCTCGTGAACAGGACACTGGCGTAGTGGACCTTCCCGGCCAGGTTCTCGCGGACCACTTCTTCTGTGGGCTGCATCGGGGCGATGAAGAATGCTATGCCGTCTATCCAGTTGATGCTAGGTTGTACCTGGTGGGCCCCGCTCAGCGCCAGACGTACAATGTCCTCGAAGAAGACGCTCGGATTCGACTGCTCGATGATCTCGTGGACGATTAACTCCTGGTAGGGCGTGTAGGTGATCTTCACCCTTTTGGCTCTCCTGCCCGCGGTCCTGTGGCCGGTCTAGTATGTCTTCCCTTATCACCCCGGCACGCTAGCGGATGGTGTAGAGCACCAACGCAGCCAGCCCAAACGGGACCAGCGATGCCACGAATGGGACGATCGGAGAGAACGCGCTATAGAGGTATCCTGCGAACACCTGAGATGGAAGTGCCACAAGGGTCGGCAGGATGCTGAACATGGCAAGGACCTTCCCCCGGTTGTGCTGCTCGATTGCCTCTGCCTGGATGGTCGAAAGCGAGGGGGACTGCAGAGCTGTTGACACGGCACCTGTCACGCCCCACTCGAAGAGCTCATCCATGGTCTTGGCCTGGGTGAACATCACGTTACTGAGGGGCGCCGCGACGGACGCCAACAGTATGGCCTTCTTCGACCCGAGCCTACGGATGAGGAAGACGACTGTGAGAAGCAGGATGACCGTGGCAGCACCAGCCAGGTCCACTACCACGCTGTAGCTAAGTGCGTTGATTCCGAGGTAATCCACTACGTAAATGGAGACGTAGGGGGACGTGAACCCCGTCCCTATGCCAGCCAGCGTGACGTAGATGAGCAACCTCTTCACGACGCCTCCAGACTGTCTGATGGCCCCTATGCCGTCGACGAATGAATCCCTCAGGTGGGCGGCGAAAGATTTACGCAGCGCCGGTCTCCTGACGACGTAGGTCTCGCTCAGCTTGACGGAGCGGAGCCCCACTCCAAGGATCCCGAACAGGCCGCTGCTCAGGTAGCAGAGCCTTAGCCCCGGGTTCGTCCCGAAGTGGGTGATTAGCACCCCGCCGATGGTTGGGGCGAAGATGGATGGGATGGTGTTGACGGCGCTGAACACCGCGAAGCCACGTATCCTGTCTTCAGGCTCGATGGAGTCCATCATGATCGAGTTGAACGCAGGAGTGTAGAAGCTGGCGACAGACGCCAGGGTGAGGGGGACGAGGATTAGGACGGGTGAGCTGGTGACGCAGTAGACGAAGGCGCTGGCGACGGAGACCCAGCTGAAAATCACGACCACTCTCCTCCTTCCCCAGACATCTGCAATGTACCCTCCCATGAGGAGGGACAGAGCCGTTATCCCCGTGCCGTAGGCGACGAGGAGCCCAATCTGGAAGGGGGCGGCTCCGAGGGATGCGAAATAAACGGACTGGTATGGGTTCGCCATGGCAGCACCGATGGACCAGATGGCGGAAGTCGAGGTCAGAATCCAGGCGCTCCTCGGGAGGAACAGGAATCGCTGCAACCTGGTCCGCAGACCACTCACGGCCGGACAAGTGAGGAAGTGCGCGCCTTATGTCTTGTTCCTTGGGATGCAGCCTCCTGAGACATCAAAGGAATCCCAGACGCGCAGCGGGGCGCCATCGAGTCCCCCTGCAAGACACAATGATGACAGTGTGATTAAGAAACGTTGATTCGTTTTCTAAAATGGCTGCCGACACATAGGACGGACGGTGAGCAGGGCTGACTGAGGAGGGCGGGACGAGTTTCAGCGAAGGAATGCGGCACAGGCTGGTGGAGGAGTTTGCTGTCTCGTACTACAACGGGTCCCTCAAGCCCAACCTCGCAGAGAAGAACCCAATCAACGGACGGGACATAGAGTACCTGATGGACGGGCATCAGTTCGAGGGGATTCAGAGGGCTGAAGTCTGGTCCTATGGGAATGCCATCGGGACAGGGTACCAATACAGGGTAGTGTACAAGGACAAGCGCTATTCTGATCTGGAGAAACTACTCGAGATGTACTCGGGCACCGTTCAAACGGCGGAGGAGGATAGAATGCTGGTCGAGCAGCGGCTCTACGAAATGATCATGCTGATGATGAGAGAGGGGAGGCTTCCGAAGACGTTCAAAGTCCAGTCGGCGAGGGGGATTCAGGAGGAGAGACTTCTTGCAATGGTGGAAGAGCTGGGAAGGTCGATGGACGAGCTGGGGAAGAGGGTCAAGGAACTTGAAGCCCGGCTGGCGTCACAGGAAGCTACTACGGCGAAGGTGAGCACTGCCCCACCCGTAGTCTCTAATCCCTGATCGAGTTCATTCCGCCGGCTGGTAAGGATTCCCGTACTTTTCTAGCGAAACGAGCTCTTCGAGAGGTTTCCTGCTCTTCTTCCCCTTGATTGCCTTGACCGGATAGCCGAACCCTAAGACCGCGGCAGGCTTCAGCTCCTTTGGTATGCCGAAATCTCGTCGGAGCTCTTGCTCCTTGAACCCAGTGTAAAGGCGGGAGACAACTCCGAAGTTCCATGCCGCCAGTTCCATGTCCTGCAGGACCCTCCCACTGTCGACGTTTGAGCCGGGAACATTGGGATCGATGTTGATAATGATGGCGAAATCCGCATTTTTCACCCACTGCCCCGTGGTGCTGTCCCGGGCCAGGGTGCCCAGATTGTTCTTGTCCTGGATGAGGATGAATCGCCAGTGCTGGGTGTTCATGGATGAACCCGTGAACCTGGCAGCCTGAAGGATCTTCGTCTTCGTCTTTGCGTCGACGCGCTTGTCGGCGAAATCGCGGACGTCCAGCTTTGTGACAATGGCCTCGTAGGTGTCCATGTGAACCACGAAACTTGAGGTAAATGATTAGGTTTGTGGTATCCGGTCTTGCTCCGCCCGAAGGCTTCTTTTCCTAAACTATCCGGTTCTCGATGCTCCCGATGCCTTCCGCCTGGACCCTGACCACGTCTCCCGTCTGCAAGGTCCTCCTGCGGGCAACTCCCACCCCCGCGGGGGTGCCTGTGGAGATTATGTCCCCTGGGTCCAGTGTCAGTATGCTGGTGACATGCTCGATTATCTTCGGCAAGTTGAAGACCATATCGGAGACGCTCTGAGACTGGACCCTGTTCCCGTTTAGATACGTCTCGATCCGGAACTTCGAGAACTCTCCTGCTTCGTCAGGGGTCACAATCCAGGGGCCGACTGGGGTCGCGCGATCGTTGGCCTTGCAGGAGAACCAATCGAGCATCACCCCATTCCCCTGGGGCACCTGGAAGAGACTTCGAGCTGAGACGTCGTTGAGCAGGGTGTAGCCTGCGACATACTCCCAGGCGTCCCTGCGCGAGACGTTTCGCGCCCTGCTGCCAATAACGATTGCAATCTCCCCCTCGTAGTCCATTATCTGGCTGTGGGTAAAATGAGGAATGGGGCTGTATGGTCCTGTCAGGCTCGAGTAGAACTTAGTGAAGAGGACGGGCTCCTTGGTCTGCTCTGATTGCATTTCTTTGATATGGCTGTGGTAGTTCACGGCCATGCAGAGGATCTTCGAGCTCCTGTCGGCAGGAGCCATGAACCTGCTGTTGTCCACATCCAAGGCGCCGGAAGGCGGTCGAGCCATCAGGTTGGCGAGGTCGGCGACCGCGTCGGAGAAACTCGAGTAGGACGGAGAAATGTCTGATGCCTTCCCAGCCGAGTAGATTCCGAACGCTTCCCTGCCGTTTGGAGAGGAGAAACGGACGAGCTTCACGTTGCGCCCGGACGGCGGTTTCGATAAAAAGTATTGCAGTATCGTTCAAGGCTTATATCGAATCCGGGGGTCAGAAGCGCGTTGCCCCTGAGAGACATTGGGGACTCGGTTTCCTACGGCATTTTCGGAAAGGTGAATGAAATGGCTTCAAGAGGAGCGAAAGTCTACCCTTTGGCCATCGGCGAGCCTTCTTTTTCGACTCCCAGGGCGATAATCGCAAAGGCCCAGGAGTCCATGGAGGCGGGAAACACCCGCTACGTCTCGTCGTATGGCATCCCTGAGGTCAGAGCGGCGATTAGGGACAAGGTGAGAAGGCGCAACCGAATCAACGCTGGAGTTTCAAACGCGATTTTCATCTCGACCAAGCTCGCCGTTTACGCTTCGATTGTCGCCGCCACAGACGGCAAAGGGGAGGTGCTGATACCCAACCCGGGCTACTTTTACTCCCAGCCTGTCGTACTTTCAGGAGCGGAGCCAGTATGGTACGACTTGGCCGGAGACTACTCCCTTGACGTTGATGAGATTAGGAGGAGGACTACGACGAAGACGAGGGCAATCATAGTGAATACCCCTTCGAACCCTACCGGGAAGATGCTCTCCAGTCGTCAGCTGAAGGAACTGCTCGATTTCAGCAGGGAGAGAAAAATCTACATGATAAGCGACGAGTCGTATGAAGACCTCGTCTACGAGAGGAAGCATGTGTCGGTCGGCTCCTTGGAGCAAGAGCCTTTCTCGGTAATTTCTGTCTTCAGCCTCTCCAAGAGCTTCGCGATGACGGGTTGGCGGGCGGGGTACGTCGTGGCAGGCGAGAGGGTCGTAGGCCTACTTGACAGGTTCATCGAACACACTCTCAGCTGCTTCCCACCCTTCATCCAGTACGCTTCGGCCTACGCACTTCGCGCTGGAGGCGATAGCACCCGCCGGTTCAGGGAGGAGCTCCGCGGGAGGAGGGCACTTATGGAGAGGATGATGAGGAGAATCCCTCGTCTCGAGTTCGCGCGTGCGGAGGGCGCCTTCTACGCCTTCCCGAAATATGACGCCGAAATCAGCTCGCTGGAGTTCAGCACGAGGCTTCTCGATTCGAAGGGGGTAGCAGTGCTTCCGGGAAGCATCTTCGGTCCGGCGGGGGAGAAGCATCTGCGGATTTCGTTCGCCGCGCCCAGGAAGACCATAGAGGAGGGCATGGGTCTGCTCGGCGAGTTCATCGAGAGCCTCCCAAGATGAATGTGAGCTAGGACTTCGACTCTGTTTCAGGTTCTCCCATTACTTGGACGATGACCTCTCGCCGCCTTGGCCTGATGTCGAGCTCCACAAACACAATTTGCTGCCAGGTGCCGAGGGTTAGGATGCCCCCTTCGAAGGGGATGGAAAGGCTCGGACCTACGAGCGACGCCTTGACGTGGGACCTCCCGTTGTCGTCGTGCCACGCCTTCTGGTGCTCGTAGTCGATGTCCTTGGGCGCTACCCTCTCCAGCATCCCCGGGAAGTCCTTGGCAAGCCCGGGTTCGAACTCGATGGTGGTCATGGCTGCGGTGGAGCCGGGAACGAAGACTGTCGCCACCCCGGTATTGAGCCCGCTCTCTTCGATGGCCTGTTGCACCTCTCCCGTTATATCGATGATGTCGTTTTCGGCTTCGGTGCGCAGTTCGAGGTGTTTGGTGAAGATGGGCATGGGTGCAGAGACGGTTTAACGCGTTTATACGACTAGAGGGGCGAGGCACGAATGGGTATGGAGATCCTAGAGGGGAGCGAGCTGAAGCGCCGGATGCTGGAAAGCTATGCTAGGGACCCAAAGGGATGGAGCTTCACCCTTTCGCCATCCCCAAGCTCAGGATTTCTTGACGCCACCGTGGCGGGACCTGACAGCGCCTGGATGCTGAAGATAGACTCCTTGTTCAAGCCCACCCCCATAGTGATTGGCTCGCCGGCCGAATCTCTTCGCAGGAGGCCCCTTGGTCCTTTCCCCTATGGCTACAGAGACCTCCCCCCCGAGCTCGTTCTACAATTGATGGGAGGCGGGAACGAGACCTCGAGCAGTCCCCTACGGAGGCGTCTTCTTTCCGTGTTAGGCTCTGAGCCCGTTGTCCCAGAGAAAGGTGGGAGCTACGCCGAAGGGCCTCTAGTCTTCACCGGTCCCGGAAGCGTGAGCCTTTCTGACAAGCAGAGAGACGTGGACGCCAGGCTGGCGTCCGAGATGCGTCGGCTCCTGAGACTCAGGTACCCGGCATACGGCTGAAGGATTTGCGACGCATGTCCGCTGCAGATGCCAAGGAGAACAGCCGACCTCGTGGGAGGGGTGGAAGAGCAAGGAGGGTCTGGATGAAAGAATGCGTCGTGGTCGGCATAGGAAACCCTATCATGGGAGACGACGGTTTCGGCATCGAGTTGGCGAAGGCCCTGAGGAAGCTCAACCCGGGACCGAGGGTGCTTATCCTTGAGCGTCAGACCATGGACATCTCGGTCCTTGATTCTGCGAGGGGAGCGTCAAAGCTGGTTATTGTTGACGCCGTGAAGTCAGGCAGACCCCCTGGCAGCTTGGTGAAGCTCGTTGTGGGCGGAATCCGGTCTCCTGTCCTCCGCGTCCCCCTGTCGCATGAGCGGGACCTCCACGACATACTCGCTCTTGCGAGAAAGAGCGGGATGCACCTGCCTCCGACCGTCTTGATCGGCGTTGAGCCAGCGGACTGCACTGCCGGAAGGGGCTTGTCGGCGGAGGTCATTGGAGCCCTTCCGCAAGCGCTGGAAGAGGTCAGGGATGAGGTGAAAGAGTGCGCAGAAAAGGGAACCGATGACCCGACTAGGCCTTCCTGATGTCCAGCCTCAAGAAATGGGTCGCACAGGATATGCAAGGGTCGTAGTTGCGAATCGCCATCTCGCTTAGCCTCCTTGCTTCGTCGGCATCTGATTTCATTATCCGAGGGGCCAGGAGCCTAACGTCGTCCTCCATCCTTGCCTGGTTCTGGGAGGTAGGCGGGATAATTTTGGCTCTTTCAACCTGGCCCCTGCCGTTGACCGTGTAGCTGTGGTAGAGCACTCCCCTGGGCGCTTCGCTGACGCCGTAGCAGGTGCCAGCCTTCGCCTTGTAGGGGACACTGGGGCGGACAGGCTCTTCGTACTCCCCCACCTCCCTCGCCGTCTCTTCAAGCGCATGCACTATCTCCACTGCCCTTACGAGTATGCTCTGGAACGGGTCCTTCAGGGGGGGCTTAAGCCCGGCCTCCCTGGCCAAGGCCCTGGCGGCAGGGTTGAGCTGGTCGTAGTTCAGGTTGAACCTGGCAAGGGGGCCCACCATGTAGGAACCCCCGCCTTTGGTGCGCGAGTGCAGGGCGTTGGAGTATTCGACCTGGTATTCCTCGAAGTTTTCTTCGAAGGAAGAGGGGGGCAGGCGGAGCCCTCGGTTGGAGGCTATCTCCCCTCGGTCGATGGCATAGCGTTCGGGGTCGCAGAGGCAGACCAGGGTGGATTCTCTTTCCAGAGATGGCCTTTCGAGGGAGGAGAGGAAGGCGACCATCTTCTGGACAGAGCCCCTGAGCCTGTCCAGCTCTGGCGAGAGAGATGCCAGAGCCTCCTTCGAAGGCGCTCTGTAGATCCCTCCTATCTTCAGCGACACCGGATGAATCTCCCTCCCGCCGACAGCCGATATGAGGTTGTTGCCCAGTCTCTTGAGGGTGAGCGCCCCTCTTACCAACCCGGGGTCTCTCTTGGCCATCGCAATGGCGTCGGGGACTCCAACGAAGTCGGGCGCGGCGAGCATAAAGATGTGGAGCGCGTGGCTTTCGATCCACTCCCCATAGTACAGGATCCTCCTGAGCCTCCTCACCTGCTCATCGATTTCTACGCCGAAGAGCCCCTCGAGCGCGTTCAGTGAGCTGATTTGGTAGGCGACGGGGCAGATGCCGCAAATCCTCGAAACGATGTCTGGAATCTCCTCCGCCTGCCTGCCCCTGAGGAACGCCTCGAAGAACCGTGGGGGTTCGAATATGTTCAACTTGACCTCAGGCACTCCGGTACCTTTTTCCACTATGGACAACGAACCCTCTCCCTCAACCCTCGCCATGGGACCGGTGTCCACTACGACGCGCCTAGCCATTCTTTTCTATCCACCTCCTGAATTCGGGTGACTGGGAGTTGGCGCCCTTGAGGAGCAGCCCTATGGTAGATCGGTCGACCTTATGGGCAGACAGCCACGAAGTGTAGGAATCGAGGTTCGCGTCGTCCGAGGGGCCGAAGCACCCGTAGCACCCTCTGCCGCGGGAGGGGCAGAGCGCGCCACACCCTGAGGCGGTGACAGGGCCGAGGCACGGGGTCCCGCCGGCCACCACCAGGCAGTGGTTCCCTGCCCTCTTGCACTCGAAACAGACGGCGCTCGCAGGGAACCTAGGCTTCGCACCCCGAAGGGTTGCGGCAAAGAATTGCAGAAGCTGCGCCTTGCTTACGGGGCACCCCCTCAGCTCGAGGTCCACCGCCACGAAGTCGCTTATGGGGAGCACCTTCTCCAGGCCCCTCGCTACCTTCGGTTCGGGGTAGACTGCCGACTCGAACAGGCCAAGCCTGCTCCAGTTCCTCAGCGCCTGCAGGCCACCCGACGTCGCGCAGGCGCCGAGGGCGACGAGCATTTTGGATTCCTTCCTGATGCGGATTATCCTCTCGACCTCTTCCTCGGTAGAGATGGACCCCTCGACCAGGGCTACGTCGTAGGGGGCTCCCGCCGAGGCGCTACTTGCCTCCAGGAAGTCCGCCAGCTCGACCCTGTCGAGGAGCTCAAGGAGCTCGTCCTCGGCGTCAAGTATGGAGAGCTGGCATCCATCGCAGGATGAGAACTTGAACACGCCCAGCCTTGGCTTGGACATCAGACCCCCTCCCTTGGGAAGAAATCCCTGACCTTCGTGTAGCTGAAAACGGGACCGTCCCTGCAGATGAGGAAAGGCCCCAGCTGGCAGTGGCCACAAGTGCCAGAAGCGCAGCTCATGTTCCGCTCCAACGAGATGAAAATCCTCCCGGCCGGCACCCCCATTTTCATGAGCTCCAGAATCGTGAACTTGAGCATGAGCTCGGGGCCGCAGACGAAGGCGATGGCACGCCCGGGGTCAATTCCTGCCTTTGGGAAGAGGGTTGTAACGACACCTACGTTGCCCTTCCAATCCCCGCCCCCCCTGTCGACCGTGAGGAGGAGGTTGCATCCGTCTGCCGCCTGCCACCCCGAATACTCGTCGGTAAAGATGAGGTCCGCTGGGGTCCTCGCCCCATAAAGTACCTTAACCTCGGCGAAACGACCAGGCTTCGCAACCGCCTCTTCAATCACGGGGCGGAGCGGCGGCAGGCCCAGGCCTCCAGCAATGACAAGCAACTGCTTCCCCTCTGCCTCGGCGATGGGCCACCCTCTGCCGAAGGGTCCCCTGACGCCTAGGTTCTCCCCGACCCTGAGCCTTGTCAGGAGGTTGGTGACCGTCCCAACCGACCTGACGGTGTGCATCAGTAACTCCTCCCCGCGGAAGGAGGCGACCGAGATGGGGACCTCCCCCACCCCGAAGACGTAGAGCATGTTGAACTGGCCCGGCATGAAATCAGCAGGGGTTCGCCTATCCCCCAAATCGAGGAGGAGGGTGAAGGTGTCGGGAGTTTCTTTTCTGACGCCTCGGACTGTCCCCCGTGTTAAGGCACTCAGAGCCTGCCTAGACATCTGGACGCGCCTCCACACTCTTGGCTGCACCCTGCTGGTCCTTCAGGACACTGTTGACCGTATCCGTGATGTCTATGCCTACGGGGCACCAGGTGATGCACCTACCACATCCGACGCAGCCATACGTTCCGAACTCGTCCGGCCAGTAGGCGAACTTGTGCATCACAAACTGCCTGTACCTGGCTGTCCTCTGTTGCCTCGGGTTCCCCCCTGCCGAGTAGACGAAGTCCTTCGAGAGGCAGGAATCCCAGACGCGGATTCTCGACGCACTACCGTCCTTGAGGTCGGTCCTATCAACGATTGTGTTGCAGAAGCAGGTGGGGCACACCATGGTGCAATTCCCGCATGCCAGGCACTTTTCTGAGACCTTCCCCCACACTTTCGAGTCCAAGGCTGCGCACATCTGCCTCGCCGGATCATTCTCCGAAATCCTCCTGCCCATCTTCTCCCTGGCGTGCTGGACCATTTCCTCGCCTTCGCGGAGCTCCTCCTCCGTGGCGGCCCTGAGCTCTATTCCCTGGAACAGGCCCATGTTACTTTCAGGGATGGAGAACAGAAGGTTCTCGGGGAGCTCGGTGATGGCAACATCGTAGCCTGACTCCGCGGCAGGTCCCGTCCCCATGGAGGCGCAGAAGCAGTTCTCGCCTGCCCGGGTGCAGTTGACCACGATGAAGATGGAATCGTCCCTGAAGGTCGAGTAGACGGGATCCTCGAAGCCGGGCATCAGCATCGTCCTGTCCATGACTTCGACCCCTCTGAGGTCGCAGGGCCTGATGCCGAAGAAAGCATACTTCCTGTCCGAATGGAAAACAGAGACAAGTTCTACGCCGTTGCCTTTGTCGACGAACTTCGACAGCTCCACTTCTGCTGGGTGAAGGTACTTCTTTGGAGAGTCAGGGCCGTTCACCGAGGCGAAAAGGAACGAGCTCTCCCCACCGAGGGCGTAGCTGCCTGAGCCCTGGACGTCCACGACGCCTGAGGCGAGGTCCCGGGCCCCCTTCAACTCCCTGAGGCGGACTACGCCCTCCGAGAGTGACGGCCCAACCACCGTGAATCCGCGACGCTGGAGGTTCAGGATGAGCCCGGAGATGCTGCCTTTCGCGCCGGCGAAGTGCATCACATTTTTGGACTGAGCATCGTGGGGGAAAAACCCTGTTGCAATTCCTAATGTTGAGAATCGTGTCCCTCTCAAGTCCAGCTACTAGCCTAGGTGCTTCGTGTTTGCCGACATCGCTTTCCTAGACTGGTTGTTGAGTCGAAAGTCATGTATCGGATACACCCTCCCTTATGCTCCGGGGCCCGGTAGGTGAATTCGCATGAGTCTGCAGGAGATAGTGGTGATGATCCACGACGGGGAATATGGGAGGGCGATCGCATCCCTGGAATTCGAAGTGAAGGACGAGTCGAAGCCGCCGCAGACGAGAGTCGAATACTGCAAGTGGCTTGCCGAATGCAACCAAAGGCTAGAGGACCATCAGGAGGCAGGCAACTGGTACATCGAAGCAGTGAGAATCATCCTCGCGTCCCAGTTGGACAACAGATCGAAGGCCAAGCAGGCTCTACCGCTCTGCAATCAAGCCCTGCAGGCCTACGAGAAGGGAGGGAATTCCGCCGACGTGCTCGTGGCCGCCAGGGTAAAGCAGTACCTCGTAGGGCTCAGTAAGTAGGCGTGGACAGCCGTGGCCCCAGGGCTCCAAGGCCGCCACGGGAGCGTCCATGACCCATTACCGCGTCTTGGCCCCTGAACTCAGGAAGGACATCCTCCTCGCCGTTTCGCCGAGCAGGATGGCAACCCATTGTCATGATTGCGTATTCGATTCCGAGGAGCGCGAAAGTCTGCCGCGGCCCATTCCATACGTCAGTTTCACCGATAAAAGAATCAAGTACAGAATGCAGTTCACTCCGTTCCATACTATCACCGAAAGCAAACCCTGCGCAAGACCGTACATCAGCCAGAGTGCGGTACCACCGAGGGACAAGAGATTGAAGGGCAGGCTTATCTCCTGGGCGTCTTTGAGCCTCCAAATCCGCAGGATCTGAGGGACGAGTCCTAGGGAAACCAGAAACCCCGCGGCCAGGCCAAGAACTTCCACAGGCGCTACCATCGGCCTAAGCCGTTAGCGGTTCACAGTTTACACTTTCTCCTAAAGAATCCCCGGCTCCTCCAGGGACGAAGGCAGAAACCCAGGCCCCATCGGAGCTGTTGGTTAGAGGAACGCCGATGGCAGCTGCATGTCCTTCATGGTCAGGAGCCCTGGAGAGGCGCCCACCACCTTCGGGACCATGTTGACAAGCATAGCCACTGTACCGTGGTCCCCGTGGACACAGGGGCTTATCCTGCAGTTCACCGGCGGTGTCCCGTCTATCTTGACCTGGTCGTATTCCTCCTCTGACCCCACGTAGGCGGCGAAGTTCAGTTCAATCAGAGGTTCCCGCCCGGCCAAGCCCTTGGCCGTTTGCTTTACCCCCGCCACTCTTCCAGCGGGGATCTTGACGTATCCTTCGCTGGTTGGTTTCTCGGCGATGACGGGCTCCACCTTGCCTACCTCTACCTTATCGAGCTTCCACCCGATGGCGTCGGCGAGCATAGAAACGGACTGCTCGAGGCCTACGTGGCCTGATATCTGATGATTCCTGATTGCAGACCGAAATTCTCCTACAGTCAGCCCTGCACCCACCTTCTTCTGGAATGGTATGCGCCTGGTGGCTGCGTTCATCCTCCGACTTATGCTGATTCTTCTGATGCTCTCGCAGGGAGCGGTGAGCGCGATGGGCAGGGCGTCCATGAGGAACCCCGGGTTGATCCCCGTCCCGAGCACAGTCGCGCCGTGCTTCTTCGCAAGTAGGTCGAGCTTCGCTGAGAGTTGCCTGTCGACGACGTACGGGTAAGAGAGTTCCTCGCAGGACGAGACGACATCCACGCCGTGGCTGACTAGAGACGCAATCTGCGGATATGCCCCCTTCAGGTAGCTTGAGGTCGTGTGGATTGTAGCGTCAACGTCGCGAGCCAGCACCCTGTCGAGGTCGTCCGAGACCTTGATGCCGATAGTGTGGCCTAGCCCGATTGCAACTCCCAGATCTTTGCCCACCTTGTTAGGGTCGATGTCGTAGGCCCCGACCAGGTTCAGCTTCTTCTTCTCCAAGATGAATTTCGCAGTGAGACTCCCTATGACGCCCACACCGAACGAAACGACGTTCAGCTTTCGCATGGATTTCGAATTCCCGTGGGCATGGAATTAAGCGAAGCGCCTAATGGCACGTGCTCAACTTGGTACCTGGGAAGGGCCAGGGGAATCCCTGATGCCGCTCCTGAGCCAGGAGGAGGCAGGGGGAAGAGCCCGCAGTAAGAAATCTCAATGACAGACTGGTCCAAGCCGAAAAGTGGACAGGTGGCCTAGCAGGGGACTTTGGAGGAGAGTAACCGAATTGATTGAACGTTGAATGTTGAAAATAAATGGCTCAAGGCCACGGTGAAGTGCAGGACCCCGTTCAGGAGTATCGTGCCTCTCGTTTCCACATGTAGAACGGACGTTATCCTAGTGTATTCGAGCCAGATTGAAATCAACACGATGAAGTTGAAGGAAGTCCCACCGTCATGGTAGAGCTCATGATTTGTCACAGGAGGGTTGCTTTCAAGGGAGAATCCGCCGATGTATAGTGCAAGACCGAAGACGAGATCGGAAAGGGACTCTAGGCCCAAGTCTAGCCGCTTCGTTGCTCTCCAAGTTCAAAGCCCAGACTGCCGATTGGGCGAGATGACGTTGGAGGGGGCAATCCGGATGTGGTTCCGCTCGGGCGTGGTTAGAGTCGTAATCCGTCTTTACACGACGGGCAATTGTTTTAGATTCTGTCTCTATTGAGCCCCCGAGTCGCCAGATGGCGCATGGCCTTCTCCAGCACCACCTGGAAGCTCGGGCTCGTACCCCAGTCCGTAGCCAACGGACTCACAAACATACTCGTCCTCTTCTATCTCATACAAGTGCTTCGCGGGAGCCTCATAGACGTCGGGCTCGTGACAGGGGTGGCCGCCCTGGCCCTGATACCCTCGCAGGCAATTTGGGGAAGACTGGTTGACTCGACTGGGAAGTGCAAGCCTTTCCTCCTGTTCGGGTTCATCGGGTTTGGAGTGTGCATGGCATCCATCCCCATGGCGTCGAGTGTCTCGGAGCTGCTCGTCATAGTATCGCTCAAGTCCCTCTTCTATGCCGCGACCCTCCCTGCGAGGCAGCTCCTCACGGTCGAGTCTGAAGCTCGAGACGGGTGGCAGAAGGGCCTAGCGAACATGTCATTCCTCACAGCCATGGGAGAGACCATTGGGATGGGGCTTGGTACCGCTATGGTCGTGAGCCTCGGCTTCGGCGAGCTCTTCCTCATGTGCGGCCTGCTCTGCTTCGGATCCGTCGGAGCCCTGAGTGTTCTCGCCCAGGAACCCGGACTAATGATACAGAGGAGGCTCGTCTCACTTGAGCGCTCCCTGGGAACAATAATGGCCGTGTCAGATTATGCGGGCTATCCCAGACTGTCGTCCGTTGGTGTACCGCGGGGCGACATCATGAGAATGCTGAACAGGTCAACCAAGTTCCTCTTGATTGGCATACTTTGCTTTTCCCTCGCCGGGTCCGCCTACTATTCGCCCCTGCCGGCCTACTTCCTTCAGTTCTACCCGTCCCAGGCAGTGTTCTTCGTCTTCTTCGCGGGCTCCCTCGCCGGAGCGCTGGGCTATCTCTTGGTCGGGCGCGTGCTCAAGAATGCCGTTTCGAACCTGTTACTGTCTTCCTTTTCAAGGGTGATGGTGCTCCCCCTGCTGCTGCTGGCTGCCATTGGGGAGTCCCCGGGGCTGGCGGCAGCTGCCCTAGTCCTTGCGGTGCTGGAAGTCCTCTGGTCCCTCTTCGACGTCTCAAGCACATTCGCCTTCTTGGAGACCGCCAAAGTGGGGCGGGCAGGGTTCTACGGAGCACTGGTAGGCCTGGGGAGCGCAGCGGGTGGGTTCTTGGGAGGATACTTGTCGATGGAATACGGTTTCCCGGCTCTATTCGCGGTTTGCAGCTTGCTCTGCGCCTCGGCCTTTCTGGCATACGTAGTGCAGTACGGAGGAATGGCCCGGTTGATGCGTCAGAGATAGTGCCAACGCCGCTATTTTCTGCCCTCTTCTTCTACGTAAATCGAATCGTACTTCTTGACCCTTGGAATGATGCACAAGAACTCCGCACTTACTTTTCCGCTGTTCTCGTACCAGTGGTGGGTTCCTGGAGGGATGTAGATAGAATCTCCTGCCTTCACCTGGTAGATCCTTTTCCCGATGCCCACCCTGTACTTCCCCTTGAGGACGTACTGTTCGTGTTCGATGTCAGGATGAAAATGCTCGGGGATGCTCCCTCCGGGCTTGATCGTGAACCTGCGCATCTCGAAGTTGGGGGCGCCATCGTGCCTGTCGAGCAGCCATTCAATCTCTGTCTTGACCGCCCTATCGACCTTCTTGGGCTTCACTCTCCCAGCCGGTTTCACCGACATGACGGGAATTCCTTCGAAGCTGGCCTGCTTTAAGATGACCGCTTGTTGAAGAATTCCGAGAGAGCTGCGAGGCCGCGCTTGAGCGTCCCCTCGTCAGTGGTGAAGCACAGCCTGAAAGCCTTTGGGGCGCCAAAGAAGTCGCCAGGCGCGATTAAAACGCCCGTTTCGTCAAGTACTTCACGGGCAATGGCGACGGAGTCAGGTTTCCCCTTGTAGTAGACCAAACAGAATGGCGCCTCGCCAAGCTCTGCTGACACCCCCTCCGTCTCCTCCAAAAACCCGCGGACGCGCTTTACATTCCTTGAATAGATTTGGCGGGCCCGTTCGACGAACTTGAACCTCCGCTTGAGCACCTGGGTGGTTATCCATAGGGAATAAGACGAATCGTGGCCGCTGACAGCCCACTTCGCGTACAACAGTTGGCGCGCCTTCCCTTTTTCTGCCAGTATCCATCCCACCCTCAGCCTGCCCAGCCCGAAGAATTTCGTCATCGTGTTGCTGGTGACGATGTTGCTGGCCTGCCCGAAGTGGGTGCGAGGGCTTCCCGGGAATGTGAACTCCCTGTAAGTTTCGTTGATGTAGACGGCAGAGCCGGACTTCTTCGCGGAATCGACAAGTGTTTCCACTGCGCCCTCGTCCAAGGTCCTTCCTGTGGGGTTGTTGGGGTCGGTCAGTCCGAACATTGAACCGGATGCCCGTGCTTTCGTTGCCAGCGACCCCTGCACCTTCATTCCCAGAGATCTGGGCACAGTGAACATCGGGGGATAGTTAGGAAGCGGAACCGCCGCCCTGCCGCCCCTGCCAAGGACGGAGTATGCCAGGAAGATCGCCTCAGACCCTCCGTTTGTTAGCGTGACGTTCTCGGGTTCGACTCCGTACAGCCGGGCCACCTCCTCCACGAATATTCTCTCGTGCTCGTCATTCTCGGCTGCGAACTTCTCGAAGGACGTGTCTATGCCCATGGCCCGCAGGCCAGGTTCTGACAGACCGCTGGCAGTAAGGTTGTATTTCGAAGTGGGCCCAAGGCTGAGAATCCAATCGAACAACTCGTCGCGAGCGGGGCGCAAGGTGGTCGGCGCCTCAATGTGTGTCCACTCTAGTTAAGCAGGTCGGAAGGTTCAGCGCCGGCAGAGCCACGGTTCAATTTGATTAGGTGGTAGGCGACGGGGAGGTAGGGGAGATGTCCACCACCTGGGGGAAGACGAGAATCAGGCTCGTTCAGGGAGACATCACCGACCAGGGCGTGGATGCGGTGGTCAATGCTGCCAATTCCAGTCTGATGGGGGGAGGGGGGGTCGACGGCGCGATACACAATCGGGGAGGGCCCGCTATACTCGAAGCGTGCAAGCAGATTCGGCAGAGAGAGTATCCCGGCGGGCTGCCAGTCGGGAAAGCGGTGATTACGACGGGGGGGTCACTCAAGGCGAGGCATGTTATCCACACGGTGGGTCCTTTCTGGTCGGGGGGACGGAGCGGCGAGCCCGTGGCCCTCGCCGAGTGTTATTCCAGCTCTCTCAAGATTGCGGCGCAGAACGGGCTGAGGAGTGTGGCCTTTCCCTCGATAAGCACTGGGGCATATGGGTACCCGGTTCGCGAAGCTAGCAGGGTAGCCCTGAAGGCGGTAAAGAGTTACGTCGAGAGCAAAGGGGCGCCAGTGGAAGTGACGTTCGTCTTATACGGCGAGAACGATTTCAATACGTACATGGAAGCCCTGAAGGAGCTGGGATGAGGAGTCGCACAGTGAGGCTCGAAAGAGACCTCGCTCATACAATCAGGAGGCTGTACGAGAGAGGGCTTGTCTCGGGGGTCGGCGGCAACGCGAGTGTCCGTCTTCCGTCTGGTGATCAGATACTTATCACCCCCTCCAAGTATTTCAAGGGAGGAGTGGCCGAAGGAGACCTCGTCAGAGTGAGCCTGCAGGGCAAGGTCATTAGCAAGGGAAAGCCTTCGAGTGAGCTCGCAACCCACCTAGAGGCCTATAGGTTGAGGAAGGACGTGAAAGCTGTGGTCCATGGACACCCGCCGACGGCGGTCGCACTCGTTACCGCCGGCGTATCGATTCCCGTAATGACACCGGAGCATGCGGTCATGGTAAGGAAGCTCAAGGTCGTGGGCTTCGCTGCTCCCGGCGAGGCTGGCGCTAAGGCGGTCAGAAGCGCACTGAGGTCGTGTGATGTAGTGGGCATTCGGAACCATGGGTTCTTCTCTCTGGGGGGCGACCTCCATGACGCGGCTTCGCGGCTGGAGGTTCTGGAGGAGAGCGCGAAGATCTACCTGGCCGGACAACAGGTCGGTGGAGTCACTGGGTTGGGAAGGGAGACCCTGCGCGAGATTAGAGAAGGATACGTACACGAGTAGAGCAAGCCGGGACAGACTGGGCGTGGGCTCGGAAGCGCAGCCGCGGGATAGTGAGGGTTGAAATCAACCTTCCAGACTGCTCTGTTGTGCCGTTCATGGCCTTACCATATCGAGTCCCACTCTACCCCGTTAAGGCCTGTGGTTGCGCGGGCCTCCATTCGTATGCGTACTAAGTCTTGCTGAAATCTCGGAGGTGACGGTTGAGCCAATGCGTGCCCAGTTTCTTGGTTGGATTTGAGTCGCCTACGGCAACCTGTCTGGGCTTAGGGTGCCCTTCGGGTCCAAAGCCTGCTTGAGCTTCTTGAGGAGCCCCACGGGGACCTCATTTCGGGCGTAGGCCCGCTTGAGGATGCCGACGCCGTGGTGGTGGGAAATCGTGGCGTCGTGAGTGCTCGTTATCTTGGCCATCGTTTCCCATATACTCCAGTACACATCCGTGTTGGGCTCAAAGAGGATGGTGAGGTAGAGGCACGCACCCTGGTCGTAAATGTGCGAGAGGTGCGCCCCTACGCCTGCGACGCCCTTGACGTTTGACAGGCTGATCATGATGTCTGCATACATCTCCACGATCCTGCTCCACTT
>Ga0187772_10000064_pt1 | contig 38262 bp, 36 predicted proteins | sample 0116_SJ02_MP15_2_FD_133137 | JGI IMG/M metagenome (GOLD analysis project Ga0187772, IMG submission 133137) | Tropical peat soil microbial communities from peatlands in Department of Meta, Colombia - 0116_SJ02_MP15_20_MG | ecosystem: Environmental > Terrestrial > Soil > Wetlands > Peat | place... | reverse complement strand
AGGGCGATTACCGGAAACAACCTCGTGAGCAAGTAGGCGCCAGCGGTGACCATGGTGGCCGCATGGATCAGGGCGGATACCGGGGTGGGACCTGCCATGGCGTCCGGCAACCAGACGACGAGGGGCAGTTGAGCGGATTTGCCCACGGCCCCCCAGAAGAGAAGAAGGGCCAAGAGGGTGGTGGTTCCGGTGCTAAGAGATCCCGCCTTACTGTTGATCGAGAAGATGGACAGTTGATCGAGGATCAGAAAAAAAAGGGCGATCGCAATGCCAAAGGCCACATCGCCGATCCGCGTCAAAATAAAGGCTTTGCGGCCCGCTGTCGCATTGATCACATCCGAATACCAGAAGCCGATTAGGATATAGGAGCAAAAACCGACTCCTTCCCAGCCTAAGTATAAGAATACCAGATTGTCTGCGAGGGTGATGACCAGCATGGAGAAGACGAAAAGGTTCATGTAACAAAAGTACCGGACGTAATCCCGGTCGTCGCGCATGAAGCTGACGGAATAAAGGTGGATCAGGCTGGAAACGAAGGTGACCATCAATGCCATGATCGCTGCGAGGGGATCGTAGTACAGAGTCATCGAGGCTGAGAAATTGCTAACCTGGATCCAGTCGAAGAGGGTAAGGAGGTATCGCTTCTCACCGGCGGCTCCAAAGGCAAGGGCAGCCATGAGCAGCGATCCGAGAACGCTCGCGCAAGCGATCCATTCCGCCACGCGCCTCGGCAGATACCTGCCGATCACTGCAAGGAGAAGGCCGCCCGCAAAAGGAAGGAAGAGTAAGAGAAATAGAAGTGTTTTCACCCGAAAGCCTCAAACTGCAATGACCAATGTCAAACCTCAAAGTTCAAATGAATTCCAAAGTTCAAATTTCAAGTAAGGACATAAAAATTCGGATTTTGAAATTTTGACATTTGGATCTAAACGTTCTTTAAACTTTCACCCTTCCATGGAGTCATAATGATCCGCATTGACCGAGCCGGTCCGGCGTTGTAAATAGACAATCAACGCCAGTCCAACAGCAACTTCTGACGCAGCGGCGGCAAAAACAAACAGGACAAAGGCCTGCCCATCCAGCAGCCTCCATTTCAAGGAGGCTGCGACAAAGGCCAGCCCGGCCGCATTTAACATAATTTCTACTCCGATCAAGATCATGAGAAGATTTCTTCGCGAAATGGAGCAGACCGCTCCCAGCAGAAACAGAATCATTGCCAAAAGGAGCACGTTTCCATAAGGGACAATCATCGTCTATCCTCCCTCCTCGACTCCGGGCGACCCAAATAGAGCGCCCCTACGAGGCCGATAAGGAGCAAGAAAGAAGCGATTTCTACCGGGAACCAGTAGCTCTTGAAGAGGAACTGGCCAAAAGCTGAGGGCGTCGCCATGCCCGTGTTCAAGGTCACCGTACTGTCCGAAATCTCGAATATCAGAATTCCGCCGACGAGGAAAGAGATAACAGCCAAAACAACAGCTGGCAGCCATTGACGGGTCTCCGGTTTCGTGTCCTTATTGGAATCGACCCTGACCGCCATCACAATGAAAAGGAATAAGACCATGATCGCGCCAGCATAGATGATGACTTCCAAGGCGGCTAAGAAGGGTGCTCCCAAGAGATAGAAGAGGAGGCCGGTGGCGAAGAAGGAGATGATCAGGTAAACGACAGTGTGGACCACTTGACGCTGGATAATGGCCAGGAGTGTTGATGCGAGAATAACGATCGCCAAGATATAGAAGATGACAGCATACAAAGTCATTATGAAACCCTAATTGAGAGTTTAGAATTAAGAATTAAGAATTTCTTCTTTTCGACTCATAACTCATAACTCATAACTCTTAACTCTACGGTAGGTTACTCTTCAGATCGACCGGCTTATCTTCCTTAATATGAGTTCCCTTATCTCCCACCATCGTGACGCCAGCAAATTTGTAAAAGTTGTATTCGTTGTTTTTGCCGCCGTGATTGACGAGCAGGTCCTCCTTCTCGTAAACAAGCTTTAAGATGTCTCGCCGGCTTGTCTCAAAATGAGAAGTTAATTGAATGGCCAGAGTAGGACACGCCTCCTCGCAGAAACCGCAGTAAATACAACGGGCGAAATTGATGCGAAACCACCGAGGGTAGCGGCGCCCATCTGCTCGTTCGGCCGACTGCATCGAGATGCAACTGACAGGGCAGACGGCCGAGCAGAGATAGCAGGCCACGCAACGCTCTTCACCATCGGGGTCGCGGGTGAGAATGATCACCGCTCGCGATCTAGCGGACAAAGGCCGTTTAAATTCCGGATACTGTTCCGTGATAGGCTTCCGAAAAAGGATCTTGAGCGTGGTTGCAAGCCCTTTCACGAGGCCCATGATGCCTTCTGCCAGATTTTTAATTGCCCCCATAGCGCCTCCCATTCTTACGACTTTCCTAAAACCAGCGCCCCTGTTGCCATAATGTTTAACAGCGCAATCGGGATGAGCACCTTCCAGCCGACACTCATGAGCTGATCGTATCTGATTCGGGGAAAGGTTGCGCGAAACCAGATCAGCGCAAAAACGATGATTCCAACCTTCAGGACGAACCAGAGGATCGGCGGCAGGAACGGACCATGCCATCCCCCTAAGAAAAAGACGGCGATCAACGAGCCCAGGATGATCATCGTGATGTATTCACCCAGGAAGAAGAGACCGAAGCGCATTCCGCTGTACTCGGTGTGGTAGCCCGCTCCCAGTTCATTTTCAGCCTCCGGCAGATCGAAGGGAATCCGTTTGATCTCAGCGAGGGCAGCGATGAAGAAGAGGATGAAAGAGATCGGCTGCGCGAGGATGAAGGGACGTGCGCTTTGTGCGTTCGTGATCTCGACCAAGCTGAAGGAGCGAGCCAGCATGACCACCGGGACGAGAGAGAGTCCCAAAGGTATTTCATAACTGATCATCTGGGCCACGCCGCGGATCCCTCCAAGAAGACTGTATTTTGAGTTGGAGCCCCATCCGCCCAGCGCGATTCCATAGACGCTGACGGAAGAGAGAGCCAGGATGAAAAGCAAACCGATATTCAGATCTGTAACGACCAAAGGGATGGGCCTGCCCCGGAGCAATATGTTCTTTCCAAGAGGGACGACGGCAAAAATCAGCAAGGCCACTAAGCCGACCAAACCCGGGGCAAGAAGAAAAATACCCCTATTCGCTTCTTCTGGTACCGTGTCTTCCTTCGTTATCAATTTAACGAGATCCGCAAGGGGCTGAAGGAGCCCGAACTTCCCGGCTCGGTTTGGTCCATACCGGGCCTGCATCCGGCCAAGCAGTTTGCGTTCGACCCAGACCAGATAGGCAGCCGCCGTGAGCAAGACGATCAACACGATGCTCAGCCTAACGATCAGAAAAACAAATCCGAGAATCCATTCGAGGAGCATAAGAGTCCTTATTTTCTTATCTGGTCCACAGCAACTTTCACCGGCCACTTCTCGATCTTTTGCCATGCGAGTTGTCGGTGGTGTGGCATGATGATGACGCCGGTAGCCATGTTGTCAACGATACGCAATTCCATCTCTAATCGACCCTTATCCAGGGATAGCGTGATTCTTTCTTTGTCTTTAAGGCCTATTCTCGAAGCATCTTTCGAGTTCATAAAAAGGCATGGCTCTTTTTCAACCTGCTGAATAAATTTGGAATAGGCAGAAAGCTCTTCCGTTCCGAAAGTCCAGTCCACAATCAGAAGTTCTAATCTGCTATCCCCTCGGTTCTCTTTTCCAGACCGGATCTGACCACCGGAGGGAAAAGGTTTTCCTCTTCCCCGCGCGGGTTTAACACGAGCACCATCAGACAGGTCATCAGCAATTTGTACGTCAGCAAAGACGGGATACTCACTTCCAATCCAGTCCCAGAGTTCCCTTCTGGAAAGAGAGAACATCTTCAAGCTGGGCAAGGGCATAGCATTGGCGAGTTTGGCCATCATTTCCCATGCAGACTCCGGTTCTCCTCCGGGGATATCATGCCTGAACGTACGGGGAGGATGTCCGCCCGCACCGATCTGGGAGATCGGGGTACCGCCGAGATAAGCGGACGAGGCGAACTGAACCCTGCCCTCCTGATTTACAAAGGATGTCTCCATTTCGAACAAGGTTCGCGTCGGGAAAAAGATATGTGCAAGCTGGGCCGCGTGAGAAGGGAGGTAGTCCATCACCAGAAACAGGTCGAGCTTGCCAACGGCCTGCTTTAGCCTTTCACGATCCGGGAAAGACCAGAAGGGATCGCTCTCGACCAGAATCAGCGCTCTGACACTTCCCTTTTCAATGGATTCGATCACATCCATCAAGGAACTTTCTTTGGAGGAGAGGATTGCAGCACCAAAGGTGTTGGCTTCGGGCATCACATAGAAGAGTCCAGCTCGATCCTTTACGGCACGAAGAAACAATGCACTGTCGGCGGCCACGTCAGGCGTTGTCTCTCGGACAATGGCTGTGCCGCAGACGATAACGGGATAAGAGCTTTGTCTTAACTTTTGCGTTAGGTTGGCCATGCGATTTTTGATGGCTGCCTCTGGACACTCAGCTGGGACTGCGTCATAAAATCGAAGAACCTCTTCTCCTATCTTCTCTGCGGCGGAACGATCCACGGCTTCTTTAATAAGGGCGTTTAGGCAAAGTTCTACATCGTCAGGTGCAACCGCCAGATGTTCGAATTCAAAGGGCAGAAAAACGGGTCGGGGGTCGATCACGACAATGGTTGCTTTTTTTCGAAAGGCCTGCCTCATCGCGAGGGCGAGCATGGGGGCCTCATTAACCGGATCTGCGCCAACGGCCAATATAAAGTCCGCTTTCTCCAGTTCTTGCATTGAGACAGCCACCGACTCGTCAAGTCTCGACACAGCTCTCTTGACTTTCTTGGCCATGACAGAGGTTTCGAAATACGTCGGTTCATTCCATCCGCCGGCTTGGCAAAGTCTGATCAACATGGCCTGGTTCTCAAGGCTGCTGCGTGTTGATCCAAGGCAGGCGATCGCTTTCGGTCCGTATTTTCCGTTGACTTGAAGAATCTTTTCCGCCGCCGTTTGAATAGCTTTATCCAGTGAGACCTCTTCCTTCCCGATTCTAGCCCGTCGTGGCCTTTCGGGGTGATTTACATAGTAGAAGCCGTATCGGCCCCGGTCACAGATAAAATAACCATTCACCGCTTCGCTGAAACGAGCTTCAAGGCGGGTCATCTCGCGATAACGGGAACTGGTAACGACGTGACATCCGAGAGAGCAGTGGATGCAGAGAGAAGGGCCTCGCTCGAAATCCGATCGCCGGCCGGTGAAGCGTGAGGGCTTATCCGTATAGACGCCTGTCGGGCAGACATCGATGAGGTTTCCCGAAAAGGGACTCTCGAGAGGGCCGTCTTGGAAACGACCGAAATACGTGTGGTAAGCAATCTGCATAGCTCCCAGGTCGCGATAGCCGGCAAACTCCTGATAGAACCGGCGACATCGCCAGCAGTGGATACAACGATTCATTTCGTGCTGGACAAAGACGCCCAGGTATTGATCATGATAAGTTCGCTTTTTCCCGAGGTAGCGCCTGATCCCATGGCCTCCTGCTACGGTCATGTCCTGAAGCAAGCAATGCCCGCCTTCATCGCAGACAGGGCAATCGTGGGGATGGTTCATCATGAGCCATTCGATGACGTGTTTACGGAAATCGACTGCCTCTTCATCGGTGGTTGAGACGACCATGCCTTCCATCGCATCGACCATGCAACTCATCTGCACCCCTTTGACCGGGCCCTCCAGGAATTTTACGGCACACATTCGACAAGCGCCGACAGATCCCAGGCCGGCATGGTAGCAGAACCGGGGGATAATAATGCCTAGCCTCGCCGCAGCCTCTATCACTTTCGTTCCCTGCTCAACTTCTATCTCTATACCGTCAATCCTTAACCTGGGCATAGCTATCAACTGTACACGATGAACAATGAACTATGAACTGTGGGCAAAAAACCCGTTTTTTGGGTCCGCCATTCATCGTTCTTCTGCGTTCATCGTCCATGGTTCATCGTTATATAGTTACTTCTTAAACGGGCATTTCTTCTGGCTGATGTGTTCGTGAACTTCCTCAGCGAAATAGTCGAGGAGGCTCGTCACAGGCATGGTTGCCCCAGGCGCGAAAGCACAATAGGAATTCCACGTGTGTTGGCTCATGCGCCGGAGTGTGGGAATAAACTCTTCCTTCCCCTCTCCCACCTCGATACGCCAGAGCAGGTCCCGAATAAAGGGCAGCGCTTCTCTGCAGGGGGTGCACCAACCACATGATTCCCGAACGAAAAAATCCATTAAGTTAAGAGTGGCAGCGACCAGGCAGGTCTTGTGATCGAAAACAATGACCGCCCCGGTGCCCAGCCGATTACCGACCTTTTTCATCGAGTCGAAATCCATCTCTGCATCGAGGAATTTCACGGGTAGGTAATAGGTGGACGCTCCGCCAGGCAAGCAGGTTTTGAATTCGCATCCTGGCAACATGCCTCCCCCATGGACCTCCAGGATTTCCCTTAGAAGCGTTCCCATGGGTAGCTCATAACAGCCTGGGTTTTTGACCTTTCCACTCACACAGTAGAGCTTTGTTCCAGCGGCCGTCTTTGTTTTGGCGAGCCCCTTGAACCATTCTGGTCCATTTCTGATGATATGGGGCACGTTGACAAGCGTTTCTATGTTATTTAACACGGTGGGTTGCTCCCAGAGCCCCTTTTCCGTCGTTCGGGGAGGGGGCTGCCTAGGATGGGCTCTCATCCCCATGATGGCATTGATTTGGGCAGTTCCTTCACCACAGATATATCGCCCCCCGCTGCGATGGACCACAATATCGAAGGAGAAGTGACTTCCCAGGATATTCTGGCCAAGGTAGCCAGCCTCCTTGGCAATTCTTATTTCTCTTTCCAGGATCAGGGCACTGCTCTCGTAAGAAGGCCGGACGAAGATGATCCCCTTTTCTGCGGAGACGGCATATCCCGCCAGGATAGTCCCTTCAATGATCATGTGAGGGTCCACATGGGCCATGAAGCGATCTTTGAAGGTGCCAGGTTCCATTTCATCAATATTGGTAATGATATATCTCGGGAAAGGAGCGTTGTCTGCTACGCCCTGCCATTTGCGCCCAGCCGGAAAACCGGCCCCCCCGCGCCCCTGAAGGCCGGAATCCACGACTTGTTGCTGGAGTTCTTTGGGAGAATATTTCTGCAGGACGGTGGTGATGGCCTGATAGCCACCACTCTGACGATATTCGTCCATCGTGGCGATTCGGTCAGGTTTACGATTCTGAAAGATCACTTGTGGATACATTCGGTTTACCTTGTCATCCTCGGTGACGGCGCCTCAGACCTCAACCGATCGAGAATGCCATCGATTTTTTCAGGAGTTAAAGGACCGTAAGCCCTCCCATTGATCAACATGGCCGGCGACAGATCACAATAACCAATACAGGCAGTGGGCAGTATGGTAAAAAATCCATCCTTTGTTGTCTCTCCGGGTTTAATCCCAAGTTTTTTAGAGAGATGGTTCAACACCGAATCGTACGCATTCATCCAACAGACGACCCCATCACAGACGTGGATAACGAATCTCCCAACCGGTTCCCGATAAATAAAATCATAGAAAGTGGCGATTTCCTCGATCTCGAGAGACGTCATACCGAGGAGACGAGCAGCTTCTTTAACCGCTTGATCGCTCAGGTAACCGTAGTGATTTTGCAAAGACAGCATGACATCCACGGCCAGTTCCCGGGGATGATCTGCCCCTGCTATTTTTTTCTGCAAGGGTTCGAGTAAGTCTTTGGGCAACATCTCAACACCATAAATCCGAAATCAGAATATCGAAGCTCGAAACAAATCCAAAATTCCAATGTTCAAACATCGAAAAGTTTCGTACGAAGTCTTGGATTTCGGCCATTCGAATTTGTTTAGGATTCCATCCTTCGTATTTCGAATTTCTCATAAAATTTACCGGTCAATATCCGGTAAGATGTAGTCGATAGAGCCGATGATGGCCAGCAGGTCTGAAAGGAGTCTCCCTCTTGCCATGAGGGGCATGACTTGAACATTCGCAAACCCAGGAGCCCTGATCCGCATCCTATAGGCCATGTTGAGGCCGTCGCTAATGACATAATAGCCTTGCTCCCCGCGGGAAATTTCCGTTGCCGTGTAAGCTTCACCCTTGGGGATCTTCGGCCCCCGGGTCACATTAATGAAATGATGGATGAGGCTCTCGATATCTTTCAAAGTATCTTTCTTTTCGGGAACCACATAACGATAGTCATCCGTCACGTACCTTCCGCCTGGCATTTGGCTCGCAGCTTGCTCGATGATCCTCAAACTCTGGCGCATTTCTTCAACCCGGACGAGATAACGAGCGTAACAATCGCCTCCGGTGGCTGTCGGGATGTCAAATTTAAAATTCTCATAACCCGAATAAGGAAATTTTTTCCTTACGTCCCACTCTAAGCCGCAGGCCCGAAGATTGGGGCCTGTCACGCCCCATTCCATGGCATCTTTTAGAGAAAGGATGCCAACCCCTTGGGTTCGACCTTTGAAGATCGGGTTCTTGGTGATCAATGCCTCATAGTCTCCGATGCGTTCTCGAAGGGTTTTGACAAAGCGGTCAACCGCTTCTTTCCATCCTTCAGGCAGGTCCATCGCCAATCCGCCGATGCGAAACCAGGAGGGGTGGAGTCTGCCGCCTGTGATCAGTTCGACAATATCCATGAGCTGCTCACGCTCACGAAAGGTATAAAAGGTTGGCGTCATTGCGCCTACGTCGTGGGCATACGTGCCGAACCAAACGAGATGATTATTGATACGGAAAATTTCGCTAAGCATCACCCGTACAAACTGGGCGCGTTCGGGAACCTTGATCCCTACCAAGGTTTCTACAGACTGGAGATATGAAAGATTGTTGGCCACGCCACCCATATAGTCTACTCGATCCGTATACGGAATAAACTGATGCCACGATTGATGCTCACCAATCTTTTCAACGCCCCTGTGATGATACCCAATGTCCAGATTGATGTCGGAGATCTTCTCCCCGTCAAGGGAGACGATGAAACGCATCAGACCATGGGTGCCGATGTGCTGGGGACCCACGTTTAATACGAGGAGTTCTTTATCCCCTTCTCTTTGCTTCACAAAAGCGCCCGCATCCAGAGGTTGATGCTTCACAGCGGAGGCGTGAGTGTAGGGAGCCATCTCGGTAGCCCGGCCAGGATGGCTTTTGCGTAGCGGGTATCCTTCCCAGTCGTGGGGCATGATGAGGCGGCGCAAATCGGGATGACCTTCGAATCGGATTCCAAACATCTCGTAGGTTTCGCGCTCATACCAGTTTGCTGAAGGCCAAGTATCAGTGACGGTTTTGGTCTTTGGGTCTTTACCCGTCAAGCCAACTTTTAATCGTAGACGAGTAGGCGGATCAAAAGAGAGCAGATGGTAAACCAGGGTATAGTCTGGATAGATCCCTTTGTCAGGGCAAACGGATTTGCCGTTTTCGCCGATCTCGTTGGCTACGGTCCCATCGTAATAGGGTAAGGATTTTTGATCGCGCCGTGCCGACTCATCGACGGCAGTCAAATCATCCAACCGCAAGTATCTGGGTGACGCCTCTGCCTTGAGAAACCTCAGGACGTCCCTCGTGCGATTCTCGGACACGTGGAAGGTTAACATATCCGACGTCCCGGGTGTCTGGCGGATTGCATCACCGAATTTTTCCTTCAGTATTTGAGCAAGAGATATGTCTGGTTCATGCAATTCGATCCGGTGGGGAGGCGGCGTCCACATCAGATCAGATCGGCTATCCCAGAATCGAGAGGATGTGACCGATGTCCCTCTGATAGGAATACCTTCCATCCCAGGGCCTCGTGTATCTCTTGATTTGGTTTCTCCGTCGACGAGGATGGGACGGGTTGTTCCCTGAGCGCCACCTTCCAGATGCAAAACAGAGCGAGCCGGTCTTTCTTCCGAAATGATTTTCTGCTGCAAAATCGTCAGAGCATGTTCAAGAGCCTCGGGTCTCGGAGGGCAGCCCGTGACATAGATATCTACTGGAATGAGTTGGTTGAGACCCTGCACCACACTGTAAACATCATACATCCCGCCGCAATTGCAGCAGGAGCCCATGGAGATCACCCACTTCGGTTCCGCCATCTGTTCATAAAGCCTTACAATAACCGGGGCGATTTTTTTAAAGACGGTTCCCGCAACGATGATGACATCCGCCTGGCGGGGAGAACCACGCAGAACCTCAGCTCCGAACCGCGCAAGATCGAAGCGTGCCGTAAAAACCGCCGCCATTTCAATAAAGCAACACGATGTCCCGAAAAAGAGAGGCCAGAGACTGTACTGACGGCTCCAGTTGATCAGGGTGTCGAGCTTGGTAAGGATGATGTTTCCGAGTGTGCCGGGCTTTTCTGGACTGTCGATCCCCACTCGAGGCCTCCCTTTTTCCAGATATAGAAGAGACTGATTAGCAGTATGATGATGAAAAACGAAATCTGGAACCAGCCGGACCACCCAAGACGATCGAACGCGATGGCCCATGAAAAAATATAGGCACCTTCCACATCAAAGATCAGAAAAAAAGCGGCGATAAGATAGAAGGCGATTGGATATCGAAGTCGAGCTGTGCCAGTTGGGAGGATGCCACACTCATAGGGTCTTCGTTTTTCAGGGTTCGGTTTTTTCTCTCCGAGCCAGCCTGCAAGAAAAAGCAAAGCGATGACCAAGACCAGAGACATCAGAGTAAAAACGCCCAGGGCCAGAATCCCTGGATGCCATGGGGAAAGGATATTAATGTTTGGAATCGGTTCCATCCATCGCCTTCGTTCGAATTCACGGCCCCTCACCTTATTCCACTCCCCGTCGCCTGCCTGGCTGGTAGGTGGGGGAGGTAAGGGAGCTCTTTGTTCGTAAGGACGGAAGCAGTGACTACCCGAAAGCTTATAGCGGGGGAGTTTGGAAGATAATGGGGTAAACCCTGTATTTTGAAAGCACAAATGATGTATTTTAGGAATTTTTGTTTGTGTCCTTGATAAGCGAATTTTCCCGTCAACCTATTGGGCCTTCCATGAATCCGATCTCAAAATACAGGATTTAAAGTGAGAAAATACGAGGTTCTTCTTATGGACATCTCACTCATTCCAAAGGAAAATGGAGTAAGGTTGGAGTACGGCATCATCCATGGAGGCGAAACATGTTTGGCAGGCGGGTCAAATTATTTAAGCTCTTTGGCTTCGAAGTCCGGGTCGATTTAAGTTGGGTAATTATTGCGGCTCTGGTTGCCTGGTCCCTTGCGGTAGGCTTTTTTCCATTCCGGTATAGATTCCTTTCAGTACAGACCTACTGGGTCATGGGAGTGGTTGGAGCGATCGGATTTTTTCTCTCCGTCATCTTCCATGAAATGTTCCACTCTTTCGTCGCCAGAAAGTTTGGTATCCCAATGAAGGGAATCACCCTCTTTATTTTTGGGGGTGTTTCTGAAATGGGGGAGGAACCCCCAAATGCCAAGGCCGAATTCCTGGTGGCGATCGTGGGACCTCTTTCCAGTATCGCCATCGCGGTTGCATGTTATGGAATCCATATTCTGGGCATCCGCAATGGCGGGTGGCCCATACCGATCGATGGAGTCGTTCTGTACCTGGCCTATATCAACATCCTCCTGGCTGCCTTTAATCTCTTGCCTGCCTTTCCTCTGGATGGCGGCCGAATGCTTCGAGCCGTCTTGTGGGCTTTCAAGAAGAACCTTCGATGGGCAACGCGCATCGCCTCCGGGATCGGCTCAGGATTTGCACTTCTTCTTATGTTCTTCGGCGTGTTTCAATTTTTCTTCACTGGAAATCTAATCGGAGGAATCTGGTCATTCTTAATCGGGGTCTTTTTGCAAGGAGCCGCCCGGATGTCGTATCAGCAAATCCTCATCCGTAAGGCGCTGGAGGGAGAGCAAGTTCGCCGCTTTATGAAGAGCGATCCGGTGACGGTGCCGCCTTCGATATCTCTGCGGCGGCTTGTGGAGGATTATGTTTACAAATACCACTTCCAGATGTTTCCAATTGTAGAAGGCTCCGACAAACTCCTTGGCTGCATCACCACGAAAGAGCTGAAGGAAATTCCCCGAGAGGAGTGGGGCCAAAAAACGGTGGGGGAGCTTGCTACGAAATGTTCACCGGGAAACACTATTGACCCGCAGGCTGACGCGACGCAAGCACTCTCCGTCATGGCTCGAACGGGGTCAGGCCGTCTGATCGTGGTTGAGGGAAACCGTTTGGTAGGGGTCATCACATTAAAGGACATGCTGAAATTTCTTTCGCTAAAATTGGAACTTGAGCGATGAGCAAAAGAAATTTCGGTTGGATCGAAATATGGCCGTTGTACGGAGAAGGGTGAAGGGAGTTTTCAGAAGGAAAGGAAGTGCTTAGAGTCAGAGGTATCCTTCCTCGCTCAATCCGTCAAGCAATAGATGGATATAGACAAACCCGCCATATGGCTCCCATCTGCGGAGGATGCGATTCACGCCTTCATTATTAAGAGGTTTTCTCAGGTTCAGTATGCTTTTTAATTTGTTGCGGGCACCGACGTCATCACCGGGGAAAACATTGAGCCGACCCATGCCTCTCAGGAGTGCGTATTCAGCTGTCCAGCGTCCCACCCCAAGCAGTTGATAAAGCTCTTTGAGAGCCGCTTTGTCGTCCAAATTTTCTATCCGTTTCAGATCTAGGGTTTCCTGAGTCACCTTCTGGGCTAGCTCGACCAGGAATCGTCCCTTGTTTCGGCTGAACCCTAATTTGCGCAAAGCCTGCACCTCCGATCTTGCTAATCGGTCTGGTCGGGCAAAACTATAAACAGTTGAGTCCCCCTTCTGAAAAGGGACACCGTAGTTCGTTGCCAGCCGGCTCAGAAGGATGATCCCTACAGAGAGCGAAAGCTGCTGGCAACTAAAGCCATTCGCCAACGCCTCGAACAGATCAGGAAACCTGGGAGGCTTCAGTCCCAGAAAACGCTGTGATAATTCCCATAGTTTCTTATCACGTCTGGCAAAGCTATAAAAATCTGAAAGGTCAGTTCGGAGACCGAGCATCCTTTCCAGGGCTGAAACAACGGTAGACTTCAGTCGAGGTGAAAGCTGCGGTCCTGTCACGGCAATCTGAACTCTCGGATTGTCCAGGGTCCCTGTTTGAGTCACTCCAATCTCGAAAGGTCTACCCTCTATTACCACCACCCTGGCGTAAGTCCGACCGTCCCAGCGGTCCACGACATTGTCCGGACGACGACGCAAGGCCCAGGCTGTCAAATCCAGTCGAAAAGGCGGCTTGGGTTTCAGTTGAAAGGAGAAGTCTATCATATTACAATGAGGCCCCAGTTCATTCTCTACTTTGCGTTTCCTTACCTTATTAATGGTCATCACCCGTCAAAAAATCAACGGTGAAGATAGGAAATTTCTCTTACCCTACGACAAGCGACTCATCTCTAAAATACGGTATTCCTTTATGGAAAATACTATCTTCCCCTCATTTACTTCGGAGGACGGAATAAGTTTCAATATATTGAAGATGGGGGGCAGTGCGTGTTGAGGGAAAAGCAACCCTTAATCGTCGCCACTGTCTTCATTAGGGTTTGGAAAGGAGGCTCCAATGGCTGAACAGAAAGGACTTATTACCTTCAAAGGGAATCCGCTGACTTTAGTTGGAAACCAGGTGAAGGTCGGTCAGAAGGCACCGGATTTCGTCTGCATTGATAATAATCTTTCCCCTGTCAAATTTTCCTCCTATCTGGGCAAGGTTTGCATCATTTCATCCGTGGTCTCTCTTGACACTCCCGTGTGCGACACCCAAACACGAAAATTCGATGAAGAGGCCAGCCGTCTGGGTCCGAATGTCGAGATCTTAACCCTTAGCATGGATCTGCCCTTCGCACAGAAACGCTGGTGTGGTGCAGCGGGCGTGGACAGAATTCAAACGCTGTCAGACCATCGAGATGCTTCCTTCGGCACCTCCTATGGTGTTCTGATTAAAGAGTTACGGCTCCTCGCCAGGGCAATCTTCCTGGTGGATCGGAAAGGGGTCCTTCAATATAAGGAACTGGTTAAGGAGGTAACGCACGAACCGGATTATAACGCCATATTGAATGAGTTAAAGAAGATTGTATGACTCTTGAAAAAAAGGCGGGAAACAAGCAGAGAAAGAGGTAGCGTGGGATGATCAAGATTAAAAGGGTATATGAGTCGGCCTCACCCGATGATGGCAGGAGGATTTATATCGACCGGCTGTGGCCGAGGGGGATGAAAAAGGAGGAAGTGAAGATCGACGAATGGCTTAAGGATATTTCTCCGAGCGACAGTCTCCGGAAGTGGTTCGGCCATGACCCTTCAAAATACGCAGAATTCAAAAGACGATATACCAAGGAACTGGAGAAACGTTCAGAAATCCTCGAAAGGATCAAGAAAGAGGCCAAGAAAGAAACCGTAACTCTTCTCTTTTCTGCAAAAGACGTCGAACACAACAACGCAACCGTGTTGAAAGAGTTACTGAGTGTATAGATGAAGATTTCAGCCTTATTCCTCGATGTCGGCGGTGTCCTGCTCACCAATGGGTGGGACCGTTCGATGCGCGAGCGAGCAGCGGAAACGTTCAAAATCGACTACGCTGAGATGGCTGAACGGCATCATTTGACCTTCGACACCTATGAAGAGGGCAAATTGAGTTTGGACGAATATCTCCGTCGGGTAGTTTTCTACAGGGACCGCCCCTTCTCCGGGGAGGAATTCAAAGCATTTATGTTCGGCCAATCTCAGCCGTATCCCAAAATGATCGAATTGGTCCGGGAGTTCAAAAGATCCCGCGGCGTCAAAGTGGCTGTCGTGAGCAACGAGGGGCGAGAACTGACTGTCCACCGCATTCAGAAGTTCGGATTGACGGAGTTCGTCGATTTCTTCATTGTATCGTGCTTTGTCCACTTCCGTAAACCGGACGCGGATATCTATCGCATTGCGTTAGATATCGCTCAAGTTTCGCCGAAACGGGTGGTTTATATCGAGGATCGATTCATGTTTGTGGAGGTAGCGCAAAGTTTGGGCATCCGAGGCATTCATCATAGAGATTACGATTTGACGCGGGCTGCCCTGGCGTCGTTGGGTCTCACATCTAATACGTAAGCTCATACTGAAGGCAGTGGAGACGTTGAAAGGGAACATCTGGAATGTTATGGTTGGCAAGAAGAGAGTAACATGACAGATGCCGAGCAACTCGCTGCGTTCGTAGCACGGGCTTCCTACAACGATCTCTCAGAGGCCGCTCGTCGGCAGCTCAAAATCCGGGTATTGGACGGACTGGGTTGTGCGATCGGTGCCCTGCGGGGAGAACCCATTCGTCTGCTCAGGGGGCAGATTGAAGAGTTTGATGGTGCTCAGCACTGTACTCTGATCGGAGGCGGAAAGGCTGCACCCGACCGCGCCGCCCTTTACAACACCGCCCTGGTGCGCTACCTGGACTTTAACGACAGCTATCTGGCCAAAGGTGAAACCTGTCACCCGAGCGATAATCTTGGAGCCGTGTTGGCCGCTTCGGAGTATGCGAAGCAAAGCGGCCAGAAACTCTTAACCGCGCTGGCTGTGGCCTACCAGATACAATGCCGCCTGTGCGACGCGGCTCCTGTCCGGGCCAAAGGTTTTGACCACACCACACAGGGTTCCTATGCCGTCGCCGCAGGCGTCTCCAAGGCGCTGGGTCTGGATGAAGTCCGTACGGCGAACGCGATTGCCATCTGCGGGACAGCGTTCAATGCCTTGCGGGTTTCCAGAACCGGCGCCCTGTCCTACTGGAAGGGTCTCGCGTATCCCAATACTGCGTTTAGCTGCACCCATGCGACCTTTTTGGCCATGCGGGGTGTCACCGGTCCCCTGGAGGTTTTCGAGGGGAACAAGGGTTTTATGGATGCCATCGCCGGCAAGTTCAAGATCAACTGGCCGGGAGAAGACCTCGAACGGGTGACGCAAACGATCCTTAAGAAATACAATGCTGAGATCCATTCTCAAACTGCTTTGGAAGGCATTCTGGAACTTCAAAAGGAATATGGTTTGAGCGGAGAGGAAATCACAAAGATTGAGATTGATATCTTTGATGTGGCCTACAACATTATCGGCGGAGGGGAGGAAGGGAATAAGAGCATCGTCAGAACAAAGGAGGAGGCTGATCACAGCCTGCCTTATCTAGTGGCTGTCGCCATCTTGGATGGCCAGGTGATGCCCGAGCAATACAGACCGGCTCGCATCCAGAGTCAGGATGTTCAGGCACTTCTGAGAAAAGTCACCGTCAAGCCCTCCTCAAGCTATAGTCGGAGGTTTCCGAAGGAGATGCCATGTCGTATCACCCTTACGCTACGTGATGGCCGAAGGGTGGCGAAAGAGAAGCAGGACTACGAAGGGTTTCGGACCCGCCCGATGTCGTGGGACAGAGCTGTCGAGAAGCTTGAGAAGCTAACAACGCCTCACACGGAACGGTCCCTTTGCCGGGAGATCATCCGTGCTGTCTCCAATCTGGAAACGATCCAGGTCTCCGATTTGACAAAATTGTTGGCAGAGGTAAAGGGTTGACCGACAAGTGCCCCGAGAGCCGCGCCTTATAGGCGGGTTCGAGGGGCACAATGCGAAAGAAAACACCTTGCCGGGAAGCCCCGCCCTACGGGCGGAGAGCTTCATAGAATTTCTAAGAAAGGAGGACTCGAGATGGAAAAACGTAAGACTCAATCAAAAGACAGGGCTTTTTCCTTCCTAAAGGTCAATAGCCGTCCGGCAAAACCGCGCTCCTGTGGGGTGACTGAGATCCGTGGCCCGTACTACACTCCGATGGGCAAGAGGTATTTGCAAGACATCCTGGAGACGATGGGAGCTTATGTAGACGTCCTCAAGTTCGCAGGAGGCTCCTTCAGTTTAATGCCCCGCGAGGCCGTCAAAGAGCTCATTGACCTCTGTCACGATTACCAGGTTTTGGTCGATACGGGGGGTTTTATGGAACACGTACTGACACAAGGTCCGGACATGGTTGACCGTTATATTCGAGAGTGCAAGGATCTTGGGTTCGATATCATCGAGATCTCCAGTGGCTTCATCACCATTCCAATCGACGACTGGGTCAGGCTGGTAGAAAAAGTGAAGAAAGCCGGGCTGAAGCCCAAACCCGAGGTGGGAATTCAGTTCGGCGCGGGCGGCGCCAGTGCCGTGCAAGAATTGGAGGCCGAAGGAACACGCGATCCCGAATGGGCCATATTACAAGCAAAGCGTTTTTTGGAGGCAGGAGCCTACAGCATTATGATCGAGTCGGAGGGAATCACCGAAAATGTAAAAGTGTGGCGTACGGATGTGCCGGCCAAAATCGTCAACACCCTGGGTCTCGACAAAGTTATGTTCGAGGCGGCCGAGCCGGAGGTTTTTGCATGGTACATCAAGAACTATGGCCCGGAAGTAAACCTTTTTGTCGATCACAGCCAGATTGTCCAGCTGGAGTGTCTGCGGTCGGGCATCTGGGGGACGAAGAGCCTCTGGGGCCGGGTCCAGACCTATAAGGGTTGACCTATCGGTCTCTGTTTTCAAGGGTAACCGCTTGATCTCGGGCGAAGCCGGATCGAAGTGGTCTCCCCTCCAAAACCTTGAAATTGCGGATCATTAGATAGAGGGGAATCGGAGGGCCTTGCTGAAGGAGCCGCTTTTATGGATATCGACGCCTTGGCTCATCGGCAAAATGTGCCGCTTCAAGTTTTTTCCAGAAAGACCACTCCGATCCTTGGGATGGGGCCTGCGATGATAGCTAACGGATTACCTTCAAAGAAGTTTTTGAGCGGGGAGGATTTCTGTCAGAGCCCGGTCCAATCGATATCTTCAATGCCTACCACTATGCCGTGAGCCCTGGTTTCGTGAACCAGAAAAATCATATTATCTTTGACTTTGTTAAAAATCCAGTCCCGTTCCTTCACTTGTTGACAAACGTCTCCACGCAGTTTCAAGCGCGTCCCGGGAGTTACGTAATTCGAAACCAATCTCTCGGCCAGCTGAGGGTCTCCTGAGTTTTTCATCTCATTCAGACCAGGCATCCGATACACCACCTTCTTTCTGAGGATTTTATCTGCCTCCCTTCGTTCCTGCCTCCGGCAGGAAGGGTGGGAGGAGAAGAAAAATGTCAAATAAGTTTCAATAGACCCTGATATCATTTCACCTGAAAAACCTCGACAAGTAAATAAAGTGATCTCTGTATTTTTTCAACTCCAACACTGTACTTTTGCAGGTTTCGAGTCGGGAGAGCAACTGTAGGAAAATCCTTGCCAAATGACTCTCATGATGTTAAATAGTTAACTGGGTGCAGAGAAATGATTGCCTTCGATCTTTTCTGTTCAAACGGTCATAAATTCGAGTGCTGGTTCAAGGATGGCGTCTCTTTTGAGGAGCAGAAATCTACTGGCATGATCACCTGCCCTATCTGTGACGATCGTCAAATAGAAAAGGCCTTCTCTCCTTTTGCCATTAAAAGGGGAGGAGAGAGAGTGAAAGAGGAGATGGATCCTCACCAAGCTCTTCAGTTGGTCCATGGGTATCTGGAAAAGCATTTTGAGAATGTGGGAGCTGAATTTTATAAAGAAGCTCTCAAAATTCATTACGGAGAAGCAGAAAAGAGGAATATCAAAGGGACAGCCACCACTGAAGAGGAGGTCATCCTCAAGGAGGAGGGGGTCCAATTCTTCAAGATTCCCATCATTAAACGCCTGTTGAACTGAAGTTATCCTTTTCCATCCATACCCCGTCTTAGAATCCAAATTTTGATGAATACCCGGATGAAATGGTTTATGAGGGTAACCGGGAATGGACTATTGACATATTTGAGAAGGGTCTATGCAGTCTATGCCCATGGGAGTGAGGCAGTTCTTTCTATGTCGTCGGAGCAAGGATCATTTTACGGCAGATTGTGCCGAAAAATCATCTCTGGATTCAATGGGGACGGCTATCCATTTCCGGGCCCCAATCCTATCCTGACCCGAGCATTTGGCGAAGGGCGTGTTATTCCCGAGAGCTGAACTTTCCTCACCCTGGCCCTGGGGCTCATGGCGGGAGCCATGGGCCTGCCCTTCTTCCCCACGAAATCTCTTCGGGGAAGTTCCATGGAATCTGATAACCAAGAAAATTTTTGTCAGACCACGAACCCTTTTGTGCCCGGAGAATCGGTGACTGTCTTGAAGTCGCTTAACCCGGACATCGCCCTGGCTCATGGATGGACCGGGGATGCAGACGGGAATACGGTCTTGGCCACGCCCTATACCATAAACCATTACGGGGCCCTGGCGGCTAAAGAAGGAGTGATCGTTACCGTCGAGAAAATTGTAGATGCGGATTTCATCCGCCGCTATTCCTTCATGACCCGGATTCCAAGGTATGTAGTAAGGGCGGTCTGCTTAGGACCCTTCGGGGCCCACCCGACCGGACTCGTTCGCTCGCAATGACACGCTCATTGCCCTGTCCGGTCCATGCTCTTCTCATTCTCGAACTCATAAAGCTTCTCTATGACGTATTGGACGTACCTTTCGCATGTGTCCTTCCAAACGCCTGATTCCAGGAACTTCTGGTACTCGCCGGGTTTGGAGAAGTCCAGGCCCAGAAGGCTGCGGCAGGTAATGTCTCCGGTGTTTCGTGAAGTCCCTGACCAATTTGCCAGCATAATGGCGTGCAGCATTTCTCGCTTGCTTCACCTTCTCCTTGTCGGTGAAAGAACAACGGTGCCTCAGCCCAAGGCTTACGGCTGATGCAGAAACCGCACCACAGGGAGCTTGTTGTTCCCCACTGATCCCTACCATGAACGGAATGCCTGCCCAAAGGAAATCTTCATTGTCCAAGCTATATGCTTCCCACATAACTTGCAGGACGGCCGGACCTCAGTGATACCCCTTATGCATAAATTCCAATGCGCGTTCTTTTGCTTCTTTAAGCGATATTTTTGTCGGCATGTTTAAACCCCTTTTCCTTTATTTTCTTGGTAATGTTTCATGAAGATCCCCCTCACCCCAACCCTCCCCCATCAGGGACGAGGGGGATAATCGGTTTATTTTCTTGGTAGATTAACTTCCTTGAATTGGTTATCTCTAAAAAGCGAGAGCTTTAGTGAATCGCCCGGCTTGGCCGAGTCAAATATTTCCTCAAATTGTTGAATGGTTCCAACTTCTTTTGAATTGATTTTTGTAATGATGTCTCCGGCTCTAACTCCGGAGGATTCCGAGACACTACCCGGCAGGACCTCTGCCACCAATACGCCCTTTTTCCCCTTGAATTTAAAGCTGGAAGCTAAGGCAGGGGTCAATTCCTGTATGCGAATTCCAAGTCGTTCCCCAAAACCATTCTTTTGGGTGAGGGCGATGCCATGTTCCTCCAGAATCTTAGTAGAGACAAAGATCGGAGTCTTAGATTTTAGTGCAATGACAATGGCATCGCTGGGTCGAGCATCGATTTCCTGCACCCCTTTGTTGATGATTAGAAAAAGGGTTGCATAATAGGTGTTGTTTTTTAAGTCGATAATTCGTACCTCCTTCACTTTGGCGTGAGCCTGCGCAAGAATCGAGTAGAGAAGGTCATGTGTCATCGGCCTCGGGGAAGTTTCATTTCTAAGTTCCTTATCGATCGCGTTGGCTTCAAGGAGGCCGACCCAGATGGGAAGTGCCCTCTTCCCTTCTTTATCAGCCAGGATGACGACCGGGCTGTTCCCAATGGCATCCAGTCGTACCCCCTTCACCTCCATCTCAACGAAGGGCGGAGATGTCTCTCTGCTGATAGCGATGAGCCCTAAAGAGATGAGCAAAGCAACGGCAAGGCCGATCTTCCAATATCTTCTCATGAGCTTTTCCTCTCTTTAATTGTTCTCTGTCTGAGTATGGCCAACAGTCCGATGATGATTTTTTGTCCGTCCCGCTTTGTCAAGGGTTCGTCTCTTTTAATGATCCGTCTGCAAAAGGCAGGGTAATGTCCTTCATCCCAGCCCAATTTTTGCAAGAGATAAGAGACGAAGCCCAGTTGGCTCGAAGTAATCGTTTCCAGACCCTGTGGACTATCCGGAGGAATGAGCCGCCCTTTGGGTACGGGCTGATAGGGGTCGGGGAGAAGACCTTTGAATCCCATCTCTTGAAACCGTCTCATCACCTTCTCAAAACCTTGCTCCGTCAACTGGGCTGAGCTTTCCACTCCTGCCACTCCCTTCAGAATCTGTCGATACGACTCCTCATCCAGATGGAGATCTTCTTTAGCAATATGGACGAGAGCTTTCTTCTTCCTCCCGATCGGCATTTGTTGCATTATACCTCAAAAGGGAAGGAAAAAGGAAATCCGTCATTCAGAAGTTCACTCACTGGCAAGGGGCAAGGGTCCAAAAAATCTCTTGCAAAAATCGTTTAATCCGTAAGATACTACATAAGAATTGATCATGAGATTTCGAATTGTCTATCTGGGATTTTTGTTGTTCTTTGCCCTAAGCTGCTTTATGGTTAGAGATGGAAGAGTTCCCGGTAAGAAGGTTATGATTTCGATAGAAAATCTGAAGGGGCACGTAAGAAATATCCATTTTGACCGGGATCCCTATCACGGTTATCTGAAACTGGAGCAAGTGGCACAATATATTGAGAAAGAATTTACCAAGACCGGGTTGGACGTCAAAGAGGATCATTTTCAATGGGAAGGGAAATCTTATAAGAATATCGTGGCTGAAAAGACAGGGATCACTTCTCCTCATCGGGTTCTTATCCTGGGGGCCCATTACGACACCGTTCCGGGTTCTCCGGGGGCGGACGACAATTCCAGTGCCGTCGCCTTGCTTCTCGAAGTGGCAAGAGACATTCAAGCTCTTCCTCTGGACAGTACTGTAAGACTGATCGCCTTCTCCCTTGAGGAATGCGACTATGCCGGAAGTACCCATTATGTCGAGAGTCTGAAAGAAAGTGGAGAGGAGATCCTTGGCATGATCTCGGTAGAGATGGTGGGATTTACCAGCCCCAGGCAAGATTATCCTTCTTATCTCAATCGGAAACATTATCCCAATGTGGGCGATTTCATCGCCGTCATCGGGAACGAGAGGTCGAAGAGATTATTGGAAAGAGTTTGTCAGTCTTTCAGAAACGGTGTCTCTCAGCTTCCGTTAGAATTTCTTATCGTGCCCGGGAATGGGGAGGGGATGGAGGAGGTGAGGCTGAGTGACCACAGTGCTTTCTGGAATCAGGGATTACCGGCACTAATGATTACGGATACTGGTTTCTTGAGGAACCCGAATTACCACCTCGCTTCGGATAAGATAGAGACGCTTAATTTCGAATTTATGCAAAAAGTGGCAATGGGAGTCTATCATTCGGTCGTGGAATTAGCGAAATAATTACCCTCTTTCTGTCTGAAGGTGTAAAAAAATTGTTCCTCTTCTGTCCTTGGCCCTATCAGGATGGCTCTCTTTCCGAACTTTAGAATGCGTGGCATCATAGATAGGCAACCACCCGTGGCAGTAGACACATGGAAATAGTACGACTAGACCGCCAAAAGTCATCGGTAAGAGGTTTCGCCCTAAAGTTCTCCAAGAGAACCATCCTTGCGGGCCTGGTTCTATTTTTATCGGTTTCTTAATTTTTTCACACTTCCACTTTAAATAAACGGGGAAGAAAGAGATTTGACGGGGCACGAGATGAGGAAGATCGGTATCATTTCGGATACACACTTGAGGGAACCCCACCCTGGATTTAAAAAGATAATCGAATTGCATTTCAAAGATGTGGAAAAGATTTTTCATGCAGGGGACTTTGTGGACTGGAGCATCGCAGAGTATCTTTCAAGCCTGAAAGAGTTGGTTGCTGTTTGTGGAAACATGGATTTTCACGATATTCGGAAAGCATTTCCTGAGAAGAGGATTGTTGAAATAGAAGGGTTCAGGATCGGCCTGATCCATGGGGGAGGTTCTCCGTTCGGAATCGAGTCACGCATCCGAGGAGAATTCGACGAAGTGGATGTCATTGTTTATGGCCACACCCATACCCCGGCGAATCATCGAGACAAGAATATCTACTTTTTCAACCCGGGCTCCGCCACCCGCTCTTCCGTTAATCAAACCAGCCTCGGCATCCTGCACCTCGGAGAGATGCTAGAAGGAGAGATCATTAAAATCTGAGGCAACGTGACCCTTGTCCGTGCCTGCGCGCTGTACCGCTACGGCGCGCAAGCGTGATTCGTGACCATTTCGCCCGTCTATCGGGGTGAAGGGTCGGTCGCTCCGGCGCTTAGGGTGCATTTTGTAAAGTCAATCTCCTGACGGCAGCCTTTGCAGGTATGCATCCTGTCAAATTCATCCGAGAAGATCTCAACTGCCTTTCCACAGCTCGGACATTTGCACATGAAAGATTTCAGATCTTTGAACTGCTCAAAACCTGGACAATGTCGTGGGATGCTCATAAAGACCTCCGATTTAAATGATGGACGACGAACAATGGACAATGAACGACGAACTTTAAACCAAACGTCAAAGCCGAATCCCATCTTTGCGAACTTTTTTCCCAAATGCGATAAGCTGTGCACCTAATTCTTCAGCTTCTTTGAGACACTCTTCAAAGCCATCTTTTGAAATATGGCCATCCTCCAAGATCTAATCTCCTTTAATCACAATGTTCCCAGAGCAAGCTGCGGGTGTCACAACTACCATTATGAGTTGAAAGATTATTTCTTTTCAAGTTCCTTCGAGACGATCGTTGAATCAGGATCAAAAGCGTCCTTTGATGATCGTCAATACCAGCCAGAACCAGCCAAAAAGAAAGGCCACTCCCCCAAAGGGAGTGATGGCTCCGAGCCATTTTATTCCTGTAGCCGCCAATAGATAAAGACTCCCTGAGAAGAGGAGGATTCCGATCATAAACCCCCAACCTGCGGTCGAAAAGGATGTGTCTTTAACGAGATATTGTAATATCCCCACTGCGAATAAAGCGATCGTATGAAACATCTGGTAAAGGACTGCTTTTTCGTAGATGGACTTTCCATAATCGTCCAGGACGTTTTTTAATGTGTGAGCCCCAAAGGCTCCAAGGGCAACACTAAAAAATCCAAAAATGGCGGCTGAGATGAGCCAGAACTTAACCATTCTATTTTACGGCCTTTAAGACGGCGATTGTGGCGCCCCAAGAACCTGCCTCGGGCGGAGCCAGTTTAAATGATTCAACAAGAGGACTCTTTTTGAGGAAGGAATGGACGATATTCATCTGGATACCTTTCCCTTTCCCATGGATGATGCGGACCTCCCTGAATCCTTTATTCTGGCATTCCAAGAGATATTCTTCTAAAAGAGAAGGGATCTCTTTGGGAGAGAAAGTGTGAAGGTCAATCCAATCCTCGATCGGAATCTGAACAGGCATCATCAAAGAATAGCATAGCGCATCGCGAAAAAAATTAACAATTTAAGACTCAAAACTTAAAACTCATAACTCTTACCTGGTAACTTCTAACTTCTTTTTGACCATCTTGAAAATCTTATGAAACATTGGCGTTGTGAGTCTACCGGTCTGAGTGTTTTGCTGGCTGGGATGGTAGGTGGTGATCAAGGTGATCATTTGGACTTTGGTAGGGAACGGTTTCAAACCGTTCCCTACAGGAGCCGGAACCGAATAAATTTTTCCGTGACCAAATGATAAAGAAGGAATCTCAACCCCCTTTTGTTTCAAAGACTTAAGGGTTTGTGCAAATGCAATCTGGCCGAGCGGGATGATGACTTGAACCTTCTTTAATAGGTCGAGTTCTTCTAAAAAGTACGGTCGGCAATTCTCAATTTCTTCCGGCAGAGGTTTATTTTTAGGAGGAGCACATCGAATCGTTGCCGTAATATAGCAATCGTCCAATTTGAAGCCGTCATTCCTCCGAAGGGAGTTAGGTTGATTGGCAAAACCGAACTGATAAAGTGTGCGAAATAACCATTCTCCACTCCGATCTCCTGTAAACATTCGACCTGTCCGATTCCCTCCTTGCGCAGCAGGAGCCAGCCCGACAACCAGAACCCGGGCGTTCGGATCTCCAAAACTGGGAAGAGGTTTTGACCAGTAGTCCCAGTCCTGATATCGCTTCGGTTTACGTTTCGACACTTCTCGAAGGTAGGCGACCAGCCGAGGACACTTACGGCATCGAATGACCCTTTCCTGAAGCTTTCTTAATTCAATTTCTGTTTTCATAACACCGATTCCCATTGCGCCTGTCTCCTACCCTACTTTATCTAACCATATCTCACTTCTAACTTTCAAGAGAATAATCGGACACCTTAGGAAGAACATTCCCGATCCTGCAATACCAGGATTCGAGGATCTATCTCGGTGGCATTTGGAGATATAAGTCGCAAAATACAGTTTTTTTCGCCGCAAAATACCGAATTCACCTTATTTCTTCTCTTGCATATTGGAGTAAATGTTAAGCAGCGAGTTTTCCTTTAGCCTAGGGCAAAGAAGGTGATCTCTATGTTTAAAAGCAGCCGACTGTCTCGAATTAAAGAAATGAAGCGACTTCAGGTGGTTATCGGAGTGGAAATCTTAGTCATCCTCGCCGGTGTCCTCCTCACCCTCCATCTCCACCATGAAAGCAAAACGGAAGTGCTTTCTCAATTTCGGGATCACCAGCTCGCACATATTCAGCACCTTGCCAATCAAATCGAATTCTTTTTCCGCGCTCGTTCACAGGAGTTAGAAGTGCTTTCGTCATTGTTATCCCACGAGGCTGGTGACATGAAAGAGAAAAAAGCCGCTATCGAGGCTTACTCTAAAATGGCAGAGTATGTTCAAACTATTTTTCTTTGCAATGGAAGGGGCAAAATTATCTATTCCACGGATAGCAATGCTATTGGCTTGGATTATGGGGAGAGAGAATTCTTTTCTTGGGCAAAGAAAAAGGAGAACAAAGGAAAAGTTTCTGGTTTATCCCTGTCCGAAGGCGACTCGTCAATATTTCTCCTTACAGTTCCCCTTTATCGGGATTCCTCCGACGAAAACCGCCCGGAACCGGGTGAGAAATTTGACGGCGTAGTCACAGTCGCAGTTGATTTGAAGAAATTTCTTGCCGATCGATTATATTTTTTGGCCCCCGAGATAAATGTGAATCAGGTATGGATTATGGACAAGGACGGAAAGCTGTTGCTCCAGTCTGGACATAGGGGAGTGGGGAAGCGAAATATTCATCAAGGAGTCGAAAGCTGCCAAGGGTGCCATAATTCGTTTGATCATGCTGAGAAAATTCTAAAAGCGAAACAGGGCACAGTAAATTATGAATTGAAAGGGGTTGCAAGGAAAATTGCCGCCTTTGCTCCCGTGGATTTTGGGGATATGTCCTGGGTTGTAGTGGTAAACTCGGCATACGATGAGGCGACGGCGGTTATAAGGAAAAGTTTGCGGGAGCATTTGGGCCTCTTGGGCATGGTTGTTTTAGCGGCGATCCTTGGTTCCGTAGTCTTGCTCCGAACCGACCGCTTGAAAGTACGGGCTGAAGAGGAAGCTAAGCACTTGCGGGAGAAACGAGCCTTGGAGGATAGGGTCCAACAGTCCGAAGCCCTCTACCGGACCATTGTTGAGAATGCCCACGACGCCATCTGGACGTTAGACACACAAGGCCACTTAACCTTCGTGAATAGGAGGGGGGAAGAAATCAGTGGCTACAACGTTTCAGAATTAATCGGGAAAGACTTCCAACTTCTGGTCCCCCCTGAAGATTTACCAAGAGCCAAGGACCTATTCCTTAACATCCTACACGGCAAGGTTGAGAGCTTTGAAGGAAGATTTTGCGCAAAAGATGGGACAATTCGTTTACTCTCAGTGAATGCGGTTCCTCTTTATGAAAACGGGACGGTTGTAGGCATGTTTAACATCGGGAGAGACATCACAGAGCAGAGGAATGCGGAGAAAGCACTCCGGGAATCGGAGAAGCAACTTCGGTATCTTTCATCGCAGCTCTTGACGGCGCAGGAAACAGAAAGAAGACGAATTTCGAGAGAACTCCACGACGAATTGGGAGGGGCTCTGAGCGTTTTGAAACTCCGGGTGAACTTCATTCGAAAGAAATTAGAGAGCGACCCTGTGATGGCCGAGGAAGAATGCAGAACCATTTCACAGTATATCAATCAAGTGATTGAAAATGTCCGGAGGCTTTCCCGGGATTTGTCTCCTTCCGTCCTTGAAGACGCTGGTCTCTTGGCTGCCATTCATTGGCTGATTACAAATTCCAAAACAGACCATAAAATTAAGATGATCCTTAATGTCGGGGACATCGACCAGCTATTTTCACGCGATGCACAGATTATCATTTATAGGATTCTTCAGGAAGCTCTTACGAATATAGTGAGGCATGCCCAGGCGAAGAATGCGTCTTTGACGATCGAAGGGCATGAGGACGAGGTTTCTTTTTCTGTAGAAGACGATGGAATAGGATTTGATGCACTTCGGGTCACTACGGTCAATCTCAATAAGGGGGGTTTAGGGTTAGCTATCATAGAGGAACGGGCACGAATGTTAGGAGGGTCTCTGGAAATATGGAGTGAAAAAGGGAAAGGCACGCGAATTACCTTTCGTGTCCCCTTGAAAAAGGGAGGAAGGGTGTAGTGGTAGTGGCCTCTTATCATATTGTATTAGCAGATGATCATGTTATGTTCCGACAGGGGCTAAAGAGGATTCTCGCAGAGAGATCCGATCTCGAAGTGATCGGAGAGGTCGGTTGTGGCCTGGAACTCCTCAAGCTCTTGGAAAAATTGGTCCCCGATTTGATCATTCTCGATATCTCCATGCCGAACCTCCGCGGGCTTGAAGCCATTCATGATATCAAGATGAACCATCCAAAGGTGAGGATATTGGTTCTGACCATGCATAAGGATAAGGAATATCTTCGTCTAGCGATCACGGGTGGTGCTGAGGGGTACCTCTTAAAAGAAGACGCAGATTCCGAACTTTTTTCAGCGATCGATATGGTCCGGCGGGGGAAGAAATACATATCGCCTGAGCTCTCTGAAGGGCTGGCGAAGGATTGGATAAAAGTGACTCGGGGAGACCAAAAGCCCTCCTTCGAGCCCGAGAGGCTGACCGTCCGCGAAAGGGAAGTCTTAAAGCTGATTGCAGAGGGAAAATCGAGTAAGGAGATCGGTGATGTCCTGTTCATAAGCGCCCGTACCGTCGAACATCATCGTGCCAATATCATGGATAAATTGAATCTGAAGAAGACCGCCGACCTCGTCAAATACGCCATCCAAAAGGGCTATGTCTAAGAAGGTTTCCATCCCAAATTTCAAATTGAAAAAACCTGATTCTTGATGGATTCATAAAAAGTCAACTGATGTGTTAGTGACGCAGTCCCTGGAGCCTCCAAAGAGTCTTCCGAAGTCATCTTCTGAAATTAGCACCAGTTAGAAGAGACCAGTTCTGATTCGGGGAAAAGAGTTTTTTTGGGGAGGCCCTTGATTGCGTGTCTGAAAAATACAGTGTTTCCCTACCTAAGAAATGTGTATTTTTGCCTATTCCATTTAGATAAAGAGTATAGGTAGCATGGGTTTTAGGGAGTGAATCAAGACAGGGAGAAATCTCGGTCTGCAGCCGAGTCCCAAAGGTCGAGGAGAAGCCGATCCTAGCTAGGCACAGAGTCGGCTTCTCTTTTTTGGGGTTGAAAAATCTATACGACAAGATTCTCTGTCTTCATTTTGCCCTTCACCTTAATTACAGGCATCGCCGTTGCCAGGGGCTATAAAGCGAGGAAGACGACAGGCGAACGTGAAGCCCGGGTGGAAATTGACAGAAGGCCTCCTGTCTTGGGTGATAACAATATTGAAAGTGCGGTAGGAAATGTCCAGGGTGAACCTATTATGGATGTAAAGATATTGGTAAATCATTATACGCTGCCGAATGGCGCCTGTGAATTACACGACTGGTGTCAAGTAAAAAGGGAGTAAAAAGAGAGAAATACGTGGCGAAGATGAATTTCGTCATGTCGGGCCCCTGGATCATCGGCACCAAGATGAATGCAGGATGAAAGATATCCGCAACAAAGTTCAAAATTAATACCCAACAAGTTTACGTACTTGAAGAAAGGGGGTGAAACAGAAAGAAGGAGATTCAAGAAGTTCAAAGACCATATTGGCCAAGAAAGTAGCGAGGAGATAAAGGTCTTCTGTTGGTGGAAGAGAGAGAGGAGGCAAAATATGAGAGTTACAAGACGACAATTTTTGAAGGGAGCGGTCATAACGGGGGCAGGGTTTGCCCTGCCTATTGGGTTCGGCATCCGCAGTGCGTATCCGTTCGCCCAAAGCCCCACGAACATCCGAAAGTTTGTCACCACCTTGCCCGGTTTGACTCCTGCTGGAGCCAACAACATCGGGCAGTATATTCCGCTGGCCACAAAACACACCGTACCATTCGCGGGCAAACAAACCGACCTTTACGATGTCGTGGTGTCGAAATTTAGCGAAAAGATGCATCCCGATCTCACAAACCCAACTCATTTTTTCGGGTACTCTGACCTTTTCACGCTTGACCGGAAATATCTGGGTGGGGCAATCGTAGCCACGAGGGGGACGCCTGTTCTCCTCAGCGTTACGAACCTACTCCCCCCCAACCACATCCTACCGGTTGACCCCACCATCATGGCGGGACCTGGTTTAATGGTGGGTGACCTGCCGTTCAACCGAATCGCTACCCACTTGCACGGCGGCCTTACCCCGTGGTTCAGCGACGGCACACCCTTCCAGTGGTTTACTCCGCTCGGGAAGCACGGTCCCAGTTTTATGAATGTCCCCGGCACGCCTTCGATCCCTGGCACAGGGACCTATTATTACCCCAACGATCAGAGCGCCAGGTTGGTGTGGTACCATGACCACGCTATCGGCATCACGCGCCTCAATGCGTACGCGGGGATCGCCTCCGCTTACATCATCACGGATGCCTTCGAGACGTTTCTGCTCAACCAGGGGCTCCTTCCTGATCTCGTCGGGGTTCCGCTGATTATCCAGGACAAGACGTTCTTTGACCCCGCAAGCGATCCCAATTATCCGGTCAGCGGGGCAAAACCGGGCGACCTGTGGTACCCGCATGAGTATGAAGCAAATATCCTTCCTCCCTTCCCTCCGGGGACGCCTAACCCGAAGGGGAGGTGGGATTATGGCCTCACTGTCACTCCGCCCTCAACGGGCATAAAGACGCCGTTGCCTGCGATCTCCGTGGTGCCTGAGTTCTTCGCCGACACGGCTATGGTCAACGGCGCCCCTTACCCGGTGCTTAATGTGACGGACAAGACCTTCCGGTTTCGGATCCTGAACGGCTCTCAGGCCCGGTTCTGGCACCTCAACCTTTACTATGAGAGCTCAACCACGCCCGGCGAACCTGATCTCACCAAGCCCGGCCCGGCCATGTACCAGGTCGGCACGGAAGGCGGTTTCCTGCCGGCGGTGGCGATACACGACAACACGACACCTATTCCAATGGTTAATGCAACGGACGCCAATCCTGACGGACCCTTCAACCTCTTACTGGCCCCCGCGGAGCGCGCCGACGTCCTCATCGACTTCAGTGGCCTGAATGGCAAGTCTTTCATCCTGTACAACGACGCGCCGGCACCGTTCCCGGGTGGAGACCCACGAAACGACTATTTCACGGGTGATCCGAACCAGACCGCAATTGGTGGTGCACCCAGCACCGTAGCAGGCCACGGACCCAACACCCGGACCATCATGAAGATTGTAGTGGGCTCTGGTTCGCCGAACTTTTCGCTGGACCAGACCTGGCTGAACAAAATGAACATGGCCTTAGCCAATAACTTCTCCCACGGCAATCCGGCGGTGCCCCCGCAGCAGGATCCGCCTCTCAACCCCGCAGGATTGACGCCATTGAACAAAACCCTTAATGAGGATTTTGACGACTACGGCCGCTTGCTCCAAAGAGGCGGAACGGACACGCCGTTCATTAATAATCAAGGGGGGACCACATTCGGAAGGGATTACATCAGTGCGCCCACAGAGACGGTATCGGCGGGAGAAATCCAGGTCTGGGATTTCTACAACAACACGGGGGATACCCACCCCTGGCACTTCCACCTGGTCAATGTCCAAGTAGTAGGGAGAGGAATCTTCGCCTCTACCACAGATAGCTTTGGTTTCCCCGTACCTACTTTTGGAACTTTCACTGACTTAAATGGCACCCCTGACCAACTCACCCCGCCAGATCCCAACGAAAGGGGGTGGAAAGAAACTGTCCGGATGAACCCCGGAGAGGTCACGCGGGTGATCATGCAGTTCAAACTGCCGCAGCTTCCTACTAAAGCCATGCGCAACGCCGTCAGCCCCAGGACCGGCGGCCATGAGTACGTACATCACTGCCATATTCTGGAGCATGAGGAACACGACATGATGCGCCCCTTGATCGTTTTTTAATAGAAATGATCAAATTTGGGGGAGCTCGTCATCGGCATCGACAAACCTATTTGCCCCGGCGCTCAGGCAACGGGCTTCTGGGAACCAAAGCCCCGCACGATCGTGCGGGGCTTGTTTTTCGTTAAAAATGGGGACATGTCCTGTATCTTCGCTGTGTGCTCTGCGCGTTAGCGATAATCTAATTAAAAGGAGGAAACTATGTTTGGAATTGGAATGCCGGAGTTAGTGGTTATTCTGGTTATTATCATGATCATTTTCGGTGCCAATAAACTTCCTCAGATAGGTTCGGGATTGGCAAATGGGATCCGGAACTTCAAAAAGGGCATTGATGGAAAAGAGGAGAGTGACACCACCCCGAAAAAAATTGAGCAGAAGTGAATTAAACTTACCAGAAAAAGTTTCTTCAAACCTCCTTACTCCTACCTCAAAAGGGTTTTCATCTTTTGACAGCTGTCCTTTTTCTTGTTAAAAATAATTGATAATGACCCCTCCCTAAGAGATGAAACATGAAAGAGGTGACGGATGCCGACCTATTCCCACTCTCAGCTTTCCACCTATGAAACCTGCCCCCACCAGTACAAACTCGCCTATATTGACAAGGTCGAAGTCGAGACAGAAGGCATTGAAGCTTTCATGGGCTCAAGGGTTCACGAAGCCTTGGAGAAGCTCTACCGGGATCTGAAAGTGATCAAACTGAACGCCTTGGAAGAGCTCCTCCACTTCTACCACCAGAGTTGGGAAAAGAATTGGAATGGCCTGATTCAGATCATACGTAAGGAATACAGTGCTGAAGACTACCGCCGTCTGGGAGAAAAATGTATCACAGATTATTACAAGCGTTATTACCCCTTCGATCAGGGAAAAACCCTGGGCCTCGAAGAGTACATCTATTTTCCCCTGGAAGAAGAAAAGGGTTATTGGATCCGGGGGTATATTGATCGCGTGACCTTGGTGGATAGTTCTATTCTCGAAATTCATGATTACAAAACCTCTAACAGGCTTCCGACAAAGGAAAGTGTCCAGTCAGACCGGCAGTTGGCTTTCTATCAAATGGGGGTGGCAGAAAAGTGGCCGGGTGTCCAGGAGGTCAGACTGGTCTGGCACTACCTCACATTCGATTCCGAGATCCATTCCTCAAGAACAACTGATCAACTCCATCAACATCGGAAAGAAGCGTTAGAACTCATCCAGAGGATCGAAACGGACAGACAATTCCTTCCCAAAGAGGGGCCTCTTTGTGATTGGTGCGATTATCAAGGGTTCTGCCCACGGAGGAAACATCTGATTACGGTGGGGAGTCTTCCGCCTAATGAATATCTGGATGAGGAAGGCGTAGTCTTGGTCAACCGTTATGTGGAGTTGAAAGAAAAGAAAACAATATTGAACGAAGAGATTGACGCCGAATTGGCCAAGATCGAAGATGCTCTCTATGCCTATGCTCAGAAGGAAGAACTTGAGGCGATTTTCGGAAGCGACCATGTCGCGAAGATTAAGATTGAGACGAAGGAGAAATACCCCTTAAAGGGAGACCCCAACCGAAGAGTATTGGACGAAGTGATCAAGAAGGCGGGGAAGTGGATGGAGGTTTCTGATTTAAACCCCTGGATGTTGGCAAGAATCATGAGCCGAGGAGGTTGGCCTCCTTCCTTGGTGAGCAAGGTGAAGGAATTTTCGACCGTGGAGGAAATCCGATCCATTGTGATCTCGAAGCTGAAGGAAAGAGAATAGTTTTTGAAAAATCTAAAGCACGAAATAGGAAACAAGCACCATTGCCAAAATACAAATGACCGAAGGAGAACGGTACCTCTGGAATGTCATTCCTGCGGAAGCAGGAATCCAGGTTGAAGAGACTGGATTCCGGATCAAGTCCGGAATGACTCTCTATCGGGGCTCGCAGTTTATTTTTTTGAAATTCGAGTTTTGGATTGTTTCGAGCTTCGATATTCGGATTTCGAGCTTATGAGTATCCGACAGACTATATAATATGCAGAGGCGAAACCTATGAATATCCACGTTGAAAAAGCCAAACCAGAGAAATTTCCCTGTGAACTTCTTCTGCTTTTTTCTTTTGAATCTCCTAAGGGGTTAGAAGGTCCCGTCCAGAGTGTGGATCTGGAGTGGAAAGGATTTATTTCAACTCTGATAAAACAGGGAGATTTTAAGGGAGAGTTATTCGAATGCCATCTCCTTCACACCCAGGGTGCTCTCCCTGCCCAAAGGGTGCTTCTGACCGGCCTCGGCAAAAAAGGAGAGTTCAATTTAGAGAAATGGCGAGGCGCTGCGTCGAAAGCCGGACAGTTCATCCGGAATGCCGGGATTAAACAGCTTGCTTTCCCGATAAAGAAATTTGATGGCTATTCAGAAGAAGAGCTGGCTGAATCTTTCGTGACCGGGCTTCTCCTCGGTGTCTACCAGTTCAATGAATTTAAGACGCTCGAACGAGAAAAGATTAAAGAGATAGAAGAGATGATACTCGTTGCAGAGAAAAACACGGAAGTCAAACTGATCGAGGGCGGTCAGAGAGCTGGACAAATTATTTCAGAGGCGATCTACCTGGCGAGGGATCTGGTCAACGGACCCAGCAATGATGTGACCCCCACTTTTTTGGCTGAAAAAGCCAAGAAGATTGCGAAAGATTATGAAATGGCGATTCAGGTATTGGAAGTGGGTGAAACAGAGTCGATGGGCATGGGGGCTTTTGTCGCGGTGGCCAAAGGAAGCCAGGAACCGGGGAAGTTTATTGTTCTGGAATATAATAAAGGAAAAGGGTTAGATACCATCGCGTTGGTAGGAAAGGGAATCACCTTTGATAGTGGGGGAATTTCAATCAAACCCTCGGAGAATATGGAGCGGATGAAAGACGATATGTCCGGAGCTGCTGCGGTCTTGGCCACCCTGCAAGCTGCCTCCAAGCTCCAACTTCCTCTCCATCTGGTTGGGATCATGCCGGCAACGGAAAATCTTCCGAGCGGAAAGGCCTGCAAACCTGGTGATATTTTAAAGACCCTTTCGGGGCAGACTGTAGAAGTGATCAGTACTGACGCGGAAGGGAGACTAATTCTTTCGGATGCCCTTACCTATAGCGCCCGGTATCAGCCAAAGGCGATCATAGACCTCGCCACATTGACAGGAGCGTGCGTGATTGCCTTGGGAGATTATGTGATTGGAGTTTTTGGCAATGACGATGTCCTTTTAAAGCGGGTGGAGGAGGCCTCCTCTAAGACAGGAGAAAAGGCCTGGAGATTACCTCTCTGGGATGAGTATCTTGAATATCTGAAAAGTGATTCAGCTGATTTCAGGAATGTGGGAACACGAGCGGCAGGAGCAATCATTGGGGCGATCTTCTTGAGCAAATTTGTCGGAAAAATTCCATGGATTCATCTCGACATTGCTGGACCTGCATCGATTGAAAAGGAGAGGCCTTATATCCCGCGCGGGGGCACCGGAGCCGGCGTAAGATTGCTTATTCAGATACTCAGGGATTGGAAGTAATTTCAAAATTCGAAGCACGAAATCCGAATTCCGAAACAAACTCAAATGACCCAAGCACAAAATTCAAAACTGGGAAAAATTGTTTTGAAAATTTGAATTTAGGATTTGTTTCGAATTTTGATATTCGGATTTCGAATTTTAGGATAACGAGTTAAGGCAATTTGATATGAAAGCGTCAGACGATCAGTATCCTTTCTTGAAGGCATGCCGAAGGCAACCGACAGAGTATACGCCCATCTGGCTGATGCGCCAGGCGGGACGTTACCTGAAAGAATATCGGGCGCTCCGGAAGAAACATTCTTTCCTGGACATGTGCAAGAATCCTGAGCTTGCGGCGCAGGTGACGCTTCAGCCGGTTGACAAGTTTAAGCTCGATGCAGCTATTGTTTTTTCAGATATCCTCATTCCTTTGGAGCCGATGGGGGTGGAATTTGAGTTCGCCAAGGGGGAAGGCCCCGTCTTTCATCATCCCCTCCGGGAGAAGAAGGATATGGAGAGACTGAGGGTCTTCGATCCAGAAGAAGAAAATTCTTTTCTCATGAAGGCGATTCGAATTGTCCGGAAGGAATTGGAAGGAAGGGTCCCTTTGATCGGATTCTCCGGTGCTCCTTTTACTCTCGCGAGTTACGTCATCGAGGGGGGGCATTCGAAGAATTACGCTCTCACCAAAAGCTTGATGTACCAAGACCGTCCCACATGGGATTCCCTGATGGAGAAGATTTCGGAGGTACTCATACGATACCTGAAAGCCCAGATTCGTTCGGGTGTCCAGGCGATTCAGGTCTTCGACTCCTGGGTGGGGTGCTTGAGCCCGGGCGATTATGAAGAATATGTCCTTCCTTATTCGAGGAAGGTTATGGATGGTGTTGATAAGAACGTCCCTCTTATCCATTTCGCTACGTCCAATTCGACACTTTTGGAGTTAATGAAGCGGGCAGGAGGAGATGTCATCGGAGTGGACTGGCGGGTGGATATTGACGAGGCCTGGGCGCGTCTTGGGCATGATGTGGCGATTCAAGGAAACCTCGACCCCGTTGTTCTTTTGGGTCCAGTCGATTTGATCGAGAAGAATGTTAAGAAGATCCTTGATAGGGTAAAGGATCGACCCGGTCATATCTTCAACCTTGGCCACGGACTCCTTCCAAATACTCCACCCGATCATGTGGCTGCGTTGATAGAGGCGGTCCATCGATATAGTTCCAGAAGATGAAATCCCCATTACCAAATTCCAAATACCAAGTCAATTTCGATAACCAATGACCCATCAATTTTGGATGCTTGGAATTTGGATACTGGTGATCGTTTGATGATTGGGGTTTGGAAATTGGTTATTTCTTAGACCCACCACTTGAACGTTGCAGATAGAAAATAGCGGCAACGCATACCTAGAGGTTCGCGTGAAAGCCATTCTCCTTTTGGCCTTTGGAGGACCCCGGTCTCTTGACGAAGTGGAACCATTTTTGACCCGCCTCTTTAGAGGTAGGAAACCTTCTCCCGAACAATTGGAAAGGGTCACGGAGCGATATCGACTGATTGGAGGGAGTTCGCCTCTGCCAGAGATTACAATCAATCAAGCAAAAGCTCTGGAGGACAGTCTGAATGCACAGGGCTACGCGTTCAAATCCTACGTGGGGATGCGTTACGGATATCCTCTGATTGAAGAGACGTTGAGAAAAATTCTCGACGACGGAATCCGAGAGGTCGTCGCTCTCCCCATGACACCTTTTCGATCCCGCGCAAGCACAGGGGCGTACTTGGAAGAAGTGAATCAAGTTAACAAGAACCTGAGAGAGAAGATAGAGGTTTCTTTTGTCGAGGGATGGCATCTGCATCCTCTCTTTCTCGGGGCGATTCGGGAGAAGATTGAGGAAGGGTTGATGCAGTTTACTCCGGAAGAGAGAAAAAGGGTCCACCTCATTTTCTCTGCACATAGCCTTCCGAATTCTCTCATCATAAATGATCCTTACGTCAACGATATGGAGGAGACTGTAAAAGAAGTGATTAAAAGGATCGAACCCTTGCCTTGGCGTATTGCCTTTCAGAGCAGAGGGATGGGGCCAGAGGAGTGGTTAGGTCCGGATGTGGAATCAGTTTTAGAGGAACTTTCGAAGAAGAAAATTCGGGAAGTCCTAATCGTCCCTATCGGGTTTGTGTCAGACCACATAGAGATTCTTTATGACATTGATATTCTTTACCGGGATAAGGCAAGATTATTTGGAATGCAGTTGAAGCGTCCCCCTTCTCTCAATTTCTCTAAGCGGTTTATTGAAGCTCTTGCGGCGATTGTCGAAGAAAATATTAAGGGGATCAAGGATTCTGGGGCATGAGAGGTCTAGTCAAAATTTTGTGCAAATTTATTAAATGCTTGAATCCTCGGTCCCTTGACTCCTACGGTATAGGAAACCCATGAAGCGAATCCTCATTATTGGCGGCGGCGTTGCCGGGCTTGGAGCGGCATTCAAAGTCAGGCGAGCCGCATCCGAGTGCCACGACGTCGAGTTTGTTCTCCTTGAAAAGGACAAGCGTCTCGGTGGCAAAATTCAAACGGAGATGGTACCGGATCCCTCGGAGCAGGGGAGATTCGTCGTAGATGGTGGTCCGGACTGTTTTTTGACGGAAAAACCGGCCTGTCACCGCGTCGCCAAGCTTACAGGGATCTTCGATGACGAATTGCCGACCGACGACTCCCGGAGGCGCACGTGGATTCTGTCCCGTGGCAAACTTCATCAGATGCCGGACGGCGTGATGATGTTCGCGCCCACGAAGTTTGTGCCCTTTGCCACGACCGGCCTCTTTTCATGGCCCGGCAAGATCCGGATGGGAATGGACCTCTTCATTCCGCGGAAGAAAGTCGCTTCGGGCGAGTTCAACGACGAGACACTTGAGAGTTTTGTGGTCCGACGAATGGGGCGGGAGTGCCTCGATCGGCTCGCGGAGCCTTTGGTCGGAGGCGTTCACGCGTCCGACCCAAAACGGATGTCCCTTGCGGCGACCTTCCCGCGTCTTCTCGAAATGGAGCAAGATTACGGGTCGCTGTTGAAAGCCTTTATCGCCATGCGCCGTAAGGTTGAAGAGATGCGGCGGAAGTACCCGGCCAAACCGGGCGAAAAGCCCCGTACGTTCTTCACCTCTTTCGTGAATGGTATGCAGCAACTCACGGACAGTATGGCCGATGCTGCCGGCCGGGAGAGCATCCACACCGGCGTAACTGTCACCGGGCTCGAGCGCACCGCTGGAGATGGATGGCGTGCCTTGTTCTCTGACGGTTCCTCTATCAATGGAGATGCGGTCATCGTTGCCACCGAGTCATGGACTGCTGAGCCGCTCATCCGCCCGCATGATGGAACCGTTGCAGATGCCCT
>Ga0187772_10000063_pt1 | contig 38424 bp, 42 predicted proteins | sample 0116_SJ02_MP15_2_FD_133137 | JGI IMG/M metagenome (GOLD analysis project Ga0187772, IMG submission 133137) | Tropical peat soil microbial communities from peatlands in Department of Meta, Colombia - 0116_SJ02_MP15_20_MG | ecosystem: Environmental > Terrestrial > Soil > Wetlands > Peat | place... | reverse complement strand
GGCCGCCGGCGCGGACGCGCTCCGGCCCGGAAGGGAGATGAACCTTCGGGACGCTCGACCCGCATGGCGGGCGCCTCGGCGCTGAGCTACTCGTCGTACCGCACGTACCTCGAGTGCCCGCTCCGCTGGAAGTACCTCTACGTCGAGCGGAGGCCCGAGGAGCCTCGAGGCTACTTCACCTTCGGTCGGGTCGTGCACTCGGTCCTCGAGGAGCTCGTCCGCCCGCTGGTCGTCCCCTCGGCCCGACGCCGGGACGCCGGCGAGAGCCAGACGACCCTCCACGACTGGTCGGACGCCAGCGCCGCCGCCGCCCCCAGCCCCGCGCCGATCGGGCCGGAGGCGCTCGTCGCCCTCTACGACCGCCTCTGGACCAACGAGGGGTACGGCTCGCGGGACGAGGAGGAGCGGTACCGCTCGCTCGGCCGCGAGCTCCTGTTGCGGTACCGCGACCGGCTCGAGCTCGACCCCCCGTCCCCGGTGGCCGTCGAGGAGCACCTCGAGGCGAAGTGGGACGGGCTGCCGCTCCACGGCTACATCGACCGGATCGACCGGACCGCCGACGGGGGCCTCGAGGTCGTCGACTACAAGACGACCCGCGAGCTCTCGGCCGAGGACGCCGCCTCGTCCGAGCAGCTGAGCGTCTACCAGGTCCTCGTCGAGCACAACTACCGCGCCCCGGTCGAGCGCCTCACCCTCCTGCACCTGCGGTCCCTGACGCCGCTCACGACGCCCGCGCGGACCGTCCGGGTCCTCGAGCCGCTCCACCAGCGGATGGGCGAGGTCTCCGACGGGATCCGGGAGGAGGCGTTCGAGCCGACCCCCGGCCGCCACTGCAACCGCTGCGACTTCCGCGCGATCTGCCCGGAGTTCCGGCCGATCCCGGTCGCCGAGGGGCCGCGGCTCGCCGCGCTGGTCGACCGGTTCGACGCGCTGCGCGCCGACGAGCGGCGCCTCGAGCGGGAGCTCGCCCAGACCGCGGGCGAGCTCCACCGGGCGGCGGAGGAGCTCGGGCTCCACCGGGTCCCCGGCTCGCGAGCCGTCGCCGTTCGCCGCAAGGAGGTCGCCTGGCAGTACCCCCTCGAGGTCGTGCGGCCGATGCTCGAGCGCTCTGAGGCGTCCGCGAAGGGCGCGGCCGACTCGGTAGAGGAGGTCCGCCGGCTGCTCCGCGACCCCACGGTCCCCCGCGAGCTCCGGCGGAAGATCGCCGAGACCGGCTCGCGTCAGGTCCGCTGGTTCTGGGAGCTCGAGGACGCCGACGGCTAGCGTCGTCCGGCCCGTCCCTTCCCGGCCGTGGCGTGCCGGCCCGCTCGGGCGCGGGCAAACGCTTTGAGAGACCCCCGATACTCCTCCGTATGGGGGTCCGTCTCGCCTCGGCCGCGCGGCTCGTCCCGCTCGAGGGACGCACGCCGACCGTCACGACGGTCTGCTCCCACTCGTCGCTCCAGATCTTCCACGGGGCCCGCCTCGAGGGGCTCCCGACGATCGGCATCGCCATCGGGAAACCGCCCCGGTTCTACGACGCGTTCCCCCGCGCGCGGCCGGACCGGTTCCTCACGGTAGAGCGGCACAGCAACGTCCCCGCCCTCGCCGAGCACCTGCGCGAGGCGGGGGCGGTGATCATCCCCCACGGCTCGTTCGTCGAGTACCTCGGCGCGGAGGAGTTCGCGAAGATCGACGTGCCGGTCTTCGGCAATCGGAACGTCCTCGCCTGGGAGTCGGACCGGCGGAAGGAGCGCGAGTGGCTCGAAGGTGCCGGCGTCGAGATGCCGAAGCGGTTCGAGGACGCGAACGAGGTCGACGGGCCGGTGATCGTGAAGTACTATGGGGCGAAGGGCGGCAAGGGGTTCTTCCTCGCGAAGAACCGCGAGGCGCTCGCCGACTTCCGGCCGACGGGGCCGTACGTCATCCAGGAGTACGTCCTCGGGACGCGGTACTACATCCACTTCTTCTACTCGCCGATCTCCGACCGCGGCTACCGGGTCGGCCACGGCTCCCTCGAGCTGCTCGGGATGGACCGCCGGGACGAGGCGAACATCGACGAGCTCTACAAGCTCGGTGCGCAGGAGGAGCTCCTCAAGGCCGGGATCCGCCCGACGTTCGTCGTGACGGGGAACGTGCCGGTGGTCCTGCGGGAGTCGCTCCTCGACAACGCGTTCGACGTCGCCGCCCGGATCGTCGAGCGGTCGATCGACCTCTTCGGCGGGATGGTCGGCCCGTTCTGCGTCGAGGGGATCATGACGGAGGACCTGCGGTTCAAGGTCTTCGAGATCTCGACGCGGATCGTCGCCGGAACGAACCTCTACATCTCCGGCAGCCCCTACTCGGACCTGGTCGAGCCCGGCCTCTCCACGGGCCGTCGGATCGCGCAGGAGATCGTCCGGGCCCGCGCCGCCGGCCGCTTGAACGAGATCCTCAGCTGACGGCCGCGCGCCGAGTTAAGAGCCGGCCGACCCTCGGGCGGGGCCGTTCATGACCTCAGCGATCGTCGCACGGGAGCTCACGAAGGTCTACCCGGGCTCGCGCTCGGGGGTGCCGGCGCTCTCCGCCCTCTCCCTCGAGGTCCCCAGCGGCGGGATCTACGGCCTGATCGGGCGCAACGGGGCCGGCAAGACGACGTTCATCCGGATCGCCGCGACCCAGCTCGCCCCGACGGGCGGCTCGGTCGAGGTCCTCGGGCACGACGTGCGGACCGAGGAGCGGGCGATCCGCGCCCGGATCGCCTGCGTTCCCCAGGAGTCGAGGCCGCTCTACTTCCTGACGACCGAGGAGGTCGTCTACCTCTACCTCAAGATGCGGGGCCTCCCGTCGGACGAGGCGCGGCGCCGGACCTCGGAGGCGCTGGAGGAGCTGTCGCTGGTCGACCACCGGCGCCGGCTCGTGAGCCGGCTCTCCGGCGGGCTCCGCCGCCGGACGATGTGCGCGATGGTCCTCGCCTCCGACGCGGAGGTGATGTTCCTGGACGAGCCGACGACCGGCCTCGACCCGATCGCCCGCCGGGAGGTCTGGCAGGCGGTCCGGCGAGCGAGCCGGGAGCACCGGACGATCATCCTCACGACCCACTACCTGGACGAGGCCGAGGCGCTCTCGGGGAGGCTCGCCCTGATCGAGCAGGGGCGCCGGATGCTCGAGGGGACCCCGGCCGAGCTCCGGGCCCGCGTGCGGTTCCCGTACCGGGTCACCGTCTGGGGCGACGTCCCGCACGAGGAGCTCGACAGCTACGGCAAGGTCAGCCCGATCGAGGGCGGCCACCTCGTCTTCGCCGGCGAGCGCGAGGCGCGCGAGCTCGCCCGGTGGGCGCTCGAGAAGGGCGTCAAGCTCTCCCTTGGCCCGGTGAGCCTCGAGGACATCTTCCTCGAGGTCGTCGGTCGGTCGATCGACGAGGACGCGCCGCTCGCCGACGCCGAGGCGGAGGAGGCCGCGTGACGGAGCGCCACCGGCTCCGTTCCCTCGGGACGCTCGTCGTCCTCAACGGGCTGATCCCGATCCGCACCCAGCCGCTCTACCTCGTGAACCTCCTCGCCTCGCCGCTGTCGTTCCTGTTCTTCCTCACGGTCGTCTCCCACGGGGCGCTGATCCGCTACGGGATCGTCGGCGGGATGGTCCTGACGATGCTCTCCGCCGGCACGGGGCTCCAGTCGGACCTGACGCACTACCGCCACGACCTCAAGTTCCAGGACATCGTCGTCGCCTCCCCGGTCGAGGCGCCCGTCTACACGCTCGGAATGGCCCTGAGCGAGCTCGTCTACTCGATCCCCGGCCTCGGGGTGTTCGTCGTCCTGTTCGTCGTCGACGGGCTCGCGACGCCGCTCAGCGTCGCCGTGATGCTCGGGGTCCTCCTCCTCGTCTGGGGGTTCGCGACCGCGCTCGCGTTCACCTTGGCGACGTACTTCCAGGACGTCCGGGAGACGTTCATGTTCAGCCCGCTGATCTCCCTCGTCCTCACCGTCCTCCCGCCGGTCTACTACCCTCTCTACTACCTGCCGAAGTGGGCGCAGGTCGCCGCCCGGTTCTCCCCGACGACCTATGCCGCCGCCCTGGTCCAGGGCGCGGTCCACCTGCCGGGGGCCGCTCCGTTGACGGTCTCCTCGGCGGCGGTCGACTGGGGGGCCCTCGGGGGCGTCACGGCGGCGCTGTTCCTGGTCGCCGCGTTCAAAGCGCGCTGGCGCGAGCCGTAGTCACGTCCCGACGCGCGAGGAGTTATGTACCGAGCGCCGCGTGCGCCCGACCGTATGCTTCTGTTCTCTGACTTGAGGAGCTTTTCCTCCCCGGAGGACCGGTTCTCTCGCTGCCTCTTCTGCGGCCGGGAGATGGTGCTTCTCCCCGACGATCGGCGCCGCGGGGCGTGCTTCGACTGCCTCGCGCTGGCCGTGCCGACCGCGGCCCCGTGCCCCGAGTGCGGCGCGACGATCCCTGGCGAGGAGCGAGCGCTCGGCTGCCCGACGTGCCGGTGGTACCCCGGCCAGGATTAGCGGCGCGAGGACCGCGGACCGGGCCGCGCTCCCGTCCGTCGGCGGGGCCGTTCTCCGGCCAACGGGGAACGCCCGCACCGAGCCAGCCTCGCCGACCCGGCGCCAAGCTTATCGACCGGCTCCGCCCGTTCGCTCTCGGGCGTGCCGAGGTGGCTCAGACCGGTACGGCGCGAGCCTGGAAAGCTCGTGGCGATTTTCGCTTCGGGAGTTCAAAGCCCGGGACCGGACCCACCGGCCCGGCGGAAACTCTCCCCCTCGGCGCTGCCCCTCCGTCGCGCCGCGTCCGTCGGGCGGAGCGGCTGAGGCGATGAGCGTTCCTCGCCCCGCCTCCACCGCCGCGCTCCTCCAGGTCGACGCGGTCCTGACGAGGCTCTCGGGGACCGCAGCGGTCGCCGAGGTCTGCCGGTTCCTCGAGGCGTCGTTCCGCCACTACAGCTGGGTCGGGGTGTACCGGCTCGACGGCCACGAGCTCGTCCTCCAGGGCTACGCCGGTCCCCAGGCGACCGAGCACGAGCGGATCCCGGTCGAGCGCGGGCTCTGCGGCCGCGCGGCCCGCGACGGGGTCACCGTCATCGTCGATGACGTCCGCGCCTCCCCGGAGTACCTCGCCTGCTTCCTCTCCACGCGCTCGGAGATCGTCGTGCCGATCCGGGACCGGGGCGCCGTGGTCGGCGAGATCGACATCGACGGCGACCGCCTGGCGGCGTTCGACGCGAGCGACCGGGCGTTCCTCGAGGAGGTCGCGACGCGTCTCAGCCCGGTGGTCGCGACCGCCGCGCGGCCGCCTTGAGCCGGCGCTCGATCGTCCCGAGCGCCTCCGCGCGGGCCCGACGGGCGTCGAACGGACGGAGCCGGCCGACGCGCCGCACCGGTCCGGCCGCCCGGGCGGCCGTGGTGATCGTCCGTAGTGCCCGGACCAGCTCGTCGACGATCGGCAGGTCCGCCGCAAGGCTCGTCCTCGAGAGCGGGTTCAGGTCGATCGAGATCACCTTCTTCCCCGCGCGCCGGAGCGCCACGGCGCGGTCGCCGTCCTCGAGCGGCACGAGGCAGACGTCGGCGACCGCGATCCCCCGGCCGTCGACGAGGGCACGGTCGGACGGCAACCCTCGGATCCGCGCCGTCGGACGGACCCCGAGGACGTCCCGGACCCCCGCTCGGCGGAGCTCCCGTGCGATGGCCCGGGCCCGAGCGGGGGTGCGGTGGAAGAGGTTCACCTCCACCGCGAGGCCGGGGACGGCTCGCTGGACGGCAGCGACCTCGCGGGCGGCGAGCGCCGCGACGTTGCCGTTGACGCTGAGCACGGGGCGTCGCGCGGAGCGAAGCCAGGCCGCCGCCGCGCGGGCGGCCCGGCGGGCCGACGGGGTCGTGCTTTCGCCGAGAAGGTAGTCGAACGCCTCGCCCCGACCCTGCGCGATCAGTCCCTCGGGCACGACCAGCCCCTGGCGCGCGGCTTCCGCCAGGCGCGAGCGGACGACCAGGCTGCGGTAGCGGGGATGGCGCCGCGAGAGCCGCATCGGACCGGCGCGGCCTAGGGGACCGGGGGCTCCGTCTTGCGGGGCGGGTCGACGACGGCCTCGGGGGCGGCGAGCCGGCTCTCCAGCGTCGAGATCCGGTCCTCGAGCGGCTGGAGGCCCTCCTCGAGCGCCTTCGTCAGCGCGAGCTTGAGGCTCTCTTCGAGCGCGACGAGGTCCCGGCCGAGGTCGATCATCCGGCGGGCGTTCTCGTTGAGCAGGAGCCGGGTCTGCGTGGAGACGCGGTAGGTGTCGGAGAGGTCCTTGCTCAACTGGTGCGACGAGCGGGCGAACGTCTCCACCGACTCGCCGATCGGCTTCCACTTGGCGTCCAGGTCGGTCAGGAGCGCCGTGCCGATCCGCTCCCGGCCCTCGGTCAGGCCGCGGTCGATCGACTGCTCCACCGACTCGCGGATCGCCGTCTGGAGCCCCCCGAGCTCGCCCTTCACCTCGTCGGAGAGCCCGCGCTGGTTCCCTTCGATCCGCTGGACCCGCTCCTCGAGGGTCTGCAGCCGCTTCGTGAGGTTGGTGTACGCCGTGGTGATGAGCGTCGTCAGGTTCTGCTGGCTCAGCTCCTGGGCGCGGAGCAGGAGATGGAGGACCCAGTGCTCTCGCCCCTTCGCCTCGGCGAGAGGTCCCCGGTCGACCCGGTCGCGGACCTCCCGGTCGTCCAGGATCGCCTGCAGCTCCTTGAGGATCTCGACCCGGATCGTCGAGGCGGTGCCCGGGCCCGGCGGAGGCGAACCAGCCATCGGGGGCGAATGGGCGTTGTCCACGTATATACGTTGTAGCTCCTCGCGAGGCGACTCCGCGCCGGGACCACGCGGGCGGGGCCGTACGACGACGTAGCACGGGCCCGGTCCGGTCGTGCACCGTCGGTGCGGCGGCCGGAGGGGCCCGGGAACCCCCCCCTCAGCCATTGTTTAGGAGAGTTTTATAGGGGGCCTTGGTCGTGATAGCAAGTGACGGATCCCCAACGGCCGCCGGGAACGGCCAGGGGCCCGCCGACAGACAGGGAGAGACCAACATGCCGCGACCGGCGAAGAGCAAGGCGAAGAGACGTATCGGACTGGCAGTCTACCTTGAGCCCGTGATTGTCCGAAAGCTCAAGGACGCGGCCGACCGCGACCGGCGGTCCGCGTCGACCCAGGCGGCCCTCTACATCGAGGAGGGCCTAGGGCTGAGGAAGCCGGGAGTGAGCTAGCGCCGGTCAGGCGCCCGCGCGGGCGCGGGAGGGCGTCTCCGCCTCAAACCCCGGGCCTAGAAGCTCGCGGGCGATCAGCAGCCGGCGGATCTCCGAGGTGCCGGCGCCGATCTCGAGCAGCTTCGCGTCCCGGGCGAACCGCTCGATCGGCAGGTCCCGAACGTAGCCGTAGCCGCCGTGGATCTGGATCGCGTCGAGCGCCGCCCGGGTCGACGCCTCCGAGGCGTAGGTGAGGGCCGCGGCGCTCGCCGCCCGCTTCTCGGGCCGCGCGACGACCTCCTCCAGCGCCGCGAGGAGCAGGAGCCGCGACGCCGACAGCTCGGTGTACATCTCCGCGAGCTTCGCCTGGATCAGCTGGAACTTGCCGATCGGCACACCGAACTGGGACCGCTCCCGAGCGTAAGCGACCGAGCGGGCGAGGACCTCCTCGAGGATCCCGACGGGGATCGCGGAGAGGACGGCGCGCTCGACGTTGAGGCCGCTCATCATGATCCGCACCCCCTCGTTCTCCTTGCCGAGCCGGTCGGAGACCGGGACCCTCACGTCCCGGAACGCGAGCTCGCCGGTCGGCGAGCCCCGCATCCCCATCTTGTCGAGCGAGCGCGCGACCGAGAACCCCGGGGTGTCGGCCCGGACGACGAACGCCGAGATCCCCCGGGCCCCCCGCTCCGGGGCGGTCTTCGCGTAGACGAGGAGCACCGAGGCGACCGGTCCGTTCGTGATGAACTGCTTCGAGCCGTTCAGGACGTACTCGTTCCCCCGCCGCTCCGCCCGCGTCCGGATCGAGACCGCGTCCGAGCCCGCGTCCGGCTCGGTGAGGGCGAGGGCGCCCACCTGGCGGCCCGCGGCGACCTCCGGCAGGAACGCCCGGCGCTGCTCCGGGGTGCCGTTGCGGGCGAGGTTGTCGGCGAACAGGTTCGAGTGCGCGCCGACGCTCAGGGCGAGCGCCGGGCTCGCCCGGGCGATCTCCTCGAGGATCATCGCCTGCGCGCGGTAGGACAGGCCGAGCCCCCCGACGTCCGTCGGGAGCGTCGGGGCGAGCAGTCCGTGCTCGCCGAGGCGGCCGAAGACCTCCCGCGGAAAGTGGTCGTCGCGGTCCATCCGGTCGGCGACCGGGGCGACCTCCCGTCGCACGATCTCCCGCGTCGCGTCCCGCAGCGCGAGCTCGTCGTCGGAGAGGCCGAGCTCCACGGGGCCGCCGAAGGTCCGGGGACGATAACGGTGACCCTGTCGCCCCGGTCAGCGCCCCCGGCCGGACGTCCGGCCCAGCCGCAGCCCGAGGTGCCGCCGCCAGACCGGTCGCGCTCGGGGGTAGTCGCTGCGGTAGTGGACCCCCCGGCTCTCGGTGCGTTCCAACGCCGCCCGAGCGACCAGCGACGCGGTCAGCGCGGCGTTGGCCACGGGGCCCGGTAGGCCGTCCGAGCCGGCCGGCTCGGTCCGATGGGCGACCTCCTCGAACCGGGCGAGCGCCGAACGGAGGGTCGCCGCCGAGCGGACGATCCCGACCTCCTCCCAGAGGGAGCTCCGGATCCCCGAGACCTCCGAGCGCTCCTCGCGCCCTCCGAGCCCCTCGGAGGGCGGGACCTCGAGGACCCGGGCCGGAGGGACCGGCCCGCCGGCCGCGGGGCTCCGGAGGCGCCGCGCGGCACGCTCCCCGAAGACGAGCCCCTCGACCAGCGAGTTGCTGCCGAGACGGTTCGCGCCGTGCACTCCGGTCGCCGCCGCCTCTCCCACGGCGAACAGCCCCCGGACCGACGACCGGCCCTCGAGGTCGGTGCTCACGCCGCCGATCATGTAGTGCGCGACCGGGGTGACCGGGATCATCTCGCGGGACGGGTCGACGCCGTGGGCGAGCAGGAAGTTCGAGACGGACGGGAACCGCGCGAACAGGCGGTCCCGAGGTAGCCCCGTGGCGTCGAGGTAGACCCACGGGTGCGCCGACTGCTGGACCTCCCGCCAGATCGCGCGCGCGACAACGTCGCGCGGGGCGAGCTCGGCGTCCGGATGCTGGCCGACCAGGAACCGGACCCCGTCCTCGTTGCGGAGGACGGCTCCCTCGCCGCGCATCGCCTCCGTGATCAGGAACCTCGGCGCTCCCTCGCGGTAGAACGCCGTCGGATGGAACTGCACGAACTCCATGTCGCTGACGAGGGCGCCGGTCCGGAACGCGATCGCGATCCCTTCGCCGGTGGCGACCGAAGGGTTCGAGCTCTGAAGGTAGAGGCTCCCGATCCCGCCGGTCGCGAGGACCACGGGCCGCGCGGGCTCGACCTCGACCCCGGTCCCCGTCGCCACGGAGAGCACGGCGACGGGCCCGTCCCGGCCGCCCGGGCGCAGGGCGCGGAGCGCGGTCCGCTCCCGGGCCTCGACGCCTTCGTCCAGCAGCCGCTGCTTGAGCGTCTCCTCGATCGAGTGGCCGGTCGCGTCGCCCCCCGCGTGGAGGAGCCGGGACCGGGAGTGCGCCGCCTCCCGACCGAGGGTGATCTGCCCCTCGACCGTGTCGAACGGCACGCCGTAGCGGACGAGGTCGGCGATCCTCGCGGGGGCCTCCCGCGTGAGCACGCGAGCCGCCTCCCGGTCGACCAGCCCGGCGCCGGCACGGACGGTGTCGGCGAAGTGCCGGGCCGGTGAGTCGTCCGGCCCGATCGCGGCCGCGATCCCTCCTTGAGCGTACCGGGTGTTCGACTCCTCGAGCCGCGCCTTCGTGACGATCGTCGGCCGAAGCCCGAGCTCCCGGCAGCGAAGGGCGACGTAGAGCCCGGCGATGCCGCTCCCGACGACCAGCGGACGGGGGCCCCGGTCGGGCACGTCCGGTCCACCGTTCCGCCCTCATAGGCCTTCGGCCGGCCGCTCATCTCCGCCCGTGGCTCCCGCCGGACGTGCCGGAGCCGCCGGAACCGCTCGGGAGCCGGGAGCTGGTCGCCTCCGCTCGCCTCGAGGAACAGCCGGCGCTCGCCGAGGAGATCGCCGCTCGGCTTCCCCGGGCGAACGAGCCGCGGCCCCTGAGCGTCAGCGACCTCCTCGACCCGCGACGGGCGTTCTGGCGGAAGCTCCGCGGCCCGGCGCCGATCCCCCTCGAGCGGGAGCTCCGCCTGGAGCGGGGGAGGGCGTGGCACCGTCGCCTCGGCGACGCGGTCGGCTCGGAAGGGCAGCTCGAGGTCCGGTTGCGGCGAGGGGGGGTCTCGGCGCGGATCGACCTCCTCACCGACGTTCCCGTGGAGATCAAGACGGCGCCCGCGGCGTCCTCGCCACCGGCCGACTGGCCGGACCAGGTCGAGCAGCTGGCGATCTACTGCGCTCTGGTCGGCCGACGGACCGGTCGCCTCGTGCACCTGGCGATCCCGGAGGAAGGGGTCCCCGCGGTCTCTGTTGGAGAGCTCGGCTTCCGGGACCTCGACGTGGTGAACGCCGAGCTCCGTCGCCGCGAGGCCGCGCTCCGGTCCGCCCTGGACGCGGGGCGGGCCGAAGCGCTGGACCGATGCCGCTGGTACGACGCGGGCTGCGAGTACCGCCTGCGAGGGATCTGCGACTGTGGGGGGGACGAGCCCGAGGCGCCGGGGTCGATCGTCGAGCAGCTCGAGCAGCGAACGGACCGGCCGGAGATCGCCGTCCGCTGGGCCGGGGCCCTCCGGTCGGCCCCTCCACCGGCCGGGCCGTCGCTCGGGCGGTTCCGCGACCTCCTCTACCCACGGCGGGCCTACTTCGACCGCACCGCCGGTCGTCCGGCGGTGACCGTGCCGGTCCGCCCCCGCCTCGCGCCCCTCGACGCCTACGAGCGCGCGGTCGCGGCGCTCGAGCGCGGACCGGCCGGCGAGCTCTGCCGCTTCGCGGCCGTCGCCGGAGGCCCCGAGGAGGAGGTCGTCGCCTGGCGCGGCTCGCCGTGCGTCCTGCGGTCGTCCCGCGTGCGGGGCCGGCTCTCGGCCGACGACGTGAGCTCGCGGTTCCCGCAGTACGTGCTCGACCTCGGGTTCCGGTGCGCGCAGACCGGCTCGAGCTCCGGTAGGCTCGTCGTCGGCTACGAGAACCCTCCGCCCAGCGAGCCGCCGGTCCAGGTCTTCCGTCTGGACCTTTCGGGGGCGCTCGGGGCGTTCGCCCGTGCCGCGAACGAGCGCTGGACCGCGCTCGGGGAGGCGGTCGCCCGCCGCGCGCCGGGCGGGCTCGCGAGCTGCCCCGGCTGGATGACGACCGACTGCCCCTACCGTTCCGTCTGCGGCTGTGCGGCGGACGTCGGCCGGTCCCAACGGTAGATCGACGCCTCGAGGCTCGTCCGGAACCCGAACCGGCGGTAGAGCTCGAGCGCGGCCCGGTTCCGCACCGAGACCCAGAGGCGCACGTTCTCGTAGCCGAGGGCCCAGAGGGCGCGGAGCGACCGGGCGAGAAGGAACCGCCCGAGCCCGGTCCGCCGCCGCTCCGGGTCGACCATGAGCGCGAGGACGATCGCCGTCCGGGACGACCGCTCGGCGTTCAGGACCGCTCCGACGAGCCGGAGCGGCTCTCGTTCGAGGAGCGCCGTCGACGCTTCCCCGAGGAACCGGCCGAGCCGCCCGTCGAGGATCGCCTCGAGCGAGCGGCGGTTCGCTCCCGGCTCCGTCCCGAGGAGGAGCTCGTCGACCGACCCGCGGAACGCGGCACGGTCGAGCTCCGCGAGGGCGTCGACCGTCACGGCGCTCACCGGGACGACCTCGATCCCGGCGGGAGGCTCGGCCTCGAGCCGCCCGTCCGCGGCCGAGAGCGCCCGCTCCATCGCCTGCCGGTCGATGACCGTCGCCCCCGGTCGGCAGGCGAGCTCGGTCACGAGGTCCCGCTCCGCCTGGATCTCGAGGCCGGTGAAGCCGAGGTCGAGCGAGCCGACCTCGGCGGGCAACGTCTCTACGAGCCGGCTCGCGAGCTCCCGGGCGAGCTCGACGTTACCGCCGGCGTGGAGATGCCCGAACGCCGCCGCGCCCCTCCGCGCGTAGAACGCGATCCCCCCGGCCGGACCCGGAACGTACCAACCGGCCTTCGTCCCGCTCGAAAGGTCGGCCGCGGTCTCCTCGACCCAGGCGCCCGTCGGGTCCTCGTCCCGCCGTCGGAGCTCGCGGCGGACCTCCTGGAGAAGCTCCTCCAGCTCAGGGCGGGGGGCGCCCGTCGTCGGCCGCAGGGGCGGCCCCGGGCCGGTCACTGACGGAACTCGCGGAGAAGGATCTGCGCGACGTCCGGCGCGACCGAGCCCTTCTCGGCGGGGTTCAGGAGCGTATCGGTCGAGAGGACCTCGTCGGTGACCGCCTTGATCCGCTCGAACGCGTCGCGCAGGAACAGGCCGTGCGTGCACGCCGCGGTCACCGCCGCCACGCCGCTCCGCTTGAGGAGGCGGGCCGCCTCGACGATCGTCCCTCCCGTGGTGATGACGTCGTCGATGAGGACGACCTGCTTCCCGTCGAGCGCGGGGACGGACTGCGCCGGGAGGTTCAGCTCGACCGTGTCGCTGTCGATCCGCTTCTTCTCGAGGGCGAACCACGGCCGGTCGAGGAGCTGGGCCATCCGCTTCGCCCGCTGGACCCCTCCCTTGTCGGGAGAGACGAGGATGTCGATCGGCCGTTCCTTGAGCAGGCGGGCGAGCGCCGGTATCCCGCTCGCCTCGAACGCCGGCTTCGTGAAGTGGCTGAGGGTCTGCGACGAGTGCAGGTCGACCGTGATGACGGCGTCCGCGTCCAGCTCGACGTGGTGGCAGAGCGCGCGGGCACTGATCGGCTCCCCGGGGAAGAACCGGCGGTCCTGGCGCGCGTAGGCGAAGTACGGCACCACCACGAACGTCCGGCGCGCCCCGGCCTCGCGCACGGCGTCCTCGAGGAGCAGGAGCTCGATGAGGTCCTGGTCGGTCCGGGTCGACTGGACGAGCACGACATCGTCGCCCTCGAGGCGGCCCCCGACCCGGAGGTACAGCTCGCCGTCCGGGAACCGCTTCGTGAACGGGATCCCGAACGGGACGTTCCCGAGCTCTCGAGAGATACGTTCCGCGAGCGCGGTCGAGGCGCTCCCTCCGATGACGTGCATCGACCCGGGCAGCGGCGCGGGAGCCGCCGGCCTGCTAAAGACGGCTTCGCCTGCGCGGGGGCGCACGCCCCGGCGCGCGACGGGTCCCCGGCAGGCGAGGCAGAGGGTCCCGCGGACCGGGTCCGCCGCCGGGCGAAGGCGGCCGCCGACGGAGCTCAGTCGCTCGAGCCGGGCTCTTCGGAGTCGTCCGAACGGTCGCCCCGCTTCTTGGGAGGCCGGGCCGGCCGCCGCTCGTGGGTCGTCACGAAGTGGGAGCGCCGGCGCTGCTCGTACGACATGTGTCGTGGCGGGGCCGCCGCGTCGCCCCCGGGGCGGGCGTCGTCCGTCGGTTTCCACGGACGGACGGACGCCCGTTCCCTCACCGGCGGGGCCGGAGCCGGCCGGCTCCGCTCCTTGGGTTCGTCGAGATCGTCCTCGGCGCGGGGACGGAACGGGCCGCCGAGCTCACGCCGACGGCGCATGAGGAAGTGCAGCCCGGCCGCGGCGAAGATCACGCCGGCCACCGTGAGCCCCAGGAACTCCCAGGAGGCGGTGGGGACGTAGTTCGCGTGGCCGTCCAGGAGGAGCTTAACGGCCCCGAACCACGGGATCATCCCGCGCGCGACGCCGATCACCCAGCCCGGCTCGACCAGGCTGCTGAGGACCGGCGGACCCCCCGGATAGAGCTGGTCGGCGTACGAGTTGTTGTCGCCGAGGGTGATGAACCCGGAGTGGTCGCCGAGCTGGGCCCAGACGAGCCCGAAGTTCACGACGACCGTGCGACCGCCGACGTTGAACAGCCGCAGCACGTCCCCGGACTTGAGGCCGGCCGTCTCGCAGCCGGTCGAAGTGCCGTTGACGTAGAAGTTGTGGGTGCCCCCGAACCCGCACGCGAGCGAGCCCCACGGGCCGATCGCGCTGTAGGTGGCGTTGGAGTTGTACTGCAGGTAGACGATCGCCCGGTGGACGACGGGCGTCGCGGAGGTCGTACCGTTCGGGTAGTAGAGGATGACGTCCCCTAACAGCCCGTACGTCGTGAATCCGGTCGGGAGGGCGTCGACGTACGTCTGGATCGACCCGAAGCTCGCCTTCTGGGCGAGGACGATGTCGCCGGCGTTGAGGTATCCGATGTGGTCCCCGGAGCCGTGCTGCATGCTGTTCGACTCGACGACGTAGACCGGGGGCCAGTTCGAGGTGTAGGCGAACAGGGAGACGAGCAGGACGGCCAGGATCGCGAGCGCGACCAGAGGCTCGAAGTAGAGCGAGTCGCGCGCCCGCCAGAAGACCGGGGACCTCTCGCGTCGGCCCTTGGGACGCGCGTCGTCGATCTCGTCGTCCTCCTCCTTGTCGCGCCAAGCCTTCACGGGGGGTTCCCCGCCGGTTCGTCCTTCGGCACGGTTCCGTCGCCGCGACGCCCGGGAGCGGGGGCCCAGACCGAGGACCTCGTCGAGGTCGTCGTTCTCGTCGGCGGGCGCCGAGCGGGCCATCGGCCCCCGGTGCCCACCGCCTCCGCATAACGCTTGGTGTCGAAGGCGTCCGAAACGCGTCGCCTCCGACCATGAACCGTTATCCCTCTCTGACGGCCCTCGGGGGCGCCGGAGGCGGCCAATGAGGGCGATCGACGTGTCGATGCCGATGTTCGACGGGATGCCGGCGTTCCCGGGCGACCCGGCGTTCGTCGCCACCCCGGTCTCTCGGGTCGGCCGCGGCGACCCGTACGACCTCTCGTCCCTGTCGTTCGGTTCCCACGCCGGTACCCATCTCGACCCCCCGAGCCACTTCGTTCCGGGAGGGCTCTCCGTCGACCGTCTCGACCTCGGAGCGCTCAACGGGCCGTGCCGGGTCCTCGACGCCCGGGCCGAGGGCCGTACGATCACCGCGGGGACCCTCGGCGCGCTCCCGCGCGGGGCGTCCCGCATCCTCCTCCGCACCTCCAACTCCGCGCGATGGGCCCGGCGCTTCGAGTTCTTCGAGGACTTCGTCGGCCTCGGGCTCGACGCCGCCGTCCGTCTCGCGAGGCACGGGGTCCGGCTCGTCGGGATCGACGCGCTCTCGATCGAGACCGACCTCACCGGGAGGTTCCCGGTCCACCACGAGCTGCTGGAGCGCGGGGTCGTCATCCTCGAGGGGCTACTCCTCGACGGCGTGGCCCCCGGCCGCTACGAGCTCAGTTGCCTCCCGCTCCCGGTGAAGGGGGGCGACGGGGCACCGGCGCGGGCGGTGCTGTGGAGCGCGAGCCGTAGGGCGACGCCGACGAGCGATCGGGTCGACCGCCGCCCGAGGCCGTAGCCCCACGCTCGGCGGGGTCGCCTACTCGCGTTCGTCCGGGGGCAACAGGTCGGGGATCCCGTCCTCGATCGGGTAGTCGACGCGGCAGCGCCGGCAGGCGAGCGTCCCGCGGACGATCTCCTCGCCGTCCCGCGTGCTCACGGTGAGCGCGAGCTCCCCTCGGCAGACCGGGCAGCAGAGGATCTCGAGAAGGTCGGGCCTCATCGGGCCGGCCCCTCGACGATCCCGTAGCCGATGAGCCGCCAGGCGTTCAGCTTGCGGGAGATCGCGACGCGCGTCCCCGGGAAGACCGTCACGGGGCGGCCGAGGGCGAGCTCGACATCGTCGCCGCGGGCGCTCGTCACCTTCCCCGGAGCGATCGTCGTGCCGACCGTCACCGCGAGGACCTCGCTCGTCCGGATCTTCTCGACCTTGATCTCGCGCTGGGCGCCCAGGACCCGGTCGAGCAGGGTCGCCTTCAGGCGGATCTTCTGGCTGACCGCCGGCAAGGTCCCGGCGGTGCCGATGAGCCGCCCCGTGAGGCCATCGCCCTTCGCGAGGGACGGGTCGAGGCTGGTGCCGATCGCCGCGAGCCCGCCGGGCCGCAGCTCGTCCCGCCGCTCCCCTCCGGAGACGATGGAGGTGATCTTCGTGTGGAGCGATTCGGCCCGACCGTTGGAGCTGCCCGGGACCCCGGGCCGGATCTCGATCTCCTCGCCCTCGACCAGGCGGCCCTGCAGGAGCGAGCCTCCCAGGACCCCTCCCCGGAGCTCCGCGGGCCTCGTCCCCGGGCGGTTCACGTCGAACGACCGCGCGACGTACATCAGCGGGGGCTTGGTCGCGTCCCGCGCCGGCGTCGGGATCGTCTCCTCGACCGTCCCGATGAGCGCGTCCAGCCCGGCCTTGTGGTTCGCGCTGATCGGGACGACCGGCGCGTTGGCGATCGGCGAGCCGTGGAGGAACTCCAGGATCTCCTTCTGGTTCGTGATCGCCTCCTCCTCCGTCACCAGGTCGACCTTGTTCTGCACGACGACGACCTTGCGGACCCCGATGATGTCGAGGGCGTAGAGATGCTCCCGGGTCTGGGGCTGAGGCACGTGCTCGTTCGCGGCGACGAGCAGCAACGCCCCGTCCATGATCGCGGCCCCGGAGAGCATCGTCTCCATCAAGGTCTCATGGCCCGGCGCGTCCACGAACGACACCGCGCGGAGGAACTTCGCCTCCCCGCCGCACGAGGGGCAGACCGGGGTCACCGAGTACCCCGTCGGCTTCGGGCAGTTCGGGCAGAGGTAGAACGCCGCGTCGGCGTACCCGAGCTTGATCGAGATCCCGCGCTTCAGCTCTTCCGAGTGACGGTCGGTCCACTCCCCGGTGAGCGCCTGCGTGAGCGTGGTCTTGCCGTGGTCGACGTGTCCGACCAGCCCGATGCTGACCTCAGGCTGTCGGGGGACCTTCATGACGCGGCGAACAGCTCCGCGAGGGGCTTCGGTCCCTTCTGATCGACGACGAGGTTGATCTGGACCGTGTCCTCGCTGATCGTGTTGCCGCGGAACGTCCGTCGCCTGCGCATCCCCCGGCGCGGGGCATGGAAGCCGAACCCCTCGCCGACGTACAGCCGCACCTGTCGGGCCCCCGGGAGGTCCGGTCGCAGCGGGAAGCCGCTCCGGTCGCTCGCGCCGGTGATCCGGAACGTGTACCCGCTCGCGCCGAGGAGCTCCCCGCCGACGACCTCGCCGATCCGCTTCCCGAGGAAACCGGCCGACTGCGGGTCGGAGACGCTGCGGGCGATCGACCGCTCCCGTTCGGAGATGACGAGCTTGTACTCGACCATAGGCACGAGGGCGAAGGCGCGCGAGCCGGGGGGGCTTTAAAAGCGTTGTCGCGCCGGCCTCGGCCGGACCGCCCCGGCCGCCGGTGGGACGCGCCCGCGAGTGCCGGCCTGCGCCTGTTCAAGCGGTGTTAAGTGGGAGGGGTCCCGTCGTCCGGAGCGGAGCACAAGGTCGGTGAGCGGCGCGAGCTTCCCCCTCGAGGCCGCCGGCGCGCTCGTGCTCGTCGGGGGGCTCCTGTACGCGGCGGTCGCCGACCTGAGGACCCGGGAGGTCTCCGACCGTCTCTGGCAGGTCGTCGGGAGCATCGGAGCCGTCGTGGGAGGCGCGCTGGTCGCTCCCGGAGGATTGTTGCCTCTCGCCTTGTGGGCGGTCGCCGCGGCCCTCGCGCTCGAGCATCTGTTCCCTTGGGACGACGCGCTGGGCGAGCGGCACGCGGCCCAGGTCCCGGTGCTGGAGGTCGTGGCGTACGTCGGCGCGCTCGTGGCCGTCGGGACGTGCGCGGCCCGTGGGGGGGTCGGACCGTCGTCGGTCCCGATCGAGGTGATCGCGCTCGTCGTGACGGTCGTCCTCGCGAGGGCGCTCTTCGAGCTGGGGGTCCTGTACGGCGGCGCCGACGCGAAGGCGCTCATCGTCTCGGGGGTGCTCGTCCCGACGTTCGCCACCCCGCTCCTCACGGCCCCGGCGGCCGACCTGCTCCTCCTCCACGTCCTGCCGTTCTCCCTCACCCTCCTCACGGACGCCGCGCTGCTCTCGGTCGTGGTCCCCCTCACCCTGGCCGTCCGGAACATCGTCCGGGGCGAGTTCACGTTCCCCCGAGGGTTCACCAGCTACACCCTCGACGTCGCCCAGCTCCCGCACCGGTTCGTCTGGGTCCGCGACCACGCCCTGGGAGAGGACACGCTCGTCGACGACGTCGAGACCTCGGCCGATGACACCCGCCGCCGTGTCGAGATCGCGCGCAAGCTCGAGGCCCAGGGGGTCCGTCGGGTCTGGGTGACGCCCCAGCTCCCGTTCCTGGTCCTCCTCGCTGCCGGGACGATCGCGGGGCTCCTCGTGGGCAACCTCCTTCTCGACCTCTTCGCGGCGTTCTAGGCCAGGGGAGGTCCCCGTCGCGCGCTCGCCAGGGAGCGTCCCTCCAGGCCGTTGGCGAGCGGTTGGCGAACGGCAGGAGGCGGCCCCAGAAACGGCCGCGAGAGGCCGAGGGCCATCGTCTCGCGCTCGGCCCTCGGGCCCGGCCCGCAGCCCCGCGGTCCTACCATGGCGACCGATTGATAACATAGATATACGTCAAAATCCTGTTCCGCACGCTATGCTTCGGCGCAGCTCGGCCGCAGTGGTCCTCGCCATCGTGATGGGATTGGGTTTTGTTCCGACGGCAGCGGGCGTCGCGACGGCGACGTCCGCGGTCTCGTCGGCGGTCGCCCACGTGAACCTGGAGGCGGTCTATCTGGGGCCGACGCTCGGGACCGCGGGGACCCCCGGGAGCTGCGGCGTGCTGCAGTGCTACACGCCCCAAGAGGTCCAGGACGGCTACGACTACAACCCGGCGTACGCCGCCGTGGGCGGATACGCCAACGCCGGACGAGGCCAGACGATCGTGATCTTCGACGCGTTCGGGGACGCCGCCGTGGCCAACAACCTCGCCGTCTTCGACTCCACGTTCGGCCTTCCTCCCGCGCACTTGAACGTCCTCTGTCCTCAGGGGTGCCCGACCCTCAACTACACCGGCCCGAACGGGTCCGATGAGCTGAGCTGGGGCCAGGAGATCACGCTCGACACGCAGTACTCGCACGCGATGGCGCCCGCCGCCACGATCGACCTCGTGATCTCGACCAACGACTCGTTCGAAGCGCTCTACCTCGCCGAGCAGTTCGCCTTCGACCACCACCTCGGCAACATCTGGTCCCAGAGCTGGGGCGGCCCGGAGTGCTCTTTCACCCCGGCGCCGCCGCCGACGTTCCAGGCGGCGAACCGCCTCTACCGAGAGGCGACGGCCGAGGGGATCACCATCTTCGCCTCGGCGGGTGACTCCGGCTCCCAGGAGGGCTGCGCGGCACCCTCCGCCCTGTATCCCTCGAGCAACCCGGACAACATCGCCGTGACCGGCACCTACCTCGACCTCCGCTTCGCTCCGGGCGCGAACGTGAGCAGTCCGCTCGTGAGCGCCCCCGCGACGTACGGCCACGAGACGACGTGGAACGACTTCGAGAACGCCACGCTCGCCGCGGATGGCCTGATCTTCGGGGTCACCGGAGGGGCCCCCAGCACGTACTTCCCGGCCCCGATCTATCAGCTCATCCACTCGATCACTCCGTACACGTGCACCGGCCCGACCCCGGCGAACTGCTCGGCCGGGAAGCCGTACCACTCGTTCGGCAGGGTCTCCGCGGACGTGGCGTACGACGCGGGGGTGGACGGCGGGGTCCTCGCCTGGATGAACTTCACGTCGCTGATCCCGGCGGGGTACTACATCTTCGGCGGAACGAGCGCGGGCTCGCCCCAATGGTCGGCGATCACCGCCATCGCGGACCAGCTCCACCACGCGCCGGCCGGTGACTTTGCGCCGATCCTCTACGCGCTGGCCGGGAGCCCGTTGCTGCATGACGTCACGGTCGGCTCGAACGCGGTCGAGCCCGGCTACGGCTTCCTCGCGACCCCGGGTTGGGACGCGGCTTCCGGCGTCGGGTCCCCGAACGTCGGGCTGCTGGTCTGGGCGATCTAGGCCAGGACGGGGGCGGGGGCCTCCCCCGCCCCCACACGAACCCCGCCACGGCGGCCGCGCTACGACGCGGCCGGCGTGGCTCCCGGTGGGCCTCGCATGGCCTTCGAGGAGGGCGGGCAGGACCGGCGCCGTGCGGGCCCGGAGGGTCGGAGGCGTCGGCGGCCCGCTCCGGTGCGGTGGCGAGGGTCCCGGGGGGGAGTGGGAGGGCCTACCTTGGTCCCCCGACCGCCGGGGTCTCAAACCCACGGGAGGGCCCCCGTCGCGACCCCTGACGGGGGCGAGGAAAGCTCCGGCCGCCTCCGCCCCAAGCGGGGGCGCGAACACCGAAAGCTTTTCGTTCCGCGTTTCGGTCGACGGGCCGAGGATCACCCTTGGTGGCGAAGGCTCGCCGGGCGCCGGTCCGTGTCCTGATCGCCAAGCCCGGCCTCGACGGCCATGACCGCGGGGCGAAGGTCGTCGCGCGAGCCCTCCGCGACGCCGGCATGGAGGTGATCTACGCCGGCCTGCGCCAGACCCCCGAGGAGATCGTCCGCGCGGCGATCGAGGAGGACGTCGACCTGATCGGCCTGTCGATCCTGTCGGGCGCGCACATGGCGCTCTTCCCCCGTGTCCTCGCGCTGTTGAAGAAGGAGACCGGCGCGAAGATCCCGGTGTTCGCGGGCGGGATCATCCCCGACGAGGACGCCCGACGGCTCCGACGCCTCGGTATCCGTGCGATCTTTGGCCCGGGCGCGTCGCTCCACGAGATCGTGGAGACCGCGCAGCGTCTCGCTCGCGGTTCGGCATGACCCGGACCCGGGCGTCGACGACCGCCGCGGCGATCGCCTCGGGAGACCGCCGGACCCTCGCCAGGGCGATCACCGCGGTGGAATCCGGGGACGACTCCGCCGACGCCCTCCTGCGGCAGGTCTTCCCGAGGACCGGCCGGGTCCCGGTCGTGGGGCTCGCCGGCCCGCTCGGGGTCGGAAAATCGAGCCTGGTCAACCTCCTCACCGCGCACCTCCGGGCCGCCGGTCGCACGGTCGGGATCGTCGCCGTCGACCCGTCGAGCCCGTTCTCGGGAGGCTCGGTCCTCGGCGACCGGATCCGGTTCGACCGGCGGGCGGATGACCCCGGGGTGTTCTTCCGCTCGATGGCGAGCCGGGGCGCCGCCGGGGGCGTCGCCGCGTCGACCCGGGACGTCGTGCGCCTGCTCGAGGCGGCCGGCTTCGACATCGTGCTCGTCGAGACGGTCGGGAGCGGCCAGGTCGACGTCGCGATCCGGGAGGTCGCCACGACCCGGGTGGTGGTGCTCGTGCCCCACCTCGGGGACCAGGTCCAGACGATGAAGGCCGGGCTGTTCGAGATCGCCGACGTCTTCTGCATCAACAAGTCCGACCTCCCGGGCGCGGAGACGGCAGAACGCGACCTCGCGGAGCTCGCCTCCCTCGGACCGGCCCCGGACGGTTGGCGGGCGCGGATCGTCCGGACGTCGACCGTCGTCCCCTCCGGGATCCCCGAGCTGTGGACGGCGGTGGAGGCGCACGAGCGGTTCCGAGCGGACTCCCCGGGCCATGCCGCCGAGGCCCGGCGCCGCCTCGAGGAGGAGATCGTCGGGCGAGTGCGCGACCTCCTCTCCGGCGAGATCGCCGAGCGGCTGGCGACCGACCCGGCGTTGCGTCAGCTCGTCGATCGCGTGGTCGCGCGGGAGCTCGACCCCCGCTCGGCCGCCGACCGCCTGCTCTCGGCGACGCGCCGCTGAGCCCGGACGATGCCGACCGACCTGTTGCTCCTCGCCGGCGCGCTCGTGGTGGTCGCCGCGGCGATCGCCTACTTCGGCTTCGCCTCGTTCCTGTTCGGCGCGGGGTACCAGCCGACCCCGCGCTCCGCGGCGCTCGAGATGCTCCGTCTCGCCGAGCTCTCGCCGCGCGACACGGTCTACGACCTCGGGGCCGGGACCGGCGCGCTCGTCTTCCGCGCGGTCCGGCTCTACGGGGTCCGGGCTGTCGGCGTCGAGGTCGAGCCGATCCGGGTCCTGATCCTCCGACTGCGGCGCGCGTTTAGCCCGAACGCCGGCCGTGTGACGATCCGCTGGGGGAACCTGTTCGACCTCGACTTCTCCTCGGCGACGGTCGTCGCGACGTTCCTCTGGCCCGGGGCGATGGCCCGCCTCCGGCCGAAGCTCGAGACCGAGCTGCGGCCGGGGGCCCGGCTCGTGAGCCACTGTCACCCGGTCCCGGGGTGGACGCCGACCGCCTACGACCGCAGGACCGACGTCTACCTCTATCGTTGGCCCGAGGCCCGCGCGGGTAGCTCCGCTTCCGGAGCGCCTACGGGTGGTACATGAACCAGAGGACGGCCCCGACGACGAGAACCCCGAGGATCACGAGACCTCCGGCGAGCCAACCGGCGTGGCGGCTCAGCAGGCGGTCGGGGGGAGAGGACGCCGCCGGCACGGGGGGCGGAGATGCGGACGGGTTTATCTCGGCTCGATTAGGACCGACCCGTGCCTAAGGGATAGGGCTGCCGAGCTGCCCGCCGAGCCCGAGGTATAGGATCAGCCCTCCCACGACCGCCGCCGCGACGAACGTGACCACGATGAACAGCCTCGGGGTCTGAGGGGCCGACCTCTCGGACGCCACGGGCAGCTCGGGACGCCCGCGTTCAAGTCACTAGTGTTCGTTCGGGGCCGAAGGAGAGCCCGTCTTCTTGGGCTCGACCGAGGCCGAGGCCGTCCGCTTGGACGCGGGGCGCGGGGTCTCCGCGGAAGCGGCGCCCGCCGGGGCCGCCTTCTTCGGCTCGGGCGAGGCGGGCTTGGACTCGGCCGGGGTCGCCCACTCCTCGACGAACCGGATCGTTTCCGGGTGGAGCTGGGTCCGGAGGCGCTCGACGATCCGAGCCTTCGCGGCGACCCAGTACGGATCGAACTTCGTCCGGTCCGGAACGCGCACGGTGAACGCCTTCTCCCGGTGCTCGACGTGGAACTCGGGGCCGAAGCCGTAGACCAGGTCGACGATCGCCCGTGCCTGCTCGGCCGGCTCGACGATCCGCTCGACGACCCGGAACTTCCCCCGGACCTTGCGGCCGGAGAACGGGGGGTTGAAGTCGACGCGGACCCGCGCGGCCGTCAGCGTGACGACCCGGCCCCGACGCCCGTTGATGGTGAGCGTCGTGCCGATGTCGAGGTGGGCGTCGTCCCGTCGCATCTCGGGGAGCCGCTCGATCTCGTGCATCGTGAACAGCTCGATCAGGTTCGGGTCGCGCTCCCCGAACGCCTCGCCGGGCGCGAACTCCCGTTCGACCTCCTCCCCGACCTTCAGTCCGACCAGCGACGTCTCGATCCCCGCCGGGAACAGGTCTCCGCCGATCTGGTGGGGGCGTGGTCCCCACGCGTGGCCCGCCGCGACCTTGGCGCCCGCGCCCTGGGCGACCTCCTCGTGCGTCGTGTCGACGAGCTCCTTGCGGTCGGCCACCTCGGCCCACAGGTCGTAATCGAGCCTCACCAGGTCCCCGGCCTTCGTCGCGCCGTCGGCGGCCGCCTCTTTGGAGGTCATGCGCCCGGCCGAGAGGGGAGTGGGAATAAGGTTTTCCCGGACGGACGGCCGGCGGGGGCCCCGACCTTCGAGTCCCCTCCTCACCGTGCCCGAAGTTCCTCAGCGTGCGGGAAGCAGGCTTGGCGAAGCGATCGTTGCGCAGGTGTTGAGGAGCGGGGGGTCGGTCCGGTGCCCGGCCCCGCGGTGTGCCAGCGCGACGCCCTGGGTCCACCGCACGTGGAGGAGGCTAAGAGCCTCGGCCGTACGGGAAGGCCCCGAGCATGGAGATCCGACCGTTCGCCCGTGAGGACGAAGCTGCCGTCGTCGACCTGTGGAAGAGGTGCGGACTCGTCCGACCCTCGAACGACCCTCGCAAGGACATCGACCGAAAGCTCGACGTGCGAGCCGACCTTTTCCTGGTCGGGGTGCTCGAGGACCGCCTCGTGGCTACGGTCATGGCGGGTTACGAGGGCCACCGAGGCTGGCTCAACTACGTCGCGGTCGACCCGGAGTTCCAGCGCCGGGGGTTCGCGCGGCAGATCGTGGCGGAGGCAGAGCGCCGGCTGCTCCGGTCCGGATGCCCTAAGGTGAACTTGCAGATCCGGAGCTCCAACTCCTCGGCCCTCGAGTTCTACCGGAGGATCGGCTACTCGGTCGACGACGTGGTGAGCATGGGGAAGCGCCTGGTCATGGACACGGCACCTTCGCCGTCGTCCCAGGACCGACCTCGCGGACCCGGGAGCAAGCCTCCCGAGGCGGGGACCCTTTAGGTCGGGCTATCGGAAGTACGGTCGTCGACGCCCCGTCCCCGGGGCATCGCGCCGCCGGGGATGGGCCCGGACGGAGCGCCCTGCCGATGGCCCGATACGGCCCCAGGGCCCGTCACCCCGGCCGTCATGGCGGGCGAGCTCGGGGAGGGGTCCGAAGGACGGGCGCTCGGCCTCGCGGTCCTCCGGCTGGTGTTGATCCTCGTCGGGCTCCTCCTCCTCGCTGTGGGCCTCGCCGCGCTCGTCGTCGGGGCGGAGCTGCAGGCCTCCGCGAACTCCCTCGCGAGCAGTTGCGCAGCGAACCAGAGCTGCCATCTGAACTCGACCGGCTACTCCGCGGACACGGGGCGGGCCTCCCAGCTGGTCGTTCTCGGGATCGTCGCCGGATCGGGAGGGGCCGTGGTCCTGGCCCTCGGGATCTGCCCGCCCTCCCGAGGGCCGCGGGACCGTTAGACGGGCGCTCGCCGGCGGGCCGACCCCTCCGGCAGCCGGTGCTGCCCGTGGTGCGGCGCTCAGGTCGCCGCACACCACGCCTACTGTCACGGTTGCGGACGCCCCATGGGGTAGCGGGCCGGCCGGGGCCCGCGCTCCCCGACGGGCCTCCACTGGAAAGGGGTCGTGGAGGACCGGGCCCGGCGGTCGGCGGCGGCCGCCTCCACCGACCTTATCTCCCTGCGGTCTACCCGCCGTGAGCCCAGGAGCGGGAGAGCCGATGGTCGGTACGTCGGCGTCCGGTCGACCTCCGGACGTGCTGCTGATCGCCCTTGACTGCGTCCGCGCCGACCTGTTCGACCTCGAGCTCGAGCGCCCCGGCGCGATGCCGTTCCTCCGCGAGCTCCGCCGAGAGGTGCTCGACTTCTCCGGGGCGGTGAGCCCCTCGAGCTGGACGATCCCCGGGCACGCGAGCCTCTTCACGGGGCTCTACCCGTGGGACCACGGGGCGCACTACCGCAACGGTCCGATCCTCACCCAGAACCCCGAGACCCTCGCCGAGTGCCTGGGCCGAGCCGGTTACGCGACCGCCTTCTACTCGGCGAACGCCTACGTCCAGCCGTCGACCGGCCTCACGCGCGGGTTCGACGTGAGCTCCTGGGGCGGGGGGCGCGAGTTCTTCCTGCGGTTCCTCGGCATCGACAAGGCGACCTGCCCGAACCTCGGGGGCCCGGCGCTCGTCTGGCTCCCCGCCGTGCAGGGGGAGGCCGCGCCGTCGCCCCTGCGGGAGTTCTCGATGAACACGTTCACCCGCGTCCCCGCCGCCTGGGACGGCCTCAACCGCGTCGGAGGGCGCGTCCTCGGGACGTACGCCCGACAGATGCCCGAGATCTGCTCGTGGATCGTCCCGGAGATGGACGCTTGGCTCGGTCAGCAGCCGGCGGACAAGCCGGTCTTCGCGTTCGTCAACCTCTTCGAGGCTCACGAGCCGTACCTCGCCGACTGCGGCGCGCCGGTGACGGCCCGACGCTGGCTCTCCTACGCCCGCTCCGGGCAGGACCCGGTACGCTGGGTCTCGGGGCAGTGGTCCCCGTCGTCCTCCGAGGTCGAGAGCCTCCGGTCGTGCTACCTCGCCTCGCTCCGGACGATCGACCGGCGGATCGCCGAGATCGTGCGCACGTTCTCCCGCCATCGCTCCTGGCCCGGCACGCTGTTCGTCCTGACGAGCGACCACGGACAGGCGTTCCTTGAGCTCGACACCCTCTACCATCGCCTGCGCGTCGACGAGCCGATCACCCGGATCCCCCTCTGGGTCCGGCCCCCCGGGGGCCGTCCCAGCAGTGTCCGGACCGACGGCTGGGTCAGTCTGATCGACGTCCCTCGTACGATCGCCCAGTACGTCGGCCGCTCGACGTTCGGGGACGCCGGTTCCCGGTCGCTCCTCGAGCCCGAGGACGACACGCCGGCCCGGACGGTCTACTCGATGACGGACGGGCTCCCTCCCCAGGAGGTACCGAACGTCTCGCCGGAGCGGCTCAAGTTCCTCAATCGCCTCGAGGTCGCCGCCTATCGGGGCGGGGAGAAGGCGGTCGCTGGGGAGAGCGGATCGTCCCGCGCGTACCGGGCCGTACGCCCGTTGCGGAGCGTGCGGCCGGATGAGCTCCCGGTGACCGAGGCGCCGGGGACGGTCGAGGCGGCCCGCGCCGCGCTCGAGCTCGCCGCGGCCCGGATCGCCTCGCAACCGTTCCACGGCTCCGTCGAGCGCCGGATCGCCGGCTGGGGCTACTGACCGAGGCGGCCGCTCAGGTCCTGGCCGGACGGTCGCCGACCTTCGACCATCGCAGACGGGCGTGGACGAGCGCGATCGGCTTCATCAGGGACTCCACGTAGTAGAGTGGGTGTCGGATCGGCCTCCGGCGCTCTCGCCAACGGTCGGAGAGCTTTCCGTTCTTGAAGAGGGAGACCGCCATCTGGAACAGCCAGACGTACCGCTTCCTGGCCCAGCGCACGTAGCTGGTCTCGTAGCTCTTGTCGTGGAAGACCCACGCGTCCGGCAGGAACACCCCCCGCAGGCCCGCGGCGAGCACCCGGGTCTCGAGGTCGTGGTCCTCGGCGGTGACCCGGGCATCGAAGCCGAACTCCTTCAGGACGCTCGTGCGCCAGGCGCTGTTGCCGAGCGGCAGGTAGGCGATGTTCCGAGGGACGAGGTCGTCGTAGATCGACTCCTCGAGCAGCTCCATGTACCGCTGGATCGCGTTGGACGGGGGCTGGAGCGGGCGGGTCGGCCCCCCGCTGTAGGCCGCCGTCCCGTCCTCGATGGGCCGGACCACCTGCTCGAGCCATCCGGGCGGCGCGACCTCGTCCGAGTCGAGGATCGCGGTCGTCGGCTCGTGGAGGAACGGCATCGCCTGCACCCGGGCATCGACCGGCCCACCGGGGAGGCGCACGAGGTCGACCTTGAGCGACGGTTGTCGGCGCGTCGCCGCGGAGGCGAGATCCTCCGGGGTGAGGGTCGAGGCGGCGATCAGGACCCGGTCGGGCCGGCGGGTCTGGGCCGCGAGCGAGTCGAGGGCGGTGAGGAGCCGCGGGTCGTCCTTCACCGCGATCTCGACGACCACCGCACCCCGGCCCGGGGCGCCGGGCGCAGCGGCCGGGCGGGCCGACGCCGTACCGACCTCGGGCATCGGTACCCTAACCCGCCCGCGGGGCGAGGCGCCGGCGCTCGAGCAGCTCCCGGATCGTCCGGTCGATCGCTTCCCCGGACGTTCCCGACGGTCTCCAACCGAGGGCTCGGATCTTGTCGATCGCGAGCAGCTGCTGCGGGACGTCGCCGACCCAGCCCCGGTCCCCACCGGTGTAGACGATCCGCGCGGCCCCCCCGTGGGCCTCCACGACCTTCTCCGCGATCTCGCGGACCGAGGTCTGGCCGTCCGTCCCGAGGTTGTAGATGTTGACCTTGGACGGCGCGGTGCGGGAGGCGACGACCATCCCCTCGACGCAATCCTCGGTGCGCAGGTAGCTCTTCGCCTGACGGCCGTCGCCGAGGACCTCGAGGCGGTTCGGGTCGGCGCGGAGCTTTTCGAAGAAATCGAAGAGGATCCCGTGGTTCATCCGGCCGTCGATGATGTTCGCGAAACGGAGGATCCAGGCGGTCAGGCCGTAGGAGTGGGCGTAGGCCGACACGAGGCCTTCCGCGCCCAGCTTCCCCGCCCCGTAGAGCGACTCCGGCTCGAGAGGGCCGTACGATTCGGGGGTCGGCCGGACGGAGGCGATCCCGTAGACGACGCTCGACGAGGAGAAGATCACGCGCCCCACGTCGTGCTGCCGGGCCTGCTCGAGGACGTGGAACGTCGCGAGGGTCCCGTTCGCGAGGTCGATCCGTGGGTCGTTCGTCCCCCGCTGGATGTTCGCGTTCGCCGCGAGATGCCAGACCTCGTTGGTCCCCCGGAACACGGCGGCGGGCGGCACCCCGGTCCCGAGGTCGAACGTCGTGAGCTTCAACGACCTGGAGCTCGGCAGCAGCTCCTTCCGGCCGGTCGAGAAGTTGTCGACGACCCGGACCTCTCGCCCTTCCGCGAGCAACCGCTCGACGACGAACAGGCCGATCGCCCCCGCCCCGCCGGTCACGACCACCGGCCCGTCCGGTCGTTTCTCGGGCATGGCCCGGCCGCACCCGGCCCCGGGCCATATAGGCACCGTCCCGGGAGGAGGCCGCCGAGGGGTCGGCCCGCCCGGGGGTCACGCGGCGAGCGGCTCTAGCATAAATACCAGAAGGACCCAGTAAACGTGCGCGGTTGCGCCTCCGAGCGTGAACGGATGCGAACGTACGTTCGGATGACATTCCACTCGGAAGGGGCCAGCCCGCTCGCGGTGCTCGAAGCGATGCGCGGCCTCGGGTTCGAGGAGGCGATGGGGATCCACGACTTCGTCTACAAGTGGAAGGACCGGACAACGATCGACGAGGTGATCCAGCTCACCACGAAGATGCACGAGCGTCTCAAGGGTCTGGACGTCAGCTACGAGATCACGACGATCTCGTAGCGGAAGGTCGGGCGTGCCGACGGCCGAGCTGGACCGCGTCGAGCGGATGCTCCTCATCCATCTCCTCGAGCATCACGGCCAGCAGGTGCGGTTCGAGGCGTCGCCGTGGGTGACGGAGTTCGGGATCGTCCGGAGGTTCCCGGACGAGCCGTCGGACTCGCTCCGCCGGGCCCTCCGCACCCTGGAGATGGGCCGGCTCATCTACCGCCGGACGCAGTACGTGGTCGGCTACTCCGAGCCGAAGCAGGTCTACTCCCTGACCCCGAGCGGCCACCGGATGGCGGTGGAGGTCCGTGAGGTCGAGCCGGGCGGGGTGGCACCGGGGTCGATCCCCGGCGTCCTTCCGTCCACCGGCGGCTCGGCCCCGGACGCGGCCGAGGCCCGGCAGCCGTCCGGGCCGGACAGCAGCACCGAGCCGACCGTCTGAGCCCCGATGCCGGTGCTGGACGGTCGCGCGGTACGGCTCCGTCCGCCGGAGCCGCGCGACCTCGAAGGGATCTTCGCCTGGTACAACGACGCGGAGATCGTCGCGCCGTACGACCGGTTCTCTGCGGAGACGTTCGACGAGTTCGCCCGGTCGGTGGAGGCTGCCCGCTCCGACCCGGTCTCGCTCGCCCCCCGGTTCGTGGTCGAGACCCGGGCGCCCGAGGCGGTGGTCGGGATCGTCGGCCACTACCGGCCCCACCCGGTCCTGGAGTCCGTCGACGTCTGGTACATCGTCGGCCGGCCGGAGGCCCGGGGCCGTGGGGTCGGGCGTGCGGCGGTCGGACTCCTGGTCGATCACCTGCTCGCGACCGAGCCGGTGGAGCGGATCGGGGCGACGTGCGACGTCGAGAACGTACCGTCCGTTCGCCTCCTGGAGGGCCTACGGTTCCGGAGGGAGGGGACCCTACGGTCGGCGCTGTTCCACCACGGACGGTGGCACGACGTCCACGTCTACGGGCTCACGAGGGCGGAACGCCAGGCGAGCCCGGGCCCAGGCTGAAGACGAGGCGGGCCCCGCCATCGCCGAGCGGAACGGGCCGCTCGAAAACGACCGCCCCGATCTCGCCGGTCGAGCGCAGGTGGGTGCCGCCGCACGGACAGACGTCGTACCCGTCGATCTCCACCACCCGGACCGGGTCGACCTGGGGAGGCAGGGGGACGAGGCCGGACCGTTCCGAGAGCGGGTGGCGGTCCCACTCGGCCCTCGGCAGATGGCGGACCGTCACCGGCCGCGGAGGCGCGACCGCCGCCCGCACGTCCTCTACGAGGACGGGGACGAGCGCGTCCTCGAGCGGCCCGTCCAGGTCGAGGACCGCGCGCACCCCGGAGAAGTTCGCCTTCCGGGTGCGCCGTCCGGTCCGGGCGAAGATCCGGCCGCTGACGAAGTGCTGCGCCGTGTGCAGGCGCATGTGACGGTGCCGCCGCTCCCAGTCGATCTCCCCGTCGACCGCCTCTCCGACCCGGAGGTCGGGGCGCGCCCCGCCCCCGCTCTTCAGACGGTGGACGACCGAGGCGCCGCTCTTCGTCACGTCGACGACCTCCCATCGGGGGCGCCCCGCGACCCCGACGGTCCCGCGGTCGGCGGGCTGGCCCCCGCCGGTCGGGTAGAAGTAGGTCCGGTCCAGAACGACCCCTCCGGGCGGGAGCGCGACGACCGTCGCCCGGAACTGCCGCACGTAGGCGTCCTCGACCGCGGGGAGGTAGGCCAGCTCGGTCACGCCCGACCCAAAGCCCCGGGTGGGAAAACACGTTCCGCACGCCGAGCGTTCCGGCAACCTTTTTACAGGGGACCGATGTGCGCCGCCGAGGTCGTTCGGTGTTCAAGCTCCGCGTGAAGATGGAGGTCCTCCGCGAGATCGTGGAGGTCGTCGCCACGCTCGTCAGCGAGGTCAAGCTCTCGGTCTCGAAGGACGGGCTGGAGGCGAAGGCGGTCGACCCGTCGCACGTCGCGATGCTCGTCCTGAAGCTCCAGAAGGCCGCCTTCGAGGAGTTCACCGGGGAGCCGACGGAGATCGGGGTCGACGTGGAGAAGCTGAAGGAGGTCCTCCGGCTCTCCAAGCCCGGCGACATCCTCGAGCTCCAGTACGACGGCAAGAACCGCCTGGTCGCGAGCGTCGGGCGGGTGACCCGCCAGATGGCGATCGTCGACCCGGCGAGCATCACCGACCCGAAGGTCCCGAACGTCAGCCCCCCGGCGACCGTCGTCGTGAAGACCGAGGACATGCGCCAGGGGATCCGCGGGAGCGAGAGCTTCACCGACCACGTCACCCTCACCCTCGATCCCGAGGCGTTCACCATGCACTCCGAGGGGGACACCGACCGGCTCGACCTGAGGATCCCGAAGGAGACGCTCCCTCGGCTGGAGGTGAAGGAGCCGGTGAAGAGCATGTACCCGCTCGACTTCTTCTCCGCGATGGTGAAGGCGATCTCCTCGGACGAGGCGACGCTCCACGTCGGCAACGAGTACCCGCTGAAGATCGAATTCACCATGGGGATGGGACGGGGCGAAGGCCGCTACCTGCTCGCCCCGCGCGTCGAGGAAGACTGACGGGCCGGCCCGTCGCGCCCCCGTAGGGGGGGCGAACGTTTTGACCGTGGGGCGGCGTCCCGCGGCCCGATGCCAGGTTCTTCGCATCCTCGGGTCGCCGTCCTCTCCGCCGTGCGGACGCCGATAGGGAAGTACGGTGGCTCGTTGAGGGGCTACCGGGCGCCCGAGCTCGGGGCGGTGGCGGCCCGGGCCGCGCTCGAGAGGGCGAAGCTCGCCCCGCGGGAGGTCGAGGAGGTCGTCTTCGGGCACGGCATCCAGGCCGGGGTCGGGCAGAACCCGGCGCGGCAGGTCCAGCGGGCCGCCGGGGTCCCGGACGACGTCGGCGCGGTCACCGTCAACATGGTCTGCGGCTCGGGGATGAAGGCGATCCACCTCGGCTCCGCCCTCGTCCGCGCCGGGGACTTCGACCGCGTGCTCGTCGGGGGAATGGAGAGCATGTCGAACGCCCCGTTCCTGGTCGACGGCGGGGTCCGCTGGGGGGTCCGGCCTGGCGCCCGCCCCCTCGAGGACGCGATGCAGCTGGACTCGCTCATCGACGCCTACGACGAGCACATGCTGATGGGGCTCACGGGGGAGCGGATCGCCGGGAAGATCTCGCTCACGAGGGCCGAGGCGGACCGGTTCGGCCTGCGGAGCCACCTGCGGGCGGCGAAGGCGGTCGCTGCCGGCGTTTTCGACGCCGAGACGGTGCCGGTGCCCGCCGAGCCGTCCCGAGGCCTCCCAGGGCTCGTGCGCGACGAGGCGCCCCGGGGCGACACGACGGTCGAAGGGTTGGCGAAGCTCGCCCCGGCGTTCGGCCCCCAAGGGGTCCTGACGGCCGGGAACTCCTCCCGGCTCGCCGACGGGGCCGCCGCGCTCGTCCTCGCGAGCGAGCGCGAGGTCGAGCGACGGAACGCCAGGCCGCTCGCCTGGATCCATTCGACGGACGAGAGCGGCGTGGCCCCGAAGGACGTCATGGAGGCCCCGATCCCGACCGTCCGCAAGCACCTCCAGCGGACCGGTCTCAAGCCCGGAGACTTTGACCGGGTCGAGCACAACGAGGCCTACTCCTCGGCGTCGATCGCGGTCCAGCGGGCGTTCGGGTTCGCGGACGACCGGTTCAACGTGAACGGCGGCGCGATCGCGCTCGGCCACCCGATCGGGGGCAGCGGGGCCCGGATCGTCGTGACCCTCGCCTACGAGCTCCAGCGGGCGAACGGCCACCTCGGCCTCGCCACGCTCTGCATGGGCGGCGGGAACGGGCTCAGCCTGGTCCTCGAGCGGGACCGGGCCTAGACCAGCGCGAGCCCGAGCCGACCTTCGACCTCGCCGAGCGAAGCTCGGACGGCGCTCTGCTCCCCGCGCGCCACCCCTCCGGGCGCGGCGGCGACCTCGGCGGCGAACTGCCGAAGTTCCCCGACGACCCGGTCGGTCGCCAGGCCGTCGGTGAGCGCACCGCGGACGGTCTGGGCCAACCGTGCGGCGCGGACCGCCCCGACACGGCCCCCCCGCGTCCCCTGGAGCCAGCTGCGCAGCGTCGCGCGGAGCAGGTCGAACTCTTCCTGGGCCTTCCGGGACGCCGCATCGCTCCACGGGAACCGGTCCCGGTAGGGACGCGCCAGGAGGTACCACCGCAGCGCGCCCGCGCCGATCGCATCGAGAGCGTACCGCAGCGGGACGAGATTGCCGACCGACTTCGACATCTTCGAGCCGCCCTGGAGGACCAGGCCGGTGTGGAGGAAGACCGGGGCGAACGGGGTGCCGCGGAGCGCGAGGGAGATCTCGTTCTCGGCGAAATGGTGGGGATAGACGAGGTCCCGACCCCCTCCGTGCAGGTCGACCGGGAGTCCGAGGAGCCGTGACGACATCGCGTAGCACTGGAGGTGCCAGCCCGGAGCCCCACGCCCCCAGGGACTCCGCCAGGTCGGGATCGGGGGGGAGAGCTGTTTCCAGACGACGAACGACCGCTCCCAGTCGGAGGCGACCGGGAACGGATGGCCGGGCTCCTCGACGGCGTGGCGCGCGAGCTCGGCCCCCGCCGGGAAGTTCGCTCCCTCCGCCCGTTCCGGCGCCTCGTACCGCCACTCCCCGCCAGCCCGACGGACCCGGCCGGTCCTCTCGAGCGCGCGGGCGAGGCGGATCATGTCGGGGATGAACTCGCTCGCCCGGGGTCGGAACGTCGGCGGCAGGTTCCCGAACGCGGCGAGGTCGCGGAAGAACGACCGCTCCTCCGCCCGAGCGAGGGCCCGGGAGGTGATCCCGAGGGACGCGGCGCGAAGGTCGATCTTGTCCTCGAGGTCCGTGACGTTCATCACGTGCCGGACCCGGTAGCCCTCGGCCTCGAGGACCCGGCGGGCCACGTCGAAGAACAGGTACGTCCGCCCGTGGCCGACGTGCGCGGCGTCGTAGACGGTCGGCCCGCAGACGTAGAGGCCGACCGTGCGCCCCCGCTTCGGCCGGACCGTGCGCCTCCGGTCCGTGAGGGAATCGACGAGGCGAAGCTCCATCGTCGGCCGAGGGGGCGGCCGGGCGCCCATAACCGTTGCCGCCTCCCCGGCCCGGCGTCCCCCCGGGGTCACGGACCGCCGGCCGCCGTCCTTTCGGTCGTCAAGCTGAAGAGGGGCGCCCGGGTGGGCCGGCCGGCCGATGGAGACGATCTACCTCCTCTGCGAAACGGACGTCGGGAAGCTCGACGACGTCCTGCGTCGCCTCCGCTCGGTCTCCGGCGTCGCGGAGGTCCAGGCGGTGACCGGCCCGTTCGACCTCATCGTGAAGGTCCAGGCCCCGCACATCAACCAGGCCCTCGACGTGGTCGTCCACAAGATCCGCAAGATCCCGGGGATCAAGGCGACGGAGACGCTCGTGACCGTCTCCACCGGCTGAGCGTCCCCGCCAGCCCGCTGGCCTTATACCGCGCGAGCGGTGGCCACGGCGATGGTCGCCGCAGGCGAGCCCGCGCCGGATTTCGAGGCGCCGAACCAGGATGGGGGCCCGTTCCGACTGTCGTCGCTCCGGGGCGCCCCGGTCGTCCTCTACTTCTACCCGAAGGCCGACACCCCGGGCTGCACGATCGAGTCGAAGGGGTTCCAGCAGCACCTGGGAGAGTTCGCCGCGAAGGGCGTCCACGTCGTCGGGGTCAGCGTTGACGACTGCCCCGCCCAGAAGGCGTTCGCGACGAAGTACGGCCTCAAGTTCACCCTCGTCGCCGACGCGAAGAAGGAGGTCGCCGGCCGCTACGGGGTCCTCGGACCGCGGGGCGTCGCCCGCCGCGTGACGTTCCTGATCGACCGGGACGGCACGGTCGCTGAGGTCATCGACTCCTCGTCCCCCGACCCGCACCTCGAGAAGGCTCGCTCCCGCTTCCTCGCGGCGTAGGGCCGCCGGCCTCTGGCGGGGCGGTCGCCCGTCGCGTCCCCCTCGGTCCTGCCTGCGCGCAGCACCAGCCCGCCGACGGCCGGACCGGGCCCGGACGGCTCCGGTGGACTGTGGACGCCCCTCGGGGGTTCCCGCGGCACTCGACCCTACGTGAGGCCGCTCGGAACGTGGGCTTAGGCGTGGGTCGCCGCGCCGGCAGAACGGCCCGGGCCGTGCTTCCAGAGCGGAGGGAACCGGCGGGGGTCGACGAACACCTTCGTGGAACCGACGATCCAGCCGTCCTGGGCGGGTCGGGGCTCGTCGGTCGAGCAGAGGGCCACACCCGTCGCGACCAGCTCGCGCTCCCGGCTCACGAGGACCACGCGGTCCCCCCGGGCGAAACGCCGGTTCGCGGAGGCGACCCCTCCGGCGGCGAGCGGCGCCCCGTGGGCGACGGCGCTCGCGGCGGCGTCCTTGAGGACGAGGGTCGGGAACTCTCGCCAGACCTCCTCGACCGGGCGGAGCAGCGCGAGGAGGGCCGCGGGCTCCCCGCCGAGGGCGAGCGCCCGCGCGTTCGCGACGCTCGACAGCGGCACCGCCTGGCCCTCGTCGAACGGCCCGGTCGCGGTCCGCCGGAGCTCCTCCAGGTGGGCCCCGACCCCGAGGGCATCCCCGAGGTCGACGGCGAGGGTCCGGACGTACGTCCCCGAGTCCGCGACGGTCGACAGGAGGACCCGAGGGCCGTCCCGGTCGAGGAGCTCCAGCCGGTGGATCGTGCGCACGCGCCGCTCCCGCTTCACCGCGGAGCGGACCGGTGGGGTCTGGAAGACCGGGCCGACGAACTCCTCGAGCATCGCGCGCAGCCGGGGCTCGGGGACGTCGCCGTGGAGGACGACAACGCCGACATAGGTCTTCGGGAACTCGAGGACGAGCGGAACGAGCCGCAGCGCCGGGCCGAGGCCGACCCAGAGCACGCCCGAGACGTTCGGGTCGAGCGTGCCGGCGTGCCCCGCCGTGGGGACCCCGAGCAGGTCGCGCGCCCAGGCCGTCACCTGGTGGGAGCTCGGCCCGCGGGGTTTGTCCACGAGCACGAACGCGCCGGTGGCGATCCGCTCGGCGACCGGGTCGCTCGCTGCCATCAGCCTGCCTCCCCCCACGACCGACGGAGGAACGCGACGACCGTCCTGGCGACCTCCTCGGCGGGAACCGAGGTCGAGTCGACCAGGAGGTCCGGGACCTCCCGGTCGAGGTCGATCTGGTAGAACTTGAGGTAGCGGGCGCGCTCGACGGCCTCGCGCGTCTCGATCGCCCGGGCCGCCTGCGCGAGCTCCTGGCCGTCCCGGCCCGCGATGCGCCGGGCCCGCTCCGCGGGCGCCGCCGTCACGACGATCACGACGACCGGCACCCCCCGGCGCTGGCAGAGCGCTCCCTGGATGCGGCCCTCCAGGAGGACCCCCGGCCGGGCGAGCTCCTGCATCGCGCGGTCGAGCTCCGTGTCGACCTCGGGATGCTGCTCGGCGTAGCGGCCGAACGATTCGAGGTCGAGCCCCCGCGCGCGCGCCTGCTCACGGAACAGCTCGCCCGCGGAGCGATAGTCGAGCCCGAGCGCCCGAGCGACCAGGCGGCCCGCCGTCGACTTCCCGCTGCCCGGGGGCCCCCCGAGGGCGACGACCGTCCGGGTCACGCCGGACCCCCGGTCGCCCCCGCGGAAGGGGCGCCGGACGGCGGGTGCTGCTCGAGGTACCGGGCGAGCCACCAGTGCTTGAGGACCCGCCGGAACACCATCGAGAACGGGATAGTGTAGACGCTGAAGATCAGGAACCACCACGGGACCGGGATCGAACTGACGACCCGCTGGGTGAGGTGGATCGTCGAGCCGTTGAGGTGGAGCGTCGCCGACGCCGGGTTCGCGGTCGCGGCGGCGCCGATGACGAGCCCGACCCACGTGTAGATCAGGATGAGCAGGAAGTAGGTGATCGCCATCCCCTTGAACTGGCCGATGGAGACCTCGCCGCTCAATCGCGCGAGCCGCTCCTGGTGCGGCTTGAGCGCCTCGATCCGGTCCTTCTTGCCGGAGCGGATCGCCTCCATCTGGACCTTGCGGAACGCCGAGCTCCACTTCTGGACCTTCGCCGCCTTGATCCAGTCGGTCGTGTAGTTGTAGGCGATCGACGTGATCGCCATCTCGATCGCCCCGGCGAGCGCCATCGTCAGCAGCAGGTAGCTCGAGCCGAAGCCGATCGCCGAGTAGAGCGGGCCGGGGGACGACGCGCTGATCCCGAGCAGGCCCGCGATCTGGTTGCGGGCGGCGCTGTCGATCAGCATCCAGAAGCCGAGCATGCCGAGGAAGATGTAGACGAACGCCTTCCAGCTGAACGTCGGCGCGGGTGGGCGGGGGCGGGGCGCGGGCGCCGGCTCCTCGTCCTCGTCGTCTTCGTCCTCGTCGTCGTCCTCGTCTTCGTCGTGCGGCTCCGAGGGGAGCGGCGCGGCGTCCTCCGGTGCCATCAGCTCTCGCCGCCGAGGAACCGCCGCAGGAGCGGGTTCATCTCCATCAGCTGCTCACGGCCCATCGCCTCGTAGAGGTTGATGATGATCCCCACGGTCAGCAGCACCCCGGTACCGCTCGCGTTACCGAGGGTCCCGATCAGGTCGGCGCCCGCCGCGAGCGCCCCGACCGCCGCTCCCGAGATCACCGTGATCACGGGGATGTAGCGCTCCAGGACGCGGCGCAGCACTCTCGGCTCCCTGCGGAAGCCGGGGATCTGCATGCCCGTCGCCTCGATCTGCCGGGCGACCGCTTCCGGCCCCATGTTCGTCGTCTGGATCCAGAACTTGGCGAACAGGATCGACCCGCCGACCATCGCGCTGAAGTAGACGGCGACGTGGACGAGCCCCTCCCACCAGGTATGCCCGTACAGGAACGAGCTGTACTGCTGATAGTTCAGGAGCGGGAGGAGCCAGGACTCCAACCCGTTGACGGTCGACAGGTAGTACGCCGCGCCGGAGATCGGCTGCGTCTGGCTGACGCCGGTCGACGACGCCGCCGTGCTCGAGAGGTAGGAGCCGACCATCCAGTTGTGGCCGAGGTACGGGAACCGCGAGAGCGTCGGGTTCGACCAGAGGAGGATTGAGACCATGGAGACGTTCGCGAGCAAGGCGCTCATCAGGATCACCGGGATGTTCGAGGCGTAGATCAGGCGCAACGGGTACCGGCCGCGCGCCCCTCGCGCCTCGGCGTGGGAGAGCGGTAGCTCGATGCGGGTCGACTCGGTCCAGGCGACGAGGAAGAAGATCGCGGCCGTGCCGACGAGCGCGACGATCGGGTTCGGCTGACGGAGGATCACCTGTTCCCATCCGCCGCTCGCCATCTGCGAGGCGCTGTAGTGGGTCAGGAACCAGAGGGTCTTCGGGATCGTTCCGCTCGGGGGGTTGCTCGCGCTGACGGGGTTCGACGGGGTCGACGGGAGCCAGTTGAGCGTTCCTTGGATGATCTGCTGGGAGACCCCGGCGGCGATGAACAGCGAGATCCCGCTGCCGATCCCCCACTTCGAGACGACCTCGTCCATCAGGAAGACGAGGTAGCTGCCGAAGACGAGCTGGGCGACGATGATCAGGTTCGCGAGGAGGAGGCCGTTGCCGGGGGAGACGGTCCCGAGCCGCGAGATGATCGAGCTGGACGGGGTCAGGTAGCCGAAGACCTGGGGGATCGCCTCGACGAAGATCATCGCGACGACGAGGACCTTCTGGGTCCCCTGGTACATCCCCTTGTCCTCGTCGTCGGTGAGGTCCAG
>Ga0187772_10000062_pt1 | contig 38999 bp, 35 predicted proteins | sample 0116_SJ02_MP15_2_FD_133137 | JGI IMG/M metagenome (GOLD analysis project Ga0187772, IMG submission 133137) | Tropical peat soil microbial communities from peatlands in Department of Meta, Colombia - 0116_SJ02_MP15_20_MG | ecosystem: Environmental > Terrestrial > Soil > Wetlands > Peat | place... | reverse complement strand
GTCGGCCTCGCCGCCGCCATCCTGATCGACGCGACCATCATCCGCGCGGTGCTGCTACCCGCGACGATGAAACTGCTGGGCGACTGGAACTGGTACCTACCCAACTGGCTCAGCTGGCTACCACAGCTCAAACACGACACGGAGCCCACACTCGCCCCAGCCCCAGCCCCAGCCCCAGCCCTAGCCCCGGCCCCGGCCCCGGCCCGAGTCTCAGCCACCTTCTAACAAGCCATTACGCCAAACCCGGACAAGACCCGGGCCGCGACCACGGCCCGGGTCTCGTCCGGCGCACCGCCGACCGGCCGGCGAACCGGCCTGACCGAGCCTCGTGCGAGATCTCGGGAGCATGTGGCGATCGCTCGTCCCTACGGGCGATGGCTCCGTGCACGTGGGGGCAGCTGCCGCTAGCTCGCTGCAGCGACCGGTCGCAGCATATGAAGAAGCATCGGGGTTAGCCCTCCGCGGTCGTGTGTGACCCATGGGAGTCCACGGCCACACAATGCGCACGGGTCCCTAGTGCGGATAACCACACACCCCCGCAGCCAGCTATCTCTTATAGCTAACTATGAAGGTAGGCGAGCACCGCGAGCACGCGCCGGTGCGTCTCCGGTGCAGGCGGCAGGCCGAGCTTCTGAAAGATGCTCGTGACGTGCTTCTCGACCGCGCGCTCGCTCACCACGATCCGCTCGGCGATCGCAACATTTGAGAGCCCCTCGGCCATCAGTTGGAGAACCTCGCGCTCCCGGGGTGTGAGATCGGCGAGCGGATCATCGCGCCGACGGCGACCAACAAGCTGGGAGACAACGGAGCTGTCGAGCGCAGACCCGCCGGCGGCGACGCGCCGGACCGCCGCAGTGAACTCGGGCACGTCGTTGATACGGTCCTTGAGCAGATAGCCGATGCGTTCAGCCGAATCTTGCAATAGCTCCAGCGCGTAACCAGGCTCGGCGTACTGAGAGAGCACGAGCACGGCCGTATCTGGGTACTTCTCCCGGATCTCCCTCGCAGCCCGAACCCCCTCGTCCGTGAATGTCGGCGGCATCTTGATGTCAACGATCGCCACGTCAGGGCCGTAGGAGCGCACCTTCAACATCAGGTCGGTGGCGTTGCCGCTGCGCCCGACCACAGCGAACCCCGCGTCTTCGAGCAGCCGCGCAACCCCCTCGCGGAGCAGTACGGAGTCATCTGCAACAACGACGCGCAACGGAGCAGCCGGCTCGCCCACGCGTGAATTGTGCCCAAGAACGAACCGATCGGCGCGCCCAAGAGCTCGTGCTTGGGAATAAGCCGGCGTGCGCGGCGCTGTTTTGCACCAGTCGGCCTGAATCGGCAAGATCCCGGATCGGGACCAGGATCACCGTCGGAGCCGCTTCAGAGAGGCATCTGCTCCGCCCGCTGGCAAGCCGTCAAAGTCGGGGAACTGGGCATCAAGCAGCACGACATCCCGGTCCAAACTCCCTGCCGTGCGGACGCCCGCCCCGCGCTATCTGCCTCGGCCGCAGTGAAGCCCTCGCCTCAAGCAGCCCGCGGACGCTCACCCGAACGGCCGGAGGATTGTCGACGATCAGGCGCTCGACACACCGACGGACCCGCCGGATCATGACCAGCTACAGCGCTATTCGGTTTCAGCCCCGTGCCGTTCTTTCGCCAACTCGGCTCGGGGGCGCTCTACCGCCCCAAGGCCGATCAGGAGGCCCGCGTCCGGATCCAGTTCCTGATCCCTTGGCCGACTTCCGGCTGATCTGCGGCGAGGTTGGCGCGAACAAGACCTGGTCTCCCCGCGCCGGGGTAGCCGGCCTGGACCGCAGCCGCCACACGATGATCTACGCAATACGCGCAGCGTCGCCGCAAGCGCGCGGGAGACCTCTGGTTGAGCCGAGCATTGCGGAAGAGCACCGGATCGTCGATCCAGTGCTTGCGCACCTCGCGCGGATGACCGGGAGCAAGCGGCGCCGCGCACACGTCGCGTGGCGCGGCGGAGCATGGGAGCAACAGCCAGGGCTGTCACGTCGCGCCGATGCAATCTTGAAAGGAGGCGTCCGCTGGCGCGACACGTGACGCCTGGTTCGCCACGTTTGCGATAGCGGTGAACTCGGGGTCGCGGCCGATCATGTCGACTCGTTGTCCGCCGGGGTCGTCGAGGTTGTGGCGCGATGTGGGCGCAGCACGAGACCGAGCTCGGGCGTCACGTTCGGCGGCCCAGTGCGGCTTTTGTGGCTGCGGGCCGGTCGTGGGCCCGCGGGGAGCTGGGGCCAGAACTCGGCGAGTCGTGCGCGCGCCTGGTGCGCGATTGGCGTGAGCGCTGCAGCCGGGGAGGAGGCAGTGTTGGGCGCGGGCCCGGTCGATAAGGCCTCGAGCGTCGCCGCGACCGACCGTCCGAGCGCGCCGAGCGCGTATCCGCCTTCCAGGACGGCGCCGACCGGCGCGGCCAGTTCCGCGCAAACGCGCACGATCGCGCGGGTCATCGCCGCGAAGCCCTCCTCGGTGACCGCGCAGTCGGCGAGGGGATCGTCACGGTGGGCGTCATATCCGGCGGAGATCAGCACGAGCTGAGGCTCGAAGGCGTACGCGAGCGGCACGACGACATGCTCGATGAGCGACACCCACTCCTGATCGCCCGCTCCGGCCGGAACGGGCAGGTTGACCGTGAAGCCAGCGCCCTCGCCCTCGCCCACGTCGGAGATCTGACCGGTGAAGGGAAACAGGGGCGACTGGTGGATCGAGACGAACAGTATCTGCCGGCTGGTATGGAAGATGTGATTGGTGCTGTTGCCGTGGTGGACGTCCCAGTCGATGACCATCACCCGCTCCAGGCGCCGCGCATCGAGTGCGTACCGCGCGGCCACGGCGATGTTGTTGAACAGGCAGAAGCCCATGGCCTGCGACGGAAGCGCGTGGTGACCCGGCGGTCGATGTGAGCTGAACGCGGCCGAGGCGTCGCCGTCGAGCAGGAGGTCGACCATCCGTACCGCGCCGCCGACCGCGTGCAGCGCCGCCTCGAACGACCGCTCGCCGACCACGGTATCTTCGTCGAGGAGTGTCCCGCCCGGCCGGCACGCCCGCTCGATCGATGCGACATAGGGCTCGGGATGCACCGCGCACAGCACCGACGGATCGACCGCGGGAGCGCGTACGCGCTCAAAGCCGAGCCAGCCTCTGGCCGAGAGCTCCCGCTCGATCACCGTGATCCGCCTGGCGTGCTCGGGATGCAGGATGGTCGACGCACCGGCGCTGTACGCCCCGGTGTCGTGCTCGAATGACGAGGGGTGTTCAAGATAAACGTAGGCAGTCACGAACCACTAACCGATCGCCTCTGGGGATCGACCGACGCCAAGCGCGCCGATCCGTCCGTCTGGCGTGTGTGATGCCGTTCGGGTCCCGGTGGGTCATCGGTGCGACCACGTGGCATGTCGTACGGAGACGGGCCGACATACGCCAGGACACGACCATCGCACACCGGACAGCGACGCACACCCTCGGCCACCATCCACTCCCGGACCCACAGCTCAGCGCAGCTCGGACACCAGCTGTACCGATGGCCCGCGGAGTCGGGAAACGCTGCACTCTGGGACATGCCTCCACCTCCGTCCGCCGACTGAGAGGGCTCCGGCGACCTCGGCCTCGACGTCATACCGAGCACGAAAGCGCCGACGGCCACCATCACCTCACGTTGACGATGATGAACACCGTCCCGGCGAGCCGCTACCGCGACAGCCCACACACCGCGCGCGGGATACCACTGAGTTCGAATCCAACCATGACGTTTCCGCGATTTCCGAGACGGCAAGCGGGCGGCTTCAATTGTCCAGTCATCCGTACGGCTGGCGGCGTGGTCCGGCGGGGCGGCGTCCGCGGCTCAACCCATGGGATCGCCGCCGGGCCATGCCACGGGCTCTGGCTCCGTCCCACCCCCCTTGTTCGCGGCGAGACCGGTCCGCGCTCTTTGAGGCCGAGCTTGCCGGAATCCGCAGACAGCTCAAAGAGCCTCGGATATCGCGGCCCAAACGCGCGGCCGAAGAGCTGGAGCAGGCCTGGCGCGGCGCTGAGTTGCCAACGGCGAGCGCTACCAGATCTTGACGCGCTCGCCTTCGCGAACGGCTGGATTCGCAGTCGCGTGTCGAGCACGACACAGCCGTGGGTTGTGCAGGCGACGGGGTTGAGGTCGGCCTCGGCGATCTCCGGGTTCCCGCGGAGCGTGCCAGGCCCGGAACGGAATCGACGACAGCCCCGACCTCGGCACGCCTGACAGCAGCGGCTGGATGATCGCCCCGCTGGATACCTGTCCGGCCGCCCGCACGCGGTGTTGCAGCTCTCGCCGGGTGGATCGGATCGCCGATGCGCCCTCGAGCCCGAGGAGCACGGCGCCGATCTCGCTGGCCCGGGCGGGCTGGAATCGGTGGTTCTCCACAGGCGGTGAACCAGGGTCCGTAGCCGCGGTTCCCGGCGCGACCCCGGTGTTCGGCTCGCTCGCAACCCTCTGCTATCCCCGGCCCTTAGCGAACCCAGGATCCGCGGGGAACCGGCTGGCCAGTTGCCGCCCGTCCCGAGGGTGACAGTCGCCCACGAGAGCGGCCGCGTTCACGGCTGCGACGCCACGCAGCGGATCGCAAGCAGGGGCGCAGTCCCGACGTGGTAGACAGACGAGAGGAGCAGTCGGTAGGTTGTGACCGAGGTGGACGGTCCGAGTTGTCCGAGGGGACTGGAGCATCTTGGCGAGGATCATCAACGAGACGGAGAACCGGACTACGCACAACGGCATCGCGGAGGCCGGCATGAACGGTGGGGGCGGCTCTGATCATCGCCGGCGCCGATCGCCGCTGCGCGACCGGCGGCGTAGATGCACGATTGCGCGGAGTGTATTAGGCGCGGGGGTGCGTGGCCCAGATTGCGCGCTCCGGGTGCCGCCTTCGCCCGTCGGCAGGCGATAGGAGACACAGGCCATGAGCTTTTCCAGGACATCGAGAATGATCGGTCCCGCATTTGAGCATGCGACGGTCGCGGACGCGATGCGCGCCGGAATCATCAGCTGCCAGGCCGATACAAGCTTGCGCGCGATTGCGGAGCTGATGGCGAGCTATCACGTCCATGCAGTGGTTGTCGAGAGAGGATCGGTGGAAGCGCGTACGGCGGCCGGGCGGGCGTGGGGGATCGTGTCTGACTTCGAGCTTGCGCGCGCGGCTGCGCGCGGCGAGCTGGAGGCGACCGCCGGCGAGCTTGCCGGCTCGGAGGCAGCGTTCATCGGACCGGCAGAGCCGCTCAGGCGCGCGGCGGAGCTGATGGTTGAGCATCGCGTCAGCCACTTGATCGTTTCCATGGCACCGACCGCCCGCCCGGTCGGGATCATCTCGACCCTTGACCTCGCCGTGGCGCTCGCCTGGGGCAGGGGCTAGCCCCCTCGTATGCCGCGGTGAGATCTGGTTTGTCCTCGGTCGCGGTCCGTCGATGCGTTCCTAGCCTTGAAGGCCTGCCGACGGCATGCGGCGGCCAAGACACACCGGTGTGCGAAGACGTCGACACGCTTATGGCGCTACCCGCCGACGTTGACAAGCGCCCGCGCCTTGCGTGCCAGGTAGGTAGGAAGGTAGTCACGAGGTGCGCATCGGCGGCCCACGCGGCTGTTCTCAGATTCGTCCTTGTGCGGAGCCGATTTTCGTGCCAGCGACGTCCATTAGCTTGCTCTAGATGCTCGTCGCTGACGCTACACCGGGAGCATGTCAGCGACGGCATCCACGTCAGCGACGGCCGCCACACAGGCGTGTGCCGCTCTCCCCGCCGGCTCGCTGACATGTCAAAGACGCGAATCGCCTGTCGCGACGGGCTTCTCCTCCAGCCCACTCCACATATTCGTCCGATCCGACACCAAGGTCGTTGACGACCGGCTTGCCGGCGAAGCGGCAGGGTGTGGATGCTTGCCGCCCCGCGCGGTCCGGACGAGCGAGAAACAGGCCCGAGCAGGCGCGGCCGAGCCGGTGAGGGCTACCAGGTCTTGACGCGCTCGACGGGGTGCCGGGGATCGATTCGCAGTTGCGCGTTGAGCACGACACAGCCGTGGGTTGTGCAGCGGACGGGGTTGAGGTCGGCCTCAGCGATCTCCGGGGTCTCGTGGAGCAGGAGCGCGAACCGCAGGATCAGCTCCCGTACCGCCTTGCGATCGAGCATTACGCCGCCGCGGAAGCTGTCAAGCTGGATGGCGACGCCCTGGCAGCTATCGATCAGCTCGTCGGCCTCCGCGTCGGTTTCGGGCGGTAGCCGGAACGCCGCGGTCTGGCTCAGCCGAGCTTGCCGCCCGCCGAGCCCGACTGCCAGCGCCAGGCCCAGATCGGGATCGACGACGGCCCCGACCAGCACGTCGGCTCCGCTCGGCGCGAGCGGCTGGATGATCGCCCCGCTCCACACCTGTCCGGCCCCCCGCACGCGGTGTTGCAGCTCTCGCCAACCGGATCGGATCGCCGATTCGCCTTCGAGCCCGAGGAGCACAGCGTCGATGTCGCCGGCATGCGCCGGGGCGGGGAGGTCCGCCTTCAGGGCGAGGGGACCGCCGAAGTTGGCCGCGACTTCGATTGCCCGCTCGAGTTCGCGACAGTGGTCCGAGGCGGCCATCGTGATGCCGTGCGTGGCCAGCAGCCCGTATGCCTCCTGGAGCGTTAGCCAGCCGCCAGCGGGTTCGCGTTCGAGGAACGTGGAGATCACCGCGAGCGCCGCGGCGGGTGCAAGATCGTTGTAGTGCGGGCGCTCGCCGAGCGGACGCGAGAGCCATCCGCGCCGCTCGGCGGCGCGCGCGAGCACCGCGGCGCACGAGTCGGGGAACAGGAAGTTGGGAAGCCCCCGGCCATCGCGCGCGGGAAGCTGGCCGTCGGAGCGGACGATCGATGCCACGACCGGCTTGGGCTGTCCCGAGGAGGCGGCCGAGGTTGCAGCGAGCACGCTGTCAGGGTCGTCAGACAGGTCCACGTAGCACACCATCAGCGCGTCGATCCCCGGGTCGGCCAGCACCGTTGGGATGCTCGCGGCGTACTCCTCCGCTCTCACGCTGACCGGGAACACCAGGGGGTTCGGCGCCGTGGTGCCCTGTGCGATCTCGAGCCCGCGCGTCGCGCAGGCGTCGGTGGCGAGCGTCGCCACGCCGGCGGAGTTGGTGATGATCCCGACATGTCGCCCGCGTGGCAGTGGCTGACAAGCGAAGAACTCGGCGCAATCAAACAGCTCCTCCCCGCTGCGGAGCCGCAGCACACCCGCCTGGCCGAGCAGCGCGTCGACGACCGCGTCGCCCCGCAGCGCCGCCGCCGTGTCGGACTGCGCCTCCCGGCGGGCCGACTCGACGTAACGGCGTCCCTTCAGCGCAAGGATCGGCTTCTTGCGCGATACGCGCTGCGCGATCCGCGTGAAGTGCTCGGGATTGCCGAACGTCTCCAGGTACAGCATCACCGCGGCCGTCCGCTCGTCCTCCTCGAAGTACTCGAGCAGGTCGTTGGTCGAGACGTCGGCGCGATCCCCGAGCGAAACGAGCATCGACACCCCCAACCCGCGCGCCGCCGCATGTCCGAGCAGCCCGATCCCGGGCGCAGCGGACTGCGAGCAGATCCCAAGCGCTCCCGGACTCACGCTGGCGCCGCTGAACGTGGCGTTCAGGCTGACCTCGGGATCGGTGTTAACCACGCCCAGAGAGTGCGGGCCGACCAGCCGCAGCCCGGCGCCCCGAACGATCTCCAAGAGCCGCTCCTCACGCGCGCGCGAGGCCTCGCCGTTCTCCTCCGGGCCGGCCGAGATCACGAGCAGCGCTCTGGCGCCACTCCCGGCCGCCTCGGCGGCGAACTCGAATAACGGCTCGCCCGAGGCGGCGATGATCACCATGTCCGGGACGACCGTCAACTCGCCGAGGCTGCGAGCCGCGGCGATCGAGCAGACCACGCCCCCATCGTGGTTGACCGGCGTGACGATGCCGTGAAAGCCGCCGTCGATGATGTTCGCCATCACTCGGCGCCCGAGACTGCCCGGCGTCCCCGCGGCGCCGAGAACCGCCACCGACGACGGCGCCAGGACCCCGCGCAACGACGCGATCGCGGCGAAGTGATCGCGCTCGTCGATCCGCTCCTGCATCGCCCGTGTCGGGGTGATATCGAGCGACACCGTGACCTCTCCCGCGTAGCCGCGGCGCCGCACCGCAAAGCCAGCATTCTCGAACACATCCAACATCAGCGAGTTCCCGGCCACAACCTCCGCGTCGAAGCGATGGATCGCGCGCTCGGCCGCGATCGCCGCCAACTGCTCCAGCATCCGCGTCCCGATCCCATGACGCTGCAGTTCGTCAGCCACCGCGAACGCGACCTCGGCGACCCCCGGCTCCCGCAACCCTTCATACCGGGCGGTCGCGACTACCCGGCCGTCATGCCGAGCGATCAACGCCAAACGATCAACGCCAGAGGCCTCCGCCTCCGCCCTCGCGGCGATGTCGGTCCGGATCAAGCCGTGGAAGCGGAGATACCGGCTCTCCCACGACAGACCGTCATAAAACGCCTTGATGTCCTCAAAATCAGCCGGCGTCGCAGCCCGCAACCGCAACGTCGAACCATCGCGCAACAACACATCCCGCACCAGCCGCCGCGGCGCCGGTTCCGACGCGCCCGCCTGATCCCCTAACCGCTGACCAGCGCCCCCATCCGACAGCTGGTCTTGCTGCTGCATCATCGATCACCCATACGGCAAGGTGGCGCGCCGAGTCCGCTCGATCTGACCGCCGTACACGCAACAGGCACGCAGGCAACCCCCAGTTCGCGCCGCCCGCCGTCGGACAGGCTCCACGGCCGGTTCCCCATCACCGCGCCAACCATCGCCGGCGTTGAACCAAGCGCAACGATCGTGGAGGTTTCCTTCGATCCAGTACTCGCGAGCCGGACGCGCCCGCGGGGGGAAGAGCGCCGAGGGATCAAGATTGTCCTCGTCAACGCTTGAGGTGATCGAGACACTAGGAGGCGTCACGGTTGCGGCCCCTCCCACCGAAGCGCTGAACTCGCTTGTTGCGCTCGGTGCGAAGACCAAGGCGCTTGCGGTGAGGAGAGGATTAGTCCCCGGTTATTGCAGCCGACACACGCTGGGGAGCCATCGGTGTTTTGCCGCAGTCACGAGCGGGGTTGGTGCCGAGCTGGAATGCAACCTCCCCGGTCGGCTCGCACTTCCCGCCGATGCTCGGCTGGCAATCCAGCACTCGCTCGCCTCGGCCCGAGCTTGACGCCCGCGTTCTTGACGGAGCAGCAGCGCGGGCGTTAGCAGGCTGCGAGGCGGGCATCGAAGCGATCGCCGCACCGCCGATCGCGGCGTGATCGGATTCCGCGCAACGCGATCACGTTGCTCCTGTGCAGAAGAAGGACAAAGCCCGCTGGGTGGCCGGCCGAGCCGTGAGCTCGCACCGCCGTGTGGTCGTTGTCGGAAACCGGTCGCGTTGGTTCGTGCTACCGGCCGAGCTTCACCGGTGCCGTGCTGCCCGTGTAGTCGATGTACTCGACGGCGTCCGCCGGTCGCCGCAGCTCGAACGTGCAACTGTCGCCGCCTTTCAGCTCGCGGGCGACCCCGTGGACGCTGACCGTGATCGGTCGCGTGTAGCCCTCGGCCAGGACGTTGACCGTGATTTGACGGCCGTTGATAGAGACGGTGATCGGCGTGCGGCGGACCTGCAGCGGGAGTCGCAGGCCGTCGAGGCGCTCGAGTGCGGTCGGCTTGAAGTAGACGACGTCGTCGACGATCTCGGTGCCGAGGTACCCGCGCTGGAGGAGGTCGAGCGTGCCGGCCATCACTCCGAGATGGATCCCTTCTTTGGTGGTTCCCGACTGCGCATCATCGATGTCGGTTTCGAGGGCGAGAAGGAAGCGCTGCCATGACGATTCGGGATCGAGCTCAGCCAGCACCCGCGCGTAGGTGACATGGCTCAGCGTTGAGCCGTGGGAGGTGCGCCGGTCGTAATAATCGATTGTTCTGCGGGCCGTTTCCGTTGTGTACTCGTAGCCGAGATCTGTGACTAGTTCCTTCAGCTCGCGCGGGGAGAATAGGAAGAAGAGCATGACCGTGTCGGCCTGCTTGCTTACCTTGTAGCGGTCCGGGGTGTCCCCCTCGGCGCGTAGGATCCGGTCGAGACGTTGGATGTTCCCGTAGCGCGCTCGATAACCCTCCCAGTCGAACTCCTCCAGCTGCTCATAACCTTCGAACTGACTGATCACGCCGTCGCCGTGGAAAGGCACGAACATCTTGCGGCTCATCTCCTGCCAGCGTTCGAGTTCCTCTTCGGTGAGCCCGGTTCGTGCTCGTAGCACCTCGCGCCGGCTGGCGGGCAGTAACTCGAGAGCCTCGCGCGCGGTCTTGCAGATCCAGGCGACCATGACGTTCGTGTAGGCGTTGTTGCGCAGACCGCCCTCGGCGGTGTCGGGGTACTTCTCGTGGAATTCGTCCGGGCCCATGACGCCGTGGATCTCGTAGCGGTCACGCTCGGGGGTGTAGTGCGCGATCGAGGACCAGAACCGCGCGATCTCGAGCATCATCTCAGCTCCGTGCTCGCGCAGGAACTCGATGTCGTGCGTGATCTGATAGTAGTGCCAGACGTTGTAGAAGATCGCCGCGTTGACATGGCGCTGGTTGCGGCTGAGGTCCGGGTCCCATCGTCCGGACAGTGGGTTGATGTGCACGACCTGCGTTTCCTCTTCGCCGTCGCTGCCGCTCTGCCACGGGTACATCGCGCCCCTGAACCCTGCTTCCTCGGCGTTGGCTCGCGCCTCACCGATGCGGCGATAGCGGTACATCAACAGTCCCCTGGTGATCTCCGGCAGGCGGTAGTTGAGGAACGGGTAGACGTAGAGCTCGTCCCAAAAGACGTGCCCGCGATAGGCCTCGCCGTTCAGTCCGCGCGCCGGGACACCGGCGTCGTGGTGCGGCGTCAGCCGCGAGCACGTCTGAAGTAGGTGGGAGATGTGGAAACGCAGCAGGAACTGCACCCGTGGGTCATGGGGAAGCGCGATGTCGCACACATCCCACAATTCCCGCCATGCGTGGTCATGACCCTCGAACGCCTGACCGAAGGTCGGATACCGGCTCGCGCTCTTACCCGCGTTCAGCAGCGGCTCTTGGATCCCACGATCGCGCGAGGTGTAGAGCGCCACCATCTTCTCGACCCTGACCGGCTCCCCTTGCTGCACGTCGAAGCTGAGAGTCTGTTGGATGTAGTCCTCCATTTGATCGGTGGTGCGCTCGACGCTCACCTCGTCAGCGCCCCGGTACACGCGCGTACGCGCCGCCTCGGCGATCTCGATCTGTGACTGTCGCGTGCGCGCCTTGAGCGCAATCACATCGGGAGCGTGGATGCGAGGTCCTTGTGGGTCGAGGTGCCGCCCCCACAGCTGCTGATAGCGCGCTACGCCACGGTTGAGAACCCGTCCGTCGAGCGCGGAAAGCACTCGCGCGCGCCCGGACCAGTTTTCCGCCACGATGGTCCACTCGAGCGCCGCGAGGTGCATCCTGCCCATGCTGACAAACCGCCGGCTCCACAGGCCCGTCTCGCGCCCGGCGCGATCTCTGAAGCGCAGCTCACGCGTCAGCATCGCGTGCCGCACGTCGTACGAGTGCCGATATGAGAGCAGCAGAATGTTTGCGAGCTGCACGGGCTCCTCGTCCTCGAGGCAGAGCTTGAGCGACCAGCACCGAGGCAAGTTGACCAGGTCCTCATTCGGTACCGGATGGCTACCCAGAATCGTCGACTCTCGGTTATAGACGCCATGCGCGTACGTGCCCGGATAGTGCACGTCGCTGGCGTCCTCCCACTCCGCCGACCCGCGAACACAGATATAGCCATTACCGGTCGAGGTCAGCGCCTCACGGAGACCCTCGTCCTCGGCCACAAAGCCGTCGTAGGCGAGCGTGAAGCCGGTTGCGGTGTGCGCTCGTTCGCCCATCGCCTTCAGCGGCCCGCCATGGCCGCGAGCGTACTAGGACGTCGCAGCCCCCCTGCGGCGGCCCTTCCAAGGTGCGCCGCACGCCCGCCCGCGGCATCCTGCCAATTGAGGACTATCGTGACCATCGCGCTCCTCTCTCAGCGCACCACGCTACAAGTGTCCTGGCTCTCCGGCCATCAGGCATCTGCAACGGTTATGGTGCGGAGAACTACGCGGCCGACACCTCTGCGGTAGAGCCCCGAATGAATCAGGGGCTTCAACGGATGCCCCCAACCATGCGGGCGGCCAACATCCCAGAGGAAGTACCGACGTCAAAAGGCGGTGCGATCCATGGTCGACCCGCGATACATAACGATCACAGTCCAATATGACCGCGAACCCAAATACGGGCGGTCGTTGCAATGGATTGCACCTGAACTGAAGGACGCGGCTCTGACCATGACCGAGGACCATCTCGGCGACCCAACACCCTCACGGACGTGGGCGGGGCTCGTAGACGGACCGACGTACGAGCAGTTCGCGAACGCCTGGCAACTACCCCAAGCCGCTGACGAGAGGAATCCCCGAACAGCCGGCCACGATCGCGATCCCGATACGCACACGTACACGCTCGACGGAATGAACTGGGAGTCCGGCGCCGCATCTCCCATCATCTGCGTGTCTGTCGAGGTGACGGAGCAGGCCTGACCACACCACACTGAGATAGGCGCACCGGCTGAAGACACCCGACTCCCCGTCGTCGGCGGGCGTCCGGGCCATCTCGGACCACGAGCCGGACGGCAAGGAGGGCGCCCTCGCACGTGAGGACGTGGTGCAGCGCACGAGCGGGCGGACGAGAACAGCCTCGATGATTCGCGCCGGGCATCGGCGGATCGCGCGCTTCGAGCTCTTCTCAACGACGTGCTTACCGACGCCCGCTAAATCCTGTCGCGACCAACATGGCCGCGGCCCGAGTCGGCTTAGTGGCGATAGTCTGCGAGCCGACGCATCCCGATGCGGTGAGGGCTCCGCCGTGATTCGGCGGGCGCCACGGCTCTCGCACGGAATACCGTGAGCCTGTGGCGGTCGCCGGCAATGACCTGGGTGCTCCGCTCCTACGGACGAAGCTCGTCGCACCCAGAATCTGAGAAGCGGTCGGTGCGCCGTAGGTGCACAACATGGACTGTCACTTCGGCTTGGGCGATTGACGTACCCTCTGCGCTATCCACCCACAAGACAGGTGATCGTAGGTTGCGCCAAGACCCTGCCACCTGTACCGCGGCGGGGGAGCCTTCCCTCGCGGGAGGCTGCGGGCAGGCGCCGATCGCGTCCGAGAGTCAGCCTGGTGGCTCGACCTCAGTGATAGCTTCGCCGGCTTCCGAGGTGATACCGCCGACGGGCGGTCTAGGTGAGGCATCGCCGTAGGGCTCATGGCCCGAGCGTATGCTGCGACATGGGCTGCCGGCATCCGGACTAGCTCGTCGTTCTGGTGCGTAGAAGCCGCGGATGTGTGGGGCGGCTTCCCGGCTGACTGCTACATCTGCGACCCCGGCACTCAGCTCGCGCCGCAACCTCGGTCAGCTGTCGACGACGTCTCACACGAAAGCCGGCGCCGAGCGGTGGCTTTATGCCGCGCTCAGATGCGCCGGCTAGGTGCGGTCGATCAGATCGCTACGCGAGGACGTGCTTCGCCTCGTCCTGACGGCTCATCCAGGTGGCGGCGCCGTCAACGACATTGTGCAGCAGGTCGTACTCGGTGTGAACCAGTTGGTCGATCATCTTGAGGCCCGAAGTGGTGATCGTCTTCGCCACGTCGGTAGTGCCCGCAACTTCGGTCGGGAGCGCTTCCTCCAAGGTGATGACGAAGTCACCCACGGCCTCGATCGCGGCGCGCTCGCTGCTTTCGAACGACTTCAGGAGCTCGTCAGATAGCTTCGCGGTCCTGTCAACGACGTCCACGATGCGATCCTCTGGGATGCCGACCTCGTGAATGCTGGTCCTCACGACCGGCTTTGACTTGGGGGCAGTGGCGGCCATTTCATGGCTCCTTTCGAACGTGTGTTCGCCTACTCTAAATACACCGCCGACGTGCGTCGGGTTACACGCGAGGGGCACCTGGGTCGGCTTCGCGCGCGGATCTTGGAAGCGTCGGAGCGTGCTTAGGCCGGTTCTCTCTCGGACTGCACGAGCGCTGGGGAACGTGCTGCGCTTGAGAAGAACTGCGAGATCGCGCCGTTCGTCTGCTCTGGACGTTCGATCTGCGGTACGTGTCCGCAGTCCAGCTCGAGTTGGCTGGCGTGGGGAACGGCATCTGCGACGTGGCGCGCGAAGGTGATCGGCACGAGCTGGTCCTTTTGGCCCCACACGAACAGTGCGTCGGCCTGTAGCGTCGCCAGGCGGGGCCAGAAGCCATCCTGCCCGTGTGGCTTGTCGAGGTAGATGTGGCGCGCGGCGGCGTAGAAGGCAGCCCGACCGGCGGGTGTGAGGTAGGCTCGCAGGAACTCGTCCACGCCGGCGGCTCTCCAGCCGTCCTTCGCACCGGGGACGACTTGGCGGACGATCCCGTCCACGATCGCGCGCGGCGCGAGCTGGACGAGGCCGAGCTCGGGTCGGGTCAGGCGCAGCAGCGGCGCCCATGGTCGGGGTCGCCGCCAGGCTAGGGCCGGCGCGAGCAGCGCGACGCGGCTGACGCGGTCGGGATGGCGCAGGGCGATCTCCAACGCGACGCGACCGCCGAGGCTATTACCGATCAGGTGGACGCGGTCGAGCTCGAGCGCGTCGAGCAGGTCGATGCACGCGTTGGCAAAGAACGGCGCGTCATACGCAGCGCCGATCGGCTTGCTGGAGTCACCGAAGCCTGGTAGGTCGAGCGCGATCGCGTGAAACCGGGTGGACAGTGCGGCGACGGTGGGCAGGAATGAGCCCTTGGTCGCTCCAAGGCCATGCACGGCTAAGACCGGTGGCCCTTCCCCGGCCTCGACCAGCGACAGGCGCGCTCCGCGAGTGGCGACGGACCTGAAGCGCATCCGACTGGGTCCCGTAGCGCCGCTGGTGGCGCTGAGAAAGCCAACTCCAACGTGGAGGTTATGGCGCACCGACAGGCGGCCGGCGAGGTAGGCATCCAGCGTGGCGAGCGGTTCGGCGACCACCGCCCGCCATGTGGCGGAGTTGGCGGTGATCAGGGCATGTGGGCGGCCGCGTGAAGTTTGGATCCTCGCGTGGCCGTCTACGAGCTCGACATCCCAGGCGCCCTCGTTCGACGCGGTCAGCCGGACCCGAAGCGGACGAACCGGATCGTCAAATACGACCGGGTCGTAGCGACGGACCAGCGTCCGCAGCCAGCTCGCGCTCATGGCTCGCGGCGAAGCCCGCCCGGGCACGGGTCGTCTGCAAGAGATGCCCCCGCGAGGATGTTGGATTCCAACATGGGGGGACCGTAGTCGGGTCGTCTTAGGCGAGCATCGTTGCAATGCGCTAGACGAGAGTGTGGGTAACTACGGTCGCGGGCCGGGTCGACGGCGAGGTCTACGAGGTCTATAGGCTCACGAAATGGCTGGTGCCCGCGAGGATGTAGACGTGCCTTCTGGCGTTGAGATCGAGCGCAAGTTCCTCGTCGAGCAGCCTCCGCCCGACCTCGACGCCTGTCCACACGGCGAGATCGAGCAGGGATACGTTGCGCTCGACGGCGAGGTCGAGGTGAGAGTCCGGCGGTATGGCGACCAGGCGTTTCTGACCATCAAGTCGGGCGGCGACCGGGTGCGACTCGAAGAGGAGTTCGAGATCGACCCACGGCGGTTTCGCGCGCTTTGGTCGCTGACCGAGGGCAGGCGGATTCAGAAGACCCGCTATCTGATTCCGGCCATGGGCGGACTACGAATCGAGCTCGACGTCTACCAAGGAGCGCTCGCCGGTCTGCTCACCGCCGAGATCGAGTTCGACTCATCGGCCGCGGCCGCGGCGTTCACGCCGCCGGAATGGTTGGGCGCGGACGTCACGGACGATCCCCGCTACAAGAACAAGCGACTGGCAACTGAGGGGCTGCCGGCGTGACGGCTGCTTGCCGAACGTCACCACGAGACCGTCGTGGGCGGGACGTGCCTTCGGGCACAGCTAGGGGGGACCGGATAGCAGCACACAGCTCCCCAGCCGACGGGAGCGGCCGCGACCCGGCGTGCCGGTGCTGGCGCCCGTCCCGAGAAAGCGGAGCCGCATCGTGGAAGCATGCCCCTCCCGAGGCTTGCTCTTGCGCGACTGCAAGCACGCAATACGATGGAGTTCGTTGACCCGGTTCGCTTAAGCAGCGACAACGACCCATAGGAGTAGCCGATGCCCGGACTTGCCGGCCGTATCTCGACGGTCACGAAGGCAAAGATCTCGCACATGCTCGATCGTGCCGAAGATCCGGCCGAGACGCTCGACTATGCCTACGAGCGCCAGATCGAGGATCTTCAGAACGTCAAGAAGGGAATCGCTGACGTCGTCACGGCGAAGAAACGGCTGCAGCTCCAGGAACAGGACCTGAACCAGCAGGTAGCGAAGCTGGACGGCCAGGCGCGGGAGGCCATGTCCGCCGGACGCGAGGACCTTGCGCGCGCGGCGCTCGAGCGCAAGCAGTTGATCGTCCAGGAGACGAGCTCGCTGGAGCAGCAGGTCTCGGAGCTCGAGACAGAGCAAGACAAGCTGACCACGGCCGAAAAGCAACTCCAGGCCAAGATCGAGCAGTTCCGCACCAAGAAGGAGGTCATCAAGGCGCAGTACTCGGCGGCCGAGGCACAGGTCCACATCTCCGAGGCGGCTACCGGCGTGGGGGACGAGATGGCCGACGTGGGCGCGGCGATGCAGCGCGCGATCGACAAGACCGACCAGATGGAGGCGCGGGCCTCGGCGGTGCAGGAACTGCAAGACGCCGGCACCTTTGACGATTTGACGACGCTCGGTCCCCCGCAGGACGACGTTGACCGTCAGCTGGACCAGCTCGGCGCCAAGACGGCGGTCGATGACGAGCTCTCGAAGCTCAAGGCCGAGCTCGGATCCGGGGCGCAGCAGCCGGGGCTCCCGGCCGGCGCGCCGGCCGACACAGAGGAGCCGGCGTCCCAATAGCGGCAGGGCTTGACCGCATGCTTACGTCGATGAGAATGCTCTTCGACATGAGCGGCCAGCTTCAAGACGATCGTCGATCTGCGCCAGCTGGTCTGGGTGCACCTGTTCGTCGGCCTGCTCCTGCTCGGCCCGGTGCTGCTCAAGCTGGCGAGCACGGGATACAAGTTCACCCGGTACTACACGGGTAACCCCGCGTACCGTCGTCAGGGGCCGCCGGCGCTCGCTCTGCGCCTGATCGGACCGATGGTGGTGCTCTCGACCCTCGGTGTGTTCGCGACGGGGGGAATCCTGCTGTTCGTAGGGCCGAGCCACGGCCACCCGTGGCTGCTTCTCCACAAGGCGACGTTCATCGTCTGGGTCGGGTTCATGAGCCTGCACGTTCTCGGTCATCTCCCGGTCCTGGCCAGGACGCTGGGCGTTCGCGCGCTTGCGGGCGAGCACGGCGGCGGGGCCGTGCCCGGGAGGATCGGCCGCTGGGTCGCGAGCACGAGTGCCGTGGTCGGCGGACTCATCCTGGCCCTGGTGCTGATCCCGGATTTCTCCGCCTGGACTGCCACCGCGGTCGTCCACCATCACTTGCACAACGGCTGACGCGGTCACACCGTCGTTGGTGTCGCCGTGCTAGGCGCACCATGCGGTCCACGAACGGTGTCCCGGCACCGATTCCCGGCGGCTTCATACCGAGTTCTTAGCCGTGTCCAAAACGCCTCTTCGCTGGCCGTCGCACAGTGAATACGCACCGTCTATTACACAGCGAGGCTAGGCAAGATGATCAACAAAAACATATGGCTACGCCGGCGCGCGTGGCCGCTCCTGGCTGTGACCGCCGCACTTGCGCTCGCGAGTGGCTTCGCCATCGACGCGACCGGCGCATCGGCGCAGGCAGTCAACGTACAACAGGCGCAGAGCGAGAACTGGGCGGGCTACGTTGCTCAGAGCAACACGGGACAGAACTTCTCGAGCGTCTCCGGCAGCTGGACCGAGCCCTCCGTCTCGGCCGGCTCCGGCCAGAGCTATTCAGCCTTCTGGGTCGGGCTCGGAGGCGCAAGCCAGCAATCCCAGTCCCTAGAGCAGGTCGGTACCTCGGCCGACGTCGTCAACGGCCAGACGCAGTACTACGCCTGGTATGAGCTGCTGCCGGCAGCCGAGACTCCCCTCAATCTCGCGATCCACACGGGCGACCACATCTCGGCCCGTGTCACGGTCAACGGCACGAACGTCACCGTGGCACTGTCGGATCAGACGACTGGACAGTCGGTGACCAAGACGCTTCAGATGAGCAATCCGGACACGTCGAGCGCTGAGTGGATCGCCGAGGCTCCGGCGACCGCCGGCCAGTTCGGCGCCGACCAGGTGCTGCCGCTGGCGGACTTCGGCAAGGTGACGTTCACCAACGCGTCCGCCACCGCGGGCGGTCACACCGGCTCGATCGCCGACTCCAACTGGACGGTTCAGGAGGTCCAGCTGGCGTCGTCGAACAGCACCGGGTTCTTTGGCGGTGGGAGCATCGTTCCGACGGCTCTCGGTGTTGGCGGACAGGCGGACCAGTCGTCCGCGGGCGCCACACCGAGCAGCCTCTCCAGCGACGGCTCGTCGTTCTCGGTGTCGTGCTCGGCCGGCGGCAGCGCGCAGTCGTCGACCGGCGGTGACTCCGGCTATTCGACCGGCGGCTATGGCTATCCGGGCGGCGGTTACGGCTATCCCGGCGGCGGTTACGGCTATGGCTACGGAGGCGGCTACGCCTATGGCATTCCCGGCGGCTATCCCGCCGCTCTCTGAACGCAGCACCTGCCACTCTCAAGCAGCGATCCCGTCACGCGGGATCGCTGCGGCGTCCACAGGTGGTTAGTGCGCGAGCCCGAGCTCGCGGTGCGCGCCGGCGGGCACGGTGACCGCCGCCTGCGCGGGGGCGAGCAGCCAGGCTGCGATCACGATCAGGACGAACGCCGCGACATGGAAGAGCGCGATTGCCGGGCGGTGCCCGAGCGGATCCCCGAACACAGCCAGCCCGCCGATGATCGAGACAATGTTGTTGCCGGCGGTCATGAGCGCGATCACCGGCATCGGCCTGCCCGACTGGAGCGCACGCTGGAAGCAGAAGAAAGCGCCGATGCTGGCCACGATCGCCGCGATCAACCAAGGCGAGGTGAGCACGGCGGTGATGCCATGGTGGTCGGCGAGACCGGTGAGCGCCTTGATCGCGACGTCGGCGGCGCCGTACAGGATTCCCCCGGCCGCGGCCAGCATCTGCGTCCGCCGCTGCCTGAGGAGGAGCAGGCACGCGCCGGCGCAGATTGAACCGCTCAGGTAGAACCCGAGCGCCGCGTTGTGAAAGTGCGAGTGGACGCCGACCGCGCCCCGACCCACGAGAAGTACAAGCAGCGCGAACAACACCAGCGAGATGCCCGCGAGTTCCCTCGGGGTCAGGCGGTGACCCAGGACGCGGACTGCCACCGGCGCAAGCAACGCGATCCCGCCGATCAGGAATGCCTGCACGAGCGATAGCGGCGCCTGCGTGAGCGCGGCGATGCTGATCGCCCAGCCGGTCATTCCGAGGACGCCGCCGGCCAGCCATAGCCTGGAACGCAGCAACAAGCCGAATGTCCTCATCGGGTGACGGAAGGCGATCGTGGGCGCCGCGACCGAGCCGGCGTGTTGCACCAGGTAGCTCGCGTTGAGGGCCACCGAACCGATAAGCGCGAGCGAGAGACCGACGAGCAGGTGGCTCATGAGCCCGTTGCCGTCCTCATACGAGCGACCATGCCCAAATAACGTCTGGCCCACACGTGTCCGTGCAGCCCGGGGAGGATTCAACGGCGTCGGTTGGACGGGCAGGGACCCGCACGGCGTGGTGCCGGTTCAGACCGAGCCCGTGCTCGGGGCCAAGGCCGGCGAGCGGATCCACAGCTGCGGTCATCGCGTCCAATCGTGGGGCTCGGGTCGAAGGCCTGGGTAGGAGGCAGGTGAGACCTTGCTTAAGAGGAGGCTGATCGGTGGCAGGCGGGTGAGAGTGCGCACAGGAATGGTGTGCCTGGACGCATTCGGAACCGATCACTGGTTTACGTCAAACCACGGAAGGAGCACGTAGTCATGAGCATCGCAGCAGTCGGTGGCGCCAGTCACCAGGCGGCGTTCGCGCCGATCGGTGCGGTCCAGCGGCCGGAATCGGCTGAAGCCCCGGGAGCGCCCGATCACGACGGTGACAGCGACGACGCTGCCACTAAGGCCGGTCAGGCGAGCTCACGCTCGGTCGACCTGCACGTTTGAGGCCGTAGTCCGGGTTGGCGGTCCGCACATTTCAGTAGTGTGGGCCGCCGACTCCGGCGCAAGCATCTGCGCCCTCGCTTCGGGCGCCGGTGCAGGCTCCCGCGACGGCAATCCCGGCGCCGACCGCTGTCGTCTCCGGCGGATCCTAGGTCGTCGCGCTGGAAGTAACCCTAACCTGCGTAAACCGCGAAGAAATCGCGGTCGTCTGGGGACAGGTAGCGAGCTGCCGGACGGTTCATGTCGGGCAGCAGCTTGGTGGGGTCACCGGCGCCGAAGGTCCCGTAGAAGTTGAACGTGGTCCACTCGTAGTTGATGTCGAGCTCCATCGCTCGCACGGCGCCGGCGCGCTGGAGGATCTGCGCGAGGCTCTGAGCGGTTTGAATGTCGGCGGCGGCGTAGATCAGGTTGCCGTGGGCATCGACGCCAACTCCCGAACGCCACACGCGGACCGCGTTCCCGAGCGTCGCTCCCCACAGTGAATCGTTCGACAAGGCGGGGTTGAGCCGGCCGTCTTCGACGATCAAGGGCAGATTCTGGCGCGCCAGCACGATTCCCGGGCCGGGATCGGGGCCACCCGTCCACGTCCGGACATCGACGGCCCCGTCGCTGTAGCCGATCAGCGTTGCCTGTCCGTCCCGCAAGGGCGCGTACACGTGGCCCTGCGAGAAGAAACCCCCGCCCGAATCCTCGAGCTTGAAGCCGCTGTTAAACGTGGCCAGCAGCGTCGAGCGCAGCTTGGGTGGCACCTCCGCCAACTGCTTTCCGTCGTTGGGCGGCTCATAGCGGCCCGGGTACAGAGCTAGCCGCGTACGTGAGCGGTCGATCCACGCAACGCCTGCGACCAGTTGCGGGTAGATCGGGTCCGGACGGAAGGTCGCAACCTGAACCGGCGCGACGCCGCGGACCAACGGCCCGGTCCCCCGCCACTGCCCCTCGCCTGGCAGCGCCGGCGTGATCACTGGGGTAATCGGGGGCGGCGAGTCGCTCGCCACCTGCTCACGCGCGCCCGACCCGATCCGCGGTAGCCGCTTGAGCGGCGGGCCCCCGGTCGCCGGCGCGTCGAGCGAGTAGTAGATGCTCTCGATCTCCGACACCGCCCCCGCGGCCCCGTTATCCCGCAGCCATTCGACCGCCCGCACCCCGAACGGCACGTTCGAGGGTTCCGTCATCGAACCCCAGAACGAGAAGACCAGATCAATCAGCAGGATCAGCGCGGCGAGGACGACGATCCGGCGCGCGCGGAGCCGGAGTGTGGTGGGTCGCGTGCGGGGGCGCTGTGTGCGGCGTGACGGCATCGCGCCGCGCGCCTTGGACCGCTGAAGAGAACGTGGCGGGCGTTCTGGGTGGGCGTGGGACCGGCGTCCCTGCTCGTAGGCGAGGATCCGGGCCTCGTAACGTTCGATCGCCTCGCGGCTGGGGCTAAGCATTTCGCGTCTGAGCGCGTTTCGACCGCCCGCCGGCGGCTCCTTGCATGCCAGGGGGCCACGTGAGAGCTTTCTCAGCTCATCGGATGGATACGGCGAACAAGTCCCGGCCGCTGGGGTGTGTGAGAGAGCGAATTGGCTCTCGAATGCAGACTGACGTTGCCAGCAACCTTCTCACACCTAGCGGACACTCAGTTCCGGGAATACTGAGAGCGTCCTCATCCTGGTCACAGGCTGCGCTTACACACCGTATCTAACTTGCCGCTATGGAGTCGGCCAATGCAGGCCGTTTGCCACTACCGGCCGCGCAGCGGAGTCGCCGCGGCTCTGTGGTCGCGACGATGCGACCCAAGCAGTGGATCAAGAACGCGCTCATAATCGCCGCGGCCGGGGCAGCCGGTGCGCTCGGACACGACGATACGCTCGGGCGTGTGGCCATCGCGTGCGTGGCATTCGGTCTGCTGGCGTCGGGCATCTATGCCATCAACGATGTTCGCGACGCACAGGAGGATCGCCTCCATCCTCGCAAGCGGTTCCGCCCGGTTGCGGCGAGAGAGCTCGATCCCCGCTTTGCGACCGGACTCGGCCTCTCGCTAGTGCTCGCCGGGATCGTGCTGTGCGCCGCGGTCGGGCCGCTCCTTGCGCTTGTCGGAGCCGGCTACGTGGCACTCACGCTCTCGTACACGCTCCTGTGGCGCCACCTGATCGTGTTCGACATCGTCGCGGTCGCGGGTGGATTCGTGCTCCGCGCGGTGGCCGGGGGGGTCGCGGCGCCGGTGACGCTGTCGAGCTGGTTCCTGGTGGTTGTCACCGGCTCGGCGGTGTTTGTGGCGGCGGCCAAACGTCATGCGGAGCTGCGACGGACGGACGGCCAGCGCGATCGGCGAAGGCGGGTGCTCAATTCATACAGCGCGAGCGCGCTTGAGCTGATCATCGCCGGCGCCTCGGTGGTCGCGCTGTCGGCTTATTGGGTGTGGGCCTTTTCGCTTCCCTTAGTGCACGGCATCCCGTGGCGGCCACTGACGATGGTGCCTTTCGCTGTCTGCCTGCTGCGGTACGGCGAGCTCGTGCAGCGTGGCGATGGGGAGGCGCCCGAGGACGTGCTGCTGTCCGACCGTCCCTTGCAATTCGCGGGGTTCGCCTGGCTAGCTATGTTCGCGCTCGAAGTCCATGCGGCCGGCTGAGGCCGGAGTGACGATGTGAGATCCAACGTCTTACTGGTCGACGTCGGGATCGCGATCGTCGCGGTGATCGTCATCCTGGCGATCACCCCCGGCTTGGCGGTTGCGGGCGCCGTCGCGATCGTCGTACTGACCGCCTGTGCGATCAGCTTCAAACGCGAGTCGCGCCGTCAACGCCGCGCTCGAGACGCCCGGCGCGGCGCTGCGCGCCCACCCCGCACCGATCCGCGGTCGACCCGGCGGAGCAATCGCGCATAACCCGCGTGACGCCGCGGGCCCGCGCGCGGATCTTCAGGCGGCGTAGAAGCTGGGCGACACCAACTCAGGGCCAGTGTGGGGCAAGCGTCGGCCGCACGCCGGGCGTGTTCGACGAGCTCAGGAGTGAGTTCGCCTTCAAGGATCGGGTATCCCCACTCGTCGAGCCGAATCGCCTCAGGCAGAAGCTCGCGACAGAGGCCGTGCGCGACGCACTGGATCGGGTTGACTCGGAGTCGCATCGTCAGCCGCGCAACCTGGCGTGGATCGGCGCCGGGAGCACCGGCGGTCCCGCGCACCGGTCGCACGGGCCGCGCCGAGCGTGGTCGCGCAGCTCGTGCTCGAATACACGCAGCGCGCTGGTAATGAAGCGGATCGCGCCGTCGGGGTGCTGACACGCGCCACGACGACGCATGTCGTGCGCCCAGCGTTCGAGGTCGTCGCAAGCGGTGCGCGCTGCCGTCCCGGTGGCCAGCTGGTGGACCGTGTCGGCGATCGCGTGCAGACCGTTCACGCATGGCCCGCACTGGCCGGCACTCTCGGCTGCGAACCAGTCGGCGATGCGTGTCGCCTCGGCCACCGGACACGCGCCGGCGCCCACGACTGCGATCACGCCCGCCCCCAGGCTGGCGCCGTGGTCGCTGAGATGCTCGCCGCTCAACCTGACATCCGGCGCGATGTCCGGGGGCAGCCACGTCCCGAAGTATCCGCCGATCAGCACCCCCGCCACGCTATCCGTCACCCCGACCACGTCGAGCAGCTCCGACAGCGACATGCCGTGCTCGATCTCGTACACGCCGGGTGCGGCGACCGCGCCCGACACCGTCACCAGCGCGGAACCAGGGTCGCGCTCCGTCCCCAGCTCGCGGAACCAATCCGCGCCGTGGCGGGCGATCAGGGCTAGATGCGCGAGCGTCTCGACGTTCTGCACCAGCGTGGGTCGTCCGCGTACGCCGCGCTCGAAGGGCAACGGTGGGGCGAATGTGGGCTTGGCTGGACCACCGTTCAGCGCCGACACCAGCGCCGTCTCCTGGCCCGCGAGATAGCTTGGCTCGATCTCGAACAGCTCAAACCGCGGGTCGCCGGCCAGCCTGGCTGATGCGCGGTCACGCAGCGCCAGCTCGAGGCTGCGGGTACTACGCGCGTCCTCGCGCGAGATCACCACGATCGCGTCGCGCGCGCCCACCGCGCGCGCCGCCACCGCGACGCCGTCTAGGACCAGGTGCGGCAGATCGCGCAGCAGCGCGCGGTCCTTGTTGCTCGCCGGCTCACCTTCCGAGCCGTTGGCGACCACCACCGCCCGACCCCGTCGTGACGCCACCGCGCGCAGCTTGCGCGCCGTCGGGAACGACGCGCCGCCGTGGCCACGCAGGCCGGCGCTCTCGGCGAGCGTGATGATCTCCTCGGGCGGCCAACGCCGCAGATCCGGCGGCGGCCCGTGCACGTCCAGGTGCTGCTCAAGCGCCACCATTGCTCGCTCGCCGATCCCGGCCAGCAAGCGAGGCAGCAGCTGATCGACTGTCACGGCCATCATCTGCCTCCTTCGGTTCGTTCGCCCGGCTGCGCGGACAACGCGCCGGACACCGCGCCCGAGCGCGGATCGATCTGAAGCTGTGCCACGAGCCCGAGCGACCTCTGCGGGGTCCTCACCCGGGCTGTGATCTCGGTCCCCTCCAGGCCGGTAACCCGTCCCTGGTAGAGGGCCGGCGCGAACCGGGTTCCCAGGGTGACTCGACTGGAGCTCATCGCGACGCCGCCGCTCACCGGCTGGCCGACGAGGCGTATATCGAGCGCGCTGAGCGTCTGCCCCGAGACGATCAGCTTGAGGTCTAGCTGCACCAGGCCGCCGGAAAGCTGCGACTCGGTCGCGGTGCCGGACACCTGGGCATTGAAGGCAGAGGGGGCGGTCGAGGGGGTGCCACCCGATGAGCTGGGGCGTGCACTAGACGACGCAGCCGGTACGGTCGTCTTGACCAGCAGCGACGCCGGCGTGCCGGCGCGCCTGGCCCAGCCGGCGGCCAGCGGCCCATTCGGCAGCCAGATCAGGAGCGCCAGTGGTGCCGCGATCGATGCCAGCATGGCCGAGGCCCGGACCCCGGAGTGACCGGGCCATCCGGCCACGGCACGAACCCACACCGCCACCAGCACGATCAGGACGCAGCCTGCGGTCAGCAGCAGCATCCAACTCGTCTTGGCGTCGCTGCCGGTGCCGAGGCCGTGCACGAGTGCGATCGGCCAGCACGCGTAGGCAACCCAGTGCGTGGCCCGCCAGGTGCGATACCCGAACCGCCGCCGCAGCAGGCTCGTGAGAACGATCGCGATCAGCGCGTCCGAGGCCACGGCGCCGAGTCCGACCCAGATCGGCCGGTAGGCGGATACGAATGGGATCACCGCGTCGATGAGGCGGATCGGCGCGAACGGGTCGAGCACGGAGGTGACGATGTGAACCGCTAGGAAGGCGAGCGCCAGCAGGGAGACGCTGCGGTGAACCGCGTCGAAGACGAATCTCGGCACGGTGTCCGTTTGTACGCGCCGAACGTTTGCGATCCCGAGCGCGAGGCTGATCGTGAGGAGCACGAGGCTGACCGTGCCGGTGCCGCGCGTCAGGTACCAGAGCGCGCTGGGTCCCGCCGTGCTCCCCATCTCAGGATCCTCCGGAGACCACAGGAGCCGGCACGGCCGGAGCCAGCGACGGAGCCTGCGCCGGCGCTTGCAGGCCAGAGCCGCCGGCGTTCGAGGACGAGCGTGACGCGGAGGATGCCCCCGAGGAAGTCCCGGACTGCGACGCGACGCTCGAGGGGGCGCTGCCGGTCGTGACGGTATGCCCGGGGAGTGCGTGCGCGGCCAGCAGCGAGAAGAGTCCGGCCGCCGCCACGGTACCGGCGATCAACCAGCGATTGATCCGGCGGATCAGCTCGAGACCGGCCTCGCGCGCGATGACCGCGCGTGGCGTCTGCTCGGCGGGCTTCGGGACGGACCGGCGGTGCCCTTGCTCAGAGACGGACGCGCGATTCACGGCACACGATTCTTCGCGCCTTGTCGAAGCCATCGCTAAGGAATGCGTGAGTCGTCTCTAAGGCGAAGCTGAGATCCTCCTTACTACTTTGCGAGGGAAATTCTCACCAACGCATAGACGCATCCTTACGCACGGAGGCTGGCCGCGGCGCTGCGCACGATTTGGCGGAGGTTGGTCGCGAAACGAGCGATGACGACGAACGCGTCCCACAGCGGATAACCACGCCAGGCGATCCTCGCTATCCGATGTCGGCACAGACGAGCCATCGAGGTGCCAATCATCACCGCGAAACAGACGTGCATCGACGGTGGGCGCAGGCGTACTACACGGCTCTTCGCAAATCCTTCTTCAATTCAGGGCACCTTCTTACCCGCGCCCATTACCGTCCGCCCGTAAGAACACGGCGTCGGTAACACGGCGTCGGTGTCACCGACTTAGGCGGGGTGGCAGGCAAACCCCGAGCGGGAGGAGCGTCACGGCGCGAACTCACCCCGCCCGCCGCTGATCGCCAGGCAGTAGCATTCACGGTCGGTGTTCGACTTTGTGCTGAGGCCTGCTCGGTCGGTTGTCCGGATGCTGGATCAGGACGCGCTCAAGCCACTCGAACAGACCGAGCGGGAGACGTTGGACGCCGTCCAGGCGATCGATCGCGCGACGCAGTCGATCGAACGCCACGTCGAGGTGATCGAGGTTCTGGCAACGTCAGTTGGCCCGTTGACCGATTCTGTCGACCGACTCAACGAAACGATGGTCGAGCTCGTCTCGGTGCTGGCACCGCTCGCTGCGGCTGAGCGCGGCGTCCGGCACGTCGAGCACGGGGCAGAGCACGTCGAGCACGGGGCAGAGCACGTCGAGCACGGGGCAGAGCACGTCGGGCACGGGGTGGAGCACGTTGAGCGCTCGTTCCGATTCGGCCGCCGCAAGAACGCCGCCGAGCCCGAGAGCGCGCCGCCCGAGAGCTGAAGGCGCGGCGTTCAGGGCAGCCGTGCCGAGAACCGAGTCGATGTCGCCCCCGCGAAGAGGAGAAACACGAGTCCCCCGATCGCGAACTCCGCGGTGACGTCGCGCTTGCGCGTCACGCTGCCGAGCTGGCGCCCCAGCTGCCTGTAGATCGAGCTCAACGTGCCGGTGTCCTGCGCGTCGAAGGACCGGCCACCCGACAGCTGCGCGATCTCCTGCATCAGCTGCGGGTCGGGAGGGACCGCGATCGGCGCTCCGAACGGCTCAGGGTTGGGAAGTGTGCCGTCGGGAGTGCCGAGCGCGACGGTGTCGATCGGGATCTTGTCGTGAGCTGCCTGGCGCGCGACCGTCGTCACATCGACACCGGCATTGGCCGCGCCGTCCGAGAGCAGGACGATCGCCGACGGAGGATGTTTGGCGTCCGCGCCGTGGAGAAGCTGGAGCGCCAGTTCGAGCGCATCGCCGGTGTCGGTCGCGCCGCCCGCGGTCTGCCCGTCGATGATCGCCCGCGCGAGGGCGTGGTTGGCGCTCGGCGCCTGGACAGCATCCGGCGAACTCGAGAAGGCGACCGCGCCGACGAGTGCGCTCGCCGGCAGCTGATCGATGAACGTGTTAGCGGCGCGCTCGGCGGCCGCGAGCCTGGTGGGCTCGACGTCGGTGGCGGCCATCGATCCCGAATGGTCGGTGACGAGGATCACCGATGCCTTGTCCACTGGCGCGCTGTAGCTGACACGCGGGCGGGCGAGTGCCAGTGCGAGCGCGGTGATCGCCGCCAGCGCGAACACCGCCGGCAGGTGGCGGCGCCAGGATCTGCCGCCGGCGGCGGCGAGTCGCAGCGTTGACACTGCCGGGAACCGCACGGCGTACCGCCTGGCCCGCCGGCGCGCCGCGACGGACGCTGCGACGACGATCGGAATGACCGCGAGCGCCGCCAGCCACAGCGGTGAGGCGAAGTTCATCGCAGGTGACGCCCCAACGCCGCGAGCCAGTCGTGATCGGTCGCCAGTGTCACGTGGTCGACTCGCAGCCGACGCAGTTCGCGTGCCAGCGTGTCGCGACGTTGCCGCTCGAGCTCGGCGAAGCGCTCGCGCAGGCGTCTGTTGGAGGTGTCCACATCGACGCGGGCGCCCGTCTCGGGATCGACCAGCGCCAGGTGCCCAACCGCCGGCACCTCCGCCTCGCGCGGATCGACGATCTCCACCGCGAGCACGGAATGGCGCAAGCGCAGGGATCCCATTGCCCGGTGCCAGTCACGCTGTTCGCGAAAGTCGCTGATGGTGACGATGAGCCCGGGCCGGCGCGCCAACTGCGCCACACGCGGCAGGGCGTCGGCGAGGCCGCCCTCGTCGTGTTGACCGTCCGGGGCGACCCCTTCGGCAAGCATCCGCCGCAGGGCGACGATCCCAGGCTTCGCCCCGCGGGGCGGGAGCACGCGCGGGGTGGCGGCGCCGAACGCCACGAGCCCGACGCTGCCCGCTCGCCGCACGCCGAGACGCCCGAAGACGAGTGCCACCCCCTCCGCGACGTCGGCCTTCAGGCGGCGTGCGGTTCCGAACGCCATCGACGGCGATACGTCGAGGACGATCCAGGTGGTGAGCGCGCGCTCAGGCACGTGCAACCGGACATGTGGTTGCCCGGTTCGGGCAGTTGCCGCCGCATCGATGTAGCGCACGTCGTCGCCGACCTCGTACGGGCGCAGCTGTGCGAGCTCAGTGCCGGGTCCGACGCCCGCGGCACGCCGATCGCCGGGCAGCATACGGGTGACGAGGCGGCTGACGGCGACGTCGAGGGCGTCGATCAGCGGCTGCGCCAGGGGCCCCGGACCTTGCCGTGCCGCGGGGGGCTCGAGCAGCGTTCCACTCACCGAGCCTGCACCACTGTCGGCCGCTCGCGCATCAGGTCCTCGACGCCGGGCTCGGGGACGGCGGTCAGGACTCGCTCAAGCAACTGGTCGGCGGTCACCCCGTCGCTGAGCGCGTCGTACGAGAGGACGATGCGATGGCGAAGCACGTCGGCCGCGAGGTCGCGGACGTCGTCGGGCACGACGTGACCACGACCGCGCAGCAGCGCGAGCACCCGAGCAGCCTGGACAAGGCCGATCGGCCCGCGTGGGCTCGCGCCAAACTCGATCAGCGGAGCGACGTCCGAAAGCCCGTAGGCCTCCGGACGACGGGTCGCGTCCGCGAGCGCCACCGCATAGGCGATCGTGTCGCGGTCGACGAGCACCGTCGCCGCCGCGGCCGCGTACCGGCGCAGATCGGCGAGCGCCAGCACCTCCTGCACGTCGGCCGGCGCGCCGAGGCTGCGTCCCACTACGGCCGCTTCCTCCCCGGCGCTCGGATAGTCGACCAGGATCTTCATGAGGAAGCGATCGACCTGTGCCTCCGGGAGGGGATAGGTGCCTTCCGACTCGATCGGGTTCTGCGTGGCCATCACGACGAACGGCAGCGGGACCTCATAGGTCGTGCCCCCGATCGTCACCTGCTGTTCCTGCATCACCTCGAGCAGCGCCGACTGCACCTTCGCCGGTGCGCGGTTGATCTCATCGGCCAGCAGGAAGTTGCAGAACACGGGCCCGAGCTCCGTGTCGAAGCTGCCCGTGTCAGGCCGGTAGACGCGCGTCCCGACGAGATCGGCCGGAACGAGATCCGGGGTGAACTGGATCCGGCTGTAGGAACCGCCGAGCACGGCAGCCAGCGTCTTAACCGTAAGCGTCTTGGCCAGCCCGGGGACTCCCTCGAGCAGCACGTGCCCGCCGGCGAGCAGGCTGATCAGCAACCGCTCGAGCATCGCGTCCTGTCCGACGATGACGCGCTTTATCTCGTGGAGCGCCTCGCCCAACGCGGCACGCGCCTCGCCGCGCAGGTCATGCGCATTGTCGATGTCAGTCATGTGTCCTCCTTGGTTGACACGGTCTAGACCAGCCGTCCGAACCAAACGAGCGAGGCGACGGCGCCCATCAGCAACAACGCCAGCCCGCCGCCGGCGAAGCTGGCGGTCATGTCGTGCTTCACCTTCTTGTGTCCGAGTTCAGCGCCGAGGCGCTCATAAACGGTGTCCAGCCCCTTCGCGTCGGTCGCGGTGAACGCCTGCCCGTGAGAGATGCGCGCGATCTCGCCCAGCTGCTGTGGGTTGGGCGGCACCGGCACCGTCACGGTCCTTGTTCCGCGCTTCTCTGTGACGGTCCCGTTCGGCGTCCCGAGCTCGACGGTATAGATCGGAACATGCTCGGCCGCGGCCTGTTGAGCGGCCGTGAGCGGGTCCGAACCCACGTCGGAGGCGCCGTCCGACAGCAAGAGGATCGCGGCCGGCGGCTGCTTGCCGCCATCGCGCGGGACGCTGGCGAGCGTGCGCAATGCCGTGCGGAGGGCGTCGCCGATCGCAGTGCCCCCGGTAACACGCAGCTGAGCGAGGGCGGCGTGCACGAGCGCGTGATCGGTGGTCGGGGACTGCAGCAGGGTGACCTTTGTGTTGAATTCGAGCAAGCCGACCCGGACCGAGCCCGGAACGCTCGCCAGGAAGCGGTCATCGGCGCGCTCGGCTGCCCCGAGCCGGGTAGGGGCCACATCGGTGGCCGCCATCGAGCCACTGGTGTCGTTCGCGAGCATGACCGAGGCCGTATCGACGGTCCGTGCGAGCGTCCGTTGCGGACGGGCCGCGGCCACGATCAACAGGGCAAGTGCGAGCAGGCAGGCGAGCATCGGGACGTGCCGCCGCCAGCGGGGACGAAGCGGGGAGACCGACGCGGTAAGCGCGGGGGTCACGAATGCCGAGGCGGCTTGGGCGCGCCGACGCTGATGGTCGACGTACCACATGACCAGGAACGGGATCGCCACCAGGGCGATCAGGACGGCCGGATGGACGAAGCTCATGGGTAGCCGACGGGCCGGGTCGCCAACGTGACATCGGCCACGTACGTGGCGGGGCCCCGCTCCAGCTGAATCGTCACCTGATCGCCGGGGTGCTTCCCGGCGATGGCCGAGGCGAACTCGGACGTGGTGGCGACAGGTTGACCGTCGACCTGGCTGATTACATCGCCCGGCTGCATCCCTGCCGCCTGCGCAGGGCTACCGGGCGCCACGCTCACGACGATCGGGCCTCCGAACGGCGAGTTGTACAGATCAATGCCTATCCAGGGCTGGTATCCGCTCGCCGCCGCCTGGTTTCGGCCGCCGCTCCCGGTGAGCGCCGAGGTCACCGCGTACGCCGTGCCCGCGCCGACGAGCGCCAACAGCCCGACCAGGACCACGATGCGGCCGCGGCGGCTGCCGGCGTACCGTCGCCGCGGGCGCAGACGCGCACTCCTGCGGATGGCTCGGAGCCAGGCCCGGAGGCGAGCCGCTGCCGAACGCCGGGGACGCTGCGGCGCGGGGACAGGCTCGGCCTCGCCCGACTCCCCGGTCCGGGCCCGGCGCGCGGCCAGGTCCTCACCGAGGGCTGAGGACTCGTTCTGCCAGTCGCCAGACCACAGATGCCGGGGGGCGCTCATTTGTTTGGCTGAAACTACGAAGCGTTAATGAGATCTCCCTAAGAACAAATTGGAGGGGCGCAGGAGGAGGACATCCGCCTCCGCTGGTTAGACGCCTACGTGTATCCGAGGCGCCCGCGGAGTCGACCGGCCTCGATGACACGTTGAATGCCGAGCTCGTAGGCAGCCACTCGCAGGGACACGCCACCATCACCGGCCCGCTGCGCGACCTGCTGGTAGGCGCGCTGCATCCTTGCGGCCAGCCGCTGGTTGACCTGGTCCTCGTCCCATCTGAAGTGCTGGAGGTTCTGGGTCCACTCGAAATAGGAGACGATCACGCCGCCGGCGTTCGCGAGCACGTCGGGGATCACGTGCACGCCTTTGTCGCCCAGGATCTCGTCGGCGGCAGGGGTGGTGGGGTTGTTCGCGCCCTCGATGACCATCCGTGCGCGCACGGCGTCTGCGTTCGCGGCGTGGATCGCGCCGCCGAGGGCGGCGGGAATCAGGACCTCGCAGTCGAGCTCGAGCAGCTCGTCCGGTGCAACCGTCTCGGTGCCAACCGCGTCCGGCGCATCTGGGTACCCGACCAGCTCGCCGCCTTCGGCGAGGTGGAGGAGCAGCGAGTTGGGGTCGATGCCCGCGTCGGACTGGATCGCGCCGCTTGAGTCCGAGACACCCACGAGCTTGCATCCCAGCTCGGTCATGATCTGAGCCGCCCAGGAACCGACATTGCCAAAGCCCTGGACAACGACCCGGGTGCTCTCGGGAGTGAGTCCAAGTTGGGGCGCGGCTTCCCGGTAGGCGTATACGGCCCCGCGGCCCGTCGCCGACTGTCGCCCGAAGGAGCCGCCGAGCGAGATCGGTTTCCCGGTGACGATCGCCGGAGTGTCGCCTTGCAGCTTGCCGTACTCATCCATCAGCCAGGCCATCACCTGCGCGTTGGTGCCGACGTCCGGAGCGGGTATGTCGCGAGTCGGCCCGAGGACGTCTCCGATCCGGTCCACCAGGGCGCGGGTGACGCGCTCCAGCTCGTCCTCGCTGAGCTCGCGCGCCGAACAGTTCACTCCACCCTTGGCGCCTCCGAACGGAACGTCGACGATCGCTGTCTTCCAGGTCATCAGGGCCGCCAGAGCGCGGACCTCGTCGAGGTCGACCAGCTCGTGGTAGCGGATGCCGCCCTTGTGAGGGCCACGCACGCTGTTGTGCTGCACCCGGAACCCGGTGAACACGCGGGTCTCCCCGTCGTGGAGCCTGACCGGGAGCTGCACCTGCACCTCCCGCTCGGCCGCGAGCGCGACTCGGCGTACGCCGTCGGGCAGACACAGCCGATCGGCCGCGACGGAAAAGTGGTGCGAGACCATGTCGAAGCTCGACATGTCCTCCGAACGTTGGGGCGGCGGTCCGTCCGTGATGCGCGGTGAGCCGTTCGCGGGAATCACCGTCGCGGCTGGTGGGTCTGTCCTCTCGGATCCCAAGGCGCGATCGACATGATCCGAGCGCAAGTCGAAAAGGCTCCTGCTCGAAGGCGGAACAGAGATCGCCCAAAACGCTAGGTCCGTCCCGGTTCGGGGTCTGCCGTAGTTCTCCCCGATTTGAACCCAGGGTCCACCGCAAGCCGCGCCCTTCTCGGCCAGGACGCCCGGATTGAACGTTACCTCGCGCTCACTTTTCAGGCCGCGCTCGTCGGTGGCGGCAGAGGACGTCCACTAGCAGGCGGAGGCGGTCGCTCATGATGCCGTCCACGCCGAGCTCGAGGAGTCTGTCCATAGTGGGCTCGTCGTTGATCGTCCACACATGAACGGGAAGGTGCGCGCGGTGCGCGGCCGCGACGAACCGCTCAGTGACGATGCGGACGGGTCCCCGGTGCGTCGGGACCTGCACGCAATCGGCGCCGAGACGCGGAATCAGCCGGAAGTTCGAGACCGCGAGGGCCAGTGCGACGGCCTGCGGCCCCATCGACGTGCACGCCCGGCCACGACCGAGTTCGCGAATCCGGCGGAGACGCCGGTCCGAGAACGATCCGATGCACACCCGATCCCAGGCCTTCAACCGGTCGAGGAGCGCCGCCAGCGGTACGACGCAGGCGTCGGCCTTGGGGTCGATGTTGAACCGTGCCTCGGGCCACCGTACGAGTAGGTCCTCAAGTCGCGGGACTCGAATCCCCTGACCGCGGAACGGGAAGCTGCGTCCGCCGTCGACTGAAAATGTGTAACCGGCGTCGGCCGCCTCGACCTCGGCGATGACCAGCTCGGCGATCGCGCCGGCACGGTCGGTTACCCGGTCGAGCCGGTCGTCGTGGAAAGCGACCAAGATGCCATCGCGGGTGAGGTGGGCGTCGGTCTCCAGGTAGCGGTACCCGAGAGCGACGGCGATCTCGAATGCGGCGAGCGTGTTCTCGGGTGCCTCGCCCGCCCCGCCGCGATGGGCGAACGCGACCGGGCCCGGGTGATCGAGGTACGCGTGCACGTGTATCCAAGGGCGATTATCTAAGCCGGTCCGGCTGCTGTGCCGCCGTACGGGCCGGGCCAGGCATCGGTAATTCCCCCCAACCGAGGTCCGCGGTATCCGCCGATCCACGGGCTGCCGGCGCTTGGCAGGATCGAATCGAGTCGAGGAATAAGGATGACCGAAGACACCGACAAGGCACAGCTTCACGTCGTAGCGATAGAGAAGCCGGAGGACGTGAACCTGATTCTGGGTCAGTCGCACTTCATCAAGACGGTCGAGGACCTGCACGAGGCGTTGGCCGGGGCCGTTCCGGGGCTGCGCTTCGGCGTCGCCTTTTGCGAAGCGTCGGGCCCGAGGCTCGTGCGACGAACCGGGAACGATCAGGGGCTCATCGATTTGGCGGTCCGCAACGCGCAGTCGATCGGCGCCGGCCATTCGTTCATCGTGTTCTTGCGCGAGGGGTTCCCGGTAAACGTGCTGGACCATGTCAAGCGGGTGCCGGAGGTCTGCGGGATCTTCTGCGCGACGGCCAACCCGGTGCAGGTGGTCGTGGCCGAGACCGCCCTCGGACGCGGGATCCTTGGCGTGGTCGACGGTGAGACGCCGGTCGCGGTCGAGAGCGACACAGATGTCGCCGCGCGCAAGCGGCTGTTGCGCGAGATTGGCTACAAGCTATGAGGACAAAGAAAATGAGCCCGTTCACGATTGCAGTCACGACAAGAGGGGCGGTAAATCACCGGGCCCGAGAGCAGGCAGAAGAGAAACTTCGCGATATCGGGAGCGTCGTGAAGGGCCCGATTCTCGGCGCCAGGATGGTTCTCATCCAGGAGGCCAACCCTCGGATCCCGATGCCGGCGCGAGCCGAGGCGGAGGTTGATCTTCAGGGCCGGCTGGTTCGCGCTCGCGCGGCCGCGCCGGCGATGGACGCGGCGATCGACGACGTCACGGATCGCCTGCAGCGGCATCTGCGTCGATACGTCGATCGGCTCATCTCGCGGGAGCGCGAGCCGGCTCAACCCGCGAACGGCGAGTGGGCTCATCGCTCGTGGTCCCCGCCACCCTCGGAGACATTCGTGAGGCCGGCGGAGGAGCGGGAGATCATCAGGCGCAAATCCTTCGCGTTCGGTCCAATGTCGGTCGACGAGGCCGCCGACACCCTTGAGGACCTCGATCACGAGTTCTTTCTCTTTCACGACGCGAACATGGGCGCGGATGAGGTTCTGTACTGGCGCGACGACGGACTGCTCGCCCTGATCGCGCCGCGCGCAGTGCGGCTCCCCGCCGGGACGGGACCGTTCATCGAGCCGAACTGGTTCTCCGGACCAATCGAGCCGGCGGTGGCGGTAGCGGAGATGAACGCGGTCGCTCATCGCTTCCTGTTCTTCGAGAATGCCGCGACCGGCCGCGGCAACGTCATCTACCGGCGCTACGACGGCCATTACGGCCTGATCGAGCCCGCATGAAGCTCGCCGGCGCGTGAGCGTCTTCGCGTTGCCGGCGATCGGCGGCCGCTGGCGGTCTCCGGTTGTGGACGCCATCGGCAAGGCGACTACCGTGGTCGGAAGTCCGTACCTCGTCGCGATCGTGGGGCTCGCGGAAATTCACGGAGCGGGCAGCGTGGATATCACCGTCGAAGTTCTGGCAGAGCGGTGCGATCATTGCCGACACGATGGTTGCCGATGACTCTGCGGACTCCACAGCGACAGCTTGCTTGAGTCAGCGTGAGTCGACGCTCGCGCAGGTAGGCGAAGGTGCCGAGCGCGCCGCTTCGGTCCTGAGGCATACGGCTGAGGCGTTTGAGGAGACCGCACGGCTGGCGGATCGCGAGGCCGAGCGGTATGAACAGGCAGGGCGCCACGAGATGGCGGCGAAGGAGCGGGAAGTAGGTGGCCGGGCTCGTGAGGCCGCGCAGCGTGCGCGGACGCATGCCGAGTTGTGGCTGAACACCGCCACGAGATCAGCCAAGGGCGCTGAGCAACGTGGCCCGGGCCGGGAACCGAGCGGCGAGAAGCGCGGGACGATCCTGGAGCGGGAGCGGGTCGTGCGGGAGCGCGAGCACATCAACGAGGAGCGTGAGCAGATTGCCGAGGAGCGTGAGCGAGTAGCCCGCGAGCGCGAGGCGCTCGCTCGTGACCGGGAGGCCATCGCCGAGCGCCGGGAGGTGACGTCGGAAGAGTTGAGCCAGCGGTTGGATGCTCGTGAGACCGCGGCCGAGCGGCGCGAACATCTGGCAAACGCACGCGAGACGATCGCCAACGAGCGCGAGCGCCTGGCGGATGAGCGCGAGCAGGCAGCCGACGAGCGTGAACACCTGGCGAACGAGCGCGCCGGAGACACCAACAACGCTGGGCGGCGCGAGCGCGCGGAACAACGAGAGGCGCGCCAACGAGCCGCTACCGAGCGTGAACAAGCCGCGATCGGCCGCGAAATCGCCGCGAGTGAACGCGAGTTCGCGCGCACGCAACCACCGGCCTAGTGGTCGGATGGTCACCTGGCGGTGGGAGATAAGGAGCGGCGCGTCGAGATGGGCGCCGGCGTTCGTCAGTCAGAAGGGACCGCGGAGCGAAAGCCTGTACTTAATCCCGGAGTGGGAAGAGTGGGAACTACGGATGGGAACGGCCCGACACGGTGAGACGATCGCCTGTGACGGAAGGTCGTCCCGAAGATTCCGGGAGTATGTGAGAAGGATCAACGAGGCGGCCTTTCGCCCGTTCTGCATCCGAGTGACGATCCTCTTGACAGGCTGGCAGGCGTGAGCACCGATGTCCACCTCCGAGGAATACACGAGCGTCATCGAACTGATCGAGCTCTCCGATCTGGCATGGACGATCATCGACTCGGACGGTAAGCACGAGTCGGCTGAGCGGGCCTGGACCGCCGCGCTCCCCGGGGACTGGGCGCCGGATGAAGGAGTCGACGAGCTGCGTGCCAGACTGAGCGAGGTCATGGATGCCGCGAGCGAGGATGGTGACCGCTGGATGCTCGAAGTGGTGTCGGCAGTGATCGTCTACCTGGCCGCGCACCCTGAGCGCCGCCGCGTCGAGCCGGCCGTGATCGGCGAGGCGCTCCGCGAGGCGTACGGACAGCACATCCCGGGCGAGATCGCGAATTGGCTGGCCAGAGAGCACGGTCCGGTGCCCCGCCACCGGCACCCCGGCGCCCCGCCTCCACAGCGGCAGTTCCACTCGCGGCCGCTTCCCCCGGCAGAAGTCGGCTGAAGCCAGGGAGAACTACGGATGATGGATCGAGCCCCCGGTCGTAGTCACAACGACGGCGGCCACCTGATGGTGCGGGTCGATCTTGACGGGCGCGGGTCGTGGCACGTCGCGCTGCCGCAGCGCGGAGAGCATGTCCGTTGCGCGACCCTCGACGAAGCCAGGCGACTGGCGTCTCGATATGCCTCGCGCGAGGAGCCTTGCGAGCTGGTCATCCGCGACGCGTATCACCGCGTGCTCGAGCGTGAGTTCGTGGGCGGGGTGCCGGGTAGACCTGGGTCACAAGCCAAGAACCCGCATCGGTAGCCGGCCACGGGCTCGATGGGGAGGACCACCGATGTAATCGTTCGACGCGCATGACAGCGTCTACTCCATGCCGGGCCGTAGCTTCAAGATCGCCCGGATTGCGGGCATCCCCGTGGGAGTCAACCCGTGGTGGCTCCTGATCGTGGTCCTCTTTACGTGGATCCTCGGGGACAGTTACTACCCCTCCGTGGTCCCCGGGATCTCAGCGGCTGCTTCGTATGGACTCGGGCTCCTCAGCATCTTGCTGCTGTTCGCGAGCGTTCTCGCGCATGAATTCGGCCACGCAATCGTCGCGCGCCGTCATGGCATCGAGGTCGAGGAGATCGACTTGTGGCTGCTGGGCGGCGTCTCGCGCTTGAAAGGGCACCCCGAGGAGGCCGGCGACGAGCTTCGCTACGCCGCCGCCGGGCCGCTCGTGACGGCCGTGATCGCGGCTGTGTTCGGGCTGATCGCGGTAGCACTGCCGGGCTCTGCGCCGGCCACGCTGCGGGCGGTCGTCGACTATCAGGTCTACACCAACGTGGCGCTGCTGTTCTTCAACCTCGTTCCGGCGTTCCCGCTCGACGGTGGGCGTATCGCCCGGGCGCTGCTGTGGCGACGGCGTCACGACCTCGCCGCGGCAACGAGGACTGCGGCCGGTGTCGGACGCGTCTTCGGCTGGCTGATGATCGTCCTCGGCGGCTTTTCGTTCCTTGAAGGCGCCGCCGCCGGCGTCGTGCTGGCGCTGATCGGCGGCTTCGTGGTGATGGCCGCCGGCGCCGAGGAGGCTCAGGAGCAAGTGTTCGAAGCATTGGCCGGCGTCTCCGCGAGCGAGGTGATGTCCGCCCCGGCGATCACGGTCGGCGCGGAGGCCACGCTCGATGATGCGGAGCGCGCGTTCGCGCGCCACCGCGGTTCCGTGCTCCCCGTGGTGGACGCCGAGGGCCGCGTGGTGGGGCTCCTGAGCCTCGAGCAACTCGAGCGACTGCTCCGCGCCGGCCGGCAAATAGGGCGCGTCGGCGAGATCGCCGATCCCGATCCGGAGATCCTCGTCACTGAGGACGAGGACATCGTCAAGCTGTTCGAACGCCCGGCGTTTGCCCGAACCGGGCATGCCGTCGTGGTCACAACCGATCACCGGCCGGTCGGGATTGTTTCCAAGACCGACATCGAGCGGATGCTGCGCCTCGGCCGACTGCGCGGAGGCGGGCGCGGGACAGACACGCTCGTCCACGATCACTGACGACGAACCACCGAGGGGTCTCGGTGCAACAGACATATCGGCAAACGAGCTGCCCTAACAGACTGAGGCAGCTCGTCACCGCTGGAGAGAGGTTGCTTACAGCGCGAAGACGATCCTGGCCGCTACACGGCCGGCCTCGACGTCGGCGATCGACTCGTTCACCCGGGACAACGGGCGCACCTCGCGGATCACCCTGGTCTTGCCGGCGGCGTGCAGCTCGAACACCTC
>Ga0187772_10000060_pt1 | contig 39787 bp, 37 predicted proteins | sample 0116_SJ02_MP15_2_FD_133137 | JGI IMG/M metagenome (GOLD analysis project Ga0187772, IMG submission 133137) | Tropical peat soil microbial communities from peatlands in Department of Meta, Colombia - 0116_SJ02_MP15_20_MG | ecosystem: Environmental > Terrestrial > Soil > Wetlands > Peat | place... | reverse complement strand
GGGTTGGTCACGTCGTTGGCGCCGATCACGAGCGTCACGTCTGTGCGCGGGAACTCCGGGTTGATCTCGTCCATCTCTTTGAGCAGGTCGTAGGGAACGTCGGCCTCGGCCAGGAGCACGTTCATGTGCCCGGGCATGCGCCCGGCGACCGGATGGATCGCGAACTTGACGGTCACACCCTTGGCCTCGAGCGCCTTCTCGAGTTCCCGCACGGCGTGCTGCGCCTGCGCCACCGCCATCCCGTAGCCGGGCGCGATCACTACCTGCCGCGCGTAGGAAAGCTGGATCGCCACGTCCTGAGCGGTGGTCGCGCGAACCGGACCGTGATCCTCGCCCCCTCAGCGACCAGCGCCGCGATCGCGCCACCGAACCCGCCGGCCACGATCGCCGGGACCGAGCGGTTCATGGCCTTGGCCATCAGGTTGGTCAGGATCGAGCCCGACGCGCCGACGATCATCCCGGCCACGATCATCGCCGTGTTGTTCAGCGCGATACCGGTGGCCGCCGCCGACAGGCCGGTGAACGCGTTCAGCAACGAGATCACGACCGGCATGTCCGCGCCGCCGATCGGGAGCACGACCATGTTCCCAAGCACCGCGGCAGCGAGCAGGATCCCGACGATGAACAGCGCCTGGGAGTGCGTGCCCGCCGCCAGCACGATCGCCGAGCCCACGCAGACCACGAACAGCGCCCCGTTGATGAACGTCTGCCCGGGCAGCTTGATCGGACGGCCGGGCAGGATCTCCTGAAGCTTGCCGAACGCGATGTTCGAACCCCAGAACGAGATCGACCCGACGATCGCCGCGAACAACGTCGGGATCTCCGACTTCTGCACCCAGAACGAAAGACCCGACTGGAAGTGGTGGCGGTACTCGATCCAGGCGATGATCGCCACCGCGCCGCCACCGACGCCGTTAAACAGCGCGACCATCTGCGGCATCGCGGTCATCCGCACGTTACGAGCGGCGGGAACCCCGATCGCCGTACCGATCACCAGACCCAGCGCGATCAGCCACGGCGTGCTCGAACCGCTCAGCACGTGCGGGGTGAGCAGCGTCGCCACGATCGCGATCGCCATCCCGGTCGCCGCGATCTTGTTGCCGCGCACCGCCGTACGCGGCCCCGTCAGTCCGCTCATCCCGTAGATGAACAACGAGAACGCGACGATGTAGCAGGCGTCGATGAAGTTCGCCCGCTGGATGAAGGTCGTCGCCAGGCTCACCGCCGGTCGAGCTCCTTCTCGGGCTCCCCCTCCGGAAGCTCCGGCTTTCGCTTGAACATCCCGAGCATCCGGTCGGTAACCAGGAAGCCGCCCACGACGTTGATCGTGCCGAACGCGATCGCGATCACCAACAGCCCGTGCTCGAGCACACCGTGCGCCTCGTGCATCAACAACAGGCCGCCCAACAGCACGATTCCATGAATCGCGTTGGTGCCCGACATCAACGGCGTGTGCAGCGTATTCGGGACCTTCGAGATCACCTCGAAGCCGACAAACGCAGCCAGAACGAGAATCGCGATCTCGGTGATCGTGGTCACGGTGCCTCTCCTTTCGCTTACGAGCTCGCCGCCGGTGCTGCCTCGGCCGCGGTCCGGGCCGCCTCGTGAACGATCTCGCCGTCGCGGGTGATGCAAGCGCCGGCGATCACCTCGTCTTCGAAGTCGAGCGAAAGCTGACCCTTGTCGGAGATCATCAGCCCGAGCAGCGACTCGATGTTGCGGGCGTACAGCTGCGAGGCGTGCTCAGCCATCGTGCTCGGCACGTTTAGCGGCCCGAGGATCTTCACGTCGTGACGCACCACCGTCTTCCCCGCCTCGGTCAGCTCGCAGTTCCCGCCCGTCTCAGCCGCCAAGTCGACGATCACCGATCCGGGCTTCATCAGCTTCACCGCCTCCTCGGTGACCAGCACCGGCGCCCGACGCCCCGGGACGGCGGCCGTCGTGATCACGACGTCGACCTTGCCGATCGCCTCGGCCATCAGCTCCTGCTGGCGGGCCTGCTGCTCGGGCGTGAGCTCCCTGGCGTAGCCGCCGGCGCCCTCCAGGTCGCCGCCGAGGTCGAACTCGAGGAAGTGGGCGCCGAGCGACTCGATCTGCTCCTTGACCGCGGCCCGCACGTCGAAGCCCTGCACGACGGCGCCGAGCCGTCGCGCGGTGGCGATCGCCTGGAGCCCGGCCACGCCGGCGCCGAGCACGAGAACCGTCGCCGGGCGGATCGTTCCCGCGGCGGTCATCAGCATCGGGAAGAACCGGCCGATCTCGGTCGCCGCGATCAGCACCGACTTGTAACCGCCGATGTTGGCCTGCGAGCTGAGCGCGTCCATCGACTGCGCCCGGCTGATTCGCGGGATCGCCTCCATCGCGAAACTCGTCACCCCCGTCTGCGCGATCGCCCGAATCGATTCACCCGCCGTCAGCGGCTGCAGGAACCCGATCAGGACGCCGTCGGACCGCAGGCGCCCGATCTCCTCCGCCGTCGGGGCCGCGACCTTCACTACCACGTCGGCCTTGTACGGCCCCGCCCCGTCCTTGACCATCTGGGCGCCGGCCTCCTCGTACTGCGAGTCCGGGATCAGCGCGCCCGCGCCGGCCCCCCGCTGCACGACGACCTCGATCCCCCGTTCGCCGTCGGCGAGCTTGCGCACCACCTCGGGCACCAGGGCCACCCGGCGCTCACCCTCGACCGTCTCCTTGGGGACTCCGATCCGCATGCAGGGGGCCGGAGGCTATCGACTTTGCTGAGCGACGTAATCAATCCTCACCGAGCGGGGCCAGCGTGACCGCGGTGAGGATCCCCGCGTACATCGCCAGCCGATCCAGTTCGCGCGCCGATACCACGGGGGCGGCGGGGGGCCGAACGGCGGCGGGTCGCACGTCACGTGTGCGATGCGTCACAGTCGGCTTGGCGGTGGCGTGGCGCGCCGGCGTCGAGCGCGACGAGACGGGATGCGTGGCTGTATGGCCCACCCGTTCGGCCGGCGCCACCGGAGCGAGCGGCAGCGGCTTGCCGTCGAGTGCCATCAGCGCCTCACCGGTCACCCAGGTCGGCGTCTGATTGACGCCGCGCGAGTATTGGACGTGGCCGTCGCCGGCGATCAGCGAGCGCAGGTAGTCCAGCGGCGAGGACGACCCGTGCCGGTGAAGCGACGCCGGATCGACGCCGGCCGCGATCAGCCCCTGGACCGCGAAGGCCGTCGACTGCGCGTTCGAACCCGACGCGGGCTGGCTCGGGAATCCGCCGTCACGGTCCTGCTGGGAGCGGATGTACTGGACGGCGCGAGCGCGGGCGCGGGCCGCCCCCGATCCGCCGTCGCCGGCCAGCGCCTCGAGCACCGCGCCCGTGTCGTCGACGTCGCTCTCTCCACCCCGGGTCGCGAAGTTGAAGCCGCCGTCCGCGTCCTGCTGACGGACCAGCCATGTCATCGTCGCCGGAGACGGCCCCACCCCCGCCGCCCGGAGCGCGAGCACCGCGAACGCGGTCAGGTTGGTCTGGTCGGACACCGACCCGTTCCGGCCCATGTCGCGCTCGAGCGCAGGCACGAGGTTGTGTCCGCCGAAGCTGTCGGGCGAGAGGCCGGCGGCGTGGACGACCAGGATCGTCCGCTCGATCGATCCTGGGTCGGTGTTCGCGGCCAGGCTGGCGAGGATGTAGTCGATCACGCTGTGACCATCGCGCTGAACGTCCTGCGGGTTCTCGCCGCCGGCGGCCAGGCCGAGCGCCGCCCAGCCGGCGTAGAGCGCCGATGAGGACTGGCCGGGGGTGGGGCCGAATCCGCCGTCAGGGTTCTGAGCGGCGAGTAGATAGCCCGCGGGGGTGCCGGCCGCGCGCGCCACTCCCCCTCCCATAAGGGCTGGCTGGCTGGCCAGCCAGGCCGAGGACAGCACGGCGAGGAGGATCCCGACCCGTGTCACAGCGGCGCCGGGGGACCGGCCGTCGGGCTGCGCATCCATCGGCCGCCACGTCACCTGCAGCCGCATCGCGAAGCGACTCAGCGATCGGATCAGCGCCGGCCCCAGCGCCAACGCAAACACGAGGCAGCCGGCGGCGTGCACGCAGTCGAACCCGATTCCCTTGCCCACGTACACCCCGAGCGAGGCCAGGCTGTGGTCGCTGTAGGTGACCCAGTCCCCGACGTCCTGCAGCGTCGTGAATGCGAACCCGACGACCATGCAGACGAGGGCCAGCGGCCAGCGGCCGATCCGACGACCGGTGACGCGCGCCAACAAGGCCCCGATCACGCCGGTGGCACCCCACCCGGCCATCTGCCACGGAGTCCAGGGTCCCTGGCCGAAGAAGAAGTTCGAGGACAGCCCGGCCAGGGCTCCGACGGCGAAGCCGGGACCGCCGCCGAGCGCGTATCCCGAGACGAGCACAATGTCCGTCGTCGGCTTGACGTTCGGGAACGCCGCGAACGCGACCCGGCCCAGCGCCGCGAACGCCGCCAGGGTGCCGACGAGCGCGACGATCCGGGCGTCGGGGCGAGTGCGCTCATACCAGGCGAAGCCGCCGGCGAGCGCCAGCGCGAGGATCGCAAACGCCCCGACCTGCCAGCTCACGCCGTCACCTCGCGCTCAGACGGCTGCGAACCCGACACGACCGCGATCCCGTCCTCGGGCCGCAGCGCGCCCCCCGCGCCACCGAGGATCCGCGCGGTCTCGGTGGCGAAGTACGTCCCGCCGGCCAGGATCTCGCTCGGCGACCCGTCGGCGATCGGGGCGCCGTCGGCCAGCAGGACCACCCGTTGGGCAAAAGCGGCGACGAACTCGGGATCGTGCGTGGCGACTAGCACCGCTGCGTCGAGCTCACACAGAAGCGCGGCGAGCTCGTCCTTGCGCCGGCGGTCCATGCCGCGGGTCGGCTCGTCCAGGCACACGACCGCGGGTTGATTCAGCTCCCCACCCACCCCGTCGAGGACGATCGCGAGCGCCAGACGCTGCTTCTCCCCGCCCGACAGGTCACGCGGATGACGTCCGGCGTGAGCCGAGTTCCCAAGTCCGACGGTCGCGAGCGCGCTGGGCGACGCCTCTTGCTCGACGCGGTCGTGGACCAGGTAGTCGGTTGGGTTCTGCAGCAGCAGCGCGACCCGACCTGCGCTGCGCACCTTGCCGCGGGTCGGTCGCATCAGGCCGGCGGCATGGCGCAGCAGGGTCGACTTGCCGGCGCCGTTTCGCCCCATCAGCGCCACCCGTTCGCCGGCCCGGAGCGACAGCGAGGCCCCACGGAGGATGGCCGGGCCGCGGTCGAGCTCATGCCAGACGCGATCGAACTCGAGCGCGTTATTTTCGGCGCGCCGGATTCGCCTGGCTGCCCGCCGATTCGGGGCGCCGGCCACGGTCCCGTCGGCGTCGGGCAGCATTCCGGCTACCCGGAGCGCCGAGCGCGCGGCCTTAACGCCCGCCGCCGGCGACAGCCCGAGCCCGGCCAATAGCCGCCCCCCGGGGGTCGCCAGCTCCGGGGCCGCCGTGCAGGCCCAGGCCAGGAACTCCGCCGGGGTGCCGTCGCAGACCACCCGCGCCCCCCGCATCGCGATCGCCCGGTCGGCGAACGGCAGGCAGCGCTCGAGCCGGTGCTCGGCGATCACGATCGCGGTGTCGAAGTCCTCACCCAGCCGCCGCAGCAGCGCGATCAGCTCGTCGCCGGCGACGGGATCGAGCTGCGAGGTGGGCTCGTCGAGCAGGATCAGGTGGGGGCGGCCGACCAGCGCCGCGCCGAGCGCGACGCGCTGGAGCTCGCCTCCCGAGAGCTCGGAACTGGGGCGGTCGAGCAGGTGCGCGACGCCTAGCGCGAGCGCCACCTCCTCGACCGCTCGCGCGACGGCGGGACCCGGCTCGCCGCGGTTCTCGAGCGGGAGCGATAGCTCGGCGCGGACCGTGCCCATCACCACTTGGGTCTCCGGATCCTGGAACAGCGTCCCGACGGCGCCGGCGAGCCGGCCGGGGCCGTGCTCACGGGTGTCCATTCCTGCGACGACCGCCCGCCCGGCGAACACGCCGCCATGAAAGTGGGGCACGAGCCCGTTGGCGACGCGCAGCAGCGTGGACTTGCCCGACCCCGAGGCGCCGGCCAGCACGACCAGCTCGCCCGGCGCGATCTCGAGCGAGACGTCCTCGAGGGCCGGCGCGCCGCCGCCGGGGTAGGAGTACGTGATGTGCTGGAGCGACAGGATGCTCACCGGCTGATCCCCCTCCGATCGGCGAACGGGAGGAGCGCGCACGCGAGCAGCCCGGCGGCGACGAGCAGGCCGGGAATCCCGATCGGCGCGTGGAGCGCCGGGTCCGAGTCGAAGCGCAGCCACCCCGCAGCGCGCGCAGCTATGGCCAGCGTCGGGATCGCCACCGCCGCCGCGCCGAACGCCAGGTCGTGACGTGAGTACGGGCGGCGCTGCTTCCAGCCACGGCCGGGTCGCCTGGCAGTGCCGTAGCCCCGGACCTCGAGCGCGGCCGCCACGTCGAGCGCACGGTCGAGCACTCCACTCGTCGCCGCGCGCATCAGCTGCACGCGCGATGGCGGCCGGCCGGGGCGGCAGCGCTGAGCGTCAGCCAGCCGGCGCGCGTCGCGCGCGAGCACCGGGACCATCCGCGTGGCCAGTGAAGCGGTGAGCGCGGAGTGAAAGGAGACGCGCCGGAACAGCCGCAGCACCTCGTCCGGGTCGACCGCGGCCGTGTACAGCGCGCCGCAGAGGACGAGCTCAACCGCGCGCAGCCCGAGCACCGCACCGGCGACGGTCGCCTCGAGCGTGACGTCCACCTGGCCGAACACCGGCAGGTTCCCCAGGCGAGCAATCACGGTGAGCCCGTCGCGCACCACCAGCGCGTTGACGACCATCACCAGCAGCCCGAGCGGCAGCGCAAACAGCGCCGCGCGGCGCATGTCTCGCGTGACGCCCGCGCCGACGGCCGCGCCGGCGAGCGCCACGGCGATCGCCCCGAGCGCGACCGGCGCCGACAGCACCAGCGCGGCGAAGGCAAGGGCCGCGCAGTACGCACAGGCCGCGCCCGCGCGCGCCGCGTGCATCGGGCTCGCGCGCCGGCGATAGATCAAGACGATGCCTCCAGCGGCACGGGGAGATCGGTCTGGCCGTCCACCGCGAGCGCGAAGTGGTAACGCAGCCGCGCGGGCGTGAGCGCGTCCGCGGCGGCCGACACGCCTGCCGCGTCGGTCCCCGTGACGATCCAGACCGGCGCCGTGGAGCTGTTCGCCGTGGCCGCGATCAGCCCCGCGCCGGCGCCGAGCGTACGGACCACCTGACCGTGCGGGTTGAGCAGCTCGAGCGTGCTGCCATCGGAGCCCCCGAACCGGGCGTAGATCCCGCTGGAGCCCGGGCCTTGCTCGATCAGCGAAGCAGCGAACTCGCTCTGGATGTCGCGCCAGGTTCCGACCACCACGGCGAGCGAATCGGTCCCCGAGCCTCCGGCCCCGGGCGCCTGACTGGCCACCTTCACCCCGATGGCGTCCAGCTCAGACGTCACCCGCTGGCACGCGGAGCTCGTGTCTGAGGCGCATTCGAGCGTCGTCGGGTAGCGGCGTCCGTCAATCCCGTGCACGAACGGCTCCGGAAACGAGCCGACCACGGCGGGGATCGAGTCGGTCGCGCTCCAGTCGTGCAGGTCCCACCAGATCCGGTCGCCCTTGTTTACCCCGGTGCCCGCCGCGCCCAGCGAGGCCTCGATCCCGTTGACGTAGTAGAACCAATCGCGCCGGGAGGAGGTCCCGCTGAGCCCGTTGATCGACTCGACGAACCCGCCGCCGTAGCGCGTGCTGACCCGGAACGAGCGCTCGAGCAGTCGCATCACTGTCTGCGACCCGGGAACGCTGCGCTCGACCACCGAACCGACCGGAACCGACCCGAAGTCACGGGTGACGGTCACCGCGACGTCCGAGGTCCCCTTGCCGGCGCCCAGGCCGCAGCCGGCGAGCGCGACTGCGATCGCGCTCGCCAGGGCTGCAACCTTCGGGGTCATTCGACCGGCGCGGCGCCCGAGCGGTTAGCCCTTCGCGACCTCGAACAGCAGCTTCTCACCGGCGCGCAGCTTGACCGCACACACGCCCACGCTCGAGTACTTGCCGTTCACGTAGAACGCCCAGTAGTCCGAGCCCTTCGGTTTCAGCCCGTCGATCGAGGTGACGATCAGATCGCCGTAGCTCGAGTAGTACTTGCCGACCCACTTGCCGTGCGTGGCCGCGTCGAGCGCGCCGGCCGCGCTGCTGCCGGAGCACTTTCCCTTTGGAGTTCCATCCTTCGTGATCCAGCCCTTCTCGCCGTGCACGGTGGCTGAACTGAGCGTCTTGGTCCCGTTCTTGACCTGCACGGTCACCGACGGGCTTGAGGTCGACGCCAGCGCGACGCCGGAGCCGGCGACGGCCATGACAATCGCTCCGATCAGAGCGACAACGGTCCTGCGATGCATGAGGGCCACCCCTTTCCACGAGGGCTGTTGGCTTTTTGGTCGGAAGCTGGTCTCCTGGCTTTCGGGCCTACCGGTCGCGCCTTCCCAGCTGACCCGGCGTCAGCCAGTGGCTTTCAGTGCTACCGGCGTCCCCGATCACAGTGGCGGGTCCGCGCCGGATTTCAACCGGCTTCCCATCACCACCGACCTTGAACGCCGGTGATCGTACCGCGGTGGCGTCAGCGGGGCGCGCTACGTTGCGATGAGCTTGGCTCCAGAACTCCACGAACGCAGCTTCGGCGCCGTGTTCGACACCATGGCCGTCGAATACGACCGCAACCGCCCGACGTACCCGGACGCGCTGGTCGGGCGCGCCTGTGAGGCCTCCCGTCTTGCGGCCGGCGATCGGGTGCTCGAGATCGGCTGCGGCACCGGTCAGCTCACCCGAAGCCTCGTCGCCCGCGGCCTGCACGTGACCGCGGTCGAACCGGGCCAGAACCTGATCGCGCTCGCCAGAGAACAGCCGAACGGTCCCGGGGCGGTGGAGTTCATCCACAGCCGGTTCGAGGACGCCGCGCCCGGCGCCGGCTTCGCCGGTGTCTTCTCCGCCTCCGCCTTTCACTGGATCGATCCCGACGTGAGCTGGAGCAAGGTCGCGCAGTCGTTGGAGCCCGGCGGGCTGCTGGCGCTGATCCAGTACGCCGGGGTGCGCGACGAGCGCACCGAGACCGACGACGATGCGCTCGCGGATGCGCTGGCAAGTGCCGCGCCGGCGATCGCCGCGAGCTGGCCGACGCTGAGGGATCTCGACACATTTCTGAGCGGGGTCGAGGACCGGCAAGAGAACGTCTCGGAGGTGTGGGCTTGGGTGGGGGAGCAGCCGGTCGCGCGGCCGTACGCCGCTGCGCTGTTCGACGACGTGGAGGTCGCGGTGGCGCCGACGCTGGTCGAGCAAACCGCAGTGGAGCTGAACGCCTTGCTGCGCACCGTCTCGCTCTACCACCGCCTCCCCCCGGACCAGCGGCAGGCCCTCCAGAACGCAAATCAGGAGATCGAGCAGCGGCTCGGTCGCCCGATCCGCGCCAGCATGCTGGGCGTGCTCGTTACGGCGCGACGTGCATAAGCCGCCATTTCGTACCGCGAACTGAAGCCGTGGCCGCTTCTTCAGCTCCCACATGCACAACCTGCCACGGTCGGGCGCAAGCGCATCAAATGGCCGCTTATGCAGGTCCACCAGGCCTCTAGACTCGGGCAGGCGATGACCGTCAACCTCACCCGCATCTACACCCGCCTGGGCGACTCCGGCGAGACCCACTTGGGCGACATGAGCCGGGTGCCCAAGACCCACCCGCGGATCGAGGCGTACGGCACCGTCGACGAGCTCAACGCACATATCGGGCTCGCCCTCACGGTGAAGGACCTTCCGAGCAACTACGCCGACTGGCTCCGGCGCATCCAGAACGACCTGTTCGACGTCGGCGCGGACATCTCGGCGCCCGAAGATCCGGACCGGGAGCGCCTGCGCGTGATCCCCGAGCAGACCGCGTGGCTGGAGGAGCGCTGCGACGAAGTCAACGCCACGCTCGCCCCGCTCAAATCGTTCGTGCTCCCCGGCGGGACCACGGCAGCGGCACAACTGCACGTCTGCCGGACTGTTTGCCGGCGAGCCGAGCGGCTGGCGATCGCCTGCGGCGAGGAGGTCAACGCCGAGGTGGTGCGGTACCTGAACCGCCTCTCGGACCTGCTGTTCATCCTCAGCCGGGGGGCCAACTGCGGCAAAGAGCCGCTGTGGGAACCGGGTCGGTACCGCTGACGGCTAGCGACGGACGCTCAGCAACACGCCCGTCGACAGCGTGAGGCCCAGCGCCGCGATCACGACGGCGCCGACCACGAAGGCCTCGTGCGCCTGGGCGTAGGAAACAACGTCGTGCGGGCGGCTGATGAGCACGACCGCGGTCAGAACCAGCGCCGCCAGCAGCACGGCGCCCGGGGCGCCCAAGGCCGCGCGGACCGAGACCCGCGCCCGGCTCGGCGTGCTGGGCGAAGCGCCCCAGCGCTCGGCGCGCGTCAGCGCGGCCACCATCGCGAGCGCCCAGGTCGCCGCCATCAGGAAACCTCCGAGCACGTCGCTCGGGTAGTGCATGCCGGTAGCCAGGACCGAATACCCGACCGCGATCGCCAGCGTTGCGCCGAGCGCGGCCACAACCGGCCGCAGCCGGGCAGGGGCCGCCAGCACGGCGGCCAGCACCAGCGACATAACGGCGGTGGAGTGCCCGCTGGGCCAGGAAGCCGGTGGTAGGGGCGACGTCCCGCCCGCGAACAGCGACCCCGGTCTGGGTGCCGCCGCCACGTGCTTGAGCAGCTCCGTGGACACGTTCGCACCGAGGACGATCGCGCCCACCGCAAACGCAGACCGCGGCCGCCGGCGCAGCAGCGCCACCGCGAGCACCGCAACGACGAGATACACGTACGGGTCGGGGTTGAACCAAGAGACCAGCCACCCCGCGACTGACTCGACATGGCCGTGGTCGTGCAGGTCGCCGAACTGCTGGTAGATCGACTGATCGGCGTGACCGAAGAATCCGATGTGGAAGGCGGCGAACCAGACGACCGCCAGCAGCGCTACGCACGCGCACGCGCCAAGCGCCGCCATCCTGGGGCGAATCGGCATCCACCCAGGGTAGTGGGTCCGCCTCGGCGTCTCGCCACCCCACCGACCCGGTATGGAACCTACGGGGTGCTGGCGGCGGATTCCTGGGGAACGCTCCGGGTGATGCGCAGCTCCGGCGAGGTTCCGGTGCGACGCACGTGGGCGTAGTGCTCGATGTCCTCGTGCGAGGCGACGTCCACGGGCAGGCCGGGCACCGGCTCATATCGGCCAGACTCGTACAAGAGCTCCTGGTAGCCGGGGGTCCCGTTCGGCCTCCCCTCGACGTCGAGATGGTGCGTGCCGGTGCCGAGCACCCAGCGCTCGCCCGCGCCCGACCGGTCCGCGACTGCCTTGGCCACGACGGCCTCGCGGCTGTCGCGAGCCCCGCCCTCGGGCCGGGGCCGGGCATGGGCCGAGTTGAGGGCGCGCGAGAGGCGCTCGTGGTTGCGCCGGTAGGGCGCAGGGACGATCGCCACCGGCCCCGGTGAGGCGGCGCCTGCGCGAATGGCCTCGGCCACAGGACCGACCAGTACGAACTCGACCTGGTGGGCCTTCAGCCACTTGAGGACGGCGACGGCTTCGCCGGCGAGGTGCTCGAAGCCCTCGGCGGTGCGGATGGGGCGGGTGTCGATCTGCGGTGGACGGCGTCTGAGCAGCATGCACCTGCGTTTCGCCGCCTCCCGACGGAGTCCTTCCGAATCTGGCCGGACCGGATCCTTCCGATAGGGTGCGATCCGGGGTGAGCCGGGAAGGCGGTGGGCGTATCTCGTCGACCCCAGAGCCCGATGCCGGCTTTTCTCGCTGCCCTCCTGTTTCTCGTTTGTCTCGCCGTCACGCTCGTCGCGGCGCGCCTCTTCGCCCGCCGGCTGGACTGGCTCGGGGTGCGCTTCGGGTTCCCGGAGGCGCTGATCGGGCTGCTCACGGCGGTGGCGGCGGACGGCCCCGAACTCTCGTCCGCCCTGTTCGCGCTCGCCAAGGGCGCCGACAACGTCGGCGTCGGCGTCCTGGTCGGGTCCAACGGCTTCAACCTGGCCGCAATGATCGGCTTGAGCACCTTCCTGGCCGGTCAGGTGCGGCTCGTCAAAGAGACGCTGGTACTGGAAGGGCTGGTCGGTCTCCTCGTGACCGCGTTCGCCGCCGCGCTGCTGCTCGGATGGTTGCCACCGGGGGCCGCAGCCGGCTTGTCCGCGGTCGTGCTCATCCCCTACCTCACGCTCGTGATCGCCGGCGCGGTGCTGCTCGAGCGGATGCACCCGAGCGACCGCTCCCCGGTCGCGCGGCTCGCGCGGGCCCTCCACGAGCATCCGGGTCCCGAACGGCCTTCGGATCCCGGCGAAAGCCCGACCCACCACCTGCTGGGGCTGATCGTCGTCGACGTGGCACTGGTCGTGGCCGGCAGCGCCGGCATGGTCCAGAGCGCGCTCACCCTGGCCGGCGACTGGCACATCCCGAGCACGGTGCTGGGAGTGCTGATCCTGGCGCCGCTCACCAGCCTGCCCAATGCCGCCACCGCGGTTCGCCTCGGGCTCGCCGAGCGCGGCGCCGCGCTCGTCGGCGAGACGTTCAACAGCAACACAATCAACCTGGCCGCGGGCGTGATCGTGCCGTCGCTGTTCGTAACGCTGGCGGCGGTCAGCACGCTCGGGAAGCTCCAGCTCGCGTGGCTGTTCGCCGCGACGATCCTGACCCTGGCGCTGCTGGCTCGGCCCGGTGGTATGCGGCGCGGCGGCGCGGCTGTGCTGATCGTCCTGTATTTCGCCTTCGCGGCGGGTACGCTCGTGGGCTCATGAGCGACGCTCGGCGGCGACCGCCGTATCAATCAGCTCGGCGGCAACCGCCGAATCAATCAGACGTTCGTGCCCGGCGTCTCGCCCGAGAGCGCGAGCGCCGCGCCCGTCGCCGCCGCGCCCGGCTGATCGCCGTGGCTGGCCTGGTTGGAGTTGTGCTCGTGGCCACGGCGATCGCGATCGCCGCCACGGGCGGAGGCGGGTCGGCCACCACCGGCACCCAGACGAGTGCCTCGCGCGCCACCGCCTCTCACCACGACGGCGGTAAGGCCACCGCGCACAGCGTCGGCACCTCGTCTCAGGGGACCATCCCCCACTCCACCGTCACCGGCGTCGCCACCGGCAAGCCCGGAACGGCGACCGTGCCCGTGCTCATGTACCACGTGATCAACCCGCCGCCCGCGGGGGCTCCGTTCCCCGGGCTCTACGTGCCCGCCGACGAGTTCGCCGCGCAGATGGAGGCGCTGAAGGCCGCCGGGTGGCACGCCGTGACGCTCGATCAACTCGAGGCCTTCTGGACACGGGGCGTCCCGCTCGGTCCCGGCAAGCCGATCGTGCTCACGTTCGACAACGGCTACGCGTCGCAGTACGAGAACGCGCTGCCGGTCCTCAAGCGGCTGGGTTGGGTCGGCAACGAGAACATCCAGCTGAGCGGCCTGCCCCCGTCTCAGGGCGGCCTGACCGACGCCCAGGTCCGGGGTCTCCTCGCCGCCGGCTGGGAGCTCGACACCCAGGGCATCAGCCATGCGGACCTGATCACGCTCGATCCTGCCGAGCTCCAATACCAGGTCGCGACCGCGCGCCAGATCCTTCAGAAGCGCTACGGCGTCCCGGTCAACTGGTTCTGCTACCCCTCGGGCCACTACAACGCGACTGTGATTGCGGCGGTCAAGGCGGCCGGCTTCGTCGGCTCGACGACGGTCATCCCGGGATGGGCTAGCCCAAACGAGGATCCCTACCGCCTTCCCCGCCTGCGCGTGCTGGGCGGGACCAGCCCCTCGGGGCTGCTCGAGCAGATCGCCGGGTCCCAGGCGGACGGCACGCCGCCCGCCTCCTACGGAGGTGCGGGGACAGCGTGAATAAGGCGCCGCCGTCAGGCGCCGCCGGCAAATTCGGTCTGGCGCCCCGCCTGTTCCCCGTCGAGCGGTCGGGGACGTTGCGCGCCTCCAGACCGAACCTCGGCCTCGGCGTCGCCGCGGTGCTGGCCTCGGTGGCGGCCGCCACCGGCGCCATCTACGCGCTCAAGGGTGTCGCACCGGTGGTGTCGCTGAGCGTCGTGTACCTGCCGGCGGTGCTGCTGGTGTCGGCGTACTGGGGGCTGCCGCTCGGCCTGGCCACCGCGCTGCTCAGCGCGGCCGCGTTCAACTTCTTTCACCTCCCCCCCGTTGGCCGCTTCACGATCTCGGACAGCCGCAACTGGGTGGCGCTCGCGGCGTTCACGACGGTGGCGGTCGCGGTCTCGACGATCGCCGAGCTGGCTCGCAGCCGCGCGCTCGAGGCGGATCGGCGGCGGGCGGAGGCGGATCTTGCCGCCGCCCTCGCGCGCGAGCTGCTCGGCGGAACCGAGACGGCTCATGCCCTGTCGGCCGCCTCACGCCGGGTAGCCGAGGCGCTCGGTCTGAGCTCGGCCTCGATCGAGCTGGGCGCCCGCCAGGACGATGAGCGTCGGCACGCGCTCCCGCTTTCCGGCGCCGACGGCGTCCAGGTGGCGACGCTGCTCGTGCCGAGGGACCTGTCCGGTGACGCCGAGCAGCGGCTCGAGACATACGTCGTCCCCGCGCTCGGAGCGCTCGTGGCAATCGCTGTCAGCCGGGACGCGCTCCAGGCCGAGGCGGTCGAGACCGAAGCGCTGCGGCGCAGCGACGACGTCAAGACCGCGCTGTTGCGCGCCGTCTCGCACGATCTGCGCACGCCGGTCACCGCGATCGTCGCCGCCGGCCACGCGCTCGGCAGCGACTCGCTCACCCCCGCAGAGCGCACCGAGCTAAGCCAGGCGGTGGTCGAGGAGGGCGAGCAGCTGGCGGCGCTCGTCGACAAGCTGCTCGACCTCTCGCGCCTCCAGGCCGGCCGGGCCGAGCCTCGCCGCGACTGGATCTCGCTCGACGACGTGGTGCTCGCGGCTCGCGACAGCCTCCCCGAGTCGGGCGGCGAGGTGCGGGTGACCGTCGACCCCGACGTACCGCCGGTGCGCGCCGACGCCGGCCACCTGGAGCGGGCGTTCGCCAACCTGCTCGAGAACGCGTTGCGCTACTCGGGGGGTCTGCCGGTGTCCGTGCGCATCCGCCGCACCGGCGCGCGCGCCGTCGTGCGTGTGGTCGATCAGGGCCCGGGGATCGGCCCGGCCGAGCGCGCCCGCATCTTCGAGCCGTTTTACCGTGGTGCGGGCGCCCGCGGAGAGCCGTGGAGCGGGTCGGGGCTCGGGCTGGCCATCGCGAAGGGGTTCGTCGAGGCCAACGGTGGCAAGATCTCGGTCGAGTCGCTGCCCGGCCAGGGCTCGACCTTCGTGGTCACACTTCCGATCGAGCAGACGGCGGTGACCGACCCGGAGCCTGCGACGCCCATGCGGACGTGAACGCCGCCGCGAACGCCACGCCGCGGCCGCGGATCCTCGTCGTCGACGACGAGCAGCAGATCCTCCGCGCGCTGCGGGTGATCCTCCGTGAGGCGGGCTTTGAACCGCTCCCGGCCAGCACGGCCGAGGAGGCGCTCGACGTCGCCGCTATCCAGCGACCCGACGCCGCGATCATCGACCTGCTCCTCCCCGACCTCGACGGCGTCGAGCTCGCCCGGCGTCTGCGCGAGTGGACCGACATGCCGCTGATCGTGCTCTCGGCGGTCGGCGAGGAGGATGCCAAGGTCAGGGCGCTCGCAGCCGGCGCCGACGACTACGTGACCAAGCCGTTCGGCCCGCGCGAACTGGTGGCCCGGTTACAGGCCAACCTGCGCCGGATCGCGCCCGAGCGCGAGGAGGCCGAGGTCCGCGTGGACGGGCTCGAGGTCGACCTCGCCCGGCGGGCCGTCCGGGTCCAGGGCGAGGAGGTCCATCTCACGCCGACCGAGTTCGACCTGCTCCGCCTGCTGGTGCGAAACCGCGGCCGCCTGATGACCCACCGCGACCTGCTGGTATCGGTATGGGGACCGGGCTACGGCGATGACACCCAGGTGCTGCGCGCGCACATCGCCAACCTCCGCCGCAAGATTGAGCCACCCGAGGGCCGCCGCTACATCCGCACCGACCCGGGCGTGGGCTACCGCTTCGCCGCGTGAGCGGAGATCTACCTCAGAGCGCGACCTGCGAGCCCATGATCACCGTCCGGTCGGGCGGCAGCCCGAAGTGGTCGATCGGGCTGGCGGCGTTGCGCGCCATCACGATGAACAGCTTCTGCCGCAACGCGTGCATCGGTCTGGTGCTGCCCGCGGTGACCGAGATGCGCGACACGAAGTAGGCCGCGTGCTCGAGGTCCAGGTTGCGCTCGAGCAGCCCCTGCTTGCGGGCGAGAACGAGCGCCTCCGGCACGCTCAGCTTGTCTCGGTAGCCCATCCGGACGGTGACGTGCTGGATCTTGAACAGGCCGTGGCCGAGCGCGCGCACGGCCAGGCAGTCGAACGGATCGACGTGCGGAATGCCGACGTTGTCCATCGACACGACCACGACCCGCTCGTGCAGGGTTCGCGTGAATTGCACCTCGGCGCGGAGCGCGAGCGGGGTGGTCTCGGGGTTCGGGTTGAGGAACACGGCGACGCCGGGCACCCTGACCACCGGTGGCTGCTTGTTGGCGAGCCGATCGAGGAACTCGGTCAGCGACCCTTCCTGGGCGACTCGCTTGCGCGTAACCACCACCTGCCCCCGGCGCCAGTTGATCATGATCAGCGACAGCAACAGCCCGATCGCCAGCGGCAGCCACGCCCCGTGTTCGACCTTGGCGATGTTCGAGCTGAAGAACGCCACCTCCACGGTCAGGAAGAGCACCCCGACCAGCAGGAGCTTTCGCCAGGGCGTACCCCAGAGCAGGCGGGCGACGGACAGGAACAGGACGGTGTTGAGGATGAAAGTCCCGGTCACCGCGACGCCGTAGATGTCGCCCAGGCTGGCGGAGTTCTGGAACACCAGCGTTAGCACCACGACCCCGAGGCCTAGACCCCAGTTGACGATCGGAACGTAGATCTGGCCCTCCACGCTCGAGGTATGCATGACCTTCAGACGGGGCAGGAAGCCCAGTTGCACGGCCTGCTTGGCCACCGAGAAGGTGCCCGAGATGACCGCCTGGGAGGCGATCACCGTGGCCACGGTGGCGAGGATCACGACGGGCCAGAGCGCGGCGTGCGGCAGCATCTGGAAGAACGGGTTGAACGTGCTGGCGTCGTGGTTCGCCTGCGGGTGGTCCAGGATCCACACCCCCTGCCCGAGGTAGTTGAGCACGACCGCCGGCATGGTGACCCCGAACCACCCGAGGCGGATCGCCGCCGCCCCGAAGTGGCCGCGATCGGCGTACAGCGCCTCGGCCCCGGTCACCGCAAGCACGACGCCGCCCAGCACCAGGTACCCGTAGGCGCCGTTATCGATCATGAATCTCGCGGCCCAGGTCGGGGAGAGCGCCTGGAACACGGCCGGGTCCTGCGCGACCTGCGAGATTCCGAAGCCGCCGATCGTTAGGAACCATAGGAGGATCACCGGGCCGAACAGCCAGCCGATCGTGCCCGACCCGAACCGCTGCATGATGAATAGGCCGATCAGGATGACCAGCGCGATCGGGACGACGAGGTGCGTGAACGCGGTGGAGACGACCGATAGGCCTCCGACCGCCCCCAGCACGGAGATCGACGGCGTGACGATGCCGTCGCCGAAGAACAGCGCGGCGCCGAAGATCCCGAGGGTCACCAGGACCGCAGCGTGGGGCACCCGGTTGCGCTGGAGCAGCGAGGTCAGGGCCATGATCCCGCCGTCGCCGCGGTTGTGGGCGCGCATGATGAAGCCGGCGTACTTGATCGACACGATCACGGTCAGCGCCCAGAAGATCAGTGAGGCGGTCCCGAACACGGTCCCGGCAGTGACCAGCCGGGTGGCGTGGTAGTTGCTGAAGATCGCCTGGTCGGTGTACAGCGGGCTGGTGCCGAGGTCGCCGTAGACGACGCCAAGGGCGCCGAGCGCCAGCAACGCCTTGCCCCCGTGGGCGACCACATCTCGGTCGACGTCCTTGAGCGCCTCGAACCGCCGGTGGGTCGCCTCCGACTCCTCTTCGTAGGCGCTGGGCGCTGGCGCCCAGTAGCCGAGCTTGTGCGCCGCCTCGTAGAAGGTCCGCTTCTGGGGCGGCCGATGGCCCACGCGAACACCGTCGGAGGCGCCGACCGGCGTTTCGCGTTCGGCCGCCTTGTGGGCTGCTTCGTGGTAGGTGCGCTTATGCGGAGATTGGCTCATAGGCGGGGCCCCAACCCGCGCCGAGTCGGGATGCCAAGCCGGCTCCGAGGCCCGGGCCCATTCCCCCGTCAGCGTAGTCCGTCTTCACGGAATCTGTATGGCCGGGGCCGATTTCTGCATGCCAACTTCATGGCTCGTGAGCCAGGATGCCGGGCATGGACGTTGTCTCGATATTGCTCGGGGTGCTGATGTTCGCAGTTCTCATCGCGCTGATCTACGGGATCGACGCGATATGACCCTGGTCATCGCCTCGATCAGCGGGGCGGATCTGTTCGGCCTGATCGTCTCCGTGATCGTCTGCATCTACCTGCTCTACGCCCTGTTGCGCGGCGAGAAGTTCTAGATGACCTTCGTCGGCTGGCTCACGATCGTCCTGTTCTGCGTCGTCCTGACACTCGGGGCGATGCCTCTCGGCCGCTACATGGCGGCCGTATACACCGGTCAGCCCACCTTCCTGGATCCGCTGTTCCGCACCCCGGAGCGGCTCTTCTACCGGATCATGCGGGTCGACCCCGAGCGGGGTCAGGACTGGAAGCAGTACGCCAAGAGCCTGATCATCTTCTCGCTCGCCGGCTGGCTGCTCCTGTACGTCATCCTGCGCACGCAGACGCTGTGGAACTGGACCGGCCTGAATCCTGAGGGCTTCCACTCCGCCCCGTGGAACGTGACGTTCAACACGACGTCGTCGTTCCTGACCAACACCAACTGGCAGTACTACGGGGGCGAGACGACGATGAGCTACTTCAGCCAGATGGCTGGGCTCACCGTCCAGAACTTCCTCTCGGCGGGCGTGGGCATCGCCGTCGCCGTCGCCCTGATCCGGGGCATCATCGGCCGCAGCGGCAAGAGCATCGGCAACTTCTGGCAGGACCTGATCCGCACCGTCCTGTGGGTCCTGACCCCGATCGCTTTCGTCTCCGCGCTGGTGCTCGTCTTCCAGGGCTCGATTCAGAACTTCTCCCATTACGCGAACTTCAACGGCCCCACCGGCCTGGCCAACTCGATCGCGATGGGCCCGGTCGCCTCGCAGGAGGCGATCAAGATGCTCGGTACCAACGGTGGCGGCTTCTTCAACACGAACTCGGCCCACCCGTTCGAGAACCCGACCGGGTTCACCAACTTCTACGAGATGTTCATCGTGCTGATCATCCCGGCCTCGCTCGTGTTCATGTACGGCCGGATGGCCGGCAACCGCCGGCAGGGCTACGCGATCTACGCGACGATGATGGTGATGTTCTTCGGCGCGGCCTGCGTGGCCTACGTCGCCGAGGCTCACGGGACGCCCGCTCAGCACGCGGCCGGACTGCACACGCAGGTGGTCGCCGGCTCCACCGGCGGCAACATGGAGGGTAAGGAGCAGCGGTTCGGGATCGCTGGGTCGGCGCTGTTCGACGTGGTCACCACGGTCACCTCGTGCGGGGCGGTGAACAGCGCGATCGAGTCATTCACAGGCATCGGCGGTGCCGTGCCGTTCGCCAACCTGTCCGCCAGCGAGGTGATCTTCGGCGGGGTCGGCACCGGGCTGTATTCGATCCTGCTGTACGTGCTGTTGGCGGTGTTCATCGGTGGGCTGATGGTGGGACGGACGCCGGAATACCTCGGCAAGAAGATCGAGGCGAGGGAGATCAAGCTCGTCTCCCTCGGGCTGCTGATCACGCCACTGACCGCGTTGTTCTGCACGGCGATGGCCACCGCGAGCAGCGCCGGGCGTGTGTCCATCTCAGCCGCCGCCGCCGGTCAGCCACAGGGATTCTCGGAGACGTTCTACGCCTATCTGAGCCAGGCCAACAACAACGGCTCCGCGTTCGCGGGCTACACCGGCTTCATCCAGCCCAACGCGGGCAATCTCGGCTCGCACGGCATCACGTTCGCCAACCTTCTCGGCGGCTTCGACATGCTGTTTGCCCGCTACGCGCCGATCCTGTTCGCGCTCGCGGTCGCCGGCGCGCTCGCCGGCAAGCGAGTCAGCCCCGCCGGGCTCGGGACGATGCGCACCGACAACCCGACGTTCGTGGTGCTGCTGATCGGCGTGATCGTGCTCGTTGGCGCACTCACTTTCTTCCCCGCCCTGCTGCTCGGTCCGATCGTGCAGGGACTCACCGGCCACCTCTACTCGTGACTCTCCTCTGATGGCACTCAAGCGCGACATCATCACCTCGGTGATCGGAATCCTCGTACTGACACTGTTCTGCGGGATCTTGTACCCGCTCGTCGTCACCGGCATCAGCCAGGTGGCCTTCCCGGGCAACGCCAACGGCCAGCGGGTGTACGTGAACGGCAAGCTCGTCGGCTCGCAGGAGATCGGCCAGAACTTCGGCCTGCAGGTCTACAAGAACGGCAAGCCCGAGATGCAGAACGGCGTACCGGTCACCAACCCCGACCCGCGGTATTTCCAGACGCGCCCGTCGGCGACGGTTCCTCCGGACAACGCCGCCGCGACGACGTTCTCGAACCTTGGCCCGAACAGCGTCGCCACCGAGCAGGAGATCTCCTCCAACATCCAGGCGTACATCGCGCTGAACGGGAAGTACTACCCAGGCGGCCTGACCGCGGCCAAGATCCCGGTCGACGCGGCAAACACCTCGGCGTCCGGGATCGACCCTGACATCTCGGTGGCGAACGCGGACATCCAGGCCCACCGCGTCGCCGCGGTCCGCCACCTGCAGCTGTCCGCGGTGATGAACCTCGTCTCGAAGTACACCGGCGGCCGCGGCCTTGGCTTCTCTGGTGAGCCCGGCGTGGACGTGCTCGAGCTGAATCTCGCGCTCGACCGCATGACAGGAGTGCACGCATGAGCGTCGCGGCCCCGCCCGAAGAACGCCCGCAGCCACAGCCGCGGCAACCGCGCGAGCGCCGGGCGATCTCGCTGTTCCAGCGGGACATCCTCAAGCGCGCGCTGATCGACAGCTTCCTCAAGCTCGATCCGCGGGTTCAGATCCGTAACCCGGTCATGTTCGTCGTCGAGATCGGCGCGACGATCACGACCGTGACCTGGTTCATCCAGCTGTTCGGCGGCAAGGCGCTCGGCGGCAACGACCCGTCCTGGTACACGTTCATCATTTCCATCTGGCTGTGGCTGACGGTCGTGTTCGCCAACAACGCCGAGGCGTTCGCCGAGGGGCGTGGGCGCGCCCAGGCCGACACGCTCCGCGCCATGCGCCAGGAAACGGTGGCCAGGATGCAGGACGGGACCGTCAAGCAGGCCTCCGAGCTGAGCAAGGGTGACATCGTGGTGGTCGAGGCCGGCGAGCTGATCCCCGGCGACGGCACGGTGATCGAGGGCATCGCCTCGGTCGATGAGTCGGCGATCACCGGCGAGTCCGCACCGGTGATCCGCGAGTCGGGCGGAGACCGTAGCGCGGTCACGGGCGGGACGCGCGTGCTGTCCGACAAGATCCTGGTCGAGATCACGCAGGAGCCGGGTGAGTCGTTCCTCGATCGCATGATCGGGCTGGTCGAAGGTGCCGAGCGACGCAAGACCCCGAACGAGATCGCGCTGAACATCCTGCTGGCGGGGCTGACGCTGATCTTCATGGTCGTGGTCGCGACGCTCCGTCCCTTCGGACTGTTCGCCCACACGCCGATCTCGGACACCAGCTTGATCTCGCTGCTCGTTGCGCTGATCCCCACGACGATTGGCGCGCTCCTGTCGGCGATCGGGATCGCCGGCATCGACCGGCTCGTGCGACGCAACGTCCTCGCGCTGTCGGGACGCGCCGTGGAGGCGTCGGGCGACGTCGACGTGTTGCTGCTCGACAAGACCGGCACGATCACCATCGGCAATCGACTCGCGAGCGAGTTCATCCCCATGCCCGGCGTCTCGGAGGCCGAACTGGCCGAGGTCTCACAGTTGGCCTCGCTCGCCGACGAGACGCCCGAGGGACGCTCGATCGTCGTCCTGGCCAAGCAGTACGGCATCCGCGAGCACGACATGGCCGCGCTACACACCGAGTTCGTGCCGTTCACCGCGCAGACGCGGATGAGCGGGGTCAACCTGAACGGCCAGCACCTGCGCAAGGGCGCCGGCGACGCGGTGATCAAGTTTGTCGAGGAGGAGGGCGGCCGCCCGCCGGCCGAGCTCCAGCCGGTGCTCGACCGGATCGGCCGCGAAGGCGGAACTCCCCTGGCCGTCGCGCGCGACTCCCAGGTGATGGGCGTGATCTACCTCAAGGACACGATCAAGGAAGGCATGCGCGAGCGCTTCGATCACCTCCGCGCGATGGGGATCAGGACCATCATGATCACCGGCGACAACCGGTTGACCGCGGCCAAGATCGCCGAGGAATCCGGCGTCGACGACTTCCTGGCTGAGGCCACTCCCGAGGCCAAACTCGCGCTGATCAAGGAGCAGCAAGCCACCGGCCGGATGGTGGCGATGACCGGCGACGGCACCAACGACGCGCCGGCGCTCGCGCAGGCGGATGTCGGGGTGGCGATGAACACCGGTACCCAGGCCGCGCGCGAGGCCGGGAATATGGTCGACCTCGACTCCAACCCGACGAAGCTCATCGAGATCGTTGAGGTCGGCAAGCAGCTGCTGATCACCCGCGGCGCGCTGACGACGTTCTCGATCGCCAACGACGTCGCCAAGTACTTCGCGATCCTGCCGGCGATCTTCGCGACGACCTGGGCGACGAAGCCCGGTGGCAAGAGCCCGCTGCAGGCGCTCAACATCTTGGATCTGGGGACGCCGCAGTCGGCCATTATTTCAGCGATCATCTTCAACGCGATCGTGATCCCGTTGTTGGTCCCACTGGCGTTGCGCGGCGTGCGCTACCGGCCGATCGGCGCGAGCGCGCTGCTGCGGCGGAACTTGTGGATCTACGGCCTCGGCGGGTTGATCGCCCCGTTCATCGGCATCAAGCTGATCGACCTGATCGTTCACAACCTGTTCGGGGCGTGATGGCCGCTGAGCTGGCGGCGAATACGGGCGTCAACATTGAGGACGTGCAACCAGTCGGGCGCGGCCACCACAAGGTCTTCCTCGGCATGGCCGCCGGCGTCGGCAAGACATACCAGATGCTCCGCGAGGGCCAGGCCGAGGCCGAGAATGGGCGCGACGTGGTGATCGGCTATCTCGAGCCACATGGGCGGGCGGAAACCGTCGAGCAGGCCGAGGGACTCGAGACGGTGCCGCGCCGGCGGGTCGCCTACCGCGACTCGGTGCTCGAGGAGATGGATCTGCCGGCACTGCTCAGACGCGCGCCCGAGCTCGCGCTAATTGACGAGCTCGCCCACACAAACGCCCCCGGAGTCGAGCACCACAAGCGCTACGAGGACGTGGAGGACGTGCTCGCCGCCGGGATCGACGTGTTCTCGACGGTCAACGTCCAGCACCTGGAGAGCCTCAACGACCAGGTCGCCGAACTGACCGGCATTCGGGTTCGGGAGACGATTCCCGATGCGGTCATCGGTGCGGCGGACGAGGTCGTTCTGATCGACATCACCCCGCAGTCGCTCGTCGAGCGACTCCGCGCCGGCAAGGTCTATCCCGCCGAGCGCGTCCAGACCGCACTCAACAACTTCTTCAAGCTCGAGAACCTGTCCGCGCTGCGCGAGGTCGCGCTCCGGCAGGTCGCCGAGGAGGTCGAGGCCAAGCGCATCCCGGTCGATCTGGACCCCGGCCGCGCCGGCCGTCCCGGCGACGAGCGCCTGATCGACAGCGCCGCGACCACCGCGGTCGGCGAGCGCCTGCTCGCGTTGATCACCCCACAGGCGCAGTCCCAGCGGGTGGTACGACGCGCCTGGCGCTCGGCCCAACGACTGGGTGCCGAGCTCGATGTCCTGTGGGTCGCCGACCACGACACCAGCGAGCAAGAGCGGGAGCAGCTGGATGCGCTCCGCCGGCTCTCGAGTGTGCTCGGCGCGCACCTGCTGATCGAGCACGGCGACGACGTCGCCGCCGTCGCCCAGCGCGTGGCGCAGGATCGCGGCACCACGTATGTCCTGATGGGGACGCCCAAGCCGCGCGGGGCACTTCGCCGGCTCACCCAGAGCTCGCTGCCGTTCCGGCTGTTGGAGCTGCTGCCCGGTGTGGACCTGCGGATTGTGGCGGATCGGACCCAGCGAACGAAGGGAGATTCAATATGACCGTTGCGCTGATCGTCGTCGTGGTCATCCTGGCCGTTGTCGTCGCCGTCCTCGCTGTGCCGCGGATCCTCTCGCGCACCCGTCGAGCGACATCGCCCACGGCAACGTCAAGCCGGCGGATCATGTTCCCGTTCGTCGCCGAAGACCTCTCGGAGCGGGCGCTCAACGCCGCGCTGCGCCTGGCCGCCGCCGAGGGCGCCACCCTGGTCCCGGTGTTCCTGGCTCGAGTGTCGCTCGATCTCCCGCTCGACACCCCCCTGCCGCGTCAGTGCTCGCTCGGGGTGCCGCTGCTCGATGTCATCGAGCAGCGCGCCACCCGGGCCGGCGTGCCCGTCGACTCGCGCATCGAGCGAGGCCGCGACCCTCGCCACGGTCTGCGCCGGGCGATCGCCCAGGAGCGGTTCGACCGGATCGTGATCGCGGCTGCGTCACACGGGAGCCGCGGGTTCAACGCCGACGACGTGGCCTGGCTGCTGGAACACGCCCAGGGCGAGATCGTCGTCCTACGGCCCGGCGTCGACGACCAGATCGGCCTCCCGGTCGAGGCTGTGCCCGGCGCTATGCGCCCTAAGACCGTCGCCCTGCGCCTCTCGCGGGGCGACGGCCGCAAACGCGGTGTCAGTCGTGCAAGTGAAAAGGCAGTGTCGCGATGATCACATTTGTGCGGGCCTTGAGTACGGCGGCCAGCAGACGAGCCCGCTGATTGTGGAGGATCTCGTGGCGGCGCTTGCGCGGGACGATCTCAGGGATGAGCACGACGATCGTGGCGTCCTCGTCCTCGATCGACTTGACGTAGCGGAGCACCGTGCGGACGAGCGAGCGGTGCGGATCGAGCAGGACCTCGATCGGGATGCCGCAGGCCCACTGGTCCCAGTCCTGCTTGATCTGGGCAGATTCCTCCTCATCGCCCGCGACCGCGAGCGCCACAGTCGTCTCGCCGAGCGACGTCGCCGCGCTCACGGCCTTCTGGGTCAGCAGGTTGACGGTGGATGTCGGAACGATCACGACGCTCTCGCGCCTGCGCGGTCGCGGCGGCGTCTTGCCGAGCTTCAGCTCCTTCGCGACCTCGGCGTAATAGTGCTCGGTCACGTTGAACAGCGCCATGAGCGCCGGGATCGCGAGCACCACCACCCAGGCCCCAGCCAGGAACTTCGTGAACACGAACACGAGCACCGCTATCGCCGTGATCACCGCACCGGTGCCGTTGAGGGCGACGCGCACCCGCCAGCGCGGCGGACGTTCCGTCGACCAGTGACGGACGAGGCCAATCTGGCTGAGCGTGAACCCCATGAACACCCCGATCGTGAACAGCGGGATCAGGCTGTTCGTCTGCGCGTTGACCGCGATCAGCAGGAGCGCAGCCGCTAACGCCAGCGCGACGATCCCGATCCGGTACACCGGCCTCTCGGACCGGAGGTAGAACGCGTGCGGCATCCGATGATCCTTGGCCAGCAGGCTGAGTAGCACCGGCAACCCGCCGAAGCTGGTGTTCGCCGCGAGGCCCAGCACGAGCGCCACCGATAGGTTCGACACGTAGAACGGCCAGCCGGTGCCGAACGCGCCGGCGGTCACCTGCGCGAGGACCGTGACCCCGCCCCTCGGCACCACGTGGTGGGACCGGATGATCAGGACGAGCCCCATCAGCATCACCCCGAGCAGCACGCCGAGTGATATCTCGGTGCGCTGAGCGGTCCTGATCCGGGGCTGGCGGAACGCGGGAACCCCGTTGGAGATCGCCTCGACGCCGGTCACCGCCGAGCACCCCGACGCGAACGCCTTCAGGATCAAGAGGATCCCCACGGTCGTGGTGGCCGGGAACCGCATCGGCGTGCCGATGTGCGCGACCGGATGCGCACGCAGAGCCCCGACCACGATCGTCGCGACCATGCTGACGATGAACACGACCGTCGGGAGCATCAGCGCCTTGGCCGACTCGGCGATCCCGAACATGTTCAGGGAGGTCAGGATCACGAGCCCGACGAGGCTCACGAGCAGCAGATGATGCGCGAGTCCGGGGAACACACTGCCAAGGCTGGCCGCCCCGGCGGCGAGGCTGACCGCCACGGTGAGCACGTAGTCGACCACCACCGACGCGGCCGCGAGCAGGCTCGGCCAGCGCCCGAGGTTGGCCTTGGACACCGAGTACGCCCCGCCGCCCTCTGGATGCGCGTCGATCACCTGCGTGTACGAGATGACCAACAGCACCAGCATCACGACGATCACGATCGCGACCGGCACCGTGTACTCGAGCGCTCCGACGCCCGCGGTGACCAGCACGACCATCATCGCCTCGGGGCCGTAGGCGACGCTCGACAAGGCGTCGAGGCTGAGCGCCGCCAGTCCGCCGCCTACGCCAAGCTCGTGTCCCTGCTCAGCGTGCTTGCCGGTGCGGGGGATCTGCCCGCGATCGAGTCGCTGGGACAGCCGGCGGACGCCCGGCCGCCCCCGGACGAACACGCCGCGGCGTCCCTCGGTCTCGGGTCCCTCCGTCTCGGTGCTCACGGGCGTAACTGTGACACCCCGAGAGGCGTGGGTAGCATCGAATTACATGGAAGAACCCCAGAACGACGGGTCCGCGGCGGGGCTGAGCCGCAGTCGGCGGCTCCTCGTGCTCGGGATCTGCTGCTTCAGCCTGCTGATGGTGGGGCTCGACACGACGATCGTGAACGTCGCGCTGCCCTCGATCCGCAACGACCTGCATGCCTCCGTGTCCGGCCTGCAGTGGACGATCGATGCCTACACGCTGGTGCTGGCCAGCCTGCTGATGCTGGCGGGCTCGACGGCGGACCGCGTCGGTCGCAAGCGGATCTTCCGGGCCGGGCTGGTGGTCTTCTCGCTCGGCTCGCTGTTGTGCGGCCTGGCGCCGAACCTCGAGCTGCTGATCGCCGCCCGCGTGCTGCAGGCGATCGGCGGCTCGATGCTCAACCCGGTCGCGATGTCGATCATCCGCAACGTGTTCGACGACCCACGCGAGCGCGCGCAGGCGATCGGCGCGTGGGGCGCCGTGTTCGGCCTGAGCATGGCGCTCGGCCCGGTGGTCGGAGGCGCCCTCGTCGACGCGATCTCCTGGCGTGCCGTGTTCTTCGTCAACGTCCCGATCGGCGTGCTCGCGCTCGTGCTGACCACGCTGTACGTACCGCGTTCGCGCGCCGCGCGGCCACGCCGTCTCGACCCGGTCGGCCAGGCGCTGGTCATCTTCGCGCTCGCGTCGCTCACCTACGCAATCATCGAGGCGCCGCGCGCCGGCTGGACCTCGGCCGGGACGCTCGGGCTGTTCGCCTTCTCGCTCGTCTGCTTCGTGGCCCTGGTCTTGTACGAGCTGCGCCGCCGCGAACCGCTGCTCGAGATCCGCTTCTTCCGCAGCGTCCCGTTCTCCGGCGCGAGCACGATCGCCGTCTGCGCCTTCGCCGCCCAGGGCGGGTTCCTGTTTCTCAACACGCTCTACCTCCAGGGCGTTCGCCACCTCTCCCCGTTCCACGCCGGCCTGTACACGCTGCCGATGGCCGGCATGGTGCTGGTGTTCGCGCCCGTATCCGGCCGGCTCGTGAGCCGCCGAGGGGCCCGGTGGCCGCTGACGATCGCCGGGATCGCGCTGACCGTCGCGTCGTTCATGCTCACCACGATCACCCCGACCACCTCGAGCGGCTACCTGCTCATCGCCTACTTCGTCTTTGGCATCGGAGCCGGCCTGATCAACCCGCCGATCACCAACACCGCGGTGTCGGGCATGCCGCCCTCGCAGGCGGGCGTCGCCGCGGCGATCGCCTCCACCAGCCGCCAGGTCGGGATGACGCTCGGCGTGGCGGTCATCGGTGCCATCGCCGGCGGAACGATCTCGGGCGCGATCGGCCCAAGCTTCGCGGCTGCGACCCACGCCGGCTGGTGGATCTGCGCCGGGCTCGGGGTGCTCTGCCTCGTGCTGGGGGTGCTCACGACGACCGCGTGGGCCGAGGAGACGGCCCGGCAGACCGCCGATCTGTTCAGCGACGAGGAGCCTCAGAGCGCCGAGTCGCAGCGCGGGCGCAGCCCTTACCCCCAGCGCGAGCTGGCGCACCGCTAGGCGGTCGGGGCTCACTCGGCGCCCCACCTTGGCCGAGAGTGCCGCTGACCGCCAAATCTCCCCGCCTGGACGGGTTGATTGAAGCGCTCCGGACAGGGATGATGCACAGATAACTCGGGGTGCGACGAGGCAGTCCATTAGCCAGGAGGTTCCAGATGCCACCGACCAGCTATCAGACGATCAAGCTAAGCCGCGGCAGGCACTCCTCGCCTGAGCACGGCGCCTGCGTCATGGAGCTGGCATCGATGCTTGCCGGTGAGTCCTTCACCGACCATCCGCGATCGGTGTCGCGACCGATCGCGTCGTTCCTGCGCGCCTACAACGATCTCGTGGACGACCGGCGCCGCGAGGATCTGTATCGCTACGCGGCGCAGGCCGTGGGGACGGTGAGCTCCAGCGCGGTGGAGGACGCCCGCGTCGCCCGTTTGCTCGCGTGGGGCGATGAGCTCTGGGTGCGCCGCGCCTCGCGCTCGCTGCTCGAGCGGCTGCGCTTCCGCCGCGCCGTTCAAGAGCGCTCGAGCGATCCCGAGCCGGCGGGCACGTACGCCGTGCATGCGATCGGCAGGGTACGGGACGACGCGCACGCCGCGGCGCTCGCGCTGGTCGATGAGTTGATCGCAATGGGGCCGCCGGTGCCGACGGCCGCCGACGTCGCGGACGAGACCGTCGGGGTTCAGAGCTAGAACGCTAGGCGGCTGGGCGGAGCGCGTCGAGCTCGCGGCTCTCGGCGAGCTCGGCCAGCGCCTTGCGCTCGAGGCGGCGGACCGTGTCCTGGGAGATGCCGAGCCGGCGGCCGGTCTCGCTGAGCGGCGTCGGATCGTCGCCGCCCACCCCATAGCGAAGCTTGACCACCTCGCGCTCGGGCTCGGGGAGTTGCTCGAGCGCGCGGCGAAGGGCGTCCTCGCGCAGCACGATGTCGACCTCCTCCTCGGGACCGCGCTCGCCTGAGGCCAAGAGCGCTCCGAACGGCGTCTCCTCATCTTCGCCCACGGGCCGGTCGAGGCTCGTGACCACCCGCGAGGCCGCGCGTGCCTCCTCGAGTTCCTGCAAGGTGATCTCGGCGGCCTCGGCGATCTCCTCGTCCGTCGGCTCGCGGCCGAGGCGGGTCGCCAGCTCGCGGTGGGCGCGCCCGATCTTGCGTTCGCGCTGACCCAGGTGGACCGGGATCCGGATCGTGCGAGCCCGGTTGTCAAGCGCCCGCTGGATGGCCTGGCGGATCCAGAAGGTGGCGTAGGTCGAGAACTTGTAGCCCTTGCGCCAGTCGAACTTCTCGGTCGCGCGGATCAAGCCGAGGATCCCCTCCTGGATCAGGTCGAGCAGTGGCAGCTCGTGGCCCTGATATTTGCGCGCGTTCGAGATGACCAGCCTGAGGTTCGAGTTGACCAGCTGGCTCTTGGCCTCGAGATCGCCCCGCTCGATGCGCCTGGCCAGCTCCACTTCCTGCGCTCCGCTCAGCAGCGGGTAGCGGCGCACCTCCTGCAGGAACAACGACATCGCGTCGGTGGTTCGGTCCGCCAGGTCCCCGTTGGCGTAGATCGTCTGCTCGACGTTGTGGCGGCCGCAGTCGTCGCGCACGTCGAGACCGCGCTCCTGCAGCATGTCGTGCACCATCTGCGCCTCGTCATCGCCAAGCTCTACATCCTGGATGATCTCGCTCAGCTCCGAAAGCTCCACGCACGAGTCCTCGCGCGCCTCAGCGCAGGCCACTAGCCGGTCGACCAGCTCCTGGACCGCCTCCGGGACGGTCGAATGCTCACTCTCGCTCGCCATGTTTCTCTGTTACCCGGGCAGGACACTATCGCCACACGCATGAGCTTCGCATCTCTCTACAGCCACGGGTTCGTTCGGGTCGCCGCCGCCGTGCCACACATGCGGATCGGCGAGCCGCGATTCAACGCCGAGCGCACCCTTGCCGGCGCACGACAGGCATCCGAGGACCACGCAGCGCTGGTGGTGTTCCCCGAACTCGGTCTATCGGGCTACTCGATCGACGACCTTCTCCACCAAACGGCGCTACTCGACGGAGTGGAGGACGCGATCGGGTGGATCGCGGGCGAGAGCGCGGACCTGAGGCCGGTAGTGCTGGTCGGGGCGCCGCTTCGCCACGAGCACGGAGTATTCAATTGCGCCGTCGCGATTCACCGGGGCCGGGTGCTCGGAGTCGTCCCCAAGAGCTACCTGCCCGAGTACCGCGAGTACTACGAGAAGCGCCAGTTCCGTGCCGCCCGCGACTCCGTGGGCGACCGGATCGGGCTGATCGGCGAAGAGGTCCCGTTCGGACCGGATCTGCTGTTCTGCGCCCGGGATCTGCCGTCGTTCATCGTGCACGCCGAGGTGTGCGAGGACCTGTGGGTACCGATCCCGCCGAGCACCTACGGCGCGCTGGCGGGCGCCACCGTGATGGCAAACCTGTCGGCGAGCAACATCACGATCGGGAAGGCGGGATTCCGCCGCTCGCTGTGTTCCTCCCAGTCGGCGCGCACGATCGCCGCCTACCTGTACACCGCCGCCGGGATGGGCGAGTCGACCACCGACGTGGCCTGGGACGGGCAGGCCCTGATCTACGAGAACGGCGACCTGCTGGCCGAGGCCGAACGCTTCGCTATCGGCGAGCAGCTGATCAGCGCCGACATCGACCTCGACCGGATCGTGTCGGACCGCGGTGGCACGTCGAGCTATGGCGACTCGATCCACGACCACCGCCGTCGCCTGGCGCGCATGCGACGGATCGAGTTCGAGCTCCGCGTCTTCGAAGCCGCGGTCTTGCCGCTACGACGACGGGTCGAGCGCTTTCCGTACGTCCCGGCCGACCCGGCCAGCCGTAACGACCGCTGCCAAGAGGTCTACAACATCCAGGTCCGCGGACTGGAGACACGGCTCGCGGCCACCGGCATCGAGAAGATCGTGATCGGCGTCTCGGGCGGGCTGGACTCGACCCACGCGCTGATCGTCGCCGCGCACGCCGTCGACCGGCGAGGGCTCCCGCGCGAGAACGTCCTGGCCTACACGATGCCCGGCTTCGCCACCGGCAAGCACACCCTCCAAAATGCCCATCGGCTGATGCGCGCCCTCGGCGTCAGCGCCCAGGAGCTCGACATCCGACCCGCCGGGATCCAGATGCTCCGCGACATCGGCCATCCGGCCGCCGACGGTGAGCCGGTATACGACATCACCTTCGAGAACGTCCAGGCCGGCGAGCGGACCTCGCACCTGTTCCGCCTGGCCAACTATCACGGCGGCCTCGTGCTCGGGACCGGCGACCTGTCCGAGCTGGCGCTCGGCTGGGCCACCTACGGCGTCGGCGACCAGATGTCCCACTACCACGTGAACGCCTCAGTTCCCAAGACCTTGATCCAGTTCATGGTTCGCTGGGCGATCGACACCGACCAGTTCGGGGCCGACGTGAACGAGGTTCTCGATTCGGTGCTGAACACCGAGATCTCCCCTGAGCTCGTCCCTTCGAGCGACGAAAACGGCGATGAGCTCCAGGGCAGCGAGAAGGTCGTCGGGCCGTATGAGCTCCAGGACTTCTTCCTCTACTACACCGTCCGCTTTGGCTATTCGCCCGGCAAGGTGGCGTTCCTGGCCCAGCACGCCTGGAGCGACCGCGCCGCCGGCAGCTGGCCCGACCTGATCCCCGAGGAGCGCCGGCACGAGTACTCGTTGGCCGAGATCAAACACTGGCTGGGCGTGTTTCTCGAGCGCTTCTTCCACACCAGCCAGTTCAAGCGCTCGGCCATGCCCAACGCACCCAAGGTCGGGTCGGGCGGGTCCCTGTCGCCCCGCGGCGACTGGCGGGCGCCGAGCGACGGATCGGCAACAACCTGGCTCGAGCGACTGCGGACCGAGGTGCCCGGCTGAATATGGGATGGGTCGGCGGCGCCTGACGGCGCGAACCGCAGACCGTCAGCGACGCTCGAGCGCCAGGCGAATGCCGAACCCGATCAGGATCGCCCCGCTCAGGCGGTCGATGGCCGCGCTCACCCGCCGGCGCCGAAGGAGCTCAGACGCCTTCACGGCGACGAGCGCGTAGGCCTGCAGCCACACCACGGTCATCAGCACGAACAGACCTCCGAGTACCAGGAACGGGACCAGCACGGAGTGGTCGGATCCCGCGAACTGCGGCAGCACGCTGGTGAAGAACGCGGCGATCTTCGGGTTGGCGAGGTCGCTCAACATGCCCTGGCGGAACCCGCCACCGGCAGCCAGGGGACGACCCCGCGGCCGTTCCGACCCATCGACGGCCGAGTACGAGCCACCATGCCGCGCCGCCCGGAGCGCCTGCAGGCCGAGCCAGATCAGGTAGGCAGCGCCGATCAGCTTGAGCGCGGTGAAGGCCGCGTCCGATGCCTCCACGACCGATGCCACCCCGAACGCACAGGCGAGCGTCCACACCGACAAGCCGGCGTTGACGCCGAGTGCGGTACCGAGCGCGGCCCGCCGACCGTGGAGCACGGCGTTCTTGGTGACGAGCGCAGTGTCGGGACCGGGGACCACGATCACCACCGCGGAGATGCCCAGGAACACCCATATGTGCGCGCCCATGCGAGCAGTCTCTCATCACCGGCTCAGCTTCTCCAGTGGATTTGTGCCCGCGCGCGCTGGTAGCGTGAGCCGATGTTGTCCGCGTGGCCCTCCGTGAATTACGAGGACTGGAGCGCGACCTGCGACACGCTCCACGCCCACACCCAGGTGCTCGGCAAGCTCGCGGTGGCGCTCGCCCCGCCCGAGCCGCAGTTCCAGCACACGGCCCTACGCGTCACCGCGCGCGGCTTGGAAACCTCGCTGCTGCCGGCGCCCGATGGGTCAGGCGGGATCGTCGTCGCGCTCGACTTACGCCGGCACGAGGCCGTGGTCGAACACACCACCGGGAGCGAGCGCCGCACCCCGTTGACGCCAAACCGGCCCGTGGGAGAGGTGACGCGAGCGGTGCTCGAGGCGGTTCGCGACGTGGTCGGTTCGGTGAGCGTCGACCCGACGCCGCAGGAGGTGACGTGGACCGCGCCGCTCGACCAGGACGTGGAACATGCGACATACGACACCGATCAGGTCGCGGCCTATTTCGCCGCCGCTACCCAGGCCGCCCTGGTCCTCGCCGCCTTCCGAGCGCCCTACCGCGGGCGCTCCACGCCCGTCAACGCGTGGTGGGGCTCGTTCGACCTCGCGGTAAACCTGTTCTCGGGCCGGCGTGCGCAACCGCCCGCCACCGACTACCTCATGCGCAACGCGATGGATTCCGAGGAGGTCGCCGTGGGCTGGTGGCCGGGCGATGGTCGCTACCCGAAGGCCGCTTTCTATTCCTACGCGCACCCGTCGCGTGAGGGGTTCGCGGACGCGCCGGTGGCGCCCGCGCACTGGGACGTGACGCTCGGGGAGTACGTCCTCGACTGGGACGACGTCCGCTCGAGCCCCGACCCGCGCGCGGCCGCGCTCGACTTCGCCCGCGGCGTCTTCGGTCACGCCTGCGCGGTGTGCAAGTGGGATCCCACGCTCGCCTCCAGCGCGCAGGGATCACCCCCGCCATTGACCTAGAGCACCGGGCCGAACATCGCGGCGCGTCAGGCGCTGCCTATCGCAGCGCGTCCGGCGATGTCTCTCCGGCGCGCTCGGTGATGTCCGTCTGGCGCGTCAGGCGGCGAGACGGCGGCGGGCCTTCTGGACCGACGGCAGCGCGGCCTTGGCCTTCGCCAGCGGCCGGGCACGCACGTCGACGCTCGCCGGCTTCGCGGCGATCGTGATCTCCTCGCCGGTCGCGGGATTGCGGCCCGTGCGCTTCTTGGTGGCCGGCTTCACGCGGACGGTCAGCTGGACGATGCCTCCGATGCGAACCTTCTCGGCATTCCCGAGCTGCTCGAGCACGATGTCCTCGAGCGCCTCGACCGCGCGCCTGGCGTCGGCCTTGCTCAATTCGGATCGGTCGGCGACGGCACTCACCAGCTGGGCCTGTGTTAACGGCACGGCACTCCTCCTGAATTTCGATGGATAGGCGGATTCAACAGTGCGCGGCGGACGGACAGACGATTTTCTCGCTCGGCGGCTCGGCGTGTATCACACCTGACCGCGCCGGCGACGCGCTGCGAAGGCCGCACATGGTCTCGCATCAGAGAAATCTATGCATGATCAGCAGTCCGACATACCCGTCGCGGGGATGCTTGAACGCCTCCGGCACTGTCCCGACGACTTCGAAGCCGAGCGAGCCCCACAGCGCCACCGCGGGCTCGTTGGTCTCGACGACGGCGTTGAACTGGATCGCACGAAATCCACTCTCACGGGCCCACTCGATCACGTCCTCGCCGAGCGCGCGGCCGATTCCCCGCCTACCCCGCCGCGGATCGACCATGAAGCTCGCCGACGCCACGTGCGATCCCGGACCCTGGCGATTCGCGTACATGTTGGCCGTGCCGACGATCACACCGTCCGAGTCGGTCGCCACCACCGTCCGGCCCGGCGGGCCGACCATCCACATACGCCGGCCTTCGGGCTGGGACATGCCGGGGTCATAGGTGTAGGTCTCGCCCGCGGCGACGATCTCATGGAAGAACGGCCAGATCCTTACCCAGTCCTCGGGTCGGGCGTCGCTGATCGCGACCTCGCTCATCTAGCTACCCCTGTCCGGACGGGGAGTACAGGCGGTCGCGGCCACGGCCCGCTCCGCGTCGATGCCTCGGCATCGGGCCGGGCCGCGCCACATCCGACGGACGCCGCCGCAGGCGGCCCAAAAAAAGAGCACGGCGCCTCCGCTAATGCGGCTGGAGGCGCGCCACGCTCTTCTGGAGCTGGCGCTCGGGCGTGATCCGGACCACGTTCCAGGCCAGGCCCACGCGCGCGAGCGCCGAGATGAACAAGCCGGAGAGGTCGATCTCCCACCATCGCAGGCCGTGGTAAGCCGAGCGTGGAAACGCGTGATGGTTGTGGTGCCAGGACTCGCCGAGCGAGAACACGGCGAGCCAGGCGACGTTGGTCGACTGATCTTCTATCTCGAAGCGCCGGCGTCCAAAGAAGTGGCAGATCGAGTTCACCGACCAGGTCACGTGATGCACGAGGAAGATCCGGACCAGACCGCCCCAGATGTAGCCCCGGACTGCCCCGCCGAGGGTGAAGCCGTCGAGGACGAACCCGGCCACCGTGGGGATCGCGAGCGAGAGCACCACGAGCCACGGGAACCGCTTCCCGATCCGTCGCATCTGCTGATCCTCGTAGAGCTCAGTGGCGTAGCGCTTCCAGTCGGCCTGTCCCTGGGTCTCGAGTAGCCAGCCGGCGTGGGCGTACCACAGGCCGCGCAGTCCGGTCCCGTGGCCGACGTGGGGGCTGTGCGGATCGCCCTCTTTGTCGGAGTGTGCGTGGTGCTTACGGTGGTCCGCCACCCAGTCGAGGACCGAGCCCTCCACGGCCAGCGAGCCCGCGACGGCGAACGCGCGCTCGAGCCACGGATAGGTCTGGAAGGCGCGGTGGGTCAGCAGCCGGTGAAAGCCGACCGTGATGCCGACGCCCGTGATCAGGTACATCCCGACGAGGATGGCGATGTCGGTGGCGTCGACGGCGCGATTCCACAGCAGCACGATGGCCACCAGCACACCCACAAACGGGACCACCACGCCCAGCAGGTTTGCCGTGCGCTCAGCGCGAGTCATCTTTAGCGAGCTTTCCACATATAGCCGGGCGCCAACCAGGTGCCGCACGATCAAACCCCCCGGGTGGCGGGGCGTTACACCCGCCCTGACATGATTGCGGCGATGTACGGACAGGTGCTACTGCCAGGGATGGTGATCGTCGAGCATTCGTTCGACCTGCCGCTCGACCACGGCGATCCATCGAGCGAGCGGGTCACGGTGTTCGCGCGCGAGCTCGCCGCCCCCGACGGTCGCGACCGGCCGTTTCTCCTGTATCTCCAGGGCGGTCCAGGTTTCGAGGCGGTGCGCCCGACGCGCAGCCCGGACTCTCCCGGTTGGGTCAACCGCGCGCTGCGGGAGTATCGGGTGCTGATGCTCGACCAGCGCGGTACGGGCCGCTCGTCACCGGTCGGAACGCTGCCCGATCGCACGCCGGAGCAGCAGGCGGAGTATCTGGCGCACTTCCGGGCCGAATCGATCGTGCGCGACGCCGAATCGATTCGCCGCGAGCTCGGCGCGGAGCGGTGGAGCGTGCTGGGGCAGAGCTTCGGGGGCATGTGCGTTGTGACGTACCTGTCGCTGGCTCCTGACGGTCTCAGCGAGGCGTTCATCACCGGAGGTCTGCCGCCGCTGGGACCGCGCATCGACGAGGTCTACGCGCGTACCTACCAACTCGCGCTCGAGCGCAACCGCCGCTACTACGAGCGCTATCCCGCCGATCGCGACCGCGTCCTGCGTCTGTACGAGCGCGTCGACGGCGGCGGCGTGCAGCTCCCGTCCGGAGACGTGCTGACCTGGCGGCGCTTTCGACAGCTCGGCCAGATGCTCGGGATGAGCGACGGAGCCGAGCGACTTCACTACCTGCTGGAGCTGCCGCCGGAGTCGCCCGCGTTCCTGCACGACGTCGCCGAGGCGGTGGGATTCGCTCGCAACCCGCTGTACGCGGTGCTCCAGGAGGCGGGCTGGGCCGACGGTGGCGTCACCCGCTGGTCGGCGGAGCGCATGCTGCCGGCGGCCTTCGATGCTCCGCACCTGTTCACCGGCGAGCACGTCTTCCCGTGGATGTTCGAGGACCACGGGGCGCTGGCGCCGCTACGCGAGGCCGCTCACCTGCTCGCCGAGCGCGAGTGGTCGCGCCTGTATGACGAGGAGGTCCTGGCCGCCAACGAGGTCCCGACCGCGGCGGCCATCTACGCCAACGACATGTACGTCGAGCGGTCCTTCTCGGAGGAGACCGCGGGTTTGATCGCCGGCCTGCGCCCCTGGATCACGAACGAATACGAGCACAACGGGCTGCGTGTGGACGGCGAGCGCGTCCTCGGCCGCCTGATCGAGCTCGCGCGAGGGCCGGCGTCATGACGCCGTCAATCAGCGAGGCCGTGGGTGTACGCGTAGTGAACGGCCTGCGCCCGGTCGCGCGCGCCGATCTTCGCGAACACGTGGTTGATGTGGGTCTTGACGGTGGCCTGGCTGACGACGAGCGCCGCAGCGATCTCCGCGTTGGAGAGACCCCGTGCGATCAGTGACAGCACCTCCGCCTCGCGCGCGGTGAGATCGTCGGGCAGGCTGGCCGGCGGCGGCGCGGGGCGCGGGCCGCTGCTCATCGCGGCGATCAGCCGGCTGTGGACGACCGGATCGAGCAGGGTCTGGTGGTCGGCCGCCGCGTGCACCGCGCGAGAGATCTCGGCGACCCCGGCGTCCTTTGTCAGGTAACCCCGCGCTCCGGCCTGGAGCGCGTCGAGGATCGAGGCCTCGTCGGCGTGGGTGGTGAGCACGACGATCTCCGTGTCCGGCTGTGCCGCCCGGATCCGGCGGGTGGCCTCGACGCCGTCGAGCTTCGGCATTCGCAGATCCATCAGGACGACGTCGGGACGGTGGCGAGCAGCCAGCGCCACCGCCTCCTCGCCGTCGGCGGCCGCAGCCACCGGTTTGATGCCGGAGGCGGTCTCGAGCAGCGTCATCAGGCCCTCGCGCACGAGCGCTTGATCGTCCACGACCATGACCCGCACCGGCCCGTTCACGAAGCCGTCTCGTCCGCCGTCGCGCGAGCAAGCGCCTGGCCGGGGTCGGAGAGATCAGGCGGCGCCGGCAGCCGGAGCTCGACGTGCCAGCCGTCCGGTCCGGCCCCTGCGCTCAGCGTCCCGCCGAGTAGCTCCGCGCGCTCGCGCATGCCTTGCACGCCGTACCCCCCGCCGGTGGCCGCCAGCGGCCTGGGTGCAGAGTTCCCGTTCCTGACCGGGCGGTCGTCCACGCAGAGCACGACCTCCTCATCGAGCCGGTCGCCGGCATGGAGAGCCACCGACACGCCCGCGCCGGGGGCATGCTTGCTGACGTTGGTGAGCGCCTCCTGCACGACGCGCACAACCGCCTGCCCCGTCGGGCCCCCGAGACGCGCAGAGTCCCCGTCGATCGTCAGCTGCACGGGAGCGTCCGTGGTGGAGCGGTACTCCTCGACGAGCGCCTCGATCGCGGCTCGGGCCGACACCGCCTCCACCGCAGCTGACGTCTGTGAGCCGTCTCCCCGAAGCGCCCCGACCGCGCGCCGCGTCTCCTGCAGCCCCTCGCGGGCGAGCTCGTGCGCGCGCTGCACGCGAGCCAGGATGACCCCCCGGTCGGCCCCCTGCTCGAGCAAGGCGCTCGTCGCCTCGAGCTGGATGGCGAGGCCGGCGAGTGCGTGGGCGAGGACGTCGTGGATCTCCCGCGCGATCCGGGTCGACTCCTCCAGGCGCGCCGCCCGTACATGTTCTTCCTGCGAGCGCTGGGTCTGGGCGACGAGTAGCTCGGCCTGCTCGGCCCGCTGCACAGACTGGCGACTGTTAGATCCCGCCAGTGCGGTGGCGGCAAAGCCCAGCGCGTAGGCCAGCAGCCCGAGTGCGCTGTTCTTGTAGATGAGGGTCGCCACCCCCAGAGCAAGGGCGGCCAGAGCCACGAGCACGAACGCGCGATCGAGCTCGACGCGGAGGGCGGCGGCCGCGGCGGCGACGAAGACGAAAGCACTGGCGGCGCTGTTGGGGGCCGCGCCGAGGAGCACCGCACCGGCCAGGGCGAGCACCCACAGATCAAGGGTGATCCGATCCCCACGGTCCGGCCATATCGTCCAAGCCAGCCAGGCGACGTTGGTCGCCACCAGCAGGACGGTGATCAGCAGCCCCCGTCCGCTGGTCCCCACCTGGTGACGGTTTCCCAGCACCGAGTAATCGATCCCCACGAGAGCGACGATCCGGATGATGGTGGCCAGACGGCGGTCGAGGCGAATGAGGAGCATGGTCTCGCCAGGGAAGGTACGGCCTACGGGCGACTCCGTCCAAGCAGACGAGGAGCGGGACCCGCGCTGTCGCGGGTCCCGCTGTCGAGTCCGAGGACGTTCTGGTCAGGCAAGCTCGGGGACCGGGACGTTCTGGAGCTTCTGACGGCGGGCGGCCAGAAGGAGGCTGCGTCCGCACACCTCGAACACCGCCATGGCCAGCAGCGCCACCGTCCACGCCTGGCCGCTCGTGATCGCGTGCTGGGCGCTGAAGTGCGCGATCGTCGCCGCGCCGCCGTTGTTGATCCAGATCAGGAAGACGAACCGCGAGCCCATCCCGAGGACCCAGAAGAAGCCGGACAGCCAGCGGGCGCGAGCGAGGACCTCGCCGTCGGGGCCACGCCGCATCAGGACGGCCTGGCCGCTGGCAGTGCCGATCAGCAGCCCGAGCGTCGCGAGCACGCCGACGAGGACGAGGTCGTTGCCGGCGGTTGGAATTCCATGCAGGTAGTTCACGACGGCGATGCCGACGATCACGAGGG